>ERZ1066125.136-NODE-136-length-54165-cov-27.912031_pt1 | contig 54165 bp, 43 predicted proteins | sample MGYA00382772_ERZ1066125 | MGnify/ENA primary metagenome ERZ1066125 (study PRJEB33369, sample SAMEA5778355) | biofilm metagenome | biome: Industrial cooling water; feature: Water cooling tower basin; material: Biofilm | place: United Arab Emirates | collected... | reverse complement strand
ATCACAATCTGCATTACAACAATCGCTTGCAGTTGGTGGAAAATCGGTTGGGGACAGACGCGAACAGTTCGACTACGTGGAATCGCGGAGCGTTGATCAACTATTACAGCAACCAGGCTCGAACGGCGAACGATCAATGGTTGAACGCGACGGACAACAACGGCAACGTCACTCGCGTCCAGCATTTCGTGCCGACGGCGGATGTGGCAGACCCGGTCAACAATTACGCCGTGCCGATGATTGACGATTACGATTACGACGCGCTGAATCGCATCACGCTGGTGACGGGGCGTCAACAGGCTTCGAGCGGCAGCGGTTGGACCTCGGTTTATGCGCAAGGTTATTCGTATGACCGCTGGGGCAACCGCACGATCAATCAAGCGGCGACTTACGGCACGGGAATCAACAACGCGCTGTACACGGTTGACGCGGCGACGAACCGCTTGACGGCCATGAACGGCACGGGGATGACTTATGACTCGGCGGGAAATCAGACCTACGACGCGACGGGCAATCGCTGGTTCGATGGCGAGAATCGCATGCACAAGGCGACGCAAGGCAGCACGACCAGTCATTACGTGTACGACGCCGACGGCAAACGAGTCCGCCGCATTATCGGCAGCGTGGAGTATTGGCAGGTCTACGGCATCGAAGGCGAATTGATCGCCGAATACCCGGTGAATGGCGCGGCTTCAACGCCTCAGAAAGAATACGGTTACCGCAGCGGGCAAATGCTGATCGTCGCCGAAGGCAGCAAAGCGCAATGGACGTTGGCTGATCATCTGGGGACTCCGCGCATGGTTGTGGACAAGAGCGGGCGCTTGTTTGATGACCCGGCCACGACAACGTATGACGAGCGATTGGTGCGGCACGATTACCTGCCTTTTGGCGAAGAACTGCTGGTCGGCATGGGCAACGGCAGCATCCGCAGCGCGGGGATAGGATATGCTGCGGACGCTGTTCGGCAAAAGTTCGGGTCGAAAGAACGGGATAATGAGACTGGGATGTACTACTTCATCCATCGCTACTACTCGTCAACTCAGGGAAGGTTCACCAGTACAGACCCAGTTGGACAGGCAGGCGTTGAGGAGAGCGACCCACAAACTTGGAACCTTTATGCCTATACTCGCAACAACCCGCTGAAATTCTCTGATCCCGATGGATTGAAGGTCCGGATATGTGACACAAATGGCAACTGCGTCGAAGTATCAGACTTTGATGCCAATCGCTACCTCTACAATAAGACGTATCAACAGCAAAGTGGTTATCGTACCGATGGTAAGGGCAACATTTTTGACACTCAGGGTAATAGGATTGGTACTTACCAGAACATCAGTTGTGATGCCTGTGGTGGGCCTGGTGCAGATCGGCTCCTCCATAATGATCTGCCCAGTCGAATGCAAGCAGTTAAGAATGGTATTTACATTGTTGGGGCTTTAAATCTTGCGGTTCCTGCGGCCATTATGGGTGCGGAAATCGCTAGTGGCGCAGCTTTTCAAGGAGTCCAAAACTACTTCATCACTGTTAGAGGTGCGCGTCCCTTCTCGCACCTCACGCTCGACCAACTCAAAGCGCTCATCAGTGGAAAGAATACGCTGCTGGCCAAGTGGTTTAAATCTGGTAGCACTGAAATTCCTCCAGGGCTTAATACAAAAGACCTGAAAGTCTACTTAGAAATTGCGCTGCGCGATATAGCAAGAGGTCAAGGGGGCGTAGACGTTCCAGGTGTTGGGCAGCTACAGTATGCCCGCCTCTTGCAAATTCTCAAGGCACTAGGAGAGATAAAGTGAGGTAGATAGATGAGCCAGGTTATTGATGAACTTAAAAGTTACTGGATGAGTACAAGAGTCAAATTTCGCCCGCCAGCGTCTCTGGACGCGGTCGGAGATTTTGAGTCACGATATAGCGTAATAATGCCTCAAGAACTTCGGGACTATTTCCTAACTTTTGATGGCCTTGAAGACGAGGAATGGGACAATGACATGATTTCATTCTGGCCCTTGCACCGGATTGGGAATATCCCTGAAGTTCTGGGCAGGCACGGTGGTTTTCCTGACTATCGTGCGATTGTACAGAATCTTCCTAATTCAGAGTCCTACTTTGTATTTGCTGACTATCTGTGTTTTTCGCACGTTTACGCATTTCAGCTAGCTACAGAGTCAAGCGAAAAAAGCCCCGTGATGTGGATTGGGAGTGGCGTTTCTTTTGGTAAGCTGGCTGACTCATTTTCAGACTTTCTCAAAAAGTATCTCCTCAGCCCTGGTGACCTGAAAAATGCGGTTCTGATGTTGCCAATTTCAACAGTAGAGAGAGAAAAGCGAAACAAGGAATGGTCTGCTGACAGGCAATAACGAAGTAGGGCGGGTGATAACGGCGGGTTAAGTCCGCTGAGAGGCTCTGATAATAAAGGGCCTTATCATCCGCCCCGGCTTCTACAGATCCCTTGCGCGTCGGCTCCAGGACGGCTAACACATTCCGCCGAACGCTCTCTCATATTGGGGCCTTGCGCGCGCCCGTAGCGTTCATTCAGCTTTCTGTATTGCCTCGGAAACGAATTTCTGTTCAACGCTCAGGGGCAGATCAAACGCGAACGCTTTGGCACAACGACGGCGCTTTATCACAACATCCATTACAACTCGCGCGGGCAAGCGGTGGACATTCGTTTGGGCACAAGCTCCGCAGACGAATGGACGTGGAATCGCGGCGCGCTGATCACCTACTTCAGCAATCAGGCGCGCAGCATCGGCAACGCATTCCTCAACGCCAATGACAACAACGGCAACGTCACCATGCAGGAACATTACGTTCCGATGGACGACGCTTATTCCAGTTACGCCATCCCGCTGCGCGACACTTACGAATACGACGCGCTGAATCGCGTTACCCAAGTCAACGGAGTTCAGCGAACGACTGGCGGCGCGTGGCCTTCGGTTTACGCGCAGCATTACAGTTACGACCGCTGGGGAAATCGCTGGATCAACTCAGCCGGAACGTGGGGCGCGAACATCTTCAACACGGTCATCACGCCGAATTCAGCCAACAACCGGCTGAACGGGATGACGTATGACTCAGCCGGAAACACCACCACCGATAACATCACGGGCGGAGGCGCGCGGACTTACGACGCCGACAACCGCATGACTTCGGCGCAATCGGGCGCGACTTGGAATTATTACGTGTACGACGCCAACGGCAAGCGCGTGCGACGCATCGTCAACGGAATCGAAACCTGGCACGTGTACGGTTTCAGCGGTGAGTTGCTGGCGGAATACTCGGTCAATGGAGCGACGGGGTCTCCGCTGAAGGAATATGCCAACGGCGGGCAGACGATGATCGTCGGCGATGCGACGAATGTGCGCTGGACGGTGGCGGATGCTTTGGGGACTCCGCGCATTGTGGTGGGCAAGACTGGCGCGCTGTCGGACGTGACGCGGCACGATTACCTGCCCTTCGGCGAAGAATTGTTTGTCGGGATGGGCAACGGCAGCGTGCGGACGACCGGGATGGGGTACGCCAACAGCGGAACGCCGGACGGGATTCGTAAGAAGTTCACGGGCTACGAGCGCGATGATGAAACGGGGCTGGATTACGCGCAGGCTCGGTATTATTCCAGCAAGCAAGGGCGCTTCACTTCGCCGGATGAGTTCACGGGCGGGCCGGATGAGTTGTACGACTTCGCGGATCTCGCCTCGGACAATCCGCTGTTTTACGCCAGCCTGATTCAGCCGCAGTCGCTGAACAAGTATCAGTATTGTTACAACAATCCGCTGTCTATGGTTGACCCTGATGGACATGGGCCAGAAACAGTCTGGGATGTTATCAACATAGGAATCGGGGTTGCCTCATTCATTAAGAACGTGAAAGACGGCAACTATAAAGACGCAGCCATTGATGCGGTTGGGGTTGTGGTTGATAGCGTAGCTGCGGCAGTGCCAATTGTTCCGGGTGGTGCGGGAACGGCCATCAAGATTGCCCGTGGCACTGATAAAGCAGTTGACACATTCAGAACTGCTGAGAAGGGAGCTGATCTTACCAAGAAAGGCGGAGGTGTCGTTGAAACGGTTGGCAATTTACGTAAAACGGGCAAGAAAGATGCACACCATACTATTCAAGATGCAGCAGTACGCGATGTCCCAGGCTATAATACGAATGCCGCTCCTGGAGTCCAGCTTTCAGGGCCGGCTAATAAGCCTCGCACTCCGCACCATGAGGCAACACAGGTTCAACGACAGCGCGGAGGTGGAACCTACGGCGCTGAACGACGCATAGGCTATAAAGCGCTTCGCCGCGCAGGATTAAAAAAAGAGGATGCACGGAAAAAGATAGAAGAGGCAGACGCTTATTTCGAAAGTCTTGGCGTAACTAAAGAAACGCCTACACGAATTCCGGGGAATCGTAAAAAACAATGAATAACGAAAAGATAATAAGGACTGCGCGCCAGATATTAACGCTATTAGTTCAGGGAAATTACTCTGAACTCGAAAATCTGACTAATAGCAGACGACTAAACCAAGCAGAGATAGCCGATAGCATTCAGCAGTATGGCAAGATTCTTGTCCTGCCGCCTGACAGCACTTTTGACAATTTGGACATAATTGAGATTGAAGGAAAGAGTCCAAAGCAATGGGATGTGCGAATAGATTTATGGACTCTTGAAGAGGGAAGGTCAGACTTAACAATAGAATTAACTCTTGAGGACAATGATGAAGATATGTGTAGTGTCGAAATAGATAATATCCATGTCCTGTAGGGACTTGATAGTTGTTTAGACAATAGAGCCATACTCTGGCCAATTCGGCCAACAACCGGCTGAACGGAATGACGTATGACTCAGCCGGAAACACCACCACCGACAACATCACGGGCGGCGGCACGCGGACTTATGACGCCGACAACCGCATGACTTCGGCGCAATCGGGCGCGACCTGGAATTATTACGTCTATGACGCCGACGGTAAGCGTGTGCGGCGCATCGTCAACGGAATTGAAACCTGGCATGTGTACGGTTTCAGCGGAGAGTTGCTGGCGGAATATCCGGTCAATGGGGCGACGGGTTCACCGAGCAAGGAGTACGCCAACGGTGGGCAGACGATGATCGTCGGCGACGCGACGAATGTGCGCTGGACGGTGGCGGACGCTCTGGGGACTCCGCGCATTGTTGTTGGAAAGACCGGCGCGCTCAGCGATGTAACGCGGCACGATTACCTTCCCTTTGGCGAAGAGTTGTACGTCGGGATGGGCACGGGCAGCATGCGGACGACCGGAATGGGCTACGCCACGGGCGGGACGAACGACGGGATTCGGAAGAAGTTCACCGGTTACGAGCGCGATGATGAAACGGGGCTGGATTACGCGCAGGCTCGGTATTATTCCAGCAAGCAGGGGCGCTTCACTTCGCCGGACGAGTTCACGGGCGGGCCGGATGAGTTGTACGACTTCGCGGATGTGGCATCGGAAAACCCGATGATCTACGCGGAGTTGGACGAACCGCAATCGCTGAACAAGTATCAATACTGTTTCAACAACCCACTGGCATTGGTGGATCCAGACGGACATAAGAGTTGGAGAGATTGGGCAAGAACGGTGGTCGAAGTGGCGACCTACGTGCCGGGGCCGATCGGGACGGTGGCGAGCGTGGTGCAGGCGGTGGACAAGCTGGCCCAGGGGGATTACGCGGGAGCGGCATCAAGCGCGCTGGGAGCGGTTCCGGGAGCGAAATTGATCCGTGCTGGAGCAAAAGCGGTTGATAAATTGGCAGACGGCGCGAGGGTTTTGGACAAGTTAAATGACACTCGCAAGCAAGGCAACGCCATAAAAGCTGCTGGAAACGCCTGTGGGTTATGTTTCACGGCGGGCACAGAGGTCAGCACGCCCGACGGCTTGAAAAAGATCGAAGACATTCGCGTCGGCGACCGAGTGACGACGACAGGAGTCAACAAAGATCGTCCTGACGGATGGACGGCGGTTGATCCGAAACAGTGGCGTGTCGTCAAGCTGTTGATGCCTGACCCGAAAGGCAGCGAAGATGTTTACGAGATCGAGTTGCTGCGTTCGCTGGAATGGATCAGGAAGGTTGGGGCAGCGCCTCGCAGGTTCATTGAAATCGAGCTAACGGAAATGGGTTTGAGCGGGTTGGCGAAAGTCGAAACGATCACCGCTTGCCCGCCGATCAAAGCCGGTCTTGGCCGTGTCGTTTTGATGACCGTCACGCACATGGATCAAGGCGTGATGGAAATCGAGTTTGCGGGGTTGCGGAAAGCGTTGGAGCCGACTGTCAGCCATCCGCTGTTTTCGGCAGATCGAAATGATTGGGCTCCGGCAGGGCTGTTAAACGTTGGGGAACGAATCAAGACCAGAACCGGTAACGCCCAGATCAAGGCGATCCATTGGAAGAAAGGCGAACATCGGGTCTACAATTTCGAGGTCGAAGCTGATCACGCTTATTTTGTGAGTAAAAGTGAACTACTCAGTCACAATACTGGTACTTGCAAAATAGTAACCGTCAGTGCCAGCAGACACCCTGAAGCAGCTAGGCATATTGCTGACGCACAGCAAGCGGGTCAGCCTAGCGTGTTAACCATCAATCGCGCAGGTGCATCTTCTAATCGAAGAGCCTCTTTGCGAGGGCAGAAAAAAGTCCAAAATAAAGATTTAGATGAATACCCACCAGCAGTTAGTCAAGAGGGCGGAGCGGGTGCTAGTGTCAGGGCAATATCTCGTCGAGACAATCGTGGGGCCGGTGCTTCGTTTGGTCGTCAAATCAACAAGGTGAAAGATGGAGAAAAGGTGGAGGTAAAAGTTGTTGAATAATTTGGGAATATGGAGGATTTGGAAATGGAAACCAGCTTAGAACGACTTCTTTCGGTTGCAGGTAAACCGCTTTGCGCGGAGCCTCCTGTGATGTCGCAACAGTCACTATTTGATACTGGCAGGTTAGGGGAATCCTTAATAAGGTTGCTGCAAGGTAAGAATGGCTTTTATGCTTTTGAAAGCGCTCTTCATGTTTTCTCTTCCGGATGCCGAAATGCCACCCAAGATATAGAGACGTGGAATGAATATGATCTATGGAAGAAAGGTTACGGAGAGCTACTAAGCAATTACTTGTTTTTTGCTGAAGATGCATTTGGGGTACAGTTTGGAATATATTCTTCTCGGGTGATTAGATTTGACCCCGAAAGCGGCGAATCTGAGGAAATTGCTAATGACATTGAGGAATGGGCTGAAATTATACTTGCCGATTATGATTACCAAACTGGTTATTCATTGGCTCATCAGTGGCAGGCTAAAAATGGTGCGCTGCAAGAAGGAAAAAGGCTGTTGCCCAAAGTACCCTTCATTCTTGGCGGGGCTTATGAAGTAGAGAATTTGTATGCAGAAGACACATTGGAAGGAATGTATTTGCGCGCAGACATATGGCGTCAGATTCACGATTTGCCAGATGGTGCTCAAATCGAGTTGAAAGTTATTGAATAACCAGCCTTCGGTGTACGCACAGCATTACAGCTACGACCGCTGGGGAAATCGCTGGATCAACTCCGGCGGAACGTGGGGGGCGAATATCTTCAACACGGTCATCCTGCCCAATTCGGCCAACAACCGGCTGAACGGGATGAGCTATGACTCAGCCGGAAACACCACGACTGACAACATCACTGGTGGAGGCGCGCGGACTTATGACGCCGACAACCGCATGACTTCGGCGCAATCGGGCGCTACGTGGAACTATTACGTGTACGACGCCGATTAATCGGCAGCCTGTGTTCGTTGAGCGCGGTAAATGTAATGAGCGCGGCCAAATCGGATTTCGCAACCGTCTTCCAGTTTGGTGGCTTCGATGCGTTTGCCATTGACGAAGGTTCCGTTGCTGCTGCCGAGGTCGTAAATTGAATAATCGTTTTCTTCTGCAACAATGCGTGCATGCCGTTTGGAAACCGATGGATGTTCGATGACGAATTCGTTATTGAGCGTGCGCCCAACCAAAATTTCAGTTTCGTTCAAAATGTAAGCAATGTGTTCCTGACCATCCGGCGAAACGCTGACGAAATGTGGGCGTGTATCCAGGTTTTCTTTTGCCGGGAGTTTGATGTTGGCTCCGCAACGCGCGCAGAACTTGGCGCCAGGTCGTTGCGGAGTGGCGCAGATCGGACACAGTTCCAATTCTTCGGGTTCGGGCACAAACACGCCGCAGCGCGGACAGCTCATTCCGGCGGTTGCTTTGGCCCCACATTCCTGGCAATAGCGCCGGGTTGGCAACACCAGCGTGCCTTCGCGGTGAGGCGAAGTGTCGCTGTGAAATCGAATGCGCGACCGCACCCAGAAAAACAGCGCAATCATCAAAAACACCAACAGCACAAATACCAAAATTCCAAGCCTTGATGCGGCCATCAGCAAAACATCAAACAAAGCGTGCAGCAATGTGGCGTAAAGCCAGCCTTGCAAAATGATCGGGAAACGTTTGCGAAACAGATTGGGTTTGGTTTTGGCCTGGCTGAGACTCATGCCCCAAACGGCGGAAAACAGCGCGTGGCCGGGGTTTGACAGCGGTCCGCGCAGCAACACCAGCATCGGATCGTTTTGCGCCAGATACACGACGTTTTCGATGGCGGCGAAGCCCAGGGCCGCTGTTGCGCTGTAAATGACCCCGTCCAGCGGTTCGTCGAATTCCGGTCGGCGATAGGCGTAAAAATACACGGCCATCAGTTTCATAGCTTCTTCGACCGGCCCGACGACCAAAACAAACAGTAAAAAAAGAGAAAGCGGGGAATCTCCGAACAGATTAGTCAGCAGCGTTTTTCCCAGCAAATTCAGGAACAGGGCGGGAATCGTGGCCAGCGCGCCGAACAGAAACGTCATACCCAGAACGTGGCCGGACAATCGTTTGTAACGGGTTCGGCTGGAGAAATACCACAGCCACAGCGCGCACGGCAGCAACGACAATAAAGGCACCAGAATGAAGTATTGCAGAGCTGCCATCGAGGATAAATCGGGAGTTGGCGATAAGTTGGCAGGAGTCGGGCATCAAATTTTTCCACTGCCTGAGCGCCAACCTCAAACTCCGGTCATTCTTCCAGACTTTTGCGTTTGACGATAACCAGCGTGAGGTCGTCCACGGTTTTGGCTTTGCCGACGAATTTGGCCAGAGCTTCGTCAATTCGGTCACGCAAACCGGCTGGAGTGCGCCCGCGATTTTTTTGGACGATTTCGACCAATCGCGCTTCGCCGAACTCTTCTCCTTCTTCGTTCAAGCTTTCCGTGACGCCGTCGGAGTAAATGACCAGAACGTCTCCTGGTTCCAAATCCACCCAGCCTTCGCGGTATTCGGCGAATGGAGTAATGCCGACAGGGAAGCCGCCAATATCCAGCGTGGCGACTTCGCCGCTGGCTCTGACCAGCAACGGGGAATTGTGGCCTGCGGTGATGTAGTTCAATTGATGCGTGCGCGGATCGAGTTCGCTGTAAAACAGAGTGACAAAGCGATTGGAGGGCGTGTTGTCGTAAATGTATTGGTTGATTTCGCCTACGACTTCGCTGGCGGAAAGCCGCGTTGTGGCCTGGGCGCGAACCGCCGCGTGAACAGACGACATCAGCAAGGCCGCGCCGGTTCCTTTGCCGGAAACGTCGCCGAGCGCGACCACGTAACGGCCATCGCGTTTTTCGATGAAGTCGAAGTAATCGCCGCCGACTTCGTAACAGGGAAAGCTGACGCCGATCAGATCATATCCGGGGATCGGCGGCGGCGAGGCCGGGTGCAATCGCAATTGAATTTCGCTGGCTACCGCCAGTTCGTTGGCCAGCCGTTTCTGTTCCTGCTGTACTTCCAACAGCCTGACATTTTCTATGCGAATTGCCGCGACTCCCGCGATCAATGTCAACAACTGCAAATCGCGTTCGGTGAACCGGTTGGTTTGATATGGGCTGTCAACGTAAACCATGCCCGAAGCGCGATTTTCGACTGCCAACGGAACCGCCATGACTGAACGAACTCCGCCGAGCACGATTGACTGGCGTTCCTGAAAACGCGGGTCTTGTTGCGCGTCGGAAGTCAGGATGGAAGTGCATTGTCTGAGCACCTGTTCGGTGATGGAGTGGCTGATCTGTATTTCCTGGTGCGATGTGCTGGTCTGACGGCGGGCTTTCAATGCCTTGCAGACCAGTTCGGGTTGAGCATCCGATTTTCCTTCAGGCGTTTCGAGCAGCATGACGTAACCGCGATCCGCCGGGAGCGCATCGAACACGCATTCCAACACCTGCTGCAATGTTTCATCGAGCGAAAGCGGCGACAAAAGCGTCAAGCTGACCCGGCTGATGATGTTCAGTTCGTCCTGGCTGACCAGCTTTTGGTCAGGGTTCAAGGTGCGATTGTCAACGAAGGTCTTATTTAACTGTGTCTGCGAGTCTGTGATTTTCAGCAGGTCGTGCGCGGAATTTCGATTTCCGGCGACGATGGTCGCTTCAGGAGTGGGCGCGAAGCTGCTATCGGAAAACAGAATGCTGGTGCGTCCGCGGGCAGGCGCAGTGTCGGCTCGTTCGGAGTATTCGATCTCGGTTTCGCCGATGCGAATGATGTCGCGGTCGGTCAATTGCACCTGCGAAGTCAGCCGCGCACCATTGATCAATGTGCCGTTGGCGCTGCCCAGATCGCTGATCCAGAACGAATCGCCTCGGCGGCGGATTTCCGCGTGCAGCCGCGACGCGAATGGGTCTTCAACACACAAATCGTTACGAGCCGAACGGCCGATTGTCGTCCGAAGTCGGCTCAATTCTGTCACCGAATCGCCATGTGACGGTGTGGAGCGAACGATTAAACGTGGCATAGGGGATTCAGCGCTTTGAACAGCGGGACATAAACGAATCTATTCAAAGCTGTTCAGTGGCCCTTTGTTTTTTTGCTCAGGGTCGTTTTTGACCTGATTGAGAGTGTCGCCTTTCATCAGTTCACGGCGTTTGGCTTCCTCGCGCGCGGCTTTTTCCGTTCGCGCCGCGTTGCTCTGTGCGACGCCGACATAATTGCCGCTGTCAACACGCTTGAAATAATCGTGCGCCTGAGCCTGCTGTCCAAGTCCGTAATAACAAGACCCTATGAAATAGAGCAGGTCTTTGTCTTCCGGTGTCAGACGATACGCAGCCAGAAACTCCTTGATCGCCGCCGGGTATTCGCGGACGTTGTAATAGCGCAACCCCAGTTTTTTATGACTGTCGGCGGCCACCTGTGGGTCTGGACGATCTTCTGGTTGAGTCGTCACTGGAGGTTTGAGTCCCGCCACAGAAGTCATGCGCGGGAGCGGCAGCGTAATGTCGCTTTGAACATTGCCGCCGGGCAATGTGACCGGTACGTTTTGGGCGATGACGTCTTTGCGCCGCAATTTGGTTTCAGTGTCTCCCTTTCCGGATTCGTAAGTTTCCATTGCTTCGAGGGCGATGGCAGCCTGCGGGCTGGTCTGATCGAAGGCGATGATGCGTTTGTATTCGGAAATCGCCGCCGGCCATTGGCCGCGAGCGCGATGGATTTCTGCGATCTGAAGCCTGGATTCCAGATGATCCGGCGCCAGACGAAGCACGGTTTGATATTCGCGCAAAGCTTCTTCAGGGCGAGCAGCGCTGGCGTAAGTTTGCGCCAGCATGAAATGCACTTCGGAATTGTCCGGCGTCAGAGCCAGAGCATTGCGAAAATATCCGATGGCGGTTTCATACTGCCCCTGTTCGCGGTCGTGTTGCGCGCGTTTGAGCAGATACGAACTCTGCTCTTCTGCGCTGAGCAGGTTTCGCCCGGCGTCGAGCAATCGGGTAGGAGTAGTCAATTTATCGCGCAGCAGGAAATAACCACTGGCTGAAAGCACGACGATGGCGGCAATCAGGCTCAATCGCAGCTTGGAACCGAAGTTGGAATTCTTGCCTAATCCCGAAGCCTGCGCCAAAACTGTCGAAGGGCCATTGGGTGGCAATTGGCCACTGCCGGAAGCGCGACCGGACGCGTAATTGGTCGGCATCAATGATCCGGTGGTTTTCCGATTGGCAGTCGCGGACGATTGAGAAGAGGAAAATTGTGTTTTGACTGCCGTCACTGCCTGCGTCAACGGAGACGAATTTGATGTTCTGGGTTCAGGTTTGGCGACAGGAGCGACAGATTTGCTCTCGCTTTTGCTTTCGCTGCGGGGTTCGATGGATTCGGAGATGATTTGACTGATCCTTTCCTGTTTCTTTTTGACGGCTTCGACAATCAGCGGGCCTGAAGCTCGAATGCGTTTCAGGGATTCGCTGATGGCCTTTTCATCGGATTCGGGAACTGTCCCGGAAGATGGAGTTTGGTCGAGAGTGTTGACAGCGGAGCCAGGTAATTTGCCTGTGTCTGGATTGTTGAAAGAAGTCGGAGTTGTCGAACCTGGCGACGTTTCGCGTTGATGATCTTTGGGTGTGTTGCGAGCGGAAAATTCCACGTTCAAGCGAGCCGAAGCAGAAGAGAACGCCGCCTGATTATTCAATTCCGCCCCGCATTGGCGACAATACCGCGCAGCAGTTCCGTTGGCCGCTCCACATCTACCACAGTAATTCATGGTCATAACTTCATACCTCTAAAACACGCTTGTGCGGCAGCGACTTTTCACGATCGGTAATATCGGTCAAGCCATTACCCAAACGGGGCGGCGTGTTGTCAATCTGTTCATTCAATGATTGCGATCCGCGCAATCGTCAGCGGACGAAAACGCGAATCAGACCGTTCGTTTACAAAACTAATGCTTGGCAGTTGGGGGGAGGGACGCATTGCACTTTCATTCCTTGACGACCAGGGTTTTAGCGAGTTTGTCATGCAGCCCTCGCTGTTTTTCGTTCCACAACATTCCAATAAAACCCAGTCCGGCAAAGAGAAGGGAAAGCAAAAATACCAGAAGGCGAATGCCTGCGGTCTGGTAATCCAGCGGTTGGCCGTCGGCACGAATCACCCGCAGTCCGATGAATCGTTTGCCGAAACTTTGCCCAAACCGCACGTAACTGTAGACCCAGTTGAAATAAATCATGGCAATCGTCAGCGCATAACCGACATACTGAAAAAAGCCACCGACTTCAGGCTCCATCAATTTACGCTTGACGAAAAACGCCAGCACCAGAGTTGCAGATAAGGGGAAGAGCGTCAGAATGTAATCCAGCAAAAAAGCGCTGCAACGGGCATTGAGACTGGGCGTCACCGCTTCGTCTGAACTGTGAGTGTTTGGCATAACAATGAAAATTTCGTCCGAACTCATACGACGCATGTGGTTATGAAACTACGAACTTGAGTGTCGTTTCTCCCAACTTGAGTTCGTCGCCGCTGATCAGCATATGCGGCTTCCCTTGAGAAAGTTTCAAGGAACCATTGACGACCGTCCCGTTGGCGCTTCCCAGGTCCTCAATATAAAACTGCGCGCCTTGAGCCACGATTCTGGCGTGACGACGCGAAACGCGAGCCGACGGATCGTATTTAGACAGATCTACTTCGGGGCGGATGCCGCGATTCGGGTCAACACGCCCGATCAGACTTTCGCCTTCGATGTTGAGCGGGAATTGCGCATTCATTTCGCTGGTTCCCATGACGATCAACTTGGCGGTGGTCTTTTTAGCAGGTTGGCGAGTGCCGCAATAGGCACAAAAAACGTCATCCGTCGCCAGTTCGTGCCCGCAATTGACGCACACGTTGACCGGTCCGAAACTTTGCGAAGTTTCGTAAAGATTGGCGACTGCCACGGCTCCGCGCCGACCTTCCTGCAAGTAGCGCAAATGCGATTGCAATTCCTGTCCGAAGGCCTTTGCCGAAGAAAAACGATTTTCCGGTTTGTGCTCAACCGCGCGACAAATCATTTCCTCCATTTCCGGCGAGATGTCTGGAACGATCTGTCGCGGTTTTGGATTTTTGCCGAAATCGAAAATCAGCAGCGGGTTGTCCTGCGGGTCATGACCGGTCAGCAGGTGGAACATCGTCGCGCCGAGCGAATAAATATCGGATCGTTTTTCGACATTCCCGGCGAATAACTCAGGTGGCGCATAGCCCATGGTTCCGATGGCCGTCACGCCTTTTTGAGTCGCGGCCACGAAACGCGCGATTCCGAAATCCACCAGCATGACTCGATTGGTGCGCGAATCAATCATCAGGTTGGCGGGTTTCAGGTCGCGGTAAATGATCGGTGGGTCCTGCGAATGTATGTAATCGAGCACGTCGCAAGTATCAACTGCCCATTTCGTGACCGTAAGTTCGTCAACTCTGCCACCTGCCACCCGTTGACGCGCGGCCAGGTCGCCGCCGTCAATGTATTTCATCACCAGATAATAACGGCCACGCTCTTTGTCGAAGAAATACTGGTAAATGGTGGGAATGGAAGGATGATCGAGTTTGGCCAGCAATTCGGATTCGCGTTTGAAATCTTCAATTGCTTTCGTCCGTGAGGATTCATCGGCGAACATTTCGATCATTTCCTTGACCGCCACAGGGCGATTCGCCAGATTTTGATCTTCGGCCAGATAAACAGACCCCATCCCGCCGCCGCCGATGCGTTTGGTGATCTTGTAACGGTCTGCGAGCAGCGTGCCCTGGGCAAGCTGAATTCCTGTTGGTGTATTACCGGAAGCGGTCATACTTGTAACTCCGGTGCGCGCTGGGCTGGCCGGCGCGACCGCGTAATTGATCGGTGTATCCTGCCACGCGCCGCATTCGCCACAGTAGGGGTCACCGGCTGTGGTTTGCGCTCCACATTCGGGACAGAATGCCATAGGTCAATGAAATTCCAAGTTCCGTGTTCCAAACCAGATTGCCTCAAATTGCCTCTGGCCATTGAAGCAGCCTTCAGGCAGGGAAATCGAAACCGTCCTTAACTCAAGATGAACTTTAGAAACGTTTTTCCGACAATGATTTCATCGCCATTGTTGAGCGGCTGTTTAATGCCTGGCAACAAACGAGGTCCGCGATTGATAAACGTTCCGTTGGTGCTGCCCAAATCTTCGAGCAGGTATTGATTATTCAAAAACTGTATTCGGGCGTGACGGCGTGAAACTTTGGCTTCGGGATCGTCCTGATCCAAATCTACGTCCGGGAAAATTCCTCCGTCTGCGTCCCAACGACCAATCATTGATTCAATGCCGACAATCGGAAACTCTTTCCCGATCTTTCCGCCTCGTTGAATGACGAGCTTGGCGCGCACCGTAGGAGCTTCCGACTGGTGAGGGTGCTGTGCGCTCATTACCGGTTGTTGGGCGTTTTCAGGACTGTACGACGCGCTTTTCAAGTTCCCGGTCGGTCCGTTGAACGCCGTGGTCTGGTTGATGGATCCAACGCTGGTGCCGACTGGCGGCAGCGGCGGAATCGGATTGCCAGACTGCGATATGGGCTGAGCCGCCGGTTGAGGCAGGCTCGAAGCCGCTACATTCTGGTTCGACGATTGTGTTGGTTGGAAAACCGGTGGTGGTGGCGGCGTGTACGGCGTAGCCGGTTTCGGCGTCACTGTCTCTCGCGTGAACGCAGGCGGCGGCGGCGGAACAGGCGCTTGTGGTGCGGCACTGGTCGTCATCTGAGACTGAAATGATGGCGGCGGCGTAAATACCTGTCGCACTGAACTGGCCGCATTAAGTTTGGTTCCGCACTCATCGCAGTATTCAGAACCGTCCAAATTGTCAGTGCCGCAGTGATAACATCGAATCATAGCTGCATCAGCCTCCGCTTGAGCGAAAACTCCTGATCATAAAATTACATGAGATTTTCGTTTCGTGTGCTCGACCGGCGCGCTTGTCTTGGAGTAATCCACGCTAGAACCGCCAAGCTTTATCCATAAAGAGCCGTCATTCTACACAGATTCATCTGCTCGCGCTAGTTGGCCAAAAAGAAAGTAAGGATGAGTGTTTGCCACAAATTGCAGGTATCGGGATGCCTGAAATTTGAAGAAGAAAAGAGAGGGAAAAAGCTTTGTAGGCGAGAGCAAACATCGTTCGCGCTTCGGCGAGCTAAAGTAAGCCAGTCGTCCGAAGCGCGAATTTTCAAATGGCGATCAGTCTTTTGGTGCGAAATAACCGCTTCGCGCGCGTATGCGAAGCTCGGAATTTTTCGCGGCTTTGACTTTGATCCGACGAAATTTTCCATCGTTGGCTTCGTTGGTCGAGTAATACCCAAGCAGATATTGAGCCTGCAATTCGGCAGTGATCTGATTGAAGACCTGGGTCAGGTCTTCGAGCTTGTCGGGCAGGAAGGCCATGCCGCCCGTGTCAGTGGCCAATTTGAACATTCCGTCCTGCCCCTTGATGCTGATGCGATTCAGGAAGATCGAAGGTCCGCTGGGATTGATCGAATAAAACAGGCATTCAGCACGTTGCAACTCGCGTAGGGAGTCACCGAGTTTGAATCGAACACTGTTAGTATCTTCACCATCGGAAAGCACGATCATGACGCGGCGAATTTCTGGGTTTGAACTGTCACTGATGTGTTGAGCCGCTTTAACAACCGTGTCATGAAACGCCGTAGAGTCTTCGGTCGGTTGGATGGACAATGCGCCAGCCACTGCCTTTTCAACATTGTCGGTTCTGGATACAGCCAGCTTGGGTACTGTTCCGATTGCAAAAATGGAAATGCCATCGCCGGGTTTGAGCGCTTGACTGATGAATCGGCTGGCTGCTTCGCGCTCGAAATCGAAACGGTTGCGAATGCTGCGCGAGACATCAAACAGCAATACCATCTCAATTGGCGTCTTACCGGGTTCGCCCAGGGTTTGCACTTGCTGAACCGTATCATCTTCTTCGACGATGAAATCTTCAGCGGTCAGATTGCGAACCGGGTTTCCAGCGGCGTCTGTGACCGAAACGGGAACTGTGACCAGCCTGGAATCAATGCGAATCGTTTCCAGTTCAGGCTCAGTCTGTTTGCCGGGTTTTTGTGGGTCCTGATGCGTGGAAGATTCAGCCGGTTTCTCAACCGGTTTGGGATTTTGCGGTTGATCTTTTTGGGACGGGTCGGGTTTGTTCGGATCGCTTTGAGGCGCATTTTCCGGCACACGACGCGGGCGTTCGTTTTGGTCAGAGGACTGACTTTTTGTTGGTGGTTGTTGTTGCCCGAAAGATTCAAAAGCGATCGTTCCCAGTAAAAAACATCCAAGCGCCAGCAGAAGCGCCAGTCGTTGATTCAAAAAGCTTCGTTTCCCAATCATCAGATCATCCTCCTTCATGGTTGGGGCGACCAAAATAACAACGAGTGATGAACGAATATATCGTTCATCACTCGCAATTACGACTCACAAATACTCCATTGGCAGATCGTTTTTATTGTCTGCGTTCTATTCTATTGAGCCGGTTGTGCCCGGACGGCGAATTTCCACCGGAGGAGGAGGAGTGGTCATACCTTTGTTGACCAGTAACCTGACTTCCACGCGGCGATTTTGTTCACGGCCTTCACGGGTGTCATTTTCTGCCACCGGTTTGAGTGTGCCGAAGCCATGCGGTTGGATGATACGGCGCAGCGGAATATCCTGGTCGGCCAAGAATTCAACCACGGCATTCGCTCGTTGCTGGCTCAGTTTGCGGTTCAAATCGGCCTTACCTTCAGCCGAAGCAAAGCCGGAAACTTCGATTAAATAGGCTTTCTGTGTTTTGGCCTGTGCGGCAATTTCTTCCAGGGTTTGCATCGCTTCCGGCGAAAGCTTGGCGCTGTTTACCTTGAAATTAATGAAAATGACAGGCTTTTCTTCATAATCATCCAGATTGGCGATTGCCTGGTCGAGCCGTCTGTTGGTGGCTTCGACGCCGACTATGGCGGCATCTGCCGTATCCTGTGCAGCTTTGGCTCCGCCACGAGCAGCATTGGAAACAGCCGCGAGTTCTTCAATCTGACCAGAAATACGCTGGGCGTTGGTTTCCACCTGAGTGATACGGTCTTCGCTCTTCGAGACACGACCTTCAACCGGTTTCATGCGCGTGTTGACGGTGTTTGCGACAACCAGGGCGTCGTCTTTGAATTTTACTTTCTCTGCAACCAGAGCGCCATTTGAATCACCGCGTCCTTCAACTTCAATGTTTAAACCTTGCAGAAGTTGGGCGACACCGTATTTCTTCGCGCCACGGAACGGATTGCCTTTTTTCTCTTCAATTTTGGTGCTGCCTGTCAGGCTGACTCTGTAATCGCCGCCTGTCTGGTCACGCATAATGAAGCTTTCTGGCGCTTCGCGCTCGACAATCACGCCGCTGAGTTTTTTCTTTGTCCCTTGCGAGACAGTTAAAATTTGGCTCTCGTCAACTTTCGTATCCTGAGCGAGTGCCGTTACGCTTGAAAGCGCCACTAATCCGCACAACATCAAACCAATCAATGTTTTTTTCATATTTCCCCCCTGTGAATTTGGAGTTTTGACCACTAAATAACTCTTTTATGAGTCGTGAATGCCAACAACCTTTCAGCTCAACTTTGTGCAAACATCGTTCCACTTAAAAGAAAAATTGCAAGCCGGTTGATCTGCAAGAACTTACAGGGAAAACCTCATGTTTAAGTTATTCTCGCCCTTATGATTCTGTACCTGAAGCCTACACTAAAAAAATAGTGTATGGATTATATTACATACACACTATGAAGTTTTTTCCCTGTGGCGCACAGTTGCCTACGTTTCAAGCATCATTATTCAATCATAGACTTATAGAATTAGAAATGGAAGTCCTTATGAATAAAAGAGAAATACCATTTGGTCGGTTACAGGAATAATTATGATTGATTTGGGGCAGTTTGGTTGTTGCTGTTTTTCTTCTCTGCAAGAGTCAATTTATAAGGGCGTTCTCCCGATGCCCACGAAACTCAGTCGGTTCGCGGCCCATCGGTGTGACACAGAAAACCTGGAGGAGGAGTTATGAAGTTTGTTCGAGTATTTACAGCTTTCCTTGGAATGTTGCTTTTTGTTAGCTTCGCTCAAGCGCAAGGAATCATTTTGCCTGTTCCTTGTCACGGTCCAAATGTTCGATGCGCGCCGCCTGCGCAAGTCCCACAGCAGCCATTGAAAGTAAAAAGCATCAAGCTCACCACAAAAATCAACGATCAAGTTGCAGTGACTCATGTCGAGCAGGTGTTTGAAAACGACACCCCGTTTGTGCTTGAGGGCGTTTATTTTTTTCCATTGCCTGACAATGTGTCCATCTCAGAGTTTGCCATGTGGGATGGCGGCAACCGTTTGGTAGGTGAAGTTCGTTCCCGCGATGAAGCCCGAAGAATTTATGACAACATTGTTCGTTCGCGGCGAGACCCTGCGTTGTTGGAATATGCAGGCAAAAACCTGTTTCAAGCCAGCGTGTTTCCCATTCAGCCGCACAGTGACAAAAAGATTGAGTTGAGCTATAGCCAAATTCTGACTGGCGAAAATGGCGCTGTTGGCTATCGTTATCCACTGGGCACTGGTTGGCGGGCCAACCAGTTTGTTGCCAATCCGCCGCCGCGACCAATTCGGCGAGATGGGGCTGTCAATCCAACTTTTCCGCCGCGAACAAGATCAAGTCGCATTTCGGCGCATATTGAAATTGTTTCCAGTGTCCCGTTGAAAGGAATTTATTCGCCATCGCATGAACTGGAAATCAAACGCGATGGCGAAAAGAAGGCCAAAATCAGCTTCGAAACTTCTGCATTGTCGGAGCAGAAGGATTTCCAGCTTTTCTACAATTTTTCGGCGCAGGACTTTGGAGCGTCATTGCTGACTTATCGCGAACCGGGCAAAGACGGGTATTTTATGCTTATTGTTTCGCCCAAAGCCGAACTTGATGATCGTAACGTTGCCGCCAGGGATGTGATTTTCGTTGTTGATACTTCCGGCTCGATGAATGAAGACGCGAAGATTGAAAAAGCCAGGTCTGCATTGCGATATGGTGTCAATACACTGAACGCCAAAGATCGTTTCAACATTGTTTCCTTTGCGGGAGAAGAACATTTGTTGAACGAATCTTTATTGCAAGGCAACGATGACGGCAAACGCCGGGCAAGGGATTTCATAGATCGAATGAAAGCGACCGGCGGAACGAACATCAATGATGCTCTGCTTGCGGCGTTCAAACAGGTCAACCCCGGTGGAAAGTCAGTGGAGAGCGAACGAACTAAGATAGTTGTGCTGGTTACTGACGGTCAGCCGACGGTTGGCGAAACTCAACCGAAACGGATTCTGGAAAACGTCCGCCAGGCCAATAAAACCCATATACGATTGTTCACTTTTGGCGTCGGATACGATGTGAACACCTTGTTGCTGGACGGTCTGGCCAACGAAAATCGTGGAGCAGTCGGATACATCGAACCAAACGAAGACCTGGAAGTAAAAGTCTCCGGCTTTTTTGCCAAGGTCAATCATCCGGTTTTGAGCGATGTAAAAATCAACTGGGACGGTGCGCAAACCGATCTTGTTTATCCGCGCGTGACGCCGGATATTTTTCACGGCTCGCAGTTGGTTTTGGTTGGGCGCTATCGCGATGGGGCTAAGCAGAAGCTTCGTATTACGTTGGCGGGGAACGTCAATGGGCGCGAACGACAATTTGTTTATGACGATTTGTCGCTCCCTGAAAAACAAACGAACAACGATTTTCTAGCCCATCTGTGGGCAATGAGGCGCGTTGGCCATCTGCTGGATCAAATTCGCTCGAATGGGGAATCACAAGAATTGCGCGACGAGATCACGCAGCTTGGAACTCGTTACGGCATCGTCACGCCGTACACGTCTTATCTGGTGCTTGAACCTGGAATGCGATTGGCTGGGACGCCGGGAACAATGAATCTGACCGTGGATGGTCAGGCATCTGGCGGTGGGCGTCAGCCACGAGTTTCTCCGTCGAAGCCTGCTCCGATGATGCTTCCTGATCCGGGAATCGTTTCGGGGCGAGATGCAGTAGTGATGAGCAAGGAAAAAGAAAAGCTTAGTCGTGCTGACAAAATTGAAACTTCAGAAATCGCCATTGGTGGTTCGATGAGGCAATTGGCAGCGAAGACTTTCTACCTGCTCGACGGAGTTTGGACAGACAGCGAATTCAAGGAAGAAGGCAAATTGCCGGTTGTCTCCCTGAAATTCGGTAGTGACGACTATTTTCAGTTGAGCAGCCAGGAGCCAAAACTTGCTGAGTATTTTTCGCTCGGCGAGCGCGTCGTGGTTGTTTGGAACAGCAAGGTCTACAAAATAGAGCCGTAAGCTTTGCCTAAAATCAAACGCCGCTGATGACAGCTTCTTTTGGGAGGCTGTTTCAGTGGCGTTCGATTTTGAAATTCGAAGAACCTATCTGTTGCTGAGAACTTTTATTCGGGCGACGAATGCACCGTTGTTGTCGCGCAAGTTGCCTTCGTTGATGCTCAAAAACAGGATTCCATTGTGTTTGGAAACAAACTCAGTGGATTGGCCGACAAATACGAAATCATTGTTGTCGTCACCAATCACGGCAATCAACGCCCCGGTTTTGTGGCTGGGCATCAGCTTGTCTTTGTCGGCAACATCCAAACCTTCCGGGCCGGTACGTTTGCCGTCTCCAATATCAACTTCACCGATGGCGCTGATTACGATACGTTGACCTCGCTGGACGCGAATGTCAGAGCTTGTCCAGTCTGCGCCTGCGGCAATGCTGACAGTTTTTTCCGCAATCACTGCGATAACGCCTGTATCGGTTTCAGAGGTGGAAGTCGCCGGAAGTGAAGTTGGAGCCACAGTTTGTGTCTCTGCCGCAGGGGGATTGGGTGTCACTGTTGCCGTTTCAGCCTGTGTGTTTGGCGGATAGCCTGTATTGATTCGTCCAGTCGCCGCCAATCCGGCAGTCTCGGCAGAATCGAATTCGACGCTTTCGACTTCTTCGACAGGTATGTCATGTTGCGATGTCGTGTTTCCTATTTTTACGACAATGACAAATCTGCGCTGGTTGTATGATACGACTTTGCCTTTGAGCACACTGCCATCCCGAAGTTTGATGGTATCCGCGAGCGCCATCACTTCAAATAGCGACAAGGTCGCCAGGCAAACAAACAGACTGAGAATCAGGTTTTTGATCTTCACGCCTACCTCCCAATGGTGTTCTTGAGTTTTTACTTGCAAGGGGTTGACTGGTTTGCAGATTAGCATAAAAAACACGAATCAGGCATTGAACCTCAAAAGACTTTTCAAGGCTTTCGCCCAAGCAGATACTTCGCCAAAAAAGATTTATGAACAGAAGTTAAAGGAATCTTGACTCATTGGCGTCAAGTGAATATACTCCGCGTCGTCTTACACAAGGTTTCCTTCCTGGAAACCAGAATTCACGGATAAGAGCATTCGCTTATTTCAAAATTATCCGTAAAAAGTTATCAAAGGTGGTTGCGTTCAGAAATTATTCTTTTTTCGTCCAGACAAAATTTAATTGCAATCGTATTTTTTAATCGTTTGCTAGCTCCTTTTGGTTTCTGACGTTTACCTCCCTCCTTCTCCTGCTTGATTCCCACGATGCGTTATTCCGCATCGTGGGATTTTTTGTGTCTGAGGAACAGCAAACCAGGTAGAGCCATTTTCGGAGCTTGCCTATCAAGGTTTAGTTTTTCTTCTCTGAGTCAGCTTCATTACTTTTCGGGACGCGATAGCCGAGACGCGCTCTGACAACCAGATCAGTATTGTTCACCCTGACCGCTATTGAACGATAGTTCCCGTCTTTTTGCTCATTGGTGGAGACATAAGTCAAAGCATATTGATGACGCAATTCCTCCGCGATTCTCTGAAATGCGAAGGCCGTGTTTTCAATGCTTTCCGCCCGAATGTACAACGCGCCGGATTGAGCCGCCAGACTCCGCATGAAATCAGCGGCGATCAAATAACGATCTCGAATGGGCTGCTGAATTTGCGAATTGACTCTGGTCGAGGGAACAGATGGCGAGGTCGTCGTTTTAGACGGAGCCGGATATTCGCCAAAAATCGAGCCGGTCGGACGTGGAATGTTGATGAACGGTTTGTCCTTGTCCTGAGTCTGCTTTTGAGATTGCTGACTTTGATCCTGCCAGTTTGCCGAGGCGCCTGCAAAATTCGACACAAAAGAACTCGGTGGCCTGCCGGGAAGAAAAATCGGTTTCATGATTGGACCGCCATCATTGCGAGTTTCGTATTGAATTGAGTAGCTGATAATTCCTGTTGAGGCAACAAGCTCGAGAGTGCTTTCAAATGTGGCTCGTTTACTGGATGTGTCCACGCCGTCCGTCAGAATGACAATCGCCTTTCGCCCTTTGATTGGGAGCATCTTTTCATTGATGGTCAGATGAATTGCATCGTAAAGGCTCGTCAAATAACTGGTTTTAAGGGTTTTGATAGAGCGTTCGAGTTCGGTGCGGTTGTTCGTGAAGTCGCTGACAAACTTCACCTGCTCATCGAAAGTCACGATCATGACGCGATCGTTCGCTTGTAGTTGTTTGATAAAGGCAAGCGCCGCCTTGCGAATCGTGTTCAATTTATTTTGTGTGCTGCGGCTGGTGTCAATCAGTAGAGCGACGTTAAAGGGAGCTTCCGTTGAAGAAAAGTCTTCGACTTTTTGCGGGACGCCGTCTTCACGAATTGAAAAGGCATTGCGATCAAGGCCGGTAATAAAGCGCCCGAAACGATCCGTTACAATCACTGGCACGTTGACCAAAGTGGTTGGAATCTTTTCGATAGCTGGTTGCTGCGGGTCTTGCGTTTGTTGATTGGGCGTTTGAGCCAAAGCGGCAACTCCGGATGCTGCCAGCAAAAAAAATGCAACAACCATTTGCCTGAAGGCTTTGGGACAGTTCATTAGCCACCTCCTCTTGAATTCAACGCGATTCTACTTGAGCCTTTGCCCGTAATCAAAACGGAAACATAAGTCAGAAGATGACCGGCCAAATAATGGCGAAAAACATCCACCCAAAAAACAAATGCGGGCAGGGAATTTGGTAATTCCCAAGCCCGCAATTGCAAAACAATCAGACAAGTTCAGTGAACGTGTTGCGCAATTCCCATCGTGGCGAGTTCCTGTGCCGGATGAGTATCAAGATCGCGTTTGATGGCGTCCAGTATGCCGTTAATGAACTGTGTGGATTCGCTGGTTGAAAATCGGCGAGCGATTTCCAGCGCTTCGTTGATGGCCACCGTTCGCGGTGTGTTCGGTTGATAGAGAAATTCAAACACAGCCATTCGTAACAGATTGCGATCAACGATGGCCATTCTGGGAATGCGCCAGTGTTCTGTTCGCAAACGAATCCTCTCGTCAATTTCATGAAGTTTAGTGATCGTGCCTACCGCCAATTCATTGGCGAAGTCACGAACTTCTTCAGACGCTTCTGCCAATTCCCCCCAGAAAGTTTCAACCAGTTCTTCAACCGGTGGGCGAGTCACGTCGTATGAGAAAAGCATTTGTAGCGCGCATTCGCGCGCTCTACGCCGAGCACCCATAATTTTATGTTGTTTTTCCGTATGAATTCCTGAGTCAATGAAGAAAGTTAGGGAGACGCACTCAATGCTTGAACATCAAGAGAGATCAAATCGAGCAGCCAACTTTGCCTCACAGCTCCTTTAACAGGTTGGCCATTGCCACTTCAAAGCCTTTGTTGCCTGTTTTTACGCCTGCACAGTTGATGGCTTGCTCAACCTTGTCAGTCGTAATGTTGCCATAAGCAATAAACACAACTGCATCTCGTAAAGGCCGCAGTCGTGCCTTTGGTTACTTCTGCCGCGATATATATCGAAATGGGGGTTTCGCCGCGGATTATTGCTCCCACGCAAATGATTGCATCGTACCATCCACCTGACGCCGACTTTTTAGCGCTCGGAGGAGTTTCGAACGAGCATGGCATACGAACAAGGGTGAGGTCGTTCTAGTATGAATCCAATCTGCGAAAAGCATGCTGCGCTCCGCTGACCGAACGACTGACAATCAAATCGTTCCATCGTGTGGCGACGATTGCCACACTTAATACTTCAGCTCGTAAGGCACTTTCAATAATATGACCTTCTGGGAAATCCTTCATGATCACTCGTTGCGCAGTATAGTGAGCCACCTTGATGTGGTCAAGCACGGCTCAGGTTGCCTTTCCTGTCGGAACTTTAATGCTGCCAATGATCTGCAAAGAAACTCAGCCGCCTTTGAACACCGGTTGGCGTTTTTCCAGAAAGGCGTTTGTTCCTTCCTCAAAATCTTCGGTCGCAAAGCATAGTCCGAATAACGAAGATTCCAACCGCAGTCCGTCATCCAGGGAAGTTTCAGCGGCAAAGTTGACGGTTTCCATTGCGAATTTAACCGCCAATGGGGCATTGCGACTGATTTGACGCGCCAACGTTTCGCAACTTGGCAATAAATCATCCGTCGAAGAAACAATGCGGTTGACCAGACCGATTCTGAGCGCATCGTTGGCGGAGAGCGATTCTCCGGTCAACAGCAACTCCAGTGCGCGGGCTTTGCCGATGATTTTCGATAATCGAGTTGCGCCTCCAAACGCAGGCAATAAGCTCGACGAGGTTTCAAAATATGCAAACGCCGCATTCGGCGTAGCGATTCGCCACGCGCAAGCCAACGCCAGATCGCTACCACTGCCTGACACCAATCCGTTGATTGCCGCTATGACAGGCTTGCCAAGATTTTCAATCAAACGTGTGAGCGCCTGACCTTTGAGGGAAAAAATTCTGACTTGTTCAGGAGACAGGCCGTTCAATTCCGAACCAGCGGCAAAGAATTCTTCGATTCCAGTCAACAGCACGACACGAACCGAAGCATCATTTTGCAGATCGGCAAATGCGCGCAGGAGTTCATCGAGCGCTGCGCCGTTCAGATCGCTTTGTCGCAAAGTGACCATCGCGAACGAATCGCGACGGTCAACCTGAAGTGTCGTTTTCACTGATTCCATCTCAGACCAGATTCATCGCCTTGGGATTTTTCGGATCGGAATAATCGTAAAAACCTCGACCGGATTTGCGTCCGTACAAGCCCGCTTGCACCATTCGTTTCAGCAGCGGCGGCGGAGCGAAACGACGCTCTTTGAATTCTTCGAACATGATGTTGGCGATGTAATACGTGGTATCGAGACCAACGAAATCAGCCAAAGTCAGCGGCCCCATCGGGTGATTGCAGCCGAGTTTCATACCGTTATCAATGTCCACCACTGAAGCCAGTCCTTCTTCGTAAACGCGAATCGCGTCGAGCATGAACGGAACCAGCAGGCGGTTGACGATGAAACCGGTTTTATCGCTAGTTTTGACGACGGTTTTGCCAAAGGATTCGGCCAGCGCCGCAACTTCGGCGTAAACGACTTCATCGGTCAAAATGGTTTTGATGACTTCAACCAGCTTCATCAACGGGACGGGATTGAAAAAGTGCATACCGATAAAGCGACGTTGCCGTTCCGGGCTGGTGGCCGTCATCATCTCGGTCACTGACAACGAAGACGTGTTGGACGCGAAAATCGTCTCGGCTTTGCAAAGCTGATCGAGCTTGGCGTAGGTCTCGCGTTTGATTTGCAGGTTTTCGATGATCGCTTCAATGATGATGTCGGCATCGGCCAGTTCTTCCAGTTTGGTTGTTCCGCGCAATCTGGCCAGCGAGGCATCTTTTTGTTCAACAGTGATCGAGCCTTTTTCGGCGAATTTAGAGAGCGACTTTTCAATACTGCTTATCCCCTTCTTGACCAGTTCGTCGCTGATTTCGACCAATGTGACTTCATAACCGCCGGTGGCGGCGATCTGCGCAATACCTGACCCCATCAAGCCCGCGCCTAAAACTCCGATTTTTTTGATTGCCATAAAATCTCCTCTATCAAGTTTTGATTGCCTTATTTTTCTTTTTCAGTTGGTTCTCTAAGCGTAAAACCGTAAGCCGGTCCATCCTGCTTCAGCCAGGTCTCAAATGCCTTTCGCTGTTTCAAAAACTCTTCCCCATTGGTTTCCAGTTTTTCGCGGAGCGTATCCGGCGGAAGCTGGCTGATGATTTCTTTTTGCTGATTGAGCAGTCGCAAAAAGCCTTGTCTAATCTCTTCAGCCTTTGCGTCAGGCGCCAGGCTGCTCTCCAAGGCTTGGGTGGCAGCGATCAATTGCGAAATGTCTTGTGGCGTTGGTTTCCAGTTGCCATCAGCAGAGCGGAAGATATTGACCATTGCTCGATCAGCGGCTCCAACATTGTTCAAGAACGCTTCGACTTTACTCTGACGGCGATTCAGCAGAGGCGCGCTTTGGCGATAAGCAAACGCAAAGCTCGTCAAAATGGCGAGAATGCAAACTGCTAAAATCGCCAATCCAGCGCGGGAAACTCGCTGGGAAACGTTGGCCGGGATGTAGGGAATGACGAAGGCCAGCAAGGCTCCGGTCAGCAAACCTCCAATATGAGCCGCGTTGTCAACGTACTTGATCGAAAAACCGATCACCAGATTGACCGCGATTGCCGGCAGCACGCTGGATTTTAGTGCTTTCAGGAACCGTTCCGGCAATTCGCCCCGGTAACGATAGCTGAACGCAGCCACGACGCCGAACAATCCGAAAATTGCGCCTGATGCTCCTGCGCTGGCTCCAGCCAGATCGTTTTTGAGCATGTGATTCAGAAAACTGCCCAGGCAACCGCCCGCAGCCGTCAGCAGATAAATCATCAGGAATCGCGCCGATCCGTAAAGCTTTTCGACCAAAGGGCCAATCGTCCACAACACATACGAATTCAATCCCAAATGCAGAAGTCCGATGTGAACAAAAGCCGGGGTGAGAAGCCTGAACCATTCGCCATTTTTGAGCAGTTCGCTGTTCTGTGCGCCGAAGGCCAGCAACGTGAAATGATCCGCGCCAGTGGTTAGAACTGACCAGAAATTTCCGCCCGCGGTCAGGGTGATCAACAGGTAAATCGCCACATTGACGCCGATAATGATCGGAGTGACCGGCGCTCCGCGCGTGAACAGATCATTCAGAATCCGGCTTTCGCCTTCCTGTTCGGCTATGGCCTGGCCTTCCTCTGAAATTGCGTTGCAGTATTGGCATTGGATAGATCGGCTGGGAATGATTTGTCCGCAGCTTTGACAGACCCGAAAAGGTCTTGGTTCAGACGATTGGGCTTCTTCGTTATGCACTCCGACTCCTTGAATGATCTTTAGGGAAAACGAGAATCGGGATTGTAGCCGAGCGTTCGTAACCTGTCATGACTGCTTTTGAGAACGCGGAAAGATGGCGCAGTAGCGGTTGTTGCGCGGCTAAAATCCAACTGCTACACTGCCGCTCCACCTGAAAAATTTGTCCCTGACAGGCAATTCATTTGTTTCCCTGATTTGTTTTTATAAGGTAAAGCAATGACAACTGCGCAATCTTCTGCTTCACAACCTGCCGTCAGTTCAAGCATGGCCGATGACCAGGAACTGTCTGCCGTTGCGGTTAGCTCTAATGTCGCTGGTGAACTGGCTCCAACTGAAGAAAAAAAGTCCGAGCCGGGAAAACAGGCCAAAGCAGTCAACACGGTTTCTTTCATTGATCGGTTTCTGAATCTGCTCAGTTCAGTGCAGTTTGGGATCGTGTTGCTGATCCTGCTGATTATCGCCTGTATGATAGGCATGCTGATTCAGCAAATTGAACTGGAGTCGTTCCAGAATTATTACTCTGAACTGACTCCATCCGAGAAAACCGTTTACGGCACACTGGGCTTTTTCGACATTTACCACGTCTGGTATTTCAACCTGCTGCTTTTGCTGTTGAGTTTGAACATCATTCTGGCTTCGATTGACCATTTTCCTGCGGCCTGGAGCTTCGTCACCAAAAAGAAACTGACGGCATCGCCGATGTTTGCGATGTCGCAAAAGTTCAGGGAAAAGGTTGAAGTCGTCGGCGACCGCAAACGATTGACGGAGCGCACGGTCGCTGCTGCACGCGAGACTGGATTCAAGGTACGAGTAACCGAAGAAGACACGCGCACTACGGTGTTTGCCGAACGTGGCGTCTGGAATCGGTTGGGAGCTTATGTCGTTCACATCGGATTGCTGACCATCTTTTTTGGCGGATTCATGACCAGCCGTGGTTTCACGGGAATGTCCGAAATTGCGCCGGGCGAATCCACCGATGTGATGTTCAAACAAACCTTCAACCTGAATAACACCACCGGCGAACACAGCATCGGCGCGATGAGATTGCAATTGCCCTTTACGCTGGTCGGCGTGGACATCGAACACAAGCCGATCAAGAAAGAAGGCGGCGTAGATGCCAGCAACACGCTGGACTGGTTGACGCGAGTCCGAATTGACGACGCGGAACGGGGAACACAAACCGATGCGTTGATACACATGAATCACCCGTTCGATTATCGCGGCTACAGGTTTTTCCAGGCTTCGCTGAGCGGGATGAACAGCGCGCGCGAAATCAAAGTGAGGTTTACGTCAGCCGCAGGCGCTGCTGAGGAAGTGACGATCAAACGCAATGGCGACGCGAAATTACCGGATGGTACGCGGCTCAAGTACGCGAATTTCATTCCCGGAGCGCAGTTCACCGAAGAAGGCAAAATTTCCATCGGTTCCGCCGACTATGTCAATCCGGCGGCGTTGATTTCCTACATCACGCCCGACGGCAAACAGGGCGACGTTTGGGCATTCAACGAAGCTTTCATCGGACGAATTACCAGCGCGCCATTTTTGAAGCAGCGATTTATTGACCCGCATCCGTTTTCTGTCGTGCTGACAGATTACGAAAAGGTTTCGCAAAAGCACATTCTTTCCGTGCAATACGATCCGGGTGCAAAAATCGTCTATGTCGGCTTCACGATTTTATGTCTTGCTCTGTTGTTGGTCTTTTTCTTTTCGCATCAGCGGCTTTGGCTGGTTGTCGAAGACGACAATGTGTATGTCGGCGGCGATTCCAATCGCAACCGGCTCAGTTTTGAAGATCGCGCGAAACGTTTGATCGCTCTGATCCGCGAACCTAAGACCGTTTAACCCGTTTACTTCTGCTGGCCGGGCGATGCCGGTCAATTTTCATTTTGTTTCTTTCTTCCTTTTGGAGGTGAGCAATGGCTCAAGCAGCGAATTCAATAAATGCTTCAATCGCTGCGGCTGCGGCAAAAGAGTCGCAACGCAGTGTCATCACCAATTATTTGCCTGCGTTGTTGCCGCTTGTCGGAGCTTTTGTGCTTCTGGCGGTGCGAATCAAATATGGCGCAGCGGTGGTTCCGAATGATGGCGCATTGGTCGTGCTGGCGGTGTTGGGCTATCTGATTGCGTCGGCTTCGTTGCTGACCAATTTCTGGGCGCCGGTTCCGTTTTTGCAGCGGCTGGGTTTGTGGATGTTGTCGCTGGCATTCTTTTTCAATCTTTCCGGCTGGTTGGTGCGCTGGGTGGCGGCGGGCGAACGCGAAAACTGGGTTCGTATGACGAATCAGATCACCGGCGAATATCATTTCTGGTGGTTTTTCAGCTACATCCCTTTCGCCAATTTGTATGACCTGTCTGTAGCCTTCGCCTTCGGGGCAGGCTTTGCGACTTTATTGGTCAGCCAGCGGGAAAACTCGCGGTTCATCGGAGCGGTTTCGACGCCGCTGATTTCACTGATTCTGTTGATGGCTGTGTTCATCGGCAGCGAATTCATCAATTTGCCGCCAGTGCTGGACAGTTATTGGCGACCGATTCACGTCGGCGTCGCCAGTTTGAGTTATGGCGTAGCGCTGGTCAGCTTTGCGATGGCGGTGATTTACCTGATCAAAGACGGCGTGAAGATGGAGTCCATGGCCCTGACCGTCGCCGGATTTGTCGTTGCCGCGTATGGCTTTGTCTGGTTGATGGGCGGCATCAAAGGACTCGACCCGTTTTCGCTGAGTTTCCGGCTGAGTCCGGTGATTCCGCATGCGTCCGGCGTGACGAATCCTGGAGCGCGAGTGCCGATACCGGGCGCGGGAATTGCCGCAACTCTGGCGTTATTGACTTTGCTGGCAACGGCGGTTTGCTTTGCCCTGTATTTGTATCGCCAAAACGAACCTGCCAAACGATATGGCCACTGGCTGCTGCGAGCTTCGATTGTCGCTCAGGTGGCGACGTTGGTTTTTGTTTTTTACGGCATTAAAACCATGACTGGCGTCGGAGCCTTGGTGGGCAATGACCAGGCTTACACGGTTGGCAAGACGCTGCTGGACAAACAAGCTGTCGGAAAATCCGTGGCGGAAATCACCTCGATTGGGGCCAACTGGCTGGCGCAAAGCCGCGATTCGATGATTCTCAGCGTCAAAGGCAATCCGATTGAAATCGCCGCCCTGGTTTCCTTGCTGGTGGTGACGGGCTTCCTGGCGTTGTTCAGCTTCCGAACTGACAAGATTCGGGAAAGCCTGCCCTCGCTCGAACGCATTGACAGCCTGATTTACAAACTGGTCGGAGTGGCATTTGCCGGACTGGCAATTCTGTTGGTGACCGGAGCCGTCTGGGCGAACGAATCGTGGGGGCGATATTGGGGCTGGGATGCCAAAGAAACCGGCGCGTTGGTGGCGTGGCTGGCTTACGGCGGTTACCTGCATTCGCGCATGTCGCATGGATGGAAAGGGCGACGGAGCGTTTATTTCGCGTTGGTTGGATTCCTGTTGGTGATTTTCACCTATTTGGGTGTCAGCTACATCCTGCCGGGATTGCACTCATACGCGGGGTAACCGGCAACAAACAATCGCTAAGTGACAAACTGGCGAATTCTGCGAGGCGATTGCCTCACGGAATTCGCCAGTTTTAGTTGGGCTTGTCTCCTAAGCTTTTATTTGTCCGGGAATAGAAACACCCGTTTCGCCACATCCGATTGCAGGGTTTCTTCGCGGTAATAACGGGAAAGAATACTTGGGTTCCAGTCGAACAAGTCGCCGTTGGCCTCTGCAAAAACCTCCCACGAATGCGCCAATCCAGTTTTCGCCATTCGCTCGTGAATCAACAACAGATACGCCCACGAGATGGTTTCGTGGTACCGATCCGCTTTGCCGAGCGAGGCCGCGAAGCGTTTTAACCCTTGACAGAATTTTTCCAGCGCTGTCAGTGGCGGATATTGGCGAAGGTAAATCCACGCCAGCCGCACGTGCTCACGATGCGAAAAAAGCTCAGGCGACAGCGTGAGGCGTTCAAAGTGTTCAACCAATTCCTGATGTGTCATGTGCAAGTCTCCATAAAAAAAGAAAAACCGCCCACGCGATTGCTCGCGTGAGCGGTGATGGTTGTTTGATTTTTTGTCCGGCAGATTTTTTTACTGCCGGAAGCCGAAAAGGATACGAATTATCGGCTGCGAGGGTTCAATCGAGGACGTTCCGGCGACAGTATGCGCTGGAAAACTTCCTTGACCGGTTTCCATGCTCCCTGGGCCGCGAACGGCACGTATTCGAAGCCGCGTTGATACGGATCGTCGTGCAGCGTCTTGGTGTAATCAATGCCCAGGCCGGAGTAAATCGTCGCCGCTATGTCTTCATTGACTACAGGACGGCCTTCCGACCAGCCCGGATTGACAGTGGAGAAACCATCGCCAGTGGTTTCGCCGATGGCTCGACCGCCGCTGATTCCTCCGCCAGCAAAACAGACGAATTGCTGGAAGTAGTGATCTCGTCCTGCGCCGGAATTCAATCCCGGCGTCGAACTGTTGTTAGCGGTTCGAACTGTGCGACCGAATTCGCCCATCCAGACGACCAGCGTTTCATCCAGCAAGGTTCCGCCATTGATGCCGGGCGTCGCGGCCAGGTCTTTCAACAACTCGCCAACGCCTTTATCGAATTGGCGCGCCGGATTGTAAATGCCGTTGGCAGCATAAATGTTGGTGTGATTGTCCCAACCGCCGATGCTGATGTGGATGGCGCGCGTGCCCAGATTGGATTTCAGCAGATTGCGAGCCGTCAGACAGGCATTGCCGAATCCGGTTTGCGCGTTGTTGACGCCATAACGCTGGGTTTCAGCCGCTGCCAGTCTGAACACAGCATCCACTTCCGGGTTGTACATCATCGCCCGGCTTTGCTGGTAAAAACTGTCCATGTCGGTGACGGAATCTCCGAGCGGGGAATTGCCGCGATTTTCTGCGTCAAGTTCCTGCAGCATCTGATAGCGACGATCAAAGATTGTTTGACCGGAAACGTTAGTCAAATCCCCAAGCCCATTGGTCGAGCCATTCGCAGCAAACGGACTGTAACGAGCGTTGAAATAGCCATTGGCCGTGACACTGCCGCCATTGAGCGAAACGAATCCGGGCAGTTTGTGGGCGGAAGTTCGCTGCGGTTCAAATTCGCGCGCCACCACGGCGCAAAGGTTAGGCGCGATTTTGCCCATCAACGAAGTCGGATTGCGCGCGATCTGCGTCCAGGTTTGTTGCAGTCCATGCACCAGCGCCGGAGCGCGAACGCTGCGGATGATGGCGACGTGCTGCAATTGCGAAGCGATGGTCGGCATCAGCCCTCGCGGGAACAGAACGCCGTTGATCGTTTCCGGTGTGAAATCAGCAGGCGTCCACGAACCGACTTTCAGGTCAAAGGTATCCACATGGCTCGGTGCGCCCTGCATGTGAATGTAAATCAGATTGCGCGCCCGTCCGTAAATTTGCGCCGTGGTTTGCGCCTCTACGTTTTTGGCGAACATCGGAACGACGAACGAACCTGCCACTCCGGCTCCGGCAATCTGGAAGAACTGGCGGCGTCCCAGAACAGGGCCTCCAAAGAGTCCTGAATTGGCTGGCCGCAACGGTCGGCAAACATCGCAAGAATGATCGGGTTGAAGATGATCTTTCATTTTGTCTCCTCTTTTATCAGCCGTCTTGGCCAGCGTTAGTAATTGAACAGGAAATCCGCTTTGTTCAGCAGCACCCATTGCAGGCTTTCAATCGCTCCCTGTTTGCCCATCGAGGTGAAGTAAGGCAATGCCTTCTGAACTTCGTTGGCTCTCGGGTTGCGAGAAAGCGTGTTCAGATACAATTCGGTGATGATCTGTTCGTTGGTCAATCCGGGCGTTTCCATCAACCGTTTGACCGTCGAGAGAATTCTCTCCGTGTTGTAGCCTGAAATGGGATCAATGTAACCGATAGTGTTGTTCGTGTTGTTGTTGGTTGGAATGTAGCGGATGCGGTTGATGATGAAGTCATTGTTCATCTGGGTCAGCGATTGCAGGATGGAGGAATCCGCCTGTCGCAAATTCGTATCACGATTGCCGCGCAGGAAGGTGTTCAGGATGTTGGCCGACGAACCGTTTTGCTGGCCGAATTGCGGCTCACGCGGTTCAGGTAATTGCATCGCCCACTGAACTTCTCTTAGTTTGACGCCGGCTTCGTCAATGATAGGGAAGCCAATTATTCGCGGATGTGTGACGCCATTGCGAGTGACTGCCGCAGTAACCGGCGGCAGATTGGTCGCCTTGACCACCGCGTCGTGAAGTTCTTCGGCGTCCAACCGGCGAGCGAATTTGCGCGCGTACAACGGAACGTATTCGACTCTCCAGTTTCCAGGGTATTTCGACGAAAGCTGGTAAGTGGACGATTGCGCGATGGTGCGAATGACGTGGCGCAAATTGAAGCCGTTGTTGCTGAATTCCTGAGCCAGCGCTTCCAGCAATTCGGCGTTGTTCGGTTGCAGCGACCAGCCGTCAGGCAATTGCGCGTCGGGATTCAAGCGAGCCAGGTCGAAGGTGTTCGATGGCGACACCAGAGCTTCGACCATCAGTTCTTCCCAAAGATAATTGACGGTGGCACGCGCGAATTGCGGATCGGCAGTGATATATCTGGCCAGGGCGGTGCGACGATCTTCTCCGGCAGAGACTCCGCCACGGTTGCCGAACATGTATTTTGGCGGAACGTTTCGCTGTCCGTTGATTGGCTGGCGTGAACTACGATTGCCTGTGGTGGTGTTCAGATCATATTCGCCGGTTGTCGCTTCGTTAATCGTGTACTTTTGCAAGTTCGTAGCCACAGTGACGGTCTGACGGCGAGTGCGCGCAAAGAACGCAGCCATTCCCCAGGCGTCGGCGCGAGAGACTTTCGCTCCCCACAGATTGACGGCGTCCAGATGGCCTGCGCCGTCGTGGCAGAGCAGGCAATCCATCGAACTCAGTCCAAGAAAGACTTCGGCGGTGCGAACGGCGTAACCATCATAAATGTCTTGCGCCGGTCCCATCGGAACGTGGCCGCCGATGATGAAGTTGGTTTCGCCTACGGCATAACTGTCGCCGCGCGCGACAATCATCTCGCCTGCCATCTGGGCATAGCTTTTGTTTTGTTCAATGGAATCGCGGATGAATTTATAAAACGCTTCGCGGCCTCCGATGAAGCGATTGATGTTGCTGGCGATGGATGTATTTTTGTAAAGATCGCCGAAAAACATGGTCCATTTGTCAACGAACTCCGGCGAATTGATCAAAGAGTCAATCAGTACATCCCGTTTGTTCGGGCTTTGGTTTTTGAGGAAGTTGGTGACATCGCTGGGCGATGGGATTCGTCCGGTCAGATCAATCGTGACGCGACGAATGAACTCTTCGTCGCTGCAAACCGGCGCCGATTCGACTCCGGCGCTTTGCATCTTGCCGAAAATCAGGGCGTCCACGAAATTTTTGCGCGGCATGTTTTCCGGCGGAACCAGCGCCACCCCTTCCTGGTCGAATCGCTCGGCGATCATCTCGGTCAGTTGCGAAATGGAATTGCGATGCCGGTTGACGACATCGCGGTAATCAACTGGCGATTTCACATAGCTGCAATCATCGGCATTCGGCGCAGGCTGAACGAGTTCTCTGAAGGTTCGACGTGGAGCTTTTTGTCCAAAAACATCAAACGCACCGAAACGATCCAGCGCGAACATCAACCCGACAACGGCAAAGGCGAGCGCCGCAAACCGTTTGGCCGAGGTTGCCGACCAGACAGATGTTTGCAAACGGTTTGACGCCCTGCTCGAAGATTCTCCAAGGCCTTTCATGGGCATAAAGTCCTCCCGGTTTAATACTTTGAATGATTGTTAATTGGGTGGGTGCGGGGTTCCCGTGCCCAAAATCTGATGACCTGTTCGACAATTTGCAATCCCTGTTGCTGCATCCTTGCCGAAACTGTGAAAACAGGTCTTTACAAACTTCAAAACTGTTCCTGCAAGAAAGGCAACGCACTTTGGTCTAGATGCTTTGTTTTGATAGTAAGGAACGCAGGAACCGCATCAAGAATTGGACAACCAATTGGTCAGCCAATCTGCGCTTGAAAAAGCGCGCGAATCTTAGCACAGTCTTTTTTAGCGGCTAAGCGTCTTAATCATTTTCAAGCTTTTGTATTCAGTTTTTTCGTGATAGGAAGTTCCGCAAATACCGAGTGTTATCCGCATCAGCCTGATCGCCCTGCGATCTTCAATGAAAGCAAGAATCGAATTTGTATAAGAGCATTATCGGTATGGCGAATACTGCCCGGCGACGTATCAGTTTCTCGTCGGGCCAATCATCGAATAAGGAGCGAATTGATGACCGACAAAACGACCGCAGCTTCTACCGCCAGGAACGAACTCGCTGAAGAACCCTACCCGGCAGCCGGTTATGCCTGGTATGTCGTCGGCGTTCTGACGCTGGTTTACGTCTTTTCGTTCATAGACCGGCAAATTCTGAACCTGCTGGTCAGGCCGATTCGTCAGGACCTGGCAATCACGGATTTTCAGATGAGTTTGCTGATGGGGCCGGCCTTCGCGCTGTTTTATACCTTCTTCGGTATTCCGCTGGGACGATTGGCCGATTCGAAGAGTCGCCGGACAATCATTGCCATCGGCTTTGCCTTTTGGAGCTTTTTCACCGCGTTGTGCGGTCTGGCCAAAAATTTCTGGCAAATGATGCTGGCGCGTATCGGCGTCGGGGTTGGCGAAGGAGCATTGTCGCCCGCTGCGTATTCGATTCTGGCGGATTATTTCCCGCCGCAGCGTCGCGCAACAGCCATCAGCGTGTATTCGATGGGCATTTACATCGGCAGCGGAGTCGCCAACATTCTGGGGGCGACAGCCATAGCGTTTTTTATGTCGCGTCCGAATTGGGAGTTGCCGATTGTCGGTGAAGTGCGCGGATGGCAGGTCGTGTTTTTTGTCGTTGGATTGCCGGGCGTGTTTCTGGCTTTGTTGATGTACACCGTGCGCGAACCGCTGCGTCGCGGAATGAAAAAGATTCAGGACGCTCAGGGCAAGCTGCAAAACGCTCACGTTCCACTGAAGGAAGTCATCGCTTATTTGAAACTGAATTGGAAAACCTTCGCCTGTCACAACGTCGGATTCGCTTTGTTGTCGTTTTCGTCTTACGGAACCAGCGGCTGGGTGCCGACCATGTTCGTTCGCACGTTTGGATGGAAAGAGGCAGAGATAGGATTTTGGTACGGAGCCATCGTCGCCATTTTTGGCGCGTTGGGAATTTCAGCTGGCGGTTGGTACGCCGACTGGTTGGCCAAGCGAGGTTCGCGCGACGCCGTGATGAAAGTCGGCTTTATTGTTTCGTTGGCCTGGGCGCCGACCGGAATGTTGTATCCGTTGTTGCCGAATCCGTATTGGGCGCTGGCGCTTTTGATTCCGACTGCATTTTTCACAGCGGCGCCGTTTGGAGTCGCCCCAGCCGCCATACAGCAAATCATGCCGAACGCCATGCGCGCTCAGGCTTCGTCCATCTATTTGTTCGTCGTGAATATGATCGGTTTGGGCGGCGGTCCGATGGCCGTGGCGTTTTTCACCCAATACGTTTTTCAAGACGACAACGCCGTGCGTTATTCGATTCTGGTCGTTTCAACCGTTGCGCACATTCTCTCGGCTGTTTTGTTGTGGATTGGCATCAAACAATTCAATCTGAGTCTGGAACGATTGAAAGCCTGGCACGGGTAGAACAAGCTGCCAGCTTGTTCTACCGCCCTTTGAAATTCGGTTTGCGTTTTTCGTGGAATGCCGCCGTTCCTTCTTTCACGTCGTCGCAATAATTCGTCACCATCACGCTCAGCGCGGCATCTTCCAGCGCGTTCGCCAAATCCATCGTCTGCTGTTTGTACATCATTCGTTTGGTGATGCGGATAGCGATCGGCGGCCCTTCGGCTAGGCGTTCAGCCCACGCGCGAGCCGTCGCCATCAATTCCGCATCCGGCACGACTTCCGTCACCAAGCCCAGTTCTTTCGCCTGCTGCGCTGGATAAACTTCAGAAAACAACGACATTTTCAGCGCGCGTTCCAAACCCATAAACTTCGGAAACAGGTACGCTCCGCCTTCGTCGGGAATCAACGAAAACTTCAAGCTGGTGTCGCCCAGGCGTGCGCTTTCGGCGGCGATGCGAAAATCGCAACTCAAGGCCAGCGTCAATCCTCCGGCGACCGCCGCTCCGTTGACCGCCGCAATGACAGGCTTGTCGAATCGTTGGAGCAGAGTCACCAGTTGATGCATGTTCTCGCGCATTTCCAACATCGCTTCCATCTTGTGGCCTCGATAACGCGCAGGGTATTGGAAATCGCGCGAAATATCTCCGCCGGAACAAAAGCCCCGTCCGGTTCCAGTGATGATGACTGCGCGAATTTCGTCGTCGTCGCGGGCGTCGTTCAGCGCTGCGATGATTTCGTGAACCATCACTTCGGAATAAGCATTGAGCTTCGCCGGACGATTGAGCGTGATTGTCGCGACGCGATTTTCTTTGGCGTAGATGATTTCTGTGAAGCTCATAAAAACTCCTTCCACGAAGTAACACGTAGAATCACGAAGATGTGACAAAACCTTCGTGCCGCTTCGTGTTACTTCGTGGATGATCCTGATTTACCTGCCGCTAAAGTTCGGCTGGCGTTTTTCCATAAAAGCTTTGACGCCTTCTTTGTGGTCTTCGGTCTGGCCGCAGCGCAGATGAGTTTCGGCTTCGCGGTCGAGCAAGGTGCGGAAGTCGCTGCTCATCGCCTGATTGACGTTGGCTTTCATGTACCGATAACTGACCAGCGGCCCGTGAGCGATGCGCGTGGCGATTTCGTTGACGCTCGCCATCAATTGATCGGCGGCCATTACGCGATTGATTAAGCCCAGCCGATGCGCTTCCGTCGCGTCAATGATTTCGCTCAGGAAAAACAACTCTTTGGCTTTGGCTGCGCCGACGGATCGAGCCAGCAACCAGGTCGTGCCGAAATCGCCGCCGAAGCCGACTTTGGCATAAGCCGTTCCGAACTTCGCCGTTTCCGAAGCGATGCGCAAATCGCACGACAAACACACGCCCAAGCCTGCGCCCATTGCGTGTCCGTTGACGGCGGCGATGGTTGGTTTGGGCATGTTGTACAGCAACCACGACAACTCCTGGGCTTCGCGCAATCCGTCAATCTGCTGTTCAAGCGAAGGCGGCGCTTCGTCATTTTGTCGGGCCATATTGCCGACATCGCCTCCGGCGCAGAAAGCTCTGCCAGCGCCAGTGACGACTATCGCGCCGACTTCTGTGTCGCGGCTCCATCGTTTCAAGGTGTCAATGGATTGAGTCAGCAAATCGCTGCTCAGCGCGTTGAGTTTGTCAGGGCGGTTGAAGGTCAAAGTGGCGACTTTATTTTCGACGTGAGTCAGAATCGGTTGGTTATTCATGTTCGTCCTCTCGAATTTGATTCTTCAGAATTTGAAAGAAAACTTCAGGTGTGATGATAGAAATGTTTTCGTATGCGCCCAACGTGAGTAAATCTTTGTCACGCGCAACCAGATATTCAACTTTGGCTTTAATGGCAGTTGCGACGATAAAGTCGTCGTTCGGATCACGGACGATTTGAACCGTTGGCAAGTCGGTAATGACGGTCACGAAGTTGCGGAGACTGCTGATGAAATAAGCCACTTCCTCATCGCTGTAATCGTAACGCTCACGCAGATGTTTGCGAGTAAACAATCTTTTTTGAACTTCAGCGATGATCTCCGGCGAAAGACACAGTTCAAAAGTCCTTGATCGGGCTAGTTCGATCAGTGATCTGGAAAGACCTTTAGGCGTCAGCAATGCTGCAACCAAAACAGAAGAATCAAAGACGGCTTTTATCATAGGGCTGAATGGGTTTTGTGTTGAGCGCGTTCCTCGCTGCGCATTTCTTTTATTTGCGCAGCTATCCATTCTTCTTCTTCCTGAGGCAACATTTCAGGCTGACCAGGAAGCCTCTTGTCGCGGCTCAAAATCTCATCCCATTTCTCCCAATCAACGCTGCTTTCGGAAGTTTCAACTATCGGCAAACGTTGCAGACTTTCAACCGATATCTCCACGCCTTCTGTCTTTGTGAACCGACGCAACTCAGCGAGCAGCGCTTCGAGCTTTGATTCATCTTTTAGTCTCAGAATCAATTCCATTGCTTTTCCTCCGTTGCGACAAAGAATAGCTCCAATAGTCGGTCAAACAAAGTGGCGAACGAACCTGAAGAAAAACGACTGCTTTCGTTTGCCGACTTTGCGTCCAGATAGTAGTTTGTCGCTTACAGGTTTCCATCATTCAAGCAATGACAAATTCATAAACAGGAGAAATTTTATGAGCACCTCAGAAGTGGATTTTTTCAAACTCGACGCGCTGCTCAGCGACGAAGAGAAGTTGGTTCGCCAATCTGTTCGCACGTTTGTCAATGAACGTGTCCGGCCGATCATCGCCGAATGTTATGAAGAAGGCCGGTTTCCATTCGACCTGATTCCCGAAATGGCTTCGCTGGGATTGTTGGGCGCGAACTTGCCGGAAAAATACGGTTGCGCCGGAGTCAACAACGTCGCTTACGGATTGATCACGCAGGAACTGGAAGCGGGTGACAGCGGCATTCGCAGCTTTGTTTCGGTGCAAGGCGCGTTGTGCATGTATCCGATTTACGCTTTCGGCAGCGAAGAGCAAAAGATGAAATGGTTGCCAGACATGGCCGCCGGCAAGGTCATTGGCTGTTTCGGATTGACCGAACCGAATTCCGGTTCTGATCCCGGCAGTATGAAAACGCGCGCCAAACGGACGAAAGACGGTTGGGTGTTGAACGGTAGCAAAACCTGGATTACGAACGGAACCATTGCCGACATCGCCATCGTCTGGGCCAAGACCGACGAAAACGACAAGATTCGCGGCTTCCTGGTGGAAAAGGGAACCAAAGGTTTCACCGCGCCGGAAATCAAACACAAGATGAGTTTGCGCGCTTCGGTCACATCAGAGCTTGTTTTTGAAGATTGCCTGATTCCAGAAGAAAACATCTTGCCGTTGAGCGGTGGATTGAAAAGCCCGCTCAGTTGTCTGACGCAAGCGCGTTACGGCATCGCCTGGGGAGCCATCGGCGCGGCGGTGGATTGTTTTCAAACTGCGACGGAATACGCCAAACAGCGAATTCAATTTGGCCGCCCGATTGGAAGCTTTCAGTTGACGCAAAAGAAACTGGCCGAAATGCTGACCGAAATTTCCAAAGCCCAGTTGCTGTGTTTGCAGCTTGGCCGGATGAAAGACGCGGGCACGATGGAGCCGGTTCACGTTTCGATGGCCAAATACAACAACGTAGGCATGGCGTTGGAAATCGCCCGCTCTGCGCGTGGCATTCTGGGTGCGAACGGCATCATTGGCGATTATTCGATCATGCGGCACATGGCCAATCTGGAATCGGTGTACACCTACGAAGGCACGAACGAAGTTCATATGCTGGTGCTGGGGAAACACATCACTGGTTTGGACGCTTTTGGCGGGTAAACGGTAGGGCAGATTTTCCAATCTGCCCAGACTTTCGCAGTCGAGAAACCGTCGTCAGGTTGGAAAACCTGACGTACATTTGGGGAGATATATCAATGGAAATCGCAGGCAAAGCGGCTGTCGTCACTGGCGGAGGCACGGGTGTTGGACGTGCTACGGCGTTGGATTTGGCGAAACGCGGCTGTTCAGTGCTGATCAATTACAGTCGCTCCAAAGATGAAGCGGAACAGACGGCGGCGGAGATTTCGGCGCTTGGCGTCAAAGGCATTGCGGTTCAAGCCGACATTGCTGACGACACGGCTTGTCGAAAAATGATTGATACGGCGGTGAAAGAATTTGGACGTTTGGACGTGCTGGTCAACAACGCAGGCACAACGGCGTTTGTTGCGCACGAAGACCTGGAAGGCGTGAAGCTGGAAGATTGGAATCGGATTTTCTCCACCAACGTCATCGGCACGTTTCAGGTTTGCCGCGCCGCCAAAGAAGCGTTGGTTGCTTCGGGTAGCGGAGAAATCGTCAACGTTTCCAGCATCGCAGGCATTCGCGGCATAGGCAGTTCGATTCCTTACTGCGCGTCAAAAGCCGCATTGAACAACATGACCGTGACGTTGGCTCGTGTCTTTGCGCCAAAAGTCCGCGTCAACGCAGTTGCGCCCGGGCTGATTACGACGCGTTGGTTACGAGATGGATTGGGCGACGCGAATTATGATGCGCTGGTTGCTCGCGCCGAACAGCAAGCTGTGTTGCACAAAGTCTGCGATGCCGAAGATGTCGCCGCACTGATTCTGAACGTTATCACCGGCCCTGATCTGGTCACCGGCCAGATCATCGCCATCGAAGGCGGAGCTTTGATTTCGGCTGCATCATTGCGTTGAGCGATAAACGAATTAGCCATTAACCATTGAGCATTGTCCATTCACTGCCAGGGTAGATGTTTGAGCGACTTCTTTTACCCTGACCAATAATGGCTAATGCATAATGGTTAATGGCTACCTTGTTTTCAGTTTTTATTTGAAACAACTTGATCGCGTATGGCGCGTTTCAGGATTTTGCCGCTGGGGCCTTTTGGCAGAGCATCCATGAAAACGATCTTCGCCGGAATTTTGAACTTCGTCACATAACCGCCGATGAAGCTTTTCAGTTCGTCTTCGGTCAGCGAATGTCCAGCGCGCAGCACCACTGCCGCCGCCAGATTTTCTCCAAAAATTTCATCCGGGATGCCAAAGACGGCGGCTTCGGCAATGGCGGGATGTGCGTACAAACCTTCTTCGATTTCGCGCGGCGAAATGTTTTCGCCGCCTTTGATGACCAGTTCTTTTTTGCGGTCTGTGATGAAAACGTATCCGTCGGCGTCCACGAGGCCGATGTCTCCGGTATGAAGCCAGCCATCAATGATTGTGTCGCGCGTGGCTTCGGGTTTGTTCAGGTAACCCAACATGACGTGTCGCCCGCGCGTGCAAAGTTCGCCGGTTTCTCCGGCGGGCAAAATGTTGTTGCTGAAATCCATTGCGCAAATTTCAAAGCCTTTCATTGCTCGACCGACAGAGCCAACGCGGTAATCTTCGTCCGGGTAATAGGTCGTCAGCGCGCCAGCCGTTTCCGACAGACCGTATCCCTGTTTCACCTTGCAATGGAATAATCGTTCGAATTCCAGTCGCGTGCTTTCCGCCAGCGGCGCTCCGCCCGTGCCGACGGTTTCCAGCGACGAATAATCGTATTTTTCGCGGTCAGGATGATTGATGAGCATCGTCAGCATCGTCGGCACAAACGCCAGCCGCTGCACCTTGAAACTTTCGATCAGCGACAGCGCCTTACCTGCGTCGAAGTGTTTCAATATCATGCTGCTGTTTCCCATTCGATAACCCAGATTCATCATCAACACGCCGTAAACGTGGCTCATCGGCAAAACGCTCAAGCTGCGAATCTGGCCGATGCTGGCGTTGCGTTCGTATAGCGCGTCGGCGACGAAAATCATGTTGTCGTGGCTGAGCATGACGCCTTTGGGATTTCCCGTTGTGCCGGAGGTGTACAGCAGCATTGCCAGATCACTGGTTTCGCGTTCAACCAGCGGAACGAATTCTGTCGAGGCTTCGATTTCGGCTTCGATGTTCGTGGTGTCTGCGCTTTCGCCAATGCAAAGGACTTTGCGGAAATTCGGCAACTCTGACGACGCTTCTTTCAAGCGCGCAGCCAGTTCCGGCGAAGTGATGGCGAACGATGCGCCAGAATCTTCCAACACGTAGCGAACTTCGCGCGCGTTCCACATCGGCGTGACGGGAATAATCACCGCGCCGAGTTTCCAGATGGCGATGAATGCGGCGTTGACGGCGGGCGAATTCAGCATCATCACCACGACGCCGTCGCCGGATTTGACGCCGTGCTGGCGCAGCGTTTCAGCAAAGCGGCAAGCGTAATGATAAAGCTGGACGTTGGTGTAGCTGCGGTCTTCAAACCATGTGGACGGGTATTCTCCGAAACGTTCGATGTTGTCGAGCGACAGTTGCGCGGCGTTCATTGGCGAAACCTCGATGTTGAAAGTTGATGTATTGTGTGCAGTGAAAACCTGAAGGCGGTCGGAGTGTAGGAAGCGCTTCAAACCCTGTCAAGAAAACCGGCGATGGAACACTTTGTTTGACAGTTCGCATTCGGTTTTGTATTTTCCCGCGCGCTTGGCCAAATGCCAGGCGCGACTTTCTTGATAGCCGAAGGAGATTTTTCCGGTGAACCCGGCACGATGACTGCCGCTGAAGCCGGAGCAAATATGCGTAGCTAATCCCAATTCATCAAAGACGACTTTTCATACCGCTGGCATTGTCGGCGGTGACGATTACCTGTTTTTGTACGAAAGGGGTTATGTGTATGCAAACTCACCTGAGCGGGGTGAATCTAGGCTATCACCTGCCTGACGGTTCCACACTTTTCAAATCACTGACATTCAGTTTCGGCACGCTTCGCACCGGATTGGTGGGCGCAAACGGTATCGGAAAAACGACCTTGCTGGAAATTCTAGCCGGGCGGATTTCTGCATCCGGGGGCAGCCTGGCTTGCGTTGGCCGGGTTTCTTACCTGCCACAAAAAACCGAGCTGGATACGTCGGCGACTGTTGCCGAAGCGATTCGGCTTGCCGAAGCATTGACGGCTTATCAACGAGCGATTGCCGGCGAAGCTTCTTCGGAAGATTTCGATCTGATTGCCGACCGCTGGGATTTGCCGGAGCGAATCGAACTAACGTTTGCCAAACTCGGCATTTCGCACATTGCGTTGAATCGTTCAATTGGCAGTTTGAGCGGCGGGGAATTGACGCGCGTTCGCATCGCAGGATTGTTGTTGGAAGAGCCGGATTTTCTGATTCTGGACGAACCGACCAATCATCTGGATTTGTCTGCGCGCGAGTTTGTTTACCAATTGGTTGCCGATTGGAATCGAGGTTTGATTGTCGTCAGTCACGACCGGCATTTGTTGTCGCTGGTGGATCAGATTGCCGAACTGAGTTCAGCCGGGTTGAAGTTTTACGGCGGCAATTTCGAGTTTTACCGCGAACAACGTGACAACGAACGGGCGGCGGCGGAACAAACGTTGGCCAGCGCTCAACAGCGATTGAAAGACGCCAGGCAAAATGCTCAACTCGCCAAAGAGCGTCAGCAGCGCAGGCAATCCACTGCCAAACGCAACTCGGCGACAAAAGGCGGATTGCCATCAATCGTCGTCGGCGCTTTGCAACGCGCGGCGGAAAACTCTTCGGGACGATTGAAAGGTCGTCACGAAGACAAAGTCGAACGCAGGCGACAGGAAGTCGCGGAAGCTCGCGGCAATCTGACGATTGAAAACCAGATCATCGTGGACCTGGCCAGTTCGGAAGTTCCGGCTCAGAAACGACTGGTTGAATTGCGCGAAGTCAATTTTCAATTTGCCGATGCAGAGCGGGTGTTATGGCCGTCGCCGATCAATCTGGAAATCATCGGGCCGGAGCGCGTGTGGTTGAAAGGAGCAAACGGCGCAGGCAAATCCACGCTGATTGATTTGATCTGTGGCAAGAAACAGCCGACTGTCGGCGAAGTGAAGCTTGGCGCAGCGCGCATCGGATTGCTGGATCAACAAACCAGCGTGCTCGATTCGTCGCTGACGGTTTTGGAGAACCTGCGGCAAGTTGCTCCTTTGCGGCCTGAGCATGAACTGCGGACTTTGCTCGGAAGGTTTTTGTTCATCCGCGACGATTCGTTGAAACCGGTTGCGGTGCTCAGCGGCGGCGAACGAATGCGCGCAGCGTTGGCATGTTTGCTCGGCGCAGATCAATCGCCGGAAGTGTTGATCGTTGACGAACCGACGAACAATCTGGATTTGCCGAGCATCGAAGCATTGGTGTCGGCGCTCAATCGGTTTCAAGGCGGGCTGATCGTCGTCAGTCATGACCTGGCGTTTGTGGAAGAAGTCTGCGTCGAACGAGAAATCGAATTGCAGGCGAAAAACAGGACTTTGACAGCTTGCAGCACGCGGTAGAAAATCGGCACGTCAAATCCCCAACCAAAAATCTGGAGGCTGAACATGCGCTCGTTTCAAGAACACATGGAGCTTTATCGCGCTGAACATCGCACCGTCGGTTGCAAGATTTCGCACCTGATCGGCGTGCCGATGATTGTCGCTTCGTTTCCGATGCTGATTTTTAACTGGCGATGGGCAATTGCGCTATTCGTCGTCGGCTGGATGTTTCAACTGGCCGGACACAAATACTTTGAAAAGAATCGCCCTGTGTTGGCGGCTGATCCGGCAAATCCGTGGACGTACTTTGCCGCGATCATTTTCGTGGCTCAGGAATGGGCCAGCCTGCTCAGCGGGCGAGGACTTGGCAATTCTGGGCAGTTGAAGCACCGGTCATAACTTTTTCGTTCGGGAGGTTTGCAATGAAGAAATTGGCAAAAGAAGGTTTGATGTTGGCTGTGACGATTGTCCTTGTGGCAATCGCGACGGCCAGCGCATTGGCTCAGCAGAGCTTCATCGGGCAAGGACGGTATCGTATGGAGATTGTCGCCACCGGCAAAGTTCTGGATTTGCGTGTGGAAGACAAACGGACGGTTCAACAATGGGCTGTCGGCAATGCGCGCAATCAACAATGGGATTTGGTGGATGCGGGCGACGGGTTTTATTTCATTACGTCGGTCGAAAACGGCAACGTGCTGGATGTCGAAGGCGGGCGTGCGCGAAATGGTTCTCTGGTAATTACTGCGACGCGCGGCAACAGCGACAATCAAAAATGGAAGATCGCCGACAATGGACGCGGCGAATTTACGATCATTTCCAAAGCCGGGAAATCGTTGGAATCGCCAGCAGGAAGGCGCGGGGATGGCGTGGCGCTGCAAATCGGCGAGCCTCACGGATTGGAAAACCAGCGATTTCGTTTGACTCGCCTTGGCGATGTCGAAGCAAAAGTTCGCCCGCGTGAAGGTGCTCCGATTACGCCCGGAACCGCTGTCGTTCATGCGTTCACGGGCAAAGGCCGCTATCAAATTCAAAGCGTCGCCAGCAATCATTTTCTGGATTTGCGACGCGACGACAACACTACGTTACAGCAATGGTCAGGCAGCGGAGCCGCCAATCAGCAATGGGATTTTGAAGACGCCGGTAACGGATTTTTTTACATTCGTTCGGCGGAAAGCGGACGTGTGTTGGAAGTGGCAGGGGCGCGCGATGGTTCCGCCGTTGTCGCCCGAACCCAGCAGGCTGGCAGAGACAATCAAAAGTTCCGAATTGTGGATGCAGGCAACGGTCAGTCGTTGATCGTCGCGCGAAATGGCAAAGCGCTCGATCTGCCGAACAGCGCGCGCAACGAAGGGCAGAGAATGCAGCTTTGGGGCGAACATCGCCGCGACAATCAACGATTCATTTTCAAACCAGTTGATACAACAGTCACTTTGTCAGGCGGGCGCACGCGTGAAACCCGTGGTTCGCGCTTTCCGCCGCGTGACACAGCGCCGGTTGAAGAGCCGTACACATCCGGTCAAATGACCTGGCGCGGTCGTGTGGATTCTGAAGTGTTGCTGGAAGTGCGAGGCAACTTCGTGACTGAAAAACTGGTCAGCGGAACATCTTTCAACAATGGCCGGTTCACTTTTACGTCGGCTATGCCGGCACGCCAACTGACCTTGCGGGTTGAAAACAAAAAAGCGCGCGGAACGGTGGAAGTCGTTGAACAACCGACGGCTGCGAATGGTTATACGGCGGTGATTCGCATTCGTGATCCTCAACGCAACGCGGCAGATTACGAGTTCACGTTGATCTGGTAAATGAATTGACCTGTGAAATACAAAAGCCGCAAGTGGGAAAACCGCTTGCGGCTTTTTGTATTTTAACGGGAATGGAATAAACCTGTTCCGAGCACTCGCGGTACAGATACCCATCGCCAAAAACAAAGAAGCAAGCCTGACCAGGCAGGCTTGCTTCTTTAGTTTTACAGATCAAATTGATCTCTTGTTCAAATCCTGACTGCCGATTAGCAGCTCGGCGGGAAGACAGGAACGACGTAACCATCGGTCGCGTTCAGTGTCAGGTGATGCAGATTGTGACCACCATTGAACGCGCCAGCGCTGGATGCGGCGTTCGCGTTCAGGTTGATCGCTGAACCCAGGATGGCGATTCCGCCGGACTGGTTGTAGATCTTGATCCAGCCAGTGCGACCGGCAGGAACGAAGGTTTCAAAACGCGGCGTGGTGCGCGGGAAGTTGTTGGTGACGCTGCTCATCAACTGGCAACCACCAGTGACGGAGAAGCTCAGCACGTTTTCAGCATCGTCGTAAAGCAAACCGAACAACGAACCCAGGCTGGCAGCGCCGATGCCCAGGTTGCCGCCCAAACGGTTGATGATGACCATCGTGTCATTGCCATCCGCACGGCTGCCGATGTTGTCCAAAGCCAACACAGCCGGAGCGCGATTGTATTGCATACCGTTGAAAGCAATGACGGCCGTGAACGATTGAGCGCCGCAATCAATTCCGGTGAACAACGCTGAGAAAGCGACTGCTCCCAGGTTGGCTGCGTGGCCGGTGGCAAATTTGACGTATTCGTCGCCGATCAGGTAGTTGAAGTTGACCGGGCAACCGAGAACTCCATCAACAGCAACGGCAACGATGTAGCCTTTGACGCCAGGATCAACGTCGGAAGTCAGGAAGGACGCCGTCTGATTGGGAGTCAAGCAGATGTAGCTGTCCGCGACGGCGCAGCCCGCTGACACGAAATACAGGTGGACGAAGGCATTGGCCCCAATCGCCGAGTTCGTGTTGGTGATGTTGATGCGTGTGTTTTCGGTGTTGCCGGAAGTCGCGCCGGAAGTGTAGACGTTGTAAACCAGAACGGAGCCGGCTTTTTGGTCGCTGGCTTCGGAATTCCAAGGATAGTCAGCGCCGGGATCAGCGGCCAATGCCAAAGAAGACATCAACGCAAGCGCGAACAGAGCCAGCAGTGTGTGAGTAAACGAGCGTGAGTTTCGCATTCTAGTATTCTCCTAAATTGATTTTTTTGTAGGTCCGAAGCCAGATCGTATTGCTGCTTCGATGTTAGTGAGTGTGGCGGCAATACGAACTTCAACGAACACAGTGTCAAGAAACTTTGACTAGACGGAAAGTAAAGTTGCAATTGCCAGCCTCAAGAACCTGCAATCTCAAAGCCTAATCTCAACTGACCGAATTAAAACGTCATCAGTCGCGGACAGGAAGAAGAAAAATTTTCCTTGGATTAAGGTTTTGATGTTTCCAGGGTATCAGGCTTTCTTGGTTCTGAACCACCTGTGAGAGTGAGGAAAGCCAGATACGAGCGTGCTTATAGCACGAGAATTCTAACTTCGGCAATGGCAAACAAACGAAAGGCGCTGCAAAGTCAAAAAAAAATCACAATGCCATGATTGGCGAAAACTCCATTGCCAGTTTGGGAGAGACTGGCGGGCAGGATTCCTTTACTGACGCAAACTTGTGTGGATAATGTGGCCTCACTTCAAGACATTCCATCGGTAAAAGCAAAAAAGGAAATTCGGCGAATGAATCGTCAATATGACGTGCTTATCATTGGCGGAGGACACAATGGTCTGGTTGCAGCAGGCTATCTGGCACGCGCCGGACAAAAGGTGCTTGTATTAGAACGCCGCTCGGTTGTCGGAGGCGCTTGCGTAACCGAAGAGCCTTGGCCCGGATATAAGGTTTCCACGCTGTCCTATCTTTGCAGTCTTTTACAGCCGCGAATCATCAGCGACCTGAAACTTTCGGAGTTCGGGTATCACATCTATCCCAAAGACCCATCGTTTTTTACAGCCTTCCCGGACGGACGCCACATTTTTTTCTGGCAGGACATGCACAAAACCGTTTCGGAGATTGCCAAATTTTCTTCGCGCGACGCTGAACATTATCCGCAGTATGAAGTCGAGCTGGCCAAATTGGCCGAATGGGTCGAATCCATTTTGCTCGAAACGCCGCCCAACATCATTCGTCGAAAGTTCGGCGATCTGGTTTCGCTTGGCAAATTTGGCTTGAAGGCGTTGAAGCTCGGCGATGAAGGTTTGGTGCGTATGGTCAAAATCATGACGCAAAGCGTAAGGGATTTTCTGGACGAACGCTTTGAATCGGACGAGATCAAAACGACGCTCGCAACTGATGGTGTGATTGGCACGAATGGCGGCCCGGCGACTCCGGGAACAGCGTACATTCTGTTGCATCACGTCATGGGCGGAGCCGCCGGCCCGCGAGGATTGTGGGGCTTCATTCGCGGTGGCATGGGAGCAATCAGCCAGGCATTGGCGCGTTCGGCTGAAGCTCACGGCGCTGAAATCCTGACCGAAGCCGAAGTGGATCGAGTCCTTGTCAAAGACGGTCAGGCTTATGGTGTGGTGCTGAAAAACGGCGATGACATTCGCGCCAAAGTCGTGGTTTCCAATGCCGACCCGAAACGCACGTTTCTGAAGCTGGTCGAAGAGCAGCATCTGGAAGAGAGTTTCCGCCAATCGCTCAAGAATTTTCGCGTCGAAGGTTGTTCGGTCAAAATCAATCTGGCGCTGGATGGTTTGCCGAACTTCACCGCGTTTCCGAATACTTCGGACAAAGAGCCGGGTTTGCCGCACAAAACGACGATGCACGTTTGTCCTTCGATGGATTACATTGACCGCGCCTGGGAAGACGCCAAGCAAGGCCAGATGTCCCGGCGACCGATGCTGGAATGCACGATTCCAACGGCTTATGACGATTCCATCGCTCCGCCGGGAAAACACATCATGTGCATCTTCGCGCAATACGCGCCTTACACGCTGAAAGACGGATTCTGGGATCAGGCGACGAAAGACGAATTCGCCAATCGTTGCCTCAACGAACTGGCAGCTTATGCCCCGAACATTCACGACATCATTCTGCATCGGCAGGTGATTTCGCCGTTCGACATGGAATTTGAATACGGATTGACCGGCGGCAACATCTTTCACGGCGAAATGGATTTGGATCAACTGTTCTTCATGCGACCGACGGCGGGTTGGGCGGATTATCGAACGCCGATTCGCAACCTGTATTTGTGCGGTTCCGGCACGCATCCGGGCGGCGGTGTGATGGGCGCGCCTGGCTTTAACGCCGCGCGGGAAATTTTGAGAGACTTGAAACGTTGAATTTGTCAGGAGGATTTATGGACGCTACGACTATTGGCTTTGTGGTTTTGGCTGTGATTGTGTTGTTGATCGTCGCTCGATTGGTTTTTCAGTTGACGCTCGGCCAATCCGTGACTGACGCGCTGATCAACCGCGACAACAAGGCGGCGGCGGTTTCGTTGTGCGGATTCATGCTTGGCGTCATCAATGTCGTCATACCGATTTTGAGCAGCCCCAGTCAATCGTTCTGGGTGGATGTCCGTGGAGTTTTGGGGTATGGCATCGGCGGCATTGTGGCGATGGCCGTGGCCAGTCTGATCTTTGAACAATACTGCAAAGCCACCGGCGTTCCGTTGCGCGAACAAATTGCCGATGGCAATGTCGCCGCCGGAATTGTGGATGGGGCGATTCACGTCGCGTCCAGTCAGATTGTCGCCGGAGCTTTGACCGGCGATGGCGGAGCAATCGTGCCGACGCTGGTTTTCTGGTTGGCCGGAGTCGCGGCGTTGATTGTCCTGACGCATCTGTTCCGCCTACTGACGGCTTACAACGATGCGCATCTGATTCAAGACGGCAATCTGGCCGCTGGGCTGGGCTGGGCCGGATTGATCATTTCCATCGGGATCATGGTCGGATACGCCGTGTCGGGCAGCTTCACGGGTTATGCGGACAGCTTTCGCAGTTTTGGGTTGATGTTGCTGGTGGTGCTGGTGCTGTATCCCGTCCGGCAAATCATCGTGCAGATGCTGTTGCTCGGAGCAGGATTCAGTTTTCGCAATGGTCGTCTGGATCATGAAATTGCTCAGGATCGGAATGTCGGCGCCGGCCTGCTGGAAGCCGTCGGTTATCTGGCGACAGCGCTGGTCGTGACGAAACTCTTTTGAGAATCAGCCTGCTTATCCAGGACGGGGAGCGTCAAACGCGTAAGATTTGTTCGCGGAAAACTCAGTTTGCTGACGCTTCCCGTTCCGCAACACAAATTTCCGTTGCTCGCCTCTGCCGACTCGGATTAAACTCCGAATGCCTCTCAAGGTTGGTACAGCAATCAGCCTTGATCCCGTACCCCGCTCGAATCACAAACCAATGATGACCGACCCGGTTCGAGCCGCGCTGAATCAATCCAATTTGTTCAAGTGGGAGATCACCAACTCATGGCTATTTTTCAAGACATCCCTTTAGACGGAAGCGGCGAAACCATTCGGGCTGCTCAACGAGAAATCATCAACCGCGCCAATGCCAATCACCTGACCGCCGACGGCTGGTCGCTGGCGGAACTGAGAACCGACGACAGCGATTTTGAATGGCTGCAGAAATGGGCGCAGGTGCTGGACGACGAAACTGCCAGCCGCTGGTTGTTGCCCGGCCACACCGCCGCTTTTTGGGGAAATCCGCAAACGCGCCGCGCGGGAATCGGCGTTCTGGTCATGTTGCTGGCCGCCGAACAAAAACGCCGAGGGCTGGTCAGCGACAGCGACTGGATAGTCACGTTGGCGTCGCTGTTCAGCGAACGAACCCGCGCCATGATGTTCAAGGAAGGCAGTTTTTCTCCGCCGTTGATCAGCTCCATGCGCGAAGCCACCGCGCGGTTGCGGCTGCGCGTCGGAGAAGGCTGGGATTCCTTCACCGCGCAACGCGAAAGCATCGCGTTGCAGATTGGATTGACCGAACCGGATTTGCCGGAACGATTTCCGCAGTGGTTGAAAGGCCAGGATGTGCCGGAACACATTTGCGCGCTGCTCGATCCGGTCAATGGCAGCGACAGTTTTCTGCATTTGTGGCAAACCTGTTGCGATTACCTGCAAGGATTCGTCAACGAAACCGATTTGCGCGAAACGCTGGAAACCAGCGTCTGGATTTTGCCGCAATGGGTCAGACCGATTGTGGCCACGTTGAAACCGCTCCGTCAGGAACCGGCGGAACCCGAACCCGCCAGCAAACCCGCCTCCACCGGTCCACTGGTGCAAATCCCCAGCGAACCCGAAGACGTGTTCGGAGCCTTCATGCCTTACGGCGGCATCAAAACCATCATTCGCGCGACCTGCGCCATTCTGGAACGCGCCGACAAATTGGGCTTCGGCGGCATCACCTGGTCGCTGAGCGATTTGAAAATCACCGATTACGATTACGCCTGGTTGCGCATCTGGGTCATGCGCTTGGAACCGGACGCCGTCAACCTGATCGCGCAAACCGAACGCAGCTTCAAAGCCGGAGAAGCCGAAATCAGCGTCCGCGCCGCGTTGGGAACCATGCTCGGCCTGTGGATTTCCGAAACCGTCCGCCGAGGCGAAAACGGCAACGACGAAATCTGGCACTTCCTGGAAGACGAATGCTTCCAACCCGCCGTCTCCGCCGAATTCTTCCGCCACAACCAACCGAGCAGCTTTCTGCGCGTGCTGCTGTCCGATGCTGCGCGAGAGTTGAACCTGAAAGACACACTGACAGCGGCGGGCCAGTAACATGCACGGATCGTTATGCTTGATTACGCATTGCTTGTCGTTTTCATCCTCAGCGTCTGGATAGTTCAGTTTTTCGCTTTTCTTGGAGTGGGGCTGTTGGCCGGGCGCACTTTCAGTCGAGAAGAACTGACTGTCCGTCGTGCGCTAAATCTGACGTGGATTGGATGGGCGACTTGCGTTGGCTTTTTGCAGTTATTGCATCTGGTCGCCCCGATTCAAGTGAGCGCGCAAGTCTGCATTGTTGCCACGGCGGTTGTTGGTTTTTACCTTGCTCGAACATCGCTAGGCAGCTTGCTCGATGATTTCAAACAGCAGTTTGGCGCAAACTTTCGCTGGCTGTTGATCGTGCCAATCTTGCTGGTCGTAGCAATTCTGGCGGCTTGCGCCGACTGGCATTTCGATTCACAACTCTATCACCAACAATCAGTTCTTTGGGCAACTCAAAGTTCGGTGGTGCCCGGCCTTGGCAATCTTCACGTCCGATTGGCGTTCAACTCTTCCTTGCATCTCTACTTCGCATTGCTTGACGTTGGCTGGTTAAAAGGCCAGCAATTCTCGGTAAGGCGATAAGTGTAGAAAAAGCAGGCTGAAGAGAGAAAGA
>ERZ1066125.133-NODE-133-length-54672-cov-17.863742_pt1 | contig 54672 bp, 57 predicted proteins | sample MGYA00382772_ERZ1066125 | MGnify/ENA primary metagenome ERZ1066125 (study PRJEB33369, sample SAMEA5778355) | biofilm metagenome | biome: Industrial cooling water; feature: Water cooling tower basin; material: Biofilm | place: United Arab Emirates | collected... | reverse complement strand
TGATCTCAAGTAGTTCTGTTTCCAGCTTACCTAATTGATGACACGCTATAGAAGAATTATCTGCTATGGCTTGCGATCCAGATATCCAAGCTGAAGTTGTTGCTATTAACAAGGAATTTGCTGTTGCTGAAATGAACGGCTTGATAAATTTGTGAGTATCGAGAGAGGACAAATTTATTTTGTTAATCTTAATCCAGTCCAGGGAAGAGAACAAGCAGGAGAAAGACCTATATTATTAGTTTCTATTAACGAGATTAACAGGTTGCCTCTAGTAATAACTGTAGTTATTGGCACAAAAGGAGCTAATATTCGCCGCGACTACTTGACTAACGTGCGCCTTGCCCCTGATGAGAGTGGGCTACCGATGGAAACGGTTTTTCTGTGCTTTCAAATCCGTTCGCTAGACCCTAAACGTTTTCCTAGCGAACCATCCGGTCAGCTTTCAGAAGCAAAGATGCTACAAGTAGAGGCTGCTATGCGCTACTGTTTAGGATTATGACAGATATCGACAACGCCTCGGAAAGTGCGATCGCTCTTGGTGTAGTCTTTTTTAGACCGCTTACAACATTTACTTAAATTTTTCTGCTCAATTATCTCATATTCCTCTACTGAGAAAATACTATACTAAATATTGGTTTTATCTGTAGTCGTTCTTCAAAATAGGTAATTTTAACTATGCACGATCGTATTGCCGATATCCGTATTGATAATTCACATATCTTAATTACTCCGAAAGAATTAAAAACAAAGTTACCCCTATCGGATCGAGCAGAAACAACTGTTCTCCGCTTTCGGAAGGAAATAGAAAATATATTAGATGGTATAGATAATAGAAAGTTTATTGTAGTTGGTCCCTGTTCTATTCATGATATTGCAGCAGCAGAAGAGTATGCTGCAAGATTGAAAAATTTAGCAGACAAAGTTCAGGATAAATTATTGCTGATTATGCGAGTGTATTTTGAAAAACCTCGCACGACAGTAGGATGGAAAGGATTAATTAACGACCCCGATATGGATGACTCTTTCCATATTGAAAAAGGGCTGCATTTAGCACGTAGCTTATCACTCAAACTCGCAGAGATGGACTTACCTACGGCAACAGAGGCACTCGATCCCATCGTACCGCAGTATATCAGCGAACTTATATCTTGGGCGGCGATTGGTGCGAGAACAACTGAATCTCAAACTCACCGAGAGATTGCCAGCGGGCTATCAATGCCAGTAGGATTTAAGAATGGGACTGATGGTGGCATTCAAGTTGCTCTCAATGCCCTCCATGCAGCGAGTACACCCCACAATTTTCTGGGTATCGATCAAAGAGGACGAGTGAGCGTGTTTAAAACTAAAGGTAATGCTTACGGTCATATTATTTTACGGGGTGGTGGAGGTAAACCTAATTATGATGCTGCCCATGTGAAGAAAGTAGAAGAAAAGTTAAAAGAGGCAGGTATACCACCCCGAATTGTTATCGATTGCAGTCACGGTAACTCGAACAAAAACTACAAATTACAAACTGTGGCTTTGAACGACGCGATCGAGCAAATTCTAGAGGGGAATACATCAATCCTAGGGATGATGTTAGAATCTCATTTATATGAGGGTCATCAGTCAATTCCCTGCGATTTGTCAAAATTGAAATATGGTGTTTCGGTGACAGATCAATGTATTGGCTGGGAAGAAACTGAAGAAGTGATTTTGGCAGCGCATGAAAAATTAAGTAAGAAAGCGATCGCAGTAGGTGGTTAAGATCCCCCCAACCCCCCTAAACATGTAGAGACGTTACATGTAACGTCTCTACGGTAAAATCACGGATCGCTTACCCATTAGTTAGCGGTTATATTCAGAGTCAAAAAGTTGCCTCACAACAATGAATGACTCTGAATCTTGGCAATATATTCGCGCTACCTTACAGGAAATCTGGGGATATTCAGCTTTTCGCCCGCCGCAAGAAGAGATTATTCGTAGTATATTATCAGGGCAAGATGCTTTGATAATTATGCCTACGGGTGGAGGCAAATCAATTTGTTTTCAACTTCCAGCGATACTACAAACAGGTTTAACTATAGTTGTTTCACCCCTGGTAGCGTTGATGGAAAATCAAGTCAAAGAATTGTGCGATCGCCATCTTCCTGCTGCTTTATTACACAGTGAATTATCGAAAGATAGTCGTTTTAAAACTCTACAACAATTAGAACGCCAACAGTTAAAGTTGCTCTATTTATCGCCAGAAACTTTACTTAGCAAACCTGTTTGGGAAAGACTATCTCAACCGCAATTACAGATTAATACTTTAATCTTAGACGAAGCGCATTGTTTAGTTCAATGGGGCGATACATTTCGTCCGGCTTATCGCCGTTTGGGTGCAGTGCGATCGGCTTTACTTCAGTCTAAACCAGTTGGAGCAAAAATTGCGATCGCGGCTTTTACTGCAACAGCAGATCCGTCAACTCAAAAGACAATTCAGCAAGTCTTACAACTACAACAACCAACGATTTTTCGTCAAAATCCCTACCGTTCCAATCTCCATCTTCAGGTCAAAATAGTTTGGACACCAAAAGGACGAAAACAACAATTATGCAAATTTATTCAGTCACAATCGGGGGAAGCTGGGTTAGTCTACGTGCGTACCCGCCGCGATAGCGAGAGTTTAGCAGAATGGTTGAGACAACAAGGATATACTACTGCGGCTTATCATGCAGGCTTGAGTCCAGAAGAACGCCGTAGAATTGAAGCTAGCTGGTTGAGTGGAGGAATGCAATTTGTCGTCTGTACTAGCGCCTTCGGAATGGGTATAAACAAACCCAACGTGAGATGGGTGGTACATTTTCACGCACCGTTATTACTATCAGAATACGTGCAAGAAATTGGACGTGCTGGTAGAGATGGGAAACCGAGTATTGCTTTAATGCTAATTAGCGAACCTACAGGATGGTTAGATTCAGAAGATAAACAACGTCAGCAGTTTTTTGAAACCAAAATGCGATCGCAATATTTATCAGCACAACAATTAGCGAAAAAACTGCCAATTAAAGGAGAAGTAGAGGCTGTAGCGCGAAAGTTTTCTAATGGTGCGATTGCATTATCTCTCCTCCACAGCGCCAATTTGTTAAACTGGCAAGATCCATTTCATTACTCGATCCAGCTACCAATAAAACTGCAACCCCCTAAACAATTTACCGCCGTACAGCAGATGACTCAGTATCTCACAACTAAACAGTGTCGCTGGCAGTATTTGTTAAAATGTTTTGGGTTCAGTCAAGAATTGCCTTCGCTAGGTTGCAGACATTGCGATCGATGTACTCATTCCAACTCAAAGTCTACCTTATCGTAAATATCTGACAACGAGATTTGAAACTGAATTGTAGTTAAAGCTAAGGTTGCATTCTCTCCATCATACTCAGAAAACAGCCATTGATTTGTAGTCGTTTTAGAATACTGTTCGATGTGGATTTCCGATTGTGCGATTAATATATATTATTGAAAAGTAGGAATAGTCCGATAAAGTCTAAATTTCTCGCCGCGATCGTAGTTTTCTGTAGATTCAGATAATACCTCAACAATGAGTGAGGGATTAGTAATTGTATCTTTCCGACCTTCGACAAACTGTAACTGACCTGAGACTAACATGAGATCGGGATAAGTGTAGAGTCGCTGTTGGGGTATCCATAGGCGCATATCACCTATAAACACTCGGTACGGCTGTCCTTTTAAGGCAAAATTAAGCGATGCATACAAGTTACCTGCAATCTGATTGTGATTTGGCGTTCCACCAACCATTGGCACGATTTGACCATTATGATACTCACTTTTATACTCTGCATCTGTTTCTAATGCTAGATATTCTTCAGGCGAGTAGTAAAGCTGTGTTTGAGCTTGCATAGTTCCCTAGATATGAATAAAAAGTCTTCTAATTTAGAGCTTAGCCATTTAAATAGAGCAAAGTAACTACAATCTTGTCTAAGTGCTAACATAGTCAATGCCTACTGTATCTATTTACATACTCTTAGGACAAAAATGAAATTTAGCCGTTGGGAAATGAAAGTTATCGATGTATTTCATCTTACGTCAGGGCATACAGTATTGGTAGGTCGAGTACAAGATAGAAAAGAACTTATCGAAAAATATATTGTAGAAATTATTCTAGATGATAAGGTGATTAAAATTATTACAATTGATGGTGAATGGCTGACAGGGAATAATCATCCTGAAGGTCATCGAGCAATTTCAACAACTGAACCCCTTAACTTGACTCATGATTTAGTATTACAACATGATTGTAGACTCCGTGTAGTTGATTAAGGCTCTATATTAGTTTGTTACTAACACAGTATTTAAGATTAGACTATTAATTTTTAATTGTGATTTATGATTAACAACCCAGAACAATTTGCTAGCGATAACTACTCTGGAATTTGCCCAGAATCTTTAGAATATATGCTTAAAGCTAATGCAGGGAGTTCGCCTGCATATGGTAACGATGAATGGACGCAAAAAGCTTCTGATTATTTTCGGCAAATTTTTGAAACTGATTGCGAAGTATTTTTTGTATTTAACGGTACGGCTGCTAATTCCCTATCTCTAGCTGCACTTTGTCAGTCTTATCACAGTGTCATTTGTCACGAAATGGCACATATTGAAACTGATGAATGCGGTGCGCCAGAATTTGCTTCTAATGGTTCCAAATTACTCCTAGCAAGAGGCGAAATGGGTAAGCTAACCTCAGCAGCAGTAGAAGCAATCGTTAGCAAACGTGCAGATATTCACTTTCCTAAACCGAAAGTTATCAGTTTGACTCAAGCCACAGAATTAGGAACTTTATATTCTATTGACGAACTTTTGGCAATTAAAGCAGTTGCTCAAAAATACAACTTAAAAATTCATATGGATGGCGCACGTTTTGCCAATGCTGTCGTGGCGATGAATAAATCTCCAGCCGAAATCACCTGGAAAAGTGGCGTTGATGTCTTATGTTTTTGCGGCACTAAAAATGGTACGGCAATGGGTGAAGCAATTATCTTCTTTAATAAAAGCTTAGCAGAAGACTTTGCCTATCGCTGCAAGCAAGCAGGGCAATTAGCGTCAAAAATGCGATTTATTTCTGCACCTTGGCTGGGTTTGTTAGAAACAGGTGCTTGGTTGAAAAATGCGCGTCATGCTAATGAATGCGCGGAATATTTAGAAAACCAATTACTGAATATTGAAGGTGTGGAAATTCTATTCCCTAGACAAGTGAATGGCGTATTCGTACAGCTATCAGAACATACTATTAAACAACTTCGCGCTAAAAACTGGCAATTTTACACTTTTATCGGTGCTGGTGGCGTAAGATTTATGTGTTCTTGGGGAACGACTAAAGAAAGAATTGATGAGTTGGTTGCAGATATTAAAGATTCAATGAATTAATGTAGAGACGTTACATGTAACGTCTCTACATATATAAATTATCCCATCAAAATGACGCGATTAATGACGTGAATTACACCGTTATCAGCTTCAATGTCTGGTGCTAAAACTGTAGCATTTTTGACTTCAAAACCATCAGTAAAATTAATTGGAATCGGAGAACCTTCCACCGAAATTACAGAATCAACTTTTGCTAAATCAGCTTGCATTAATTTCCCAGAGACGACATGAAAAGTTAAAATTCTTGCTAGTTGAGGGATATTTTGTAGTAAGGTTTGGATAGTTCCAGGTGGCAGTTGAGCAAATGCATCATCGTTGGGTGCGAACACCGTGAAGGGACCAGGACTTTTGAGAGTGTCTACTAATCCCGCCGCTTGTACCGCTGCTACGAGAGTATTGAAAGAACCCGCACCAACAGCAATATCAACAATATCAGCCATATGTCTTCCTTATGTATAAAAAAATGCTCGTATAGCAGTTATCAATTACGAACATATCATAGGTAGGGACACACAGCTGTAAGCTCCTACAAAATATCTATTATGCGGAATTGCGATCGCATTTTTACGGCTGATTGTTTCTCATTAATTGCTGAGTTGCTTGTTTTTTACTTGTCGCCAGCGCATGAAAACCCCGTAGTTGGGACTGAATAGAAATGCTAAGGCAAATAAACCTGAAACGACTAAGACGATCGCGGGACCAGAAGGTAAGTTAAAAAAGTAACTGAGGTACATGCCGCTAATACTGGAAATAATTCCAATTACTGCACCTAAAACCATCACTTGATGTAATCGAGTTACTAGTAAATAGGCTGTTGCTCCAGGTGTAATGAGGAGCGATAATACTAGAATAACTCCTACTGCTTTCATACTAGCTACAATTGTTAGGGCAATTAATAGCATCAAACCAAAATTAAGTTGATTGACTGGTAAGCCCGCAGCTTGAGCGCCTAAAGGATCGAAGGTGTAAAATAGAAGTTCTTTATATAAGAGTAAGATAACTATTAAAACCACAGTGGCAATAATTGCTGTATCGCGCACGTCATCAAAGGTTACACCGAGAATATTGCCAAATAAAAAGTGATTCAGATCGATTTTATTTTGCTTCTGAATTGTCGTAATTAACGTAATTCCTAAAGCAAAAAATGCCGAAAAAACAATTCCCATCGCCGCATCTTCTTTAATAGGCGATCGCGTCCGAATCCAAGCAATGAGTAGCGTACTTACTACCCCAGCAATAAATGCGCCGACAAAAATATTTGCCCCAACTAAAAAGGCGATCGCCAATCCTGGCAAGACAGAATGACTGATGGCATCGCCCAACAAAGCCAAGCGTTGTACCATCAAGTAACTGCCGACAACCGCACACAACAAACCAACGATAATCGCGATGATAAGCGATCGCTGCATGAATCCATACTGCAACGGCTCAATTAATGCCTCCAGCATTAAGCAGCAGCCCCACTAAAATACATTACCCTACCACCGTAAGCGCGATAAAGATTGTCTTCAGTTAACACCGAAGCGCGATCGCCTGTAGCAATTATCTCGCGATTAAGCAAAATCAGATCGTCAAAATGCTGAATTGATTCTCCCAAGTCATGGTTGACGACCAATACTATTTTTCCATCTGTGGCTAATTCGTGAAAGACATCAAAAATGACAGTTTGGGTTTTCTGATCGATTCCTACCAACGGTTCGTCAAAGCAAAAAATCTCTGCTTCTTGAGTCAAAGCCCTGGCTAAAAATACCCGTTGCTGCTGTCCCCCCGATAGCTGTCCGATGGGACGATTTTTGTATGCATCCATGCCCACTCGTTCTAAGGCAGACTGGGCAACTTTACGACTGGTGGTAGAAAAACGTTGAAATAAACCCGTTTTCTTGACTCTCCCCATCATCACGACATCCCATACCGTAGCAGGGTAAGTCCAGTCAATTTGCGATCGCTGCGGGACATATGCTACCTTTTCCAACTGCTGTACCAAAGGCTGTCCTTGGTAAAGCACGTTACCGCTAGACAAAGGTACTAATCCCAGCATTCCTTTAATTAGAGTACTCTTACCCGCACCATTAGGTCCAAAAATACCCGTTAATTTGCCAGCGCGCACCGTACAATTAACATCGCGCAATGCTTCTTGGGTACGATACTGTACCCCTAAATGGCTGATATTAATATTTGCAGGGCTGGCAATCTTCATGTCTGTTCTGTGTACGCCAATAACTCTCGGTTCTAACGCCTGAGTATTTATTCTGGGATAGAGTCTCAAATTAAAGGTTTTCATAACAGTAACTTTTTTCATCTACATTGAGCATACTGTAAAAATGAAAAGAATATGAAAACATCTATAAAAGGAAATAATGTTGAAGATAAGTAGGAGTAATGATGTTTGAGGAGACAGGAGACAGGAGACAGGAGGCAGGAGAAACAAGGAAGACAAGGAAGAAAAACGACTTTCGACTTCCGACTTTCACGCGGTTTCAACGGCGCGGTGTCCTCGCCGTCCGCTGGCTTGACTTCCGACTTCTCCTTTTGCCTCTCATCCTTTTATTAAGTTGTACTCAACCAAATGCAAACCGCACCACTCCAGGGACAGAAGATCGACCGCAGGTGGTGACGACTAGTACCATCATCAACGACTTGACAGAACGAGTAGGTGGAGAAGAAATTCAACTGCGGGGGATTTTGCAGCCAGGGAACGATCCCCACGTCTACGAACCAGTACCAGCCGATAGTCAGAGGTTGGAAGATGCAGACTTGATTTTATATAACGGCTACAACTTGGAACCAGGACTAATTAAACTGATGAATGCCGCAGGAGTGAAAGGGCGTAGATTAGCTGTAGGGGAAGTCATAAAACCTTTACAACTAGATAAAGGTAGAGGAGAAGTCGTTCCCGATCCGCATGTTTGGGGCGATGTGGAAAACTCGATTCAGATGGTGAACCGGATTCGCGATGCTTTAATCGAATTATCGCCCGAAGACAAAGCAACATTCGTCCAAAATGCCGCGCAACTGACTGCACAGTTGCAGCAATTAGATACTTGGATCGCCCAGCAAATTCAAACTATCCCCCCAGAACAGCGCCAACTCATCACAACTCACGACGCATTTCAGTACTTCGGACGTGCCTATGGAATTGCGATCGCAGGTACTCTCATTGGTATCAGTACGGAAGAACAACCCAGCGCCCAAACCGTGCAAAAATTAGTCGAAGCTGTCAAAAAAGCTGGAGTTCCTGCCATTTTTGCCGAAACTACAATCAACCCTGCCTTAATTACCACCGTAGCCCAAGAAGCAGGAGTCAAACTAGCACCCCGTCAACTCTATTCCGACTCTATCGGTGCTGCTGGTAGTAATGGCGACTCATACATCAAAATGATGGTAGCAAACACGCAGACTATTGTGGAAGCCTTGGGAGGAAAATACACGCCTTTTGAATCAGTGAGTAGTGAGTAGTGAGTGGTGAGTAGTGACCTGTTACCAGCGACCTGTTACCAGTGACCAACTATAATAATTCCGTGCAACAAGACAAATCGATTTCTTCTAGCTGGCAGGGCAGCCTAGATATAGTGTATGCCCACCGCAATGGCAAGACGCAACCAATACGCGATCGCGTTCAAGCACCGTTGAAGGTGCAGCGACCGTTTTACCCAGAAGGAGAAATCTGCCACACGGTAATCTTGCACACAGCAGGGGGAATTGTTGGGGGCGATCGCAATTCAATTAACCTGCAACTCCAACCGCGATCGCAAGCTTTAGTCACTACAACAGCAGCAAGTAAAATCTATCGCAGTAACGGCTTACCAGCTAGACAAACAGTAGACATTCAAATTGCTGAGGATGCTTGCTTAGAATGGCTACCCCAAGAAACGATCGTCTTCAACGGGGCACATTATCGCCAAGACTTACGAGTAGAATTAGCCCCAGGTGCAAACTGGTTGGGTTGGGAAATAACGAGATTTGGGCGCAGCGCCAGAGGTGAAAAATTCTTACAGGGGGAATGGCGATCGCATACTGAAGTATGGCAGCAAGGACAACCCTTGTGGATCGATCGGCAATTGTTGCAGGGAGAAGAGGCGATTCTCAACAGTCCCCACGGCTTAGCCGGACATTCCATTGTCGCCAGCCTCACCTGGATTGGATGCGAAGTCTCACCGGAGTTAGTAGCAAAGTGTAGAGACGTTACATGTAACGTCTCTATAACCATACCAACCACCAATTACGGAGTCACTCGCCTCCCGCATGGATTATTATGTCGCTACCGTGGCTCTAGTTCGATCGAGGTGCGAAACTGGTTTACATCTGTGTGGCAATTACTGCGTTTATCATTATTAAACAGGTCTAGCTGTTTGCCTAGAGTTTGGCAACTGGGGAAGTGAGAGTGACCAGTTATCAGTGACCAGTTATCAGTTAACTCTGACTTCTGACTTCTGCGCCGAACAACTTCTTTTAACACTACTCACTACTCACTACTCACTACTCACTTCCCTTTGACCAATGACAACCACAACGCCAGATCTTACGAACTATATAGGAAAAAACAATGCAACTTACGCCGCAGGAAAAAGATAAACTACTAATTTTCACCGCTGCTTTGGTAGCCGAACGCCGCAAAATCAGAGGACTGAAACTGAACTATCCAGAAGCAGTAGCATATATTTCTGCTGCTATTTTGGAAGGTGCGCGAGAAGGACGCACCGTAGCCGACTTGATGAGTTTTGGTACAACTCTCCTCACGCCAGATGAAGTCATGGAGGGAGTACCGCAGATGTTGCATGAAGTTCAAGTAGAAGCAACATTTCCTGATGGGACGAAACTAATTACCGTCCACAATCCGATTCGTTAAGTAAAACCTGTCAGAAGAGTAGCTTTACACTTCGTAATTTTTTCTAAACTGAGAAGAGTAGAGAGATTTTGACACTCACATATGATTTTGCGCCCTCACGACCGAGCTAAACTAGACGATACCAGCGATCGCGAGTTTTATTCATTTCCCCGATTTGTCACCCACGTAGACGATCGCTTCATTCAACAACTGACTCAGTTATATCGAGAACGACTCAAACCCCACACCCGAATTTTCGACATGATGAGTAGCTGGGTGTCCCATTTACCAGAGGAGATGGAATTTGCCCATGTAGAGGGACACGGGATGAATGAAGAGGAATTAGCCCGCAACCCGCGACTAGATCGTTACTTCGTGCAAAATCTGAATGATAATCCTAAATTTCCGCTACCAGACTGCGATTTTGATGCCGTCTTGAATACAGTTTCCGTGCAGTATTTGCAGTATCCTGAAGCGGTGTTTAGTGAGATTCTTCGCATTCTCAAACCTGGTGGAATTGCTATTATTAGCTTTTCCAACCGGATGTTTTATCAAAAAGCAATTCAGGCTTGGCGGGATGGTACGGAAGCGAGTCGGGTGGAGTTAGTCAAACAGTATTTTCAGGCTGGATCGGGTTTTTCCGAACCTGAAGTTATTAACCACCATTCCGACACTAATCACTTTTTGCAGTGGTTGAGTGTTGGCAGTCAAGATCCGTTTTATGCCGTCATTGCCCAGCGCGTGTGAAATCTTCCGAAAGTAAACTGAGCGATCGCCACAATTAATGATAAGTATAAAGCATTGAGTAGTAGGAGGCGTTATGTTTTTTCGTCAAGGGCGTAAAATTTTGGTAGCGTTAATGCTGTCATTGCTGCTATTTACTACAGCGTGTACGGCTACACAAACTCCAGGGCGGTTTGACCAAGCACAACAAGAAAGCAGTCAGCAACGCAGCGGTCAAGCAATTGCCAAAGAAGCAACTCAAGGTAGCGAGTTTAATCGATTTTTTCCATCTGTAAGTGATGGATATCAACGAGTTTATACGCAAGAAAAAAAAGGTTTTGCTGAAGCAAAATTAAAAAAAGATGGTAAAGATATAGCAATGCTGTCTATTTCTGATACTAAGAGTTTGCCCACCGCCGCTGCAAAATTTAAGACCAGTACGAAACAAATTAACGGTTATCCAGCGGTAGAAGTCGGCACGACACAAACAGCAGTATTAGTTGGCGATCGCTATCAAGTGAAGGTTTTATCTCGCGATCCATCTTTTACAGCTAGCGATCGCGAAGCATGGCTGAAGAAATTCAACCTAAATGGACTCTCAAAATTGTCGTAAATTAGTCATTTTTTCGTTACAAATGACCAATAACAAATGACCAATGACTAATAAAGGAGTTTAATGTGAGCAAATCAATTATTCAGTTGGTGGATGAACTACCCAGCAATAACTTGACTATTTCCATGCTGCGATCGCTTGATTTTGTCATTCCTGGGCAGTGGAATAATCTGGTTGGTTTTGAAAATACAATTCGTACCGTTACGGCTGAAACTGACGAAAGCATTATTCAACAAGTTGGCGAACGGGCAATTTATCTCTACAACGATCGCTCACAAGGTTATCAAAGAGCGATGTGGCTGTATCAAACTGTAGATAGTACAGATAAAGCCTTGGGTGCAGCAGCATTAGCTAACAAAGTTGGGGAGAGGATTCCGCTTTTGGGTTTCTTAAATAAGGTGACTCCTAAAGCAGAAAAAGCCCAAACTATTGACTTAACTTTGAAACTAGTAGTTGAACTATTGGCTTTCTGTCAAATCAACGGTATTCCAGGCGATAGCATTGGCGATTTTGCCGCTTCCTTGGCTGATTACAGTGGTGAATCTTTGATGCGAATGGTGGCTTTAGTTTGCGTCGATGGTTTGATTCCCTTTGGCTCTAACTTCATCCAAACAGCTTTAGCGACTTTAGATCGAACCAGTCCCCAGGAATTAGAAAAAAATTCCACCTTTCAAAATATTAGTAGTGACATTCCTGGGAACAATTCCGCTAGTAAGTTGAACTTCATCGGCGAAAGTTTTAATTCTGTCACTGGTTGGATGAGCAATTTAGTCGTTTCTCGTGGATTAACTCCACAAAAAGTCGTCAGCAACCTGCAAGGCTTTATGGACGTTGCGGATGATAAATTAGATTATTTAGCTGCTTTTCTAGATGTCTCCACCAATTATTACGAGCATACAGGTACGCAAACATTGGCGCGGCGTTTAATTGAAAGAGCCGTGGCAGAAATCTAAATTTCGTACAGATGCTTTTCCAGAGGCGTTACATGTAGAACTCCTACTGTAGCAGTTTCAATCGATTGGTAAAATTCAACCGTAGGTGGGCATTGCCCACCTACATAAACTATTCGAGCAAAAATATCTCTCTAGAGAGATGATTCTATAGCGATCGCTCTTTTAAATTTTTCTATTGATAGGCGATCGGTGCATTATTTGCAATCAATTATACTAAAATAAAAATATTAGTAATTAATATGGAAGAAGCATTTAATCCAACAGAAATAAAGCCAGAAGATTTAGAAACTGTCAAAATTGATTCTTTAGCAGCGGTAGATCGTCTGATAGCAGAGGAATTTGATTTACCTTTGCGTCCTTATTCTACAGATGTTAGAGCTGCATTAGATTTAGTAGCTTGGGATTTAGAAAACTCACCTGCACCCCATTTTGAATTATTTCGAGTTGAAGAACACTCGTTACATGGATTGCCTTTTGTAGCTAGTTTTATTCCAGATGGTGTCTGGGGTTATGGTGAAACTGCCCCTTTAGCAATTTGCCAAGCTGCACTATTTCGGCATAAACAAATTAAATTCGATTTATTGGTAAAATAGGAGGATTTTCAAGCTTTAATCTCTTATTTGCTCTATTTGAGTTACTGATAAACCTGTAATACTGGCTACTTGTTCTACACTCATTCCTTGCTGGAATAAATTTCTGACAACCTGCTGCAACTGGGACTCAGCTCGTTCAGCACGCTGGCGTTCTTGTTCGGCGCGTAGTCGTTCTTGTTCGGCGCATAGTCTTGCATCTTCTTCAGCAGTCGGTAACAATTCTCCGGTTAAATTTGCCCACCGCAACCATGTTGTTTCAACATCTTTGTACGCCCCCTGCCAACGCTGTAAGCCGAGTCCTAAAGTTTGACTCACTAGTTGATTTTGCTCGCTGAGATTGAGCGGTTGATAAACTCCTTGTTGGAGTGAAAAACCTGCAAAATCGTCAGGATTGAAAGGATCGAACCAAAAATATTCTGGTACGCGCAACTGATTTTGATAAATTAATTTTTTCTCATTCTTGTCTGCTCTACCAGTACTTTCAGATAATAATTCAATTACTACATCGGGCGCTCTTTCTTCTTCCCAAACTACCCAACTTTTACGTTCTCCTTTCGGCACACCCAAAACAGCAAAAAAGTCCGGACCTCTGAAATCTTGGTTACGCACTTGCGCCATACTAAAGTAGATAAACATATTACCCCCTACATAGCCGTCTGGACGTTCTGCTAGCCAAAGCGTCAAGGCATCAATTAATAAATCCATCTGCAATTTGTGACGCTGGCTTTCCATCGGGATACCGTCATCGTATGGCAATTCTGCCTGAGTTGGAGGCAATGTCACGCCTACGCCAGTGGGAGCGATCTGGGACATGGCTATTTGCTCGTTAAATCATACTTATATAATAGTAGTAATGCATTCAAGTATAAGTGGTCAATGCCACCCTACTGAAAAGCTTGTTCCGTAGCACGATTAAATAGCCTCATTGTCTAGATCTGCTAATATTCTTTCGGCTTCAGCACACAATTGCGCGTGACACTCGCCGTTGCTAGCAATTAAACCTCCCCATTGATTTACATCTGCTTTGCTGTAAATTAAAGGCGTTCCATCAAAGTGAGTTAATTTTCCACCCGCTTCGGTAAGAATTAGCTCTGGTGCGGCTAAATCCCAATCTTTGGGAGCAGAATTACCAGACAGGGAAATATAAACATCTGCTTTTTGTTCGACAATAGCAGCAATTTTACCGCCAATACTACCGACAACTTTTTGTTTTTCGTATGGTAATTGAGATAAAATTTTTTCCAATCTTTTACCTCGATGCGAACGACTAACTACTATTGTAAATTCTTCAATTTTGTTGCGTCGAGAAACTGTTATCGGATTAATGCTACCATCGCGAGTTTCAAAAAACGTTCCGCCTTCTAATGTAGCAAAATAAATCTTTTCTGCTTCTGGATATGCTACTACTGATAGTACCGGACGACCATTTTTAACTAGAGCAATGTGAATTGTATATTCTCCGGTTTTATTGATAAAATCTCGCGTACCATCTAAAGGGTCGATTATCCAAACCCAAGATTTAGTAGGTTGTGGTGTAGAAGATTTATAGGTTTCTTCTGTAATATAGGCAAATTCTTCTTGTCCCAAATTAGCTTGTAATCGGTCGAGAATGTAGCGATTGACGGCTAAATCTGCGGTAGTCACAGGACTACCTTGCTTATCTTTAATTTCTAAATTTTCCTGATTCTCACCATTATAATAAGATCGCAGGAGATAGGACGCACCCCAACCAACGGAACGAGCGATCGCCAGAATTTCAGCTAAAGACGGCATGTATTTGCAAGTATAAACATTTGACTCCCATTAATTCTAGTTGTAGAAACGAGAATTGTTGCAGCTTCACGCTAAAAATTGCTGTCGCGCCTTGCCAGCAAGTTGTTGCATTCCATTTAAATCGGGTGCTGCTATCTGGCTATCCATCCCCAGCCATAGTAAATACTCAATATTTCCCGCAGGTCCCTGAATTGGCGACCAAGTTAAGCCGCGATATTGCCAGCCTAATTCTCGCGCTGTTTGGAATACCTGAAAAATTGCCTCTGCTTGGTCGTTAGGATCGCGCACGACTCCTTTTTTTCCAACCCGCGATCGCCCAACTTCAAATTGAGGTTTTACTAATAATATCAGCTCGCGAGGGGCGATTAACAGTTGCCACAGAGCAGGTAGAATCTTAGTTAATGAAATAAATGATACATCGACTACGGCTAAATCTGCTGGTGCTGCATTTCCATATAAATTTTCTGGGGTAAGATGGCGTAAATTCGTCCGTTCTCGCAACACGACGCGCGGATCGTTACGCAAGCGCCACTCTACTTGTCCGTAACCCACATCTACACCGTAAACTTGTTTTGCACCTGCTTGTAATAAACAGTCAGTAAAGCCACCTGTAGAGATTCCCCCATCCAAACAAATTCTGTCTGTTACAGCAATAGCAAATTCAGTTAAAGCTTTGGCAAGTTTCTCTCCTCCTCTAGAAACGTAGGGCGATCGCGCTTTAATTTCAATCTGGGAAGTTGTCTCAACTTCCGTACCAGCTTTATCAATAACTTGCCGATTTACCATTACTTTCCCCGCCTGAATTAGCCGTTGCGCCTGCTGGCGGGAAGAACATAAGTTTAATTCTACTAATAAAGTATCGAGTCTTTGTTTAGCCAATTCTTTTTAAATCCTCTACTGTCCGAATTGCTACAGCGATCGCATTACGAACTGCATCTTCTCGCTGTTCTAATAATATCTCCTCGCTACTCGTGCGTTGAGCAACAACACCACATATACAAGCCGTGGCAAAATGATAAACACCTGCCATTTTATACAGCGTTCCGCATTCCATTTCATAAGTAAGAATATTCAGTCGTCGATATTCTGCTGTAATTCCTTGCAACCAGCGCCTTAAATATGGATTAGCAGAATCTACTCGTTCTTGTCCTTCATAGAACGTATCTACCGAGGCAGTAATTCCCAAATAATACTCTACTTCTAACTCCCGTGCTGCTTGTACTAAAGCCACCGTGAGAAAAGGATCGGCAGCGGCGGGGTATTCTACAGGTGCAATATCGTTAGCCGCACCCTGACGACACAAAGCCGCCTGACTGATAACAACACTCCCTGCTGGGATGTCATCTTGAATCGAACCACAAGTACCGACGCGAATAATTTGCCGAATCCCCAACTGCACTAACTCATTCACCACAATACTGAGGGAAGGCGCACCTATTCCACTTGTCGCCGCTAAAAGCGATCGCCCGTTGGTTAAATTGCCAATATAACTATTTAAACCACGATTTGCCGACAATAAGCGATCGTCCTGTAAATAAGTTTCGGCGATAAAACGCGATCGTTCGGGATCTCCTGATAAGAGTGCCATTGTAGGCGGTACAGTACCCAGATCGTCTCGCCCAAAACCTAAATGATACAAACGCTTGTTAGTCATATCTCACTGCCAACCAGTATTTTCACCATCCCATTCTCTTCTCAATCGCAACCAACTACGGGAAAAATAGCTAAATTTCCCTAATTTTGCTATGGGCATTACAGCGATCTCAAGGTTACGGTTGTACAGAATTTGTCATCCAGAATTTATTATTGCAGGCAAGCTAGTTCTTTTTTATAGGCAGATAGCATGAATTACAAAACAGAAACCGATAACTTTCTGAAAGATTTAGAGCGAGTTGCTCGAGTAAGAGTAGAAGTTGCTAACTGCCTGGAACAAATGGCAGAAACGATCGAATTAGCAGAATTGGAAGGCAAAATCTCTTCTGGTGGACTTGGTTTAGACAGCCAGTTAGAAGATATGAAGGCGGTAGAAAACAATTTACGTCAAGGTGGATTTCGACTGTTGATTTTGGGGGATATGCAGCGAGGTAAGAGTACTTTCTTAAATGCTTTAATTGGTGAAGATTTGCTGCCTAACGATGTAAATTCTTGCGCGGCTATATTAACCATTTTACGTTACGGTCAACAGAAGAAAGTCACTGTTTATTTCCATGACAAGCAGCAACCTCAACAACTAGACTTGCAACAATTTAAACAAGCTTATACAATCAATCTTACAGGGACAAAGCAATTAGAGCCAGATAAACAACAAGTATTTCTCAATGTTAGTCATGCTATAATAGAATATCCTTTACCTTTACTAGAAAAGGGCATAGAAATTATTGATAGTCCTGGCTTAAATGATACAGAATATCGGAATGAATTATCTCTCGGTTATATTAACAATTGTCATGCAGTTTTATTTGTGATGCAGGCAAGCCAGCCTTGCACTTTAGCAGAACGACGTTATTTAGAAAATTATATCAAAGATCGGGGAGTATCAATTTTCTTTTCGATCGATGCTTGGGATGGAATTCGGGAAGGGTTGCTCGATCCTGAAGATGAAGAAGAATTGCAAGAGGCAGAAGCAAAGCTAAGGCGAGTCTTTCGTGCTAATTTGGCAGAATATTGTCAATTTGATGGCATGGACATTTACGACGAGCGAGTATTTCCGATTTCGGCAATTCAAGCATTAAGACGCAGAGTAAAAAATCCTTCTGCTTCGTTAGAAGGAACTGGTTTTCCCGAATTTTTAGGAGCGTTAAATACATTTTTAACTAAAGAAAGAGCGATCGCGCAACTGCGACAAGCAAGAACTATAGCACGTCAAGCTTATACTCGCACTCACGCAGCGATCGAACGTCGCATTCCTTTACTAGAGCAAGATGTTAACCAATTAAAGCGAAAAATCAATTCTGTAGAACCGGAATTTAAAAATTTAACAGATATTCGCGATCGCTTTCAACAAGAAATTCGCAGTACGAGGAATACGCAAGCCAAAAGAATTGCTGATTCGTTTCGTACCTATATTTTAAATTTAGGTAATACTTTTGAAACCGACTTTTTGCGCTATCAATCAGATTTAAATTTATTTGATTTTTTGAGTAAAAATAAACGCGATGCTTTCAACGCAGTATTACAAAAAGCCTTTGAACAATACATTAACGATAAATTGTCTAATTGGACATTAAGTGCTGAAAAAGACTTGAATGCAGCTTTTGCCAAACTTGCTGTTAGTGCGGCTCAATACGGTGCATCCTATTCTCAAGTAACTGACGAAATTACGGAGAAGATTACCAGACAAAAGGTAATAGTTAATCCTCATAATACTGCTGAAAATGACAATACACCAGCCTGGACAAAATGGGCGATGGGATTATTTTCCCTAGCAAGAAGTAACTTAGCTGGAATAGCGATGGCGGGTGCGGGTTTTGACTGGAAAAATATCTTATTTAACCATGTTGCTGTTATTGGTATTGACAGTATTATTTCTGCGGTAACAGGGATCTTTTTGGAACCTATAGGGTTAGCACTCCTTGATTTAGGTGTGGATTTTGTGCAGGCAGATCGGACGCGTCAAGAGTTAGTGAGGACGGTGAAAACAGAATTATTCAAACACTTGTCTCAGATAGCCAGCGAACAATGGCTTCCCGTATATAACGGCGTAAAAGAATGTTTTGACGTTTACGAACGAGAAGTGACAAAGCGAATTGATGATGATATTACATCTCGCAAATCTGAATTAGGTAATCTTGTCAACCAAAAAGAAACATTTGAAGTAAACCGCGATGCTGAATTACAACGCTTGCAAAAGTTGGATGGAGAAGTTTTAGTTAAGTTATACCAAGTGGAAAGTATATTTCAGAATCTATTGATTACTGCAACATAAATTTCTTTTATTTGCATGTGTAGATTGTTGAATGTAAATAAAAAAGCGATCGCCCTTTTACAAATTGCCAAGAAAGCGATCGCCCTACTAACAACCAACAACTTATAACTACTAAATATCCCGTTCGCTCAACTCGCGAGTCATGTGATCGAACGGTTCATCGATAAAAGCAGTATTTTCCACACCTGCTGCTGCCACTTGTGCCTTGACAATATCCTTCATCATTTGGATACCGCGCACGGTAGGTCCAATAGGCACACCAAGAGAATTATAGGTTTCCCGCAAGCCTTGCAGTACGCGCTCGTCTAACACATCCATATTGCCAGCTACTAGTGCGTAAGTAGCATAACGCAGGTAATAATCCATATCCCTTAAACAAGCAGCATAGCGCCGCGTCGTATAAGCATTACCACCAGGACGAATCAACTCTGGTTGTTCGGCAAATAATTGCGAACCAGCCTGCTTGACAATTGACGCAGCGTTTGAATTTACTGATGCTGCTGCTTGAACCCTTGCGGTTCCGGTGTCAAAGTAAGACTTGAGCCGTTCTAAGGCAGTGCGATCGAAATACCGTCCTGCTACGTCGTAAGTCCCAATTAAGCTTGTTATTGCATCCCGCATGTAATTGCTCTCCGAATTTTTCCTATCTGTGGTTTGATATTGTTGACCTTAAGGAATTGCACTTGTTAACAACTAAACCGTGCTACCTATGACATTGCCACCTAAAGCTTGAAAGCCTACAAGCAAATCATTGCTATTTAAGGATTTTATGCTAATTTTGTCACCTGCGGAGAACCCATCTGCCCGCCCAAATGATACAGCTTGTTAAGGAATGGCAAATTCTCAGCCTCCAAGCAGCCATTTTGTAATTTAAACTACAAAAATGCCCGCGCTCTGTCTTTAGGATGATTCAAATGTGGCAAGATCTGGCTTCTACCAAGCCACATAGCAGCAGCAAGTTTAGAGTGCGATCGTTCTACCCAGTCAATCGGCAGATAAGGAGTCACCATGCCTGAAACCCCACAAGAAGTCTTGAAGATGATTCAAGACCAAAATATTCAAGTCATCGATCTAAAATTTATCGATACACCTGGAATCTGGCAGCATCTCACAGTTTATCAAAATCAAATTGACGAGAGCAGCTTCACCGAGGGCGTACCTTTCGATGGCTCCAGTATTCGCGGCTGGAAAGCCATTAATGAATCAGATATGTCGATGGTTCTCGATCCAAAAACGGCTTGGATTGACCCATTCATGGCGGAGCCGACTCTGAGCATCATCTGTAGCATCGTCGAACCTCGCACGGGAGAGCCTTACTCTCGCGATCCCCGCTCTATTGCTCAGAAAGCTCTAGATTACCTAATCTCAACTGGTATTGGTGACACAGCCTTTTTCGGTCCAGAAGCCGAGTTCTTTATCTTCGATGATGTCCGCTTCGACCAAAATCAGCACGAAGGTTACTACCACGTCGATTCCATTGAAGGGCGCTGGAATACGGGTAGAAAAGAAGAGGGGGGGAACCTCGGATACAAACCGCGATATAAAGAAGGTTATTTTCCAGTTGCGCCAACAGATACATCTCAAGATATGCGGACTGAGATGTTGCTGACAATGGCTAAATGCGGAGTACCAATCGAAAAGCATCACCACGAAGTCGCTTCCGGCGGACAGTGCGAACTTGGTATTCGCTTCGATACTATGATTAAGTCTGCTGACAACTTGATGATTTACAAGTATGTAATCAAAAACGTTGCCAGAAAATATGGAAAAACTGTTACTTTCATGCCCAAGCCAGTTTTCAATGACAATGGCTCTGGGATGCATACCCACCAGTCGATTTGGAAAGATGGGCAACCCTTGTTTGCTGGCGATAAGTATGCTGGTTTGAGCCAAATGGGGCTGCATTACATTGGTGGTATCCTCAAGCACGCTCCGGCGCTATTGGCTTTGACCAATCCCACCACTAACTCTTACAAACGCTTGGTTCCTGGTTTTGAAGCACCTGTAAACCTTGCTTATTCCCAAGGCAACCGTTCGGCATCCGTTCGGATTCCTTTATCTGGAACGAATCCTAAAGCCAAGCGGCTAGAATTCCGTTGCCCAGATGCAACTTCTAACCCCTACCTAGCCTTTGCTGCTATGCTCTGCGCTGGACTGGACGGAATCAAGAACCAGATCGATCCTGGCGAACCTTTGGACGTAGATATCTACGACTTGTCGCCAGAAGAGTTGAGCAAGATTCCTTCGACTCCAGGCTCGTTAGAAGATGCTTTAGAGGCACTGGAAAAAGACCATGAATTCTTAACCACAACTGGAGTATTCACGGAAGATTTCCTCCAAACTTGGATCTCTTACAAGCTAGACAACGAAGTTAACCCGATGCGGTTACGTCCCCATCCTTATGAGTTTGCTCTCTATTACGATTGCTAAGACGTTATACGTCATGTCTCTACATCGTTAATATGCATTTTCAGCCACCGATCGCAGGTGGCTTTTTTGTGCGGCAAATACACAGATTTTCGGTACGAACGTGGTTGTTAGGGCGGGTTGGCTAGACATCTCTGTTGTTATCAATGCCTATCGGTGAACCCGTCGTGGAGGGCTGGGCGGGTTGGCTAGACATCTCTGTTGTTATCAATGCCTATCGGTGAACCCGCCCCTACATCGTCCCCCTTGCCCAAAAAATTCTCACTCAAAATCTCCAGACCTATCGAAAGGTTCAGGATTTTTTTTGTTACACTTATTTACAATAAATTAAAGATTAGGTAAAGACCGACTCCAAACTGATTCCAGCAACTACCTATGCCTGACACTTTAACAAAACTGACATACCAAACTTTTCAGCAAAGCAAAAATTACTTCGGATTAGCTCACAAAATCCTCAGTACGCGGTTGATGAGCTTGATTTCGCCGAGCGATCGCAAGTCCAAGCCTTTACCGCTCGACCTGCTACAGAAGATCCAGCAACGCTACGATCGCCTCTTGGCAGTAGACTGGCAAGATGCTGAAGCAGGAGTATATCCCCACAATATCCTGTTCGATAACCCTTGGGATGAGTTTTTCCTTTACTATCCGGTTGTTTGGTTAGATTTGCCGCAAATTTGGGAACGCGCTAAACAAAAGAACTACCAAGATTTTGAGCCAAATTTAGACACTGCTGGCTATCCCAGCTACTACCTGCAAAATTTCCACCATCAAACGGGTGGTTATTTGAGCGATTTGTCAGCCAATCTCTACGATTTACAAGTAGAAATATTATTTGGCGGTTCGGCTGATGCGATGCGGCGGCGGATTATTGCGCCCTTGAAGCAAGGATTGAGCGTCTTTGCTGATGTACCTCCTAGCCAAGTCAAGGTTCTCGATATTGCCTGTGGTACTGGTCGCACTTTAAAAATGATTCGTGCTGCCTTGCCACAAGCGTCGCTATTTGGGACGGATTTATCTCCAGCCTATTTGCGGAAAGCTAACCAGATGTTGTCTCAGATTCCTGGGGAATTACCGCAACTACTGCAAGCTAATGCCGAAGAGTTGCCATACCTAGATAACTACTTCCATGCTACGACCAGCGTGTTCTTATTCCACGAACTACCAGCAGCTGCACGGCAGCGAGTTATCGAAGAAGCGTTTCGAGTGACCAAACCAGGTGGTAGGTTCATTATCTGCGACTCAGTGCAAATGAGCGATTCTCCAGAAATGGAGCCAGCCATGACAGGCTTTTACGAAACCTTCCACGAGCCATACTACAGACATTACATGACAGATGATTTAGTAGAGCGTTTAGAAAAGGCAGGTTTCGAGAATGTGACTACAGAAGTGCAATACATGAGTAAGGTATTGGTAGCACGTAAACCTGTTGAGAGGGGCTAGGAGTTAGGGGCTAGGGGCTAGGGTTACTACTTGTAGTCTCTCCTTTTGAGTTCAAAGTCTGCGATTTCAACTGAAAGACTTTTGAGTTACCCCATAGCCCTGACTTTCAGCTTCTCAAGAGCCAATACAATTAAGATTTATTGCTAGCGACAGGCAATTACGACAGTTAAAAGCGATAAATTGGGTCTAGATGACCTCAACCTTGTGAGAAGGCATTTCTATGACAAGCGATCGACCCAATCCAGCAGCGGTGGCAACTGACTCCACACTTAGCGAAGAACTTGTAGAAGAGTTAGTTGAAGAGACTGGCACTAACCATGTAGAGGTGATTGAAACTGTCATTGCCAGCTTACAGCAAGATGAAAGCGCAATGGTCAGTCATACTCAAGATGGTTATCTATGGAAGTTTAAGTATGGTAGCGTTGAAGTCTTCGTGCAATTGACCGGACAAACGGACGAAGATACGTTCAAAGTTTGGTCTGCGGTACTAAAACTACCAACTAAGAATGATGCTGGCTTAATGCGGCGGTTACTAGAAATGAACTGGGCGGATACATTTGAAGCCAGTTTCGGTATTGTTGAAGAACAAGTTGTTGTCTTATCTACCCGCACCGTAGCAGAACTTTCTGCTGGCGAGGTATCCCGCCTAATTACAGTCGTGGCGACGATCGCAGATGATAATGACGAGGCTTTACAAAAAGAGTTTGCTAATTGATGGTAATTGGTAATTGGTAATTGGTAATTGGTAGTTGGTAGTTGCTCCCCCTCCTCAGTGGCGGTTAATCCCTCACATAGAAGCGCCAGGGAAAGTCCAAATGGCGATCGATCGCTATTTGGTAGAGCAGCATCAGTTGGGATTGATTCCGGCGACGTTGAGGTTTTACACTTGGTCGCCTCCAGCTATTTCCCTCGGCTATCATCAACATCAGTATCCCGATCGCTGGCATAATTTAATTTGGTACGATAGCGCGATCGATCTGGTGCGCCGTCCGACGGGAGGCAGGGCAGTTTTACATCAAGGCGATTTGACCTATGCTGTGGTGATGTCTGGATTATCTGGGAGTCGCATTCAGGCATACCAACAGATTTGTGAATTCTTGATTCAAGGGTGGCGATCGCTCGGTATCCAATTACGTTATGGTACGGCTGGCAGAGGCTACATTCACAACCCTGACTGCTTTGGTACGGCAACAGGAGCAGATTTGATTCTAGATGATGGGACAAAATTAATTGGTAGTGCCCAATTAAGACGGGGTAGTGCGATCCTTCAACATGGCTCAATGCGATTAGAACCAGACGAGGAGTTATTCAATCGAGTGTTTGGTGCAGAGGCATTCGCTTCAGTAAAATTGCCTTTGGATCGACGGGGAGAAGATTTAATTCAGTTAGTTATAAATGCTTTAGTTGCAGCTGCCAAAGCTTGTTTTCAGATTGAATTTGTCACGCAACCGCTATCCGAGCAAGAATGGGAAAACATATATAACAATCCTAGTTGATTGACGAACATTGCCCTGTAGAGACGTTACATGTAACGTCTCTACAGGGAAAACCCCCTACTCACCTACTCCCCACTTTTTGTGAAAGTTAAAGATATTGGTGAAAAAGGTTTACTAGAACGGTTGCAACGTTTTTGTCCGGCAGAAATTATCGGCGACGATGCTGCTGTCATAGTCACATCACCAGACAAATCGCTGGTGGTAACGACCGATATGTTAGTTGATGGGGTGCATTTTAGCGATGCTACCACTAGCCCAGAAGATGTAGGCTGGCGAGCGAGTGCTGCTAACCTTTCTGACTTAGCTGCAATGGGGGCTACGCCGCTTGGAATTACCGTTGCATTAGGATTACCTGGAGAGGTATCTGTTGACTGGGTAGAACGTCTCTACAAAGGTATGGATGAATGTTTGAAACAATATCGCACCCAAATTGTTGGGGGAGATGTCTGTCGTTCTCCAGTTGTTACTGTTTCGATTACAGCCTTTGGCGAAGTTGAACCCAGCCGCACAATTTATCGCAGTACAGCGCAAGTTGGAAATGCGATCGCAATTACGGGCTTTCATGGTGCTTCTCGTGCTGGATTAGAATTACTTCTGCATCCAGAAATCGCACAAAATCTTAGTTATCAAAATCTCAGTCCTAGCGATCGCGCTTTTCTCATCCAGACGCACCAACGCCCCAAACCCCGCTTAGATGTCTTACCTATTTTGTGGGAAATTCTAGAATCTCATACCCTACATACGTATGGGCGGGTTGACAAAAATGCTCCGTTATCAACAGATATTTCAGGTGAACCCGCCCCTACTGATACCCCACTCCCCATCTCCGGCATGGACAGCAGCGATGGTTTAGCCGATGCCATCGTTCAGATTTGCGAAATGAGTGGCGTTGGTGCGAGAATCGATCGCCACCAAATTCCGATTCCGCCAGCTTTATCTAATTTCGTTTCCGTAGAACAAGCTTTAGAGTGGGCTTTATATGGTGGTGAGGACTTCGAGTTAGTTCTCTGTTTACCCCTACAAGCGGCTGAAGCCTTAGTTAAGCATTTGGGCGAGGGAGCAGCAATTATCGGCGAAATTACCGCTCCTTCGGCAATAATACTAGGCGATCGCACACACAAAAACCCCGACCGAATTCTTAACCGCGATCGGGGTTTTCAACATTTTTAATAATTAATGGTAGGTAATTGGTGATTGGTGGTTTTAGCTATTAGTTCCGATCGATTTAATCAACGCTAATTGCTTTGCCATTACCCATTACCTATTACCCATTACCTATTTCCAATCTCTAGCAACTAACTCAGCCAGATCCAATACCCGTTGGCTGTAGCCCCATTCATTGTCATACCAAGCCATGACTTTCACCATGTCGTTACCCATAACCAGTGTCAAGCTGGAATCGACGATGGAAGAAGCATCGTGACCTTGGTAATCGGAGGATACTAGTGGGAGGTCGCTGTACTCTAAAATGCCTTTGAGGGAGCCTTCAGCAGCTTCTCTTAGCACAGTGTTGACTTCTTCAGCAAAAGTGTGTTTTTCAACTTGAGCAACCAAGTCTACCATTGAGACGTTGGGAGTAGGAACGCGCAGAGCGACACCGTTCAGCTTACCCTTCATTTCTGGCAATACCAAAGCTACTGCTTTAGCAGCACCAGTAGATGTGGGGACGATGTTCAGGGCTGCTGCTCTCGCCCGTCTGACATCGCGGTGGCTGGCATCAAGCAACCTCTGATCCCCAGTGTAGCTGTGGGTGGTGGTCATCGTACCCTTAATGATGCCGAATTTTTCGTGCAATACTTTGACAATGGGCGCTAAGCAGTTTGTAGTACAGCTAGCATTACTGATAATCGTGTGCGTTTCGTGTGCGTATTCGTGATGGTTTACGCCATAAACAAACGTACCATCGTCATTTTTACCTGGAGCCGTGATCAGCACCTTCTTCGCACCAGCATTTAAGTGTTTGGTTGCCCCTTCTCGGCTGGTAAATACACCTGTCGATTCAATAATGAGATCGATGTCCCAGTCTTTCCAAGGCAAGTTTTCTGGATTGCGATCGGAGGTGCATTTAACCGTCTTACCCTTGACGATAATCGAATTTTCATCTGCGCTGATGTCGATGCCTTTTAAGGTCCCCAACATGGTGTCATACTTTAGCAGATGAGCGTTGGTCTTTGGATCGGAAGTATCGTTGATCGCGACTATTTCGATATCGCTGCTGTCTCTCAGAAGCCAGCAACGCATAAAGTTACGTCCGATCCGCCCAAAACCATTGATTGCAACTCTAATCACAGCGTCTTGCCCTCTGGTGTAGTGAATAAAATACCTATTATTGACAATCGATCATATCGCAAAGGGCGCTCTATTCTAAACTAGCCTTAGCTACATTGACAGAAAAAGCACACAAATCATCGGGATCGTTAAACATATAGCTGATGCGTGGAGATGTAAATTCTCACTGCTTCGGGAACAAAGTAGCGAATTGAACGGCGATCGCAGCAATATTGCCGCACGAGGCTAGCTGAAATTTCTACCAAAGGTAGATCGATTATTTGCCAGCGAATGCCTATGGATTCGGTTGCTAACTGTCGTGCCACCCGATCGCATAATACCTGAATTGGGGGACTTTCCGATCCAAGTAGCGGACGCGGAGCGACCAACCACTCACAAGCAGGTGCAATTTCTTGACGGCGATACCAACGAGGTAAAGTGAGAAAGGTATCTAACCCTAAAATCCAGTACCAACGACCGTGGGGATAAATTGCTTGTAGTTGTTGTAAGGTTTGGCTAGCATAGGTAGCTTGAATAAAATTATCCGATCGGGGTGCGATCGCCCAATCATGACGATCGGCGATCGCTTGTCGTACCATTTCCCAGCGATGCTGAAATGGTGTAGCTTGCTTGTAGTGCGGGCTAGAGTTGACTACCCAAATCGTCTGTTCTAAACCAACTTGACTACAAGCACCCTCGGCAACTAACAAATGTCCCCAATGCACCGGATCGAAAGTACCGCCGAAAATACCTAATTTGTCATTGGTCATTGGTCATTGGTCATTTGTTATTTGTATTTTCACCACTTACTATTCACTCTCTACTGTTAACTGAAATATCCCTAAATGTTCTTCTCCCTGGCGTTCTGGTACTGAATTCGTGACGGGTTTGAGGGAGAGAATTTTAAAGTCTGGGGTAAAATGGCTGCGGATCTCTGCTGGAGTACTGCCGAAGGGTGGACCACCTGGGCGTGAGTGGGTGAAGAATAAGCCGATGAGTTGTCCTTGGGGTTTTAAGATTTCTCGGATTAATTTAATGTAGGCTGGACGCTGGGATGGCGCGATCGCGCAAAAGCAAGTATGTTCTAATACGTAATCAAAATAATGAGGAAATTCTGCTGATAATTCAAAAATATCTCGCTGTAAAAATTTTGCTGAGCTACCTGCTGTTTGGGCTAACGCTGTAGCTGCGGCGATCGCGCTAGGAGCAAAATCAATTCCAGTAACCTCAAACCCATATTCAGCGAATAGTAAAGCATCGTAACCGCGTCCGCAACCTAATACGGCAACTTTACCAGGTTTAGCGGTTTGGGAAGAATTTAACAAACTAACAAATGGCGGTGCGGCTTGTCCGATATCCCAGCGCGTTGTTCCGGCTTGATAGCGATTTTCCCAATATTCTGAATTGGTCATTGGTCATTTGTCATTTGTTAAATATAATATTATTGAAGCACCGTATAATTAAGAATGCTATTGTAAGAGCGATCGCCTTATCTATTTTGATTTCTCTATTTTTAGAAATAATAAAATAATCAAAGACGCGATATATCGCGCCTCTACTGATAACTGATAACTGGTTACTGTGGATTGTACTGTGAATATCGATCTTGCGGATCTGATTTCAGCATTCCCAATAGAAAACCCAGAACAGCACCAAACAGAAAACCGCCTGCGTGCGCCCAATAGGCAATCCCACCACTTTCCATGCCAATATTAGTTCGAGCTTCTAAACTGGCAACACCGTAGACAGCTTGTTGTAAAAACCAGAATCCGAGGAAATAAAACGCGGGAATGCGGACGGCGGGAAAGAAAAATCCTAGGGGAATTAGAGTGAGGACTTCAGCCGTGGGATAGCGAAGGATGTACGCACCCATGACTCCGGCGATCGCACCACTTGCACCCAACGAAGGAATACCCGAAGATTGGGAAAAGAACCATTGTGTCAGCGCCGCCAATACACCGCAGGCAATGTAAAAAATTAGATATTTAATATGTCCTAAGCGATCCTCAACGTTGTTGCCGAAAATCCACAGAAACAACATATTTCCCCCCAGGTGTAGCAATCCTCCGTGGAGGAATTGGGAGGTAATCAGGGTGATCCACTCTGGTACGGGTTGATTAACGGTAATTCCGGCAAAACTAGCTGTCAATTCTCTAGGAACGACAGCAAATAGATGGAAAAAGCCGTCTAACTGTTGCGGTTGCAAGTCTGCCTCGTAAATAAAGGCGAGAATATTAGCTGCAACCAGTCCATAAGTGACGTAAGGAACGATCTTCGTCGGGACGTTATCGCGGATGGGAACCATGACGCTTTTTAGCCCAAATTGATGAAACTAGCCACACAATAGCGGAGTTCACCAAAAATTGCTTCTAGCCTACAGGTAGATTGTCAGTTGTCACTAGTGAGTAGTGAGTAGTGAGTAGTGAGTAGTGAGTAGTGAGTAGGGAAAGAAGTTTCTTACTTACGACTTATGACTTATGACTTAGCTAAGCTACTTTCTGCGGTTGCATGGTAGCTTCTAATGCTGCAAGTTCTGCTAGTTGTGACTCAATTTGATCGCGCACAATTTCACGGTAATCGACGAAGTGTTCTAAATGGGCGCAGTTGATCAGATAAGACTCAAACACGCTTGGATTATGCCGCAACATAGAAAATAACTGCTGCCAAAATTGCCAGCGCGTATTTCGCTTAATTCCCTGCCGCCAACAGATAGTCATTACGGCTCGAATTTCAATCCAACCTGGCATCCGAAACTTTTTCTTCAGAGGTTTCGGCTTCATGAGCCGGAAGTGGCGGTAAACTCTGGCTAGGTAGCGACTGGGTTCGTACAGTTCCCAGAAACATCTAACATATTCTTGGGCAATATCTTCTACAGGACGGGTAGGAATAAAATTGATCAGGGTTGTTTGGTGAATGTTGGCTACTCCCCTGCCTTCGAGCAAACGTCCTTCTTTTTGGAGGCGATACCACAAGGCGGTATTTGGCAAGGCTTGCAGCATACTAAATAGAGCTTGAGGAATCGCAGTTGCTTCTACAAAATCGATAATGCGATCGCCTGCTCCAGGTTTTTCGCCATCGAAGCCCATAATGAAACCAGCCATAACTCTCAATCCTACCCGATTGATTTTTTGCACTGATTCAATCAGGGAATTACGAGTATTTTGAAATTTCTGTGTCAGTGCTAAGCTATCGGTGTCTGGGGTTTCAATTCCTAGAAACACTGCATTAAAGTTAGCCGCAACCATCAAATCTAAAAGTTCTTCGTCTTGGGCTAAATCTACCGATGCTTCAGTAGAAAAGCTAAAAGGATATTCCTTTTCTGCCATCCAGGGACCGAGTTCTTTCAACAACAGTTTGACATTACGCTTGTTACCAATAAAGTTGTCATCTACCATGAAGATCGATCGCCGCCAGCCCAAGTCATACAGAGTTTGTAACTCTGCCAATAATTGATGGGGAGATTTAGTACGTGGCTTGCGTCCGTACAACACGATAATGTCACAGAATTCGCACTGGAACGGGCAGCCTCGCGAAAATTGCACGGACATATCGGCGTAGGCGCTTAAATCCAGTAGATCGTATCTAGGAATTGGTGTTGTCGTGACATCAGGCTTTTCTCCGTCAGAGCGGATAGTACCGGAAGTCTCACCTCTTGCCAATGCCTCTACCAACAAGGGTAAGGTAATTTCGCCTTCATCCAATACTAAAAAGTCTGCCCCAGCTGCCTTGGCTGCTTCCGGTACGGAGGTGACGTAAGGACCGCCAACGGCGACTAACTTTCCGTGTCGCTTTGCCTCTCTAATGAGATGCAGCATATCTGGTTTCTGGACGATCATCCCTGAGATGATGACCAAATCTGCCCATTCCCAATCTGCTTCTGTCTCAGATCTAACACTACGGTCTACTAAGCGAAATTCCCACTCTTGGGGCAGAATTGCGGCAACTGTAATTAATCCCAGTGGCGGCATTGCCACTTTACGACCAATTAGTTCGATCGCTTTGTCAAAAGACCAAAATGATTTGGGAAAAAGAGGATATAGGAGTAAAACTCGCATTTAACGCCACCCCTTGCACCATATAATGGTTGCACGATTGTTTTGATTGTCTTTAAGTTACTCTGTTGTAAAACTGCAAATAATTAATTTTGTTTTATTTACAGGCAGGTTCTAGTTGAAATTACTTTAGCAGCCTGTGTTACTTTGTTGAACCCAGTAGTACTAAAAATTACGTTGTAGGGTGGGCATTTGCCTAACCTGAGATCGTGTCCGGTTAATTGCCCATAGATCCTGTAAGGGCGGGTTTATTTAGTTGTTCGTATGTGTATGGAGATCTCTGGTAAAACCCGCCCCTACAATAATCTGGCTATCTTAACGGACATGATATGAGATCGGATACCCCTAAAAACCTCCCTTAACAAGGCGGACGAAGATTCATCTCCCCCCTTTTTAAGGGGGGTAGGGGGGGATCGTCGGGCTAGCTGACGCTAGCAGCCGTCTGTTCCGTCAAGTAGCTGGGAAGAGAACGACGCAAGCGATCGCCATACAAGTCTAAAGCATTACCTCCTAGCAATAGCCCTAAATGTTCGCGATCGTAGTCAGCGACTCCTGCTGCATCTTTGACGCAGTTTTCCAATACGCCGTCCCAGTGTCCGTAGTCTCCCGAGAAGCAGGTTAGGTGCTTGCCAATCTCTCCCATTGCTACGGGTAAATAGGCGGGTGCGGGATCGTCGGATTCAAAGGAAGTAAAAATTTGTCCCCGTTCAAAATACTCCATCGGGTCGCGATGGCGCAGGTCATAATGCTCGTAAAGACTGGCATCATCGATCTTGGCGGGGTCGTGTTCGGCGTTCCACAACAGATCGAAGAGATTCTTAGTCATGCTCATGATATTAGCGCGATCGCGACCTTTCCTTTCTTGCAGCATTAACTTCGTTACATCCATCATCGAGGGACGATAAGGATTTTTAGGATCGAAATCGCGGATGCGCTTTTCCCAATGTTCGTGGAAGGAATGGGCGAGATCGGGTAGCCAGCCGCAACCACCTTCTAAAAAGCCAACTCGTAGAGTGGGAAACTGTTCAAATGCACCATCAAATACCATCCGTGCCAAAGCGTGCTGCTGTTGATTGCGTTGGACGAAAATGTGAGTCAGGACAAAAGTATCCATGTAGTCAGAAATTCCGCCCATCATGTAGGAACCAGGACCGCCGTGAATTCCTAGCGCGATATCTAAATCTACTGCTGCTTGCAGGATCGGTCTGAAATCAGGGTGGCTGATTGCCTTACAACTGCGGATATCGGGGAAAGCCTGGGGTGCTTTCGGGTGAGGAATGGGCATATTTGGGGCGACACCAACGCTAATCATCCCCAGTTCGTTAACGCAACGGCGCATTTCGGCGACAGCCGCATCGACATCTTGTAGAGGAATGACCCCAATTGGTTTGAGGCGATCGCCATAAGGACGACAATCTTCGGCAATATAGTCGTTATAAGCGCGACACAGGGCGATCGCTAGGTCTTTGTCTAAAATGCTGGAAAATGTCAGGTTGAACGTGCCGAAAATTACGTGTACGTCTACCCCTTCTCGATCCATATCTTCGATTCGTAGGCGGTTAAAAGTCGCGCCCAGAGTTGTTTCTGGATGCAAGTTGCGAAATCCACCTTTCCCCAGTCCTTGAGGTTGGGGAAACATCCGCGTTAAGTCATTTTTGCCCGTGGCAGGGTTAAAGTCTACTACCCGCGCCCGCTGATCGCCTAGACTATCAATTACCATGCCCACGCGATCGCGATACTGTGGCTCTAGATAATCCCGCATTACCAAAGGATTCTCAAGCTTGTGGGCATCTGCATCAATAACTGGTAAACCTTGATACATGTATTTTCCTCAAATGTTAAGAGTGAGTAGTGAGTAGTGAGTAGTGAGTAGTTACTTCCGGCTTCCGACCTCATTTAAGCGGTTGTTGCTTTGAAAGTAGCTCCAAAGTTGACGCAAGCCAAATAAATTCTCGAACGACCAAGAAATCGAAACGGGAATCATAATTCCGCTGCGGTACTTGACAAATGCAGGTTTGTTCTTCTCAAATAGTGCGTGTCCGCCGATCGCGAATACTTGGGTTAGTACTAAGCAGCCTAGCGTCCACCGCCAATCGTAGAATAGGAGGACAACCGCTGATATTGCTAGCAAAACTGTTAAATGATGTAAAAATATGTTGATCGGGTTCTGATGACTTGCTATGAAGTATGCTTTAGCTTCTTGGAAGTAACTCAACTTAACATTCCTCCAGATACGCAGCTCTGCACGTTAGCTTTAAGCTGTATTGTAAAAATATTAACGATGCTGTTGGCAAAAATTTCTACTAATGTAATATTCTTCTAAGATTTTATGTTTTAATCAGCCGATGGCATAATTTTTTATACTCCTAACTGCCTTACAGTTCTATATGTTCGGGCTGTTATTTTGCAATGCTTGCAACCTGAAATGTGATGCATATAAGATTTTTGCATCGTTGAGTTTTGCCTCGCTTAAGTATTACATAAAAGCGATTTTTTAGCTGCGATCGCTACTCAAAAGCAGCAGACGCAAACTAACCCTTGTATTAAACCTAATTTACCTACCTTAACCAAGGCAGTATTATGACACTTCAAAGATTGTCATTGGTTATTGGTCATTCGTCATTGGTGGTTAGCAAATGACAAATGACAAGTAACAAATGACTATTAAAGCTTATAGCCAATTTGACGCAGAAACCTTTGCCGTGCTTGTACGTCCTCGGCATTCTCTACACCTTTAGGAGAAAATCCGTCTACAACACCCAAGATTCCCCGTCCTTGTTGAGTTTCTGCCACAAGAACTTCTACTGGATTTGCTGTGGCACAGTGAATGTTACAGACTTCCTGGCATTGTTTGATGGCATTGAGGAAGTTAATCGGGTATGCTTGTTTCATCAGAATCACAAAACTGTGTCCTGCCGCGATCGCCTGAGCGTTCTTGGTAGCCAGATCTTGAAGTTCTTTGTCATTACCTGCAACGCGGATTAAACAAGATCCGGAAGCCTCACAGAAGGCGATGCCAAATTTTGCTTGCGGCGATATGCCGACGAAGATCTCGTATAAGTCTTCTACAGTCTTAATGAAGTGACTGTGACCGATGATAATATTGCCACCTTCAGGAATTTCCATTGCCACAGATTTGAGTTCCATTTTTCCCTCCTCAAGATTGCTTTGCTACAATCCTCACCAACATCATCGCGCTTTTTGAGGATGCGATCGCATTTTCAAGTAAGTCTCGAATCAGTTCAGTCGATTGTAATAAATAATTTAATCCTGGTGTATTGTTCGTGTTTCTTCCCGTACCTCCCAGATTACTTCGTCTGGCGATGGTAATTCTGGTATATGTTGCTGACGCTCTAATCTATATGTCCGAGAAATCTTACAGATTCTATTAGCTCCAAATACATTAGATGTATACGCTACTTTGAGGCGAAGATAATAGAAATCTGAATGAGAAATTTGCCGAACGATTGCTTGTAACTGTGAAGATTCAGAAAGAATAAATAATCTCTGTTTATAACCTCTAGCTTGACACCACTGAATCAAATCGTCTTCTTTAGGAGGGGGGAAACCTTCTAAAGGTTTAAGTCTAGCTAATTCCGTATATTCGTAAGCAAACCATCTTTCGCTGTCAAAATACCAGCGATCGCTCCGAGCAATACTCACAGTAATATGAATATCATTAGCAGAAATTTTGTCACTTTCATTAAAAAGACTACAGCTAGGAAAAATTTGATTTGGTAACCAGTTAAGTTCTGCTCTTAGCTTAGGGTAGTTCGCAGCCGCAAAAGTTCTTCTTGAGTTCCAAAAATTTCCCCAAGTAGCGACAACTGCCAAAACAGATATACATAGAGCAATATATTCAGTAGGAAATGTCTTCGTACCCCATTTAATAGCAAATTCAATCATGGAAAAGTCAAAAGTTAAAAGTTAAAAGTCAAACCGATTGAATCTGTTGGCAGGCAAGTTAACTGATAGATCTATCGTAAAGAAATTAACCGATCGCCTCTACTAATATCTTCACTGGCTGCTTTTACTTCTTGTCTTGCCCAGCGGTCTGCGGCAACAATATCAGCTAAAGATGGAGTAGAACAATTATCGGCTAAGTGGCGATCGCAAACTAATTCGATACATCGGGGAATATCTAAAAATCCAATTTTTTCTTCTAAAAATAAGGCTACAGCTTGTTCGTTAGCTGCATTTAAAACTGCTGGCATCGATCCACCCGCACGACCTGCACTATATGCTAATTGCATACAAGGATATTTATCATGGTCTGGGGCTTTAAAAGTTAAACTGCCAATCTCTACTAGATCTAATTGCTTCCAATCAGTATAAATTCTATCTGGATAGGACATGGCATACAGTAATGGTAAGCGCATATCTGCCCAACCTAACTGTGCCAATACAGAAGTATCTTGTAATTCAATTAGAGAATGGATAATACTTTGGGGATGGATGACAATATCAATGCGATCGTAATCCAATCCAAATAAATAGTGAGCTTCAATTACTTCTAATCCCTTATTCATCAACGTAGCTGAATCAATGGTGATTTTCCTTCCCATCGTCCAGTTAGGATGTTTCAAAGCATCAGCAACGGTGACATTTGCTAACTTTTCTACAGGCAAATCGCGGAAAGATCCTCCAGAAGCCGTGAGTAAAATCCGCCGCAAACCGCGTTCGGGTACGCCTTGAAGACACTGGAAAATTGCCGAGTGTTCTGAATCTGCTGGTAAAAGTTTAATCCCGTGTTTTTCTACCAATGGTAAGACAACAGGACCTCCCGCAATGAGAGTTTCTTTATTTGCCAAAGCAATATCTTTACCAGCTTCTATTGCAGCAATTGTCGGTAGCAGTCCCGCACAGCCAACAATCCCTGTCACGACACTTTCAGCATCGCCATAACGGGCAACTTCTACGATCCCCTCTTCTCCTGCTAATAGAATAGGCTGGGGATCGAGATCGGCGATCGCTTCCTTCAATTCTGGTAATTTATCTACATCACAGATAGCCGCAATACTTGGTCGAAACTGCCGAATTTGCGCCGCTAGCATTTCCACATTGCGTCCAGCCGCTAACCCGACAATCCGAAATTGGTCGGGGTGCTGTGCCACAATATCTAGGGTTTGAGTACCAATAGAGCCAGTCGATCCCAGTAAAGTAATTGCTTTCACGATTGTTTCAGAATTAGCAGCAATACCACTTTATCAGGCAGTGGGGAGTGGGGAACTCGGGGTCCCCACGAAGTGGGGATTAGGGGCATGGGGAGTGGGGAGTGGGAATATCTCTTACCAATTACCAATTACCCATTACCAATTACCAACCTCTACTTCAGTTACGTTTCTTACAAAATCTTTAACTTATATCAAGATTTGATGAATTTTTTTCAGGAAAGGGTCTATGCTCACAGATACAGGAGCAGCTAAAGACAAGCGACTAAAGACAATGTAGAACTAGGTGCGATCGCGCTTTGGATGAGGAGTGGGTTAACTTTTTCTAAACTTCGCGATTCGAGCGATTGGATTTAAATTCTCTTTAATACTAGGAGATTTATATGACCCAAGAACATGCTGCCCGCTTTTTTAAAGCCATACTGCAAGATGATGCATTGCAAGCTAGACTGAAGGCGACAACCGATCCAGAAACTTTCATTCAAATTGCAGCTAACCGAGGATACAAATTCACAGTTGCAGAATTGGATGCTCAGATTGGTCAGTTAACTCCTGAAGAGTTTGCTGCGGTAATCAATCCAGGAATTTCCCCGAGACGGCGCTTAATGCCTAGATAGTTTCCAAATGTAGAGACGTTACATGTAACGTCTCTACACATGTAACGTCTCTACTGCCCTATTTACGACACTTCTACAGGAGTTGGTGCGATCGCATTTGGTTGCGTACGTTGGGCGATCGCCTCGATAAATCCTTTAAATAAAGGATGGGGAGTGCTAGGACGAGACTGAAACTCTGGGTGAAATTGACAGGCGATGAAAAATGGATGGCTGGGGAGTTCGATAATTTCTACCAAGCGTCCATCAGGAGAAGTACCACTGATAACAAAGCCTGACTCCAGAAACAAGTTGCGATAGGCATTGTTAAACTCATAGCGATGACGATGACGTTCGTAAATCAAGGGCTTCTGATATAGTTTGTAGGCTAAGGTGTTAGGTGTGAGACTACAGGGATACAACCCTAAACGCATCGTTCCGCCTAAATCGACAACATCTTGTTGTTCTGGTAGAAGATTTATGACAGGGTATTGACAATTAGGGGCAAATTCCGCACTATGGGCATCATCTAATCGTGCTACGTGACGCGCCCACTCAATTACGGAACATTGCATTCCCAAGCACAAACCGAGGAAGGGAATTTGATGTTCGCGGGCGTATTCTACAGCGGCAATTTTACCATCGACACCGCGCACGCCAAAGCCTCCAGGGACGACAATACCATGTACTTTGTGTAAAAGTGCGTCCGCCCCTTCGATTTCTAAATCTTCAGAATTGATCCAGCGTAGGTGTAATTCACCATTCGTGGCGATCGCTGCATGGCGTAAAGCTTCCACTACCGATAAATAAGCATCGTTTAAGCGCACGTATTTACCAACAATTGCGACTTCAACTTGGTGGGTGGGGTTAGCTTGTCGTTCTACAATAGTTCGCCACTGCGAAAGATCGGGTTGGCGTTGTCCGAGTTGTAGTAATTCTATGGTTTGCTGCGCTAGTCCTTCTGCTTCTAAAGCTAAAGGCACTTCGTAAATACTGCTAGCATCTTGGCAGCTGATAACGCATTCGGCTGATACGTCGCAAAATTCAGCCGTTTTCTGTTTTAGACCATCGGGTAAAGGGCGATCGCTCCGACAGACTAAAATATCTGGTTGAATCCCAATCGATCGCAATTCTTTGACTGAGTGTTGTGTCGGTTTGGTTTTCATTTCCCCCGCCGAAGGAATCCAGGGAACGAGGGTAACGTGCATATACAATACGTTTTGTCGCCCTACATCTTTGCGAAACTGGCGAATTGCTTCGAGAAATGGCAGCGATTCGATGTCTCCCACCGTACCGCCAATTTCGGTAATTACGACATCAGGATTCGTATTTTTGGCAACGCGCTGAATTCTTTCTTTAATTTCATTCGTGATGTGAGGGATAACTTGAACAGTTCCCCCCATGTAATCGCCACGTCGTTCTTTGTTAATTACCGCTTGATAAATTGAACCAGTCGTGACGCTATTCAACCGCGACATGGAAGTATCGGTAAAGCGTTCGTAATGTCCTAAGTCTAAATCTGTTTCCGCGCCATCTTCGGTAACAAAAACTTCCCCGTGTTGGAAAGGACTCATCGTACCTGGATCGACGTTAATATAAGGGTCGAGTTTGAGAATGGAAACTGAATAATCTCGCGATTTGAGCAGCCGTCCTAAGCTGGCTGCTACAATACCCTTACCAATGCTGGAGACTACGCCGCCAGTCACAAACACAAATTTAGTCATAGTAGTTTTTTTATCTTTGGCAACAAGAGCGCCATCCACCCCGATAATTGTGACATATTCTGGAGGGGCTGAGAGCTAGGGGTTAGGGGGTAAGTCACTACTCACTACTCACTACGAATCGACTCACTACTCACTACTCACTATTTTGGCGTGAAAAAACTTTTCGGATTATTCTTTCTCGGAACTATCATTATCCTGGTTATGGTGCGTCCGGTTAGGGCAGCGCAACCCTTATCAGTAGTCTATCCCCCTGCTAACCATCAAACAGTAGCCGATCGCATCTTTTTGGTAGGAACAGCGCCGCCTGCGGGTAAAGTTTTGGTTAATGGGAAGCCGATAGAACGCAGTCGCGCCGGACATTTTGCCCCTAGTTTTCCCTTACAAGTAGGGGAGAATGCTTTTACATTGCAATATCAAAACCAACAGGTACAACTAAAAGTACAGCGACAGGATACAACTCCCGCACCACCTGTAGGGTTGGCTTTTGGTAAAGATTCCTTGATTCCTAATGTCGATATTGCCAGAATGCCAGGGGAACTAGTTTGTTTTAGCGCGATCGCTCCTCCTAATGCCACTGTATCCGTTCAGTTAGGTAATGACTATATTCGTCTTTCACCCCAATTACAACAAATACAACTACCAGCTAATTCTGCACTATTAACAGGCAGAAATCAGCCGCAGTCTCAAGCATCGGTAGGGAAATATCAAGGTTGTACTACATTGTCAGTCCCCAGCTCTGCTGGAACTATGCGATACAACAGCGATAATACTATTACTGGTGATACCCTTCCCGCAGAAAACACTTTACAGCCCCAATTTCAATTAGTATTAAACGGTCAAACCATTACCCAACCAAGTCCAGGTAAAGTTGCAGTCCTCTCACCCGCACAATTACAAGTTATTGAAGTCACGGCAAATGAAGGAGTAGCGCGAACTGGTGCGAGTACCGATTATTCTCGCCTCACACCCTTACCTAAAGGAACAAGGGCAGCAGTTACGGGAAAAGAGGGTGAATGGTTACGCTTAGACTACGGCGGTTGGATTAATAGTAAGGAAACAAGAACTATACCAGGAGCAATCCCACCGCGATCGCTGATTCGGAGTGTCAGCGCCCGTCGCGTACCTGGGGCAACAGAAATCGTGTTTCCGCTACAAGTCCCCGTACCCGTGAGTATAAAGCAGGGCGATCGCACTTTAACTCTGACTTTATATAATACTACCGCTCAAACAGATACAATCCGCTTCGATGACGATCCAATGATTGCTCGCCTCGACTGGCAACAAGTAACACCAGATCGCCTGGAATATATTTTCAACCTCAAATCTCAACAGCAATGGGGCTATAAGTTGAGGTATGAGGGAACGAGTTTAGTGTTAACGCTGCGTCATGCACCGAAGAGAGCAGGGGAGCAGGGGAGCAGGGGAGCAGGGGAGCAAGAAAGAAGCAATTACCAATTACCAATTACCAATTACCAATTACCAATCCAAAATCCAAAATCCAAAATCCAAAATCCAAAATTGATTGACTCTCCAATAACTGGAATCAAAATCTTACTCGATCCTGGGCATGGTGGGAAAGAAAGTGGGGCATTGGGACCAACGGGTTATCCTGAGAAAGAGATTAATTTATTAATTTCTAAATTAGTCCGAGAACAACTAGAACAGCGCGGTGCTACAGTTTACATGACGCGCGAGGAAGATGTATATTTATCATTACCAGATCGAGTAGCAATAATCGATAAAATCGAACCCGCGATCGCAATTTCTCTTCACTACAATGCTCTCCCAGATGCAGGTGATGCCATGAAAACTAAAGGATTATCAGCCTTTTGGTATCATCCGCAAGCACACGATCTGGCAATATTTTTACATAATTATTTAGTCAAAAATCTCAACCGCCCTGACTACGGACTGTATTGGAATAATCTAGCCTTAACTCGTCCTGCTTCCGCCCCATCAATATTACTAGAATTAGGCTTCATGATTAATCCCTACGAATTTGAATGGATCGTTAATTCACAATCACAGCAGCAATTAGCCAGCGCGATCGCCCAAGGAATTACTCAATGGTTTAGTAATATTAAATAGATCTTTAGCGTCCTTCTTTGCGCCTTTGCGCCTTTGCGCGACAATATTTTGAGCAAACAAATATAAAACAAAGTCTTTGTTTAACTTTTAACTTTTGACTTACTCAAAAGGCTAGCTGAATCTATATCTAAAAATAATGTTGCTTGCGATCGCTCTCGTAATATAGAAGCAGGAATCTCTGGTGAGATTGTCATTTCTAACATCTGCTGTACTGCTGTAGCTTTATGTTTTCCTGGGGCGAGACACAATATTTGCTTAGCCAAACAAATTGCCGGAATTGTTAACGTAAATGCGTATTGCGGTACGCCTGAAAGATCGGCAAAATAGCCTTGATTCACTTGTTGTTGACGGGTAGATAATTCTAGTTTTACTAATTTTATATAATGGGTATCTTGAAAATCTGCTACTGATGGTTCATTAAAAGCTAAATGTCCGTTGCCACCCAATCCCAAACAGCACAAATCGATAGGCTGTGATAACAATAATTTGGTATAGCGATCGCATTCTGCTAACGGTTGCAAGGTATCGCCTTCAATATAGTGAAACGCTGTTGGATTTACCTTCTTTTCGACTCGTTCGCGTAAGTAACGTCGAAAACTCGCCGGATGGTTAGCATCAATTCCTAAGTATTCATCGAGATGAAAAAAGACAATTCGCGACCAATCTATTCCACCTAAATTAACTAAATTTGTCAGAAATTCAATTTGAGAATTACCAGTTGCTAATATTACCGTAGCAGTATCTTGCTGCATTAGTAGGTTTTGTAAATAGCATTGCGTTATCTCAGCTACATCTGCGGTAAGTTCGTCAGCGCGATCGTACAAGCGCACTGTTAAAGCATCCACTGGAAAGATCTTAGTGGGGGTTTGGCTGTTGTCAAAATTGGGCATGGTTTGATGATAAGCAAGGCAAAAGTCAAAAGTCAAAGGTCAAAATGCTCAAATACAAACATCCTTCTGGAGGGGTTTCTCATCTTCGTTAATCTTCGTTACATTGGAGAATAGATGCACTTGAGCTGTGCCTGGAGAAAACCGCATGGACGCAGAGATGAAGCAGGAACAATCCAATTCAGCCGATAATGGTCAACATAACACTCCAGAAATGGGCGGTGGTTTACCTGTAATCCAGTATTGGGCAGAACATACGCTATCTCCAGAGGGTCCGAAACTGTGGCAGACTTTATTACATAAAAGCTCTTGCCTATCCTGCGCTTGGGGAACGGGAGGACAAAAGGGCGGTTTTAGCAACGAACTAGACGAACCGCTACAACGTTGCATGAAGAGTGTAGAGGCAATTTCTGCCGAACTGCAACCGCCTGTAGAACAACATTTTTTCGATCGCCACCCAATTACCGAACTCCAACAATTATCTTCCTTAGAAGCAGATCGTCTCGGTCGTCTCAGCTTTCCAGTTATTCTACGCCAAGGTAAGTCTCATTACGAGCGCATTTCCTGGGAAGAAATTTACCAAATTGCCGAAACAGCTTTTCGTCACCCACCAGAAAGAGTAGCATCTTATAGTTCGGGGCGATCTTCCAATGAAGCTGCTTTTCTGTTGCAACTAATGATACGGGCTTTGGGATCGAATCATTTAGCAGATTGTTCCGATTTGTGTCACGTTCCTTCTACTGTGGGCTTGAAGGAAATGTTTGGTTCCGGTACTTCAATGGTAAGTTTAGATAGTCTGAAAAAAGCCGACTGCGTAGTATTAATTGGCTCGAATGCGCCTGCTAACCATCCGCGTTTGATGAACGAACTCATTCAACTGCGCGATCGCGGTGGTAAAGTTATTGTTGTCAATCCAGTTGTAGAAGTTGGGTTAGTTAAATTCGCTTCGCCTGCATATCCGCTCAAATCTCTCTTCACCGGATCGGATATTTCATCGCTGTATCTCCAATTGATTCCTGGTAGCGATGTCGCTTTATTTGTTGGGATTCAAAAAGCATTAATCGAGCAAAATTTAATTCAAGTTAATTATCTGCGCGATCGCACTGAAGATTGGGAATCTATTGTAAATTATGCTATTGCTACTGATTGGGAAACAATTGTAGCTACTTGCGGCATTTCTCAGGAAGAAATTGCAGCGGCTGCACGTATTATTGGTAAATCAAAAGGTGTCGTATTTGCTTGGGCGATGGGTGCGACACAACATGAAAATGGAGTAGATAACGTTTATGCGATCGCCAATACAGCCTTAATTACAGGTAATGCAGGTAAAGACGGCGGCGGAACGATGCCGATTCGCGGACACTCTAACGTGCAAGGGTTTGGCTCGATGGGTGTAACGGCACAATTAAAGCCAGAAATTCAAAAAACGTTAGAAAAATTATTAGGGCGATCGCTCAATCGCAACCCAGGCTATCGCGCTCGAAATTTGATCGATGCGGCGGATGCAAGTGAGATAGATTCATTAATTTGTGTGGGTGGTAATTTATATGCTGCTAATCCCGATTTATCCCAAGCTAAGCGGGCATTGGGTAAGATTGAAACCATTATCTACCTCGCTACTAAGCCAAATTTGGGACACTTTCATGGCTTAGCCAAGAAAAATACAATTATTATTCCCGTATTTAACCGATTTGAAAATCCACATAAAACAACGACTGAATCTGGTAATAACTTTGTCCGACTTAACGATGAAGGCAAAACCCATATTAAAGATGGAGATTTGATTTCAGAAGTCGAATTTATCACAGAATTAGCTCATCGACTTCATGGTGAAGATCCGGTTCAATGGCGTAAACTACAAGACACAAAATACGTACGTCAATTGATTGCTCAAACTATCCCAGGTTTCGAGCAAATGGCAACTATTGACGAGACGAAGGAAGAATTTACTATTGGCGGACGCATTTTTAAGCAACCTAAATTTGCTACGCTATCGGGTAAAGCCAAGATGTTCGTTACGCCTTTACCCCAACTATACCAACCCCAGCCGCAAGATTTTGGAATTTCAGAATCTACACGCAGTATTAGCTTAATTCTGATGACTGGACGCAGTTATTCGCAACATAATACTGTAGTTTATAAAGAAGGCGATCGCTATCGGGGAATGCCGCACCGCAACTGTATATTAATGCATTCAACCGATGCCGAAAAAGCAGGATTGCAAGAGCATCAGCGCGTCACAGTACAGGGTGATGCAGGCAGAATGGAAAATGTAGAAATTATTTTTGGTTCCGTGCGTCAAGGAACGGCTTTCATGTTTTATCCCGAAGTTAACGCGATATTTAAAGCCAGGATCGATCCCAAATGTGGAATTCCCGCCTTTAAGCGAGTGCCAATTTTTGTGTATATTTAGCAACTGTGCCTATTAGCTAGCAATACTTATTGAGTTTTTAGTAAACGAATGAAACCAGCTTGCTCAAAATGCTGGTCAGATGTTAACGCTTCTTTTAGCTCCAATTGCTGCATCACAACAAAGGACGAGCAATCTACTAAAGACCAGGTTTTGTCAGGTCGACTTTTGCAAAGATTCCAAGCAGCAGTATCGATTACTTCGTCGATGTGAATAATTTGGACGTAAGATACATTTTTGATTGCGTCGATAACCTCAAAAATACGATAACGGGGAATCCGAAGTGGGCTACCAAGTAGTGCTACAAGCTCTGCAAGTACGTAATTTGTCGTAATCATACTTTGCTGCTGTTGCAAGGCTAAACGAAAGCATCGATCTGCCTGCGTATGGTAGGGCTGAGTATTGATAAATAGATACGCCCAGCCAGATGTATCAATGAACATATTATTTTGGAGGATTTAACTCCTGTAGCAAAGCTTGCCCGATGTAGAGATCGTGATTTTCTGCCAAATCGGGAATATCTATACTAATGGAACCAATCGACGATAGCAAAGGATCTTCAAGCGATCGTACACTTTGCGATCGCGCTGTTGCTTGTTGAGCTAGAACTTGTAAAATAAATTCTTCGAGAGACTGATTTTTTTGTTTTGCTTGAGCAGTTAATACCTGCTCCAGTTCGTCCGAAAGTTTAATAGCTAAGGTTTTAGCCATAGGTTTTTCTTTTTTGCTCCTGTAGCTAATTCAAAGGTATCTGGTTCGAGGTAAAGCTCAATTGCCTCTCTAATGTTTTCTATACTAGTATTTGCTGTCGTAAAATTTGGCTTTGAGGATATATTGCATCCATTCAGGATTTGCTCTTGCAATTTGCTGTGCTTGCGATTCTAAGCCTTTCAAAGATTGGCAGAGCTTTCTCTGTTTAATTGGATCGATTTCCCTAAGAATTTGTTTGCGAAGTTGATACATTTTGAGGTATTGTTTGTTTGGAATCTTTAATTTACCATCTTTGATTATAATTCCAGTAACCTTACGTGCAACTTCTCCTGCGTAATGCTTTTCTTTATTCTTATTATCACGTAACCCACAGCGATACAATTGAGTTTTAATCTGCCATATTAGTTTATCTGATACCTCTTCACCTGATATTGTTATATCATCCATATAAACAGTCAAAATACAATTTGTTTCTTTAACAATTTTATCAACAGTTTCCCACATATCTATATATCCAAAATATGAAATTAAAGGGCTTGATGGACTACCAGTCGGTAAGCAATTTTTAAAAGTTAAAAGTTTAGTTAAAAGACCAGCAATATCTGGAGAACATCTCATCTGCTGGTGAAAGAACCAGTAGATACGCCTCGATGGTGTGGAAGAAAAGTAATCCTTAATATCAAGGCTCCTTACTACTGCGCTGTTCACATGACTTCGTGCATTGCTAACATAAGAGCGTTGCCTAGCTGGAGCATGTATGAAGTCCGGTAGCTTAATTCGTTTCAAAAGTTGTTCAATTCGCTTTTGAACCCGTTTTAGCTCAGGTCTTGGCTCTTCTACACGACGAACTTTATCTCTTTTCACATCGACTGTATCTCGTTCTATGTAGAGATTTTCTGATTGAGCTAGTTTCCTGAGCTTTGTTAAACTGATTCCTAGCAGATTTGCCAGCTTCTTTTTAGACTGTAAGCAATAAAAAGGTGACTGGTTGAGATGATATTGTATGAATCTACTTTTCAACATAAGAAGAACCAGACCTTTCAGCAATGAAATTGAGTATTGCCAGAACTTTTGAAGATAAAAATGTCTTTAGCTTCTCTGTTCTAGTGTCATTGGTTAAGTTTTCTGAGAAAAACATAATTGAGGATACAGGTATATCAAAAATCGTTGAATAGCGATTAAGAAGAGCGATTGTGGGAGTTTTCTTTCCTGCCTCAATCTCTGAAAGATATGATTTGGATATTCCTAGTTTTTCCGCTAATTCCTTTTGCGATAAATCATGGAATACCCTCATCAGCCTTAGAGCTTCGTTTAGCATATTTACCTCCTTGCGCTAGAGGGTTCTAGAAATATGTAGGAGGGGGTTAGCAATCTAGTCTTTCTCTTGCCAAAACTCATATAGCTGCTTCAATATATTGAAAATCACTATACTAATTTGGAATAATAGACGAAGCACTTGAGGATTGCGAAGCCATTTCAGCCATCGCTTCCTTTCACGCTTTTTGGACTGCTCCTGCCGTTTGTTGGTTGAATAGTTAATCATTTCGATCTCCTATATTTATTGTTTGTTTGCACTCCTTACGAGACCGTAAAGGAGTGTCCCCCAAACGAAACGGGAGAACGGCAGTTTTAACCAAAACCCCTTACACCGCGCAGCTATTCCCCTAGCTGCGCCTACTCGTGTTTTCCCTGCCGCCTACTTTAGCTGTCGCTGATGTAGGACTATAGAGTTACTAACGATTGATGTAGAAGATAAGCAGACTTACCTTCCTCAGATCGCAGAAGCGATCCAACAAACAGGGGAATATCTCCTTGAACCAACTAAAATGCAATATAGCATAAATTCTGAGAACTTTGTTCGCTAATAGCGAATGCTGTAATAAATTTACTACGACCGCTAACAATGCTACGCTATTAACTCGTAATTTTTCAGACTTCGGACAAATTGTAGAGTTGTATGTTGAGGACTGGACAACATAAACTGACATCTGCCTCTACTATCGTTATTAGGGGAGTAGGGCGATCGCTCCCATCGACAACAGATAAAGTATAAACAGTATTACTCTAGAATTAGAACTGTTATTTGTGTGCTCCTATGAATTTTCCATCACGACTGCAACAAGAAGTTGAAAAATGGGCAAACCGTCAAGGAATCTCATCTGAAGAGTTTATTCTGATGGCAGTTGCAGATAAAGTTAATACTTTGGATCGTCAAGCTGCCCAAGAAAATAATGATTTCCAAGATTCGGAAGCAACAAGTGGAAAATCACCTCAGCAGCCAAAAGTCTATCGTAAAGAAGGTGTTTTAGTTGTGGATGTCGATCTCCCAAAAAATTTCGATCTTAATGCCTCCATCGATGAATTGCGAGAAGAACGCATTCGGGAACAAATAGCTTTGTGAGAGTTTTGTTTGACACCTCTACTTTGGTTGCTGCAATACTCGTCAGTCATCCTCAACACCCCGCTTGCTTTGCTCGATTACAACTAGTAGAATCTAGACAAGTTCTTGGTTTCGTTTCAACTCACAGTCTGGCAGAAATGTATTCTGTGATGAATCGTCTTCCAGTTCAGCCTCGTATCACTCCTCATCAAGCTCAAATTGCGATCGCAGCGGCATTTTTGATGCTTTAATTGCCCAAACTGCTTTGAAAGCAAATGCAAAGATTCTCTTGACACTGAATCCAAATCATTTTACTCGTCTCAGAAACACGATCGCTAATCTCGTTCAAGTTCCTGAGTAAAATTTTAGCAAGGCGATCGCTATACTGTACTACAGTGATGAGCGATCGCATATGCAAAATACATCTGAATATATCTGTGCTTATTGTGGCGAACCTAATTCTACATTTGTCGATATTAGTGCGGGAATGCAACAGTCTTACGTGGAAGATTGTCAAGTATGCTGTCAACCTAACATGCTTTATGTTTATATTGATGAAGATAATTTAGATATAGAAATTAGTAGCGAACCTGAAAGTTAAATTCATTTATTTTTAACTAATAAAACTGATTTAACGGGACGCTGAATTTGCTTGCCTTTAGAATCTATTTTACCAGAAAAAGCTTTACCCTGGTAGTAAAGTGCTGAGGAACTTCCGCCATCTAAATTTATTGCTGCTTCTACACCCAAATTTTGCATAAATTCAGCTAATTCGGGTAGAGACATACCTGAAGGGTTAGTATTTGGTTTTTGGGCAGCCATTACCCAAATTATATTTCCATCGCGGGTAATTCCTACCGCAGTTCTAGCGTTGAGTTGACGACTTCCTAAAGCATCGCGGCTACCTCTGTGCGGATCTGTGGTAATAAAAGCTTCTTTCTGTGCAGTTAGTTCTGGTAATAAGCGGGGACCACCACCTACAGCATCAATTAAAGTACAATTCTGAGGAATTGCTTCATTATGCAAGGCAAGATCGTAACGCCAATCTTTTCCACACAAATAACGCCGAAATTCACTGCGGTTGAGAATTCGATCCATGTGAGGAATTAAATCGGGGTTGTTAACTAACCGTTCGTTGAGGCGCGGATCTGCGACTAACTTACTCTGCTGGGTGACGTAAGAAGTGGTTTTACGGTTGATGGGATCGAAAAAACCAGCATTGAGAACTGCGATCGCACCATATTTTTTGGCAAAATTCTCTAAAGTATCTAATTGAGGTGACACAGCCAAAGTGACAGTATGGCTTTGGGTGGGAATCAATAAGGTATGAACTATGCTGGACGGTAAATTATGGGTTTGATAGCGAATAGTCTTTTCTGCTGTAGTTGGTACGGACGGTGCTGGGATATGGGAAATTGAGAACAGCAACAACCCCAGGCTAAAACTCAAGCTCAGCAGTAAAGTTTTTCTCACTTTCAGATTTAAGCACTACAGATTTAAGCACTATACATCGCGATCGCCCTAGCATATATGAATTTGTTAAAGCAGAGATCGCGCGAGAAGAAATCCATACATAGATTTCAGTCACCTGCTTCAATCCACTCTCGCGCTGCCTTCTCTGCTGCCTCCGCAGTATAGTAAATTTTACGCTCTCCGAATACGCTAACACCACTCAAAACGCGAAATTGCCATACCTGTTGTTCTTCGCAGTAAAACACCAACAGAATGAATCTGCGATCGCTAACCAGTAGGTGAATGCGCGTGGAGGTCACAAACAATTGGTCGTGCGGATAACTAGTCTTGTGTATAGAGTACCGCTAAGGTAGAGCTGGCGATCGCCGCTATGTCAAATTTAACTATGTCAAATTTAACCATTTCTCAATCTATAGATTCCTATCTATAGTAATTGCAATTAAACCTGTGGATAAATGTAGATCGTAAAACTGTAGATTGATGAATGACGGACTAATTTTGGCTCAAAGCACGCAAAATGCCAAAGGAGCGATCGCAATGCTAACTTTTTTACTCATAGTAGGGGCAATGGGCGGGGCGATCGGTTATGTTGCCTGGAACGAGAAGCAGCTAATCAAGGGCAAGGATTGAGAAGTTAGAAGTCAGAAGTCAAAAGTCAGAAATCTACGGCAAGACTTCCTCTTACCAGCCATAAGTGTTGAATATTTGCCAGTGCTGCTCTACAACTGGCACATTCAGAAGTATAAGAGCGATCGCGATCCAACAACTAGCAACCGATCGCCAATTATCAATTCCTAACTACCAGTTATATTTGAGTGGCGAAACCTTGAGCCTGCTGCCTACGTCGAGGTTGACATAATCTCGATCTAGTGCTGTGATTTGCTATGAGTTCGGTTGTCTCAAGTCGAGATTGTTACACTACATACAGCAAATCTAGATGGGTGTTATCATCTGTCACGATCTGCACAACTCCGTGTTACCTACACTACCAATGATGCCCTCTGTACCTGCTTTTTGCCGTTCGTGCCTTCGCTTGCCTCAGATCGGAGCGACTATGCTGGCGATCGCGATCGCTTCAAATTTTCTCACACCAGTTGCCAACAGCCAAACTCCACCACCGTCACAAGATACAGGTCAGTCCCTCACGATTAACTCCGACATTCAAGAAGCTGACTCCAAAAGTGGTATCTTTACGGCTCGCGGTAACGTACAGATTTTTTATCCTGCCCGTCAAATTCAAGCCACAGCAGCCCAAGCGCAATACTATCAGAAAGAACGCAAAATCGTGTTGAGCGGCAATGTCAACGTGTTACAGCAGGGCAACAGCCTCAAGGGAGAAAGCATTACTTATTTAATCGATCCAGGTCGCTTTATCGCCACACCCAAGGCAAACCAACAAGTCAGATCCACTTATATTGTGAATGATGCCAATCCCCAAACTTCCACCCCAGCCCCAGCAACTCCTAACTTCAAACCCAAACAACCCGCATCTAAACAGTGACCAGTTATCAGTTATCAGTTCGTTCTGACTCCTGATTTCTTACTTACGACTTACAACTTACGACTTACGACTTCTGCTTGTTCCCCCTTTCTTACCCTACTCCCCACTCCCCACTCCTTACTCCCCTCCTCATGAGATTTGCTCTAGAGAATATCTACAAATCCTACAAACATCGTGCCGTCGTGAATCGAGTGGATATCTCCGTCGCGCAGGGTGAAGTTGTCGGACTGCTCGGACCTAATGGTGCGGGTAAAACGACAACTTTTTATATCGCTACAGGAATAGAAAGACCCGATCGCGGCGTAGTTTGGTTAGCCGATCGCGATATTACCAGCTTACCCCTGCACAAGCGATCGCGTTTAGGGATTGGTTATTTAGCCCAAGAACCTAGTATCTTTCGCAACTTGAGCGTACAAGAGAACATTCTCTTGGTGCTAGAACAATCTCAAGTGCCGCGTCGAGAATGGCAAACCAGGCTTAATACACTGTTGCGAGAATTTCGTTTAGAACAGGTTGCCCATACAAAAGGAATTAGCGTGTCTGGGGGAGAAAGACGCAGGACGGAACTCGCAAGAGCTTTAGCAACAGGAGTGGCTGGACCAAAGTTTTTATTTTTAGACGAGCCATTTGCTGGAGTTGACCCGATCGCCGTGGCTGAAATTCAGAGTATGGTACAAAAGCTACGCGATCGCCATATTGGTATTCTAGTCACAGATCATAACGTTCGCGAAACTTTAGCCATAACCGATCGGGCTTATATCATGCGAGAAGGGCAAATCTTAGCTGCTGGTAGTGCAGACGAACTTTATCAAAACCCCTTAGTGCGTAAATATTACTTAGGTCAAAATTTTCAAGTGTGAGTAAGTAGTGAGTCGATTCGTAGTGAGTAGTGAGTAGTGACTAACCACCAACTACCAACTGCCAACCACCCATTACCCATTACCAATTACCTTCAACCACCCCCTAGTTCCCATTCCAATGCCACTTGCCAAACACAAATTCTTCAAATCCTTTCAAATGTTGGTTCCCCAACCAGCACTGATGGATCGCTATATTGCTGCTGAGTTGATTCCACCGTTTTTATTTGGCGTGGGAGCTTTCTCTTCAGTTTTGGTAGCAGTTGGTACAGTGTTTGAGCTGGTGCGGAAGGTAGTAGAATCGGGGCTGCCGATGTCGATCGCGTTTAACGTATTTATCTTAAAGTTACCGTCTTTCGTCGTGCTTTCCTTTCCCATGTCCACTCTCCTAGCAACCTTAATGACTTACAGTCGGTTGTCTAGCGATAGCGAACTAACGGCTTTGCGTAGCTGTGGAGTAAGTATTTATCGGCTAGTATTGCCTGCGTTGGTACTGAGTACTTTTGTGATGGGTATGACGTTTTTGTTTAACGAGCAAGTCGTGCCAACGGCTAACTATCGGGCTACGACTACCTTAACAAGAGCGTTAAAGGAAGAAACGCCCCAATTTCAAGAGCAGAACATCTACTATCCAGAATATCGGGAAATCGAACTACCAGATGGCAGGGAAGTTAAACGATTAACCCGCCTATTTTACGCTGATGCATTTGACGGGCAGCGCATGAGAGGCTTAACAATTATCGATCGCTCCCGTGGCGATCTCAATCAAATCGTTGTTTCTGATTCAGCCGAGTGGAATCCCAAACAGAACAAGTGGGATTTCTATAACGGCACGATCTATCTAGTTGCACCTGACAGTTCTTATCGCAATATTGTCCGATTTGAACACCAGCAGTTGCAATTACCGCGCACGCCTTTAGATGTTGCGGCTAACATCCGCGACTCCGATGAAATGAATATTGCTCAAGTCAGAGAGCAATTACAAATTGCGCGAATGAGTGGCAACGAACAAAGAACCCGCCGTTACAGCCTGCGAATTCAAGAAAAAACCGCATTTCCTTTTATTTGCACGATCTTTGGCTTAGTCGGCGCAACTTTAGGGACTAATCCCAAGCGTCAAGGTCGGGCAACCAGCTTTGGAATTAGTGTCATTATAATTTTCAGTTACTATATGCTGCTGTTTATCTGCGATGCTTTAGGTTTATCTGGCGTTCTTTCTCCGTGGTTAGCTGCATGGTTACCAAATATGTTTGGTTTTGCCACGGCTGCATTTCTTTTAATTCGTGCCGATAGATAAAGTTGTCATTTGTCAATAGTCATTAGTCATTTGTTGTTGCTAATAGATGACCAATGAGTGAATCCTCCCGACACTGCCCTATCGGGACAGTGCGGGCTTCCCAAGAGACAAGATCCCTTGAGCAGTTTTAAGTGAGGCGTATTCCGTCCCCACTACTGGGCATACAAGCCCAATCTTTTTGATAAGTTTGGCACTGTTTAAATCCCTGTGCAATTCTTCTCCACAAAGGCAGGAATGCCACCTATCTTTTAATTCTTTCGATACTTTATTAAGGCAATTCCAACAATGTTGAGATGTGCCTCGTGGGTCTATTTCTCTGACGACTTTTCCTAGCTTCCAAGCCACAAATTTCAAGACTTGAACGAACTGACCGTGAGCGGCATCGAGCATCGATCTGTTTAATCCAGACTTAGCTGATTGACCATTCGGTAGCCAAGTTCCATCGTTATCGATTTTGGGTTTACAACGTCTAGTTAAATTTTTAAGTTTCAAATCTTCCACAAACAACACATCACATTCGGTAAACAACCAATAGGCAAGTTTGAATTGCCAATCAAGCCGAGAACGCGCAATGTGTTGATGTAGTTTAGCAATTTTAAACTTAAGAATCTTCCAAGACTTTGAATGTTTCTTTGCTTTAGCCAGTCGTCTTTGAAGTTGATTCAATTGATTTGATAACTTCTGGAAAAATCGCGGATGTTCTACAACTTCCCCTGACGAAAGGGCAATGTAATTCTCAACGCCCAAGTCAATCCCAAGGCTGTTTTCTTTGGTCGGTTGGATCTCTGCAACCGTTACAGGGACGTTCTTATCCTCTAGAACTAGACTGATGTACCAGCCATCAGCTTCTTTGATAATTGTCCCTGTCTTAACCTGAAAACCATTTGGAATTGGGCGATGCAGAATTAGATGTACCAGTCCAATTTTGGTGAGACTAATGCAATTTCTACCGCACTCGTCTTGAACGATGTCGCTATTATCTAGCTGCGTGTAGGTAAATGACTTGTAATAGTGCTTTCCTTTAAATCTAGGTTTACCACTGCGATTTCCGTTGACATCGGGTTTAGTAAACCTTGAAAACGCAGTTTCTACTCGGTCAATAACATCCTGAAGTACCTGAGAATCTAAGGCTTTGTAGTCAGGAAACAACACTTTTGTCCGTTTCAAATCGGCGCGTTGAACGTTGAACCAGTCAACATAACCGCCATCCAAGACATTTGAAATCTCTTCTCCTTTGCGTTTCCCTTTAACAAGAGTGCGAGTTAAGGGAATATTTTTATAGGCATCATAGACTGAAACAATACTTGTAACCAAAGGACAAGCATCGACTCTAGAACGAGTCGCTTCGTACCAATCAAATCTTTGCCCCTGCACTAAACTTTTCTAAACTTAGCCAAGCTTTATCATCCCCTTCGACCAAATTGTTATCCTTTGCGCTTAGTACCGAAGCTTGGCTAAGTTTAGATAGGTTTTTGGAACCCCCAGACGAAAATTGTATTGCCTGCGGCAAAGTTCCAGCCAGCTCGTGAAGGTGGCGATCTGGGATTTGGTTGGTCTTAACTTATACCTGTAGGTTACTTTCATGACATGATAATATCATGCAGTGCTATAAAAGTAAATGACTTATAAATCATATTCTAGGGCTACCTCAGACCTCAAGGCTCATCTAGTGCTTACAACCAAATATAGACGGAAAGTAATTACCGCATCCATGTTGCAGCGATTACAGGAAATCTGTTTTGAACTCTGCCAGAAATGGGATTGTGAATTAATTGAGGTGAATGGGGAAGAAGACCATTTACATCTGCTTTTTGGCTTTTACCCGCAGATGCAATTATCGAAATTCGTGAATAACTTAAAGACGGTTAGCAGTATTTATATCCGCAAAGAGTTCCCCCAAGAAGTGAAGCGATTCTATTGGGATAAGCCTATCTTTTGGCACTCTGCTTATTTCATTGCCACTTGTGGAGGTGTTACGGTTGAGACATTGAAGCAATATGTCCAGCAACAAGATTCTCCGACTGATGCTGAAGTTATTGTCCGTGATTCATCCCGACCCCGCCGCAAACGCGGACGGGGCGGGGATTCTCACGGTTGAGGACTAACGATCGAGCGCGATCTTATGCCAGTTGCCTCGATTCAGCTTCGAGCAATTGAATCAGGTGATTATCACCTTTTTCTCTGGCTACTTGTAACCGTCTTTCCAAATTACGACGCAAGTGATTTAGATGAGTGCTGTGTAATTCTCTTACGACTGAAGCGCGATCGCACCTAATTGGCATTTGTTGAGCCGCCGCGCTTTCTATTGTATGACTAGTAGCCGTTTCTTTTACTTTGCTGTATTCTCGACGTAGCCGCACAGCCTCTACATCAATAGGATCGCCAGCGGAATAAGCAACACCGCGATACTTTAGATCGACTTTGGGCTGAGGTACGGGAATATGTCTGAGATATTTGTGGTTCCAGGTTGCACCGCGATATTGTCCGCCAACTGCACCTGTCATGACTTCTAATTGGGGTGAATTATGTTCGTAACTGACACCGCGATATGAATGTTTCATGGCTCCGCCTCTATAGTTCAAATTTTTTAGGGTCAAATTTTTTAGTAGTTTGACTAGAATGAGGCGCGTTCCTTCGGGATGGCTCCCTACTTCCGTCTCCACATCACATCTGCCAGAAGACAGAAATCAATAAAATTGTAGAGATGAACGATTTAGTTTCTGTATTCTATTTTACTGTTTTTCAGAAAAGATGGCAAGTTTAACAAAAATTTACAAAAACCTGCCAATCGTTATACAAAGGCGTAGTGGGGGGAGTGAGAAGCAGGTGAGCAGGTGTGCGGGTGAGAATTTACTGATAACTGATAACTGATATACAGAAAAAATCAACAGGCTTTCAAAAGATTGTCTATTGTTTTGCTGTCTTACTTCTTCTAACTTTGTTTTTCTAGCGATTCCTTCAGATAGCAGGTAACAATAGAGAAAAGGTAAGGCTATGAAAATATTTCGTCCAGCGATCGCATTATTGCTGGCTATTATAGCGTGTCATCAATTAGGTAAGCTGGAAACAGAACTACTTGAGATCAACTG
>ERZ1066125.131-NODE-131-length-55583-cov-36.568146_pt1 | contig 55583 bp, 38 predicted proteins | sample MGYA00382772_ERZ1066125 | MGnify/ENA primary metagenome ERZ1066125 (study PRJEB33369, sample SAMEA5778355) | biofilm metagenome | biome: Industrial cooling water; feature: Water cooling tower basin; material: Biofilm | place: United Arab Emirates | collected... | reverse complement strand
CGCGAGTGCGGCCTTGCGCGAACAGGTCGCTAAGGCGCTCTACAACAAAGGCGTCCGTCTGGGACAACTCGATCGCATTGAAGAGGAGATCTCGGTCTACGACGACATCGATCGTCGCTATGGCGGGGACGCGAGCGCGGCCTTGCGCGAACAGGTCGCCACTGCGCTCGTCAACAAGGGCGTTGCTCTGGGACAGATCGATCGCACTGAGGAGGCGATTTCGGTCTACGACAACATCGACCGTCGCTATGGCGGGGACGCGAGTGCGGCCTTGCGCGAACTGGTTGCCAAGGCGCTCAATGGCCGTGCTTTCTCGCGATTGCTGCAGGCGAAGCGACATTGGAGGGTGGAATTCGAACGACCCAGTCTTCTGAGCTTGGCAATCAGCGATTTGCGGCGCGTGAAGCAACAGTGTGCGACCCGCGACTTGGCGATAGTGCTCGGCAATCTCGGCTATGCATTGTTCCTCTCCGGGGAAGTTGATGAGGCAGAAGTTCATACCCGCGAATGCCTGCGCCTGGGCCAGGCGACGTCGTTACAGGCCCAGCGTAGTGACGCGCGCTTGCATCGTATAGAACCACAGGATTCGGAATACGAGCGCCTGCTCGATCGGCTTTGGGACGAGATTCATCGTTGACGCTGTGGATCGCGGGTTCGATCCGTTGGTTTTTTGGTCGGACCGGACCGCTGAAGCGCTGACAAAGGCATTGGCAAGTAGCGACGTCTGCGAGGCTGAGGAAGCGCTGGGGCAGTGGCTGCGGGTGCCTGATTGGAATACGTTATGGGCACTGCCAGAACTCACAGCTCCCTCATCCGCCAGCCTGTTTGAAGTGCTGGAAATGCTGACGATGATGGATCGCGCACCGTTGCCGCCGCAGGTGTTGCGGGCGCTCAAGCTGAGCGCAGGCAGCGCTAAAGTTGCGCGACGCTTCCATGCGAAGCGTTTGCTGCAGCGCATGGATGAGCAGCGGTAGCGCAGTTGTCGTTGTTTGGCTGAACGCGCGTCTGGACGGAGGAGATTCGGTCCCAATCTCGTCTCTGATGTTGCTCGAATGAGAGTGGGTCTTGCGTTCTCGGTACGGTCAGTCGAAGCCGGACATTGCAGCCGCTTTCGGCGCTCTATTCAACACACCTGGGCTGGTTTTCCCCAACTAGCCCAGCATCGAGCGTGCGCTCCTGCCGACGAGGACGCCGGCGCTCCCAGGGGGCTGCACACGGCGCCAATGCAGATGATTCTGCGACACGCTGAGCGAATTCAGTCGCATCGAAACCCCCAGAACGAGCAGCCGGCTATGCCCAGGCCCTCGTCGCGATCCGCACGCAGCGATTGATCCCTGCCCCTATCCAAATCCGATAGACCCAGGCAGTCCTATCGGAGTGAACAACCATGAGAACCACGATTCTTGCGCTGGCACTGCTGACGTTGATCGCAGTGGGCTGCAACACCGCGTTTTCGCAATCGTCCAGCGCCAGCTTTGAGGTGCCACGGCAATCGATCGACGCCGGCGCAACGCGCAGCAGCAGCGCCAGTTATGCGCTGGACGCCACGATCGGCCAACCCGATGCCAGCCCGCTCATGTCCAGCGCGAGCTACGAGTTGCGCGCAGGCTTCCATCGCCTGGCAATGAACGCTCAACTGCCCGACCCCTTGTTCGCCAACGGGTTCGAGGGCTGAGACATCCGCCGCCCCGTTGCCACCCGTTGTTATGACTTTACGTCCCGGAGTTACCATGCCATCGATCCGTTTGTGCAGCCTATTGTTGAGCCTCGGCCTTGCGCTCGCCGCGCCGCCGCTCGCCGCTCAGGTCACATCTGCCTTCACCTACCAGGGCGAGCTGCGCACCGGCGGCAATCCGGCCGACGCAAACTTCGATATGGAATTTCGTTTGTTCGATGCGGAATCTGGCGGCGCGCAGATTGGGCCGCTGGTCGCGCGCACCAACGTGCCGGTCAGCAGGGGCCTGTTCAACGTGCAGCTGGATTTTGGCGCCGCGCAGTTCGCTGGCGACCGCCAATGGCTGGAGGTGCGGATCAAGCCCGCAGGCGCCGGCAGCTACGAGACTTTGAGTCCACGCAGCGAAGTCACCGCAACGCCGTATGCGCTAGGCGCGGTCGCCGCGCTGGCGAACTCAGTCACAACCACCAGCGTCGTCGATGGCAGCCTTGCGGCGGCCGACACCAACCCCGCATCGATCCAAAGCCGCGTCGCCGGCACCTGTGCGGCAGGATCGAGCATCCGCACGGTCGCTGCCGACGGCAGCGTGAGCTGCGAAGCTGATGATGTCGGCACCGGCACCGTGACCAGCATCGCCACCGGCGCCGGACTCAGCGGCGGCCCGATTACGGCGAGTGGCACCATCAGCGTGGCACCGGGCGGCATCGGCGCCACCGAGATCAATGCCACGCAAGTGCAACGCCGCGTGACCGGCACCTGCCCGAGTGGCCAGTACGTTCAAGAGGTCAACGCCGATGGCACCGTGACCTGTGGTGCCGACGCTACCGGCACGCCTGGTTGGGGACTGAGCGGAAATGGGGGCACCAATCCGGCCACGAACTTTATCGGCACCACCGACGCGCAAGCTTTCGTGGTGCGCACGCAGAATGTGCCGAGTTTGCGCATCGAACCCAGCGCCATTCTCTTCGGCGGTGCTCCGATCACCACCAACACCGTCGCTGGATCGAGCGCGAACAACATCAGCGCTGGCGTGCGCGGCGCGACCATTGCCGGCGGTGGTGTGCCGAGCGGCGACAGCGACCTGGATTTTGACAGCGAAGCACCGAACCGCGTCACCGATGCCTACGGCACAGTCGGCGGCGGTTACGCCAACCGCGCCGGCGACGAAGCAGGGACGGTGACCGATCGTGCGTTTGCCACCGTTGGTGGGGGGCAGGCGAACGCCGCGAGCGGCAGCTGGAGCAATGTCGATGGTGGTTTTGCGAACATCGCGAGTCGCAATAGCAGCACGGTAGGCGGCGGTGCCAGCAACGTCGCCGGCGGCGGTTGGAGCACCGTCGCCGGGGGCGTGAGCAACACCGCGAGCGGAAGCTGGAGCACGGTCGGTGGGGGCGATACCAACATCGCGAGCGGCGATCGCAGCGCCGTTGCCGGCGGCCAGCTCAATACTGCGAGCGGCTTTGTCAGCACCATCGGCGGCGGCGGTGGGAACACCGCGAGCGGCAGTCGCAGCACTATCGGCGGTGGCTCCTTTAACTGCGCTGGCGGTGATCGATCGTGGGCCGCGGGCACCGACGCCAAAGTTCGCCCCGGCAGCGACGCCGGTGCCGCGGGAAATGGCTGCGTTGGCGTTGCGCTCTCCGGCGATGCCAATGGCGACAATGGCACCTTCGTGTGGGCGGATGACCAATTCGTCGATTTCGTCTCCACCGGCCCGCGCCAGTTCCTGGTCCGTGCCCAAGGCGGGATGGCGATCAATAGCAACGATCCGGTGAGCAACGCGCTGCGTGTCAACGGCACGCTGCGCGTCGACACCCTGGGTGGGGCGGCGGCTACTACGCTGTGCCGCAACGCCAACAATCAGATTTCGGCTTGTTCTTCGAGCGCGCGCTACAAGCGCGATATCGTCGATCTGTCGCTCGGGCTCGATACGGCGCTCAGGCTGCGCGCAGTCGGCTATCGCTGGAAGAACACCGGCGCGGCGGACGTGGGCTTCGTCGCTGAAGAGGTCGCCAAGATTGACGAGCGACTGGTGGTGCGTAATGACGCGGGCGACATCGAAGGCGTCAAGTACGACCGCCTGACCGCAGTGCTCGCCAACGCGGTGCAGGAACTCGCCGCGCGGGAGAGCTTGGCGGAAGAGACCATCGCCGAACTCGCCAAGGCGAATGCCGAGCTGCGCGCACGTGTTGACCGCCTCGAAGCGCTGCAGGTCGAGCGCACGAATGAGTCGCGTTGAGAGGTACAGCGATGTTCCGGCCGCCTTGCCTGCGCAGTTGTCGCGCTCGATCCGTCAAGCCGCGCGATCGGCGCGGGCAAGAACCACTGCGCCGGCGGAAAGTGTTCGTTGTACCGACCACTGCACACAGGCCAACGCCGCTAGGGCAACGTGACGCATCGATTGCGGCCGGCATGTTTGGCCGCGTACATCGCCCGATCAGCGCGCGCCAGCAGCGCATCGGCCGTGTCCTCGGCATCTCTGAGAAACGTCACGCCGAGGCTTGCGGTCACAGCGCCACGTCCTTCCGCCCACTGGAAAGTCATCGATTCCAGCGTCGCGCGGATGCGTTCAGCGGCACCGTTCGCCTGATCCAGGTCGACGCCAGTCAGGAGCGCGACAAACTCTTCGCCGCCGTAGCGCGCAATGAGGTCATGCGGTCGCAGCGTGTCGGCGAGCACCTGGCCGAGCCGTTCGAGAACGGTGTCGCCAGCAGCGTGACCGAAGGAATCGTTAACCGCCTTGAAGTGATCGACGTCGATCATGATCAGCGCCAATGCCTGCCGCTCGTCCCGACAATGCTGGATTTCCTCGCGCAAGCGAGCCAGAAAGTAGCCGCGGTTGAAAAGTCCGGTCAGATTGTCTCGGATCGCGGCCATCTGCAGCAGCGCACGCGCCTGTTCGACCTCAAACAACAGTCCGACTGCGTAGTAGCTGGCGAGCGGCGCAACTACCAGCGGAACAATGAAGGCGATGACAAGGTCGAACATCAGGTTCGCGGTGTTGTTGACGGCCACACTGATGATCACAGTCAGCGTCATCGACATCAGAATCGAACCCGACGTGATGGCGGCCACGATCGGTTTGCGTCCCATCCGCAAGATCACGTTTCGCCAACGGTGCACGTCGCCGGCGCCCACATTGGTCGTCGCGTTTAGAGATCCATTGAGTGAGGGGTTACGCGATTCCATCGCCGCGAATAGTACAGCCAGCCTGCTACGCCGAAACGGTGGCGCGCGACTCTGCACACACTATTTGCAACCGATGCAGCACCTTTGCGGATGGCGACCAGGCCGCCAGTGTTGGCTTGTCGGTGAGGCGCTGGCTGCTCGCTTCTTGCGGCAAGTTCGCACGACTGCGCGCCCCAATCGGCTGCTGACGGTAGAGGATGATGTGTGGACTGGATGCGTGAAGTCCGCGCGCCAGAACGGCTGCGCTGGCTCCGCAAGTCAATTCACTCGCTCCGCAAACACTGCGTGGGATCGGTTCGCGATGCGCGGTGGGCGGGCAAAAGGCTGGCAACGAACGCCGTTGCGAGTACCAGGGCGAGTGCTTGAACGTAAGCCGGCAGATCATCGGGGCGAACATCGGCGACCAGCGACGACAGCACGGTCATGAACCCCACTGCGGCCAGTAGCCCAAAACCGACGCCCACCGCTGCGATGCGCAGTGCCCGCAGCAGCATCATGCGCCGCAGCCCGTGGCCGTCGGCGCCGATCGCCAATCGCACGCCGAACTCGCGTTTGCGCGAGGTCACGGCCAGGGCCAGCGTCCCGTACAAGCCCACCGCGGTCATCAGCAGTGCGCACAGTGCAAAGGTGGTGAGCATGATCTGCGCGCTGCGTCGGCCGGTGAGATTGCTCGCCACCAGCGCATCCATGGTCTTGAGTTCATGCACGGCGATGCCCGGATCGATGGCGCGGACTCTGGCCTGGATGAGCGCGGCGTTGACGCTGGCATCGGCGAGCAACGTCAGGCCGAAATCGGCACTCGGAAACTGCCGGATGGATGCGTAGATCACCGGTTTGTCCGAATCGCGCTCGCGCGAGATCAAGCGCGTCGTTGCGACCACGCCAATAACGGTGGAGGTCACCCCGTTGACACCGACGATGCGCTTACCGATGGGATCCTGGTCCCGGAAATGCTGGTCGACCAGGCGCTGGTCGATCAGCACCACCGGCTCGCTGCCGAGGCGATCGCTGGCGTCGAAATTCCGGCCGCGCAGGATCGGCGTTTGCACCAGCGGCAGCCACTGCGGGTCGATATGCCTGACGTGCGCGTGATGCGCCACGCCGGTGTCGTCTGCGCTTTCGATGGCAAAACTCGATGAGCGGTCCTGGTTCGAGTACGGCAGCATGTCGATGGTGCCGACGCCGGCAACGCCAGGCGCGCTAGCCAGGCGCTCGGCGATCAGCTGCATGGCGTCTAACTGTTTGGCGTCAGTGTCATAGCGACCGCTCGGCAAGTTGAAGCGCGCGGTGAGCCGTTTTTCCGTGGCGATGCCAGACGTGTCGGCGAGCAGGCGATCCATGCTGCGCGCCAGCAACATGGCGGAACACAGCAACGCCGTCGCAAAGGCGACTTGCATTCCTACCAGAAGAACGCGCAATCGACCCACATGCGGTGTATCGCTGCCGCCTTGGGCGCCTAACTCGTGGGTACGCACCAGCCGTGCAGCCGCAAGCGCGGGCGCGATACTCGCCAGCACCGCAGCCGCCGCACCCAGCAGCAACGCAACACCGAGCGTTAAGCCATCGAATTCCACGCCCGAAATGCGTGCCGCGGCCGGCCCCAGGATGGATTGCAGACCTTTGATCGCCAGTTGGCCGATCGCGAACGCCGCGAGCACGCCCGCTGCCGCGATCCAGAATGCTTCCGCGAGCAATTTGCGAATCAACTGCCAGCGCGACGCGCCAAGCGCGGCTCGCAGCGCAAAAGCGCGGCGCTGCCGCAACCATTGCGATAACGTCAGGCCAGCGATGTTCGCGACGGCCACCAGCAGCACCATCAACACCGCCATCTGCGCGACGAACAAACTGCCGCCGGCGCGCTGTAGTTGATAGGCGCGCATGTCCTGCACGGCCACTCGCGCACCGTCGCGATCGATCCGTTCCTGCAGTTCCGGTATCTCGCGCGCTTGCTGCTGCAGGGCCGATTGCAGATTCGCCTGCACCTGTTGTGCTTGCGCACCGTCCGACAGCAGGCCAATGGCGTTGGCAAACACGTTGCCGCGCATGTCCTCGCGCAGCCACGCGGGATCGAAGGCAAAGGGCACATACGCCATTGTGCCCGGCGTGGGATAGAAGAAGCCCTCCGGCATGACGCCGATCACGCGCCAGGAATTGCCATCGATCAACACCGAGCGCCCGACGATGTTGGGATCGCTGGCAAATCGCGTGCGCCACAATTCGTGGGACAGAATCAACACGTCGTCCATACCCGGTGTTTCATGGTCCTGCGACCACACCCGGCCCAACGCCGGTTGCACACCGAGTACGTCGAACAGATTTGCCGTCGTCCGCCGCGCCTCGATCCGATCGGTCGATTGCTCACCGGTAAAGTTGAGTCCCACCGAATGCGACAGTGCGAGCGCTTCAAGTCCGTCGGCGTCGCGACGATCCACGTAGTCGCGCACCGACATGCCGCCATCGGTCGGGCGTGCGTGCGTTGCCGTCCAGACTTGCACGATGCGGTCGAGATTGGGCGAGGGCAGGGGATTCAGCAGCACGTGCTGCAGCAACGCGAAGATCGCAATGTTCGCACCCAGCCCCAGGCCCAGGGTCAGCACGCAGGCCAGCCAATAGCCGGGTCTTGCCAGCAGACTGGTGAGCGCATGTTTGAGATCGACGAACCCAGCAAGCATTGGCATTCCTCAGTGATGGCAGCGCAGGCAATTCCGGCCTCCCAACCTGCACGCGCCATGCCAACAGGCGATCATCCCTATTCCATTGACTGTATTGCGGTTTTTTTCCCAGAAACGGAGCGCTGTCGGACGCCTGATGTCCTAATCCGAACAATGCCATCGCAAGATCGCACGACTTATCGCGCCGTTGCCGAATCCAAACCACCGCTCATCAACCAAGTCTGTGACCCTCGGCCTGGCGGCCCGTTGTCGTATGCCCCTGCGAACTCGCCGCTAAGGCAGCGTGACGCATCGATGGCGCCCAGCATGATTGGAAAGTCCGGCAGCACCGTCCGATATACGTCCTCTATCCGCAATGTCAGGTATACGATCTCGTTCGGCAGAGAGGAGTGGATTTATGTTGCATCGCTACAAGGTTATTGCGCTCGTTATTGTGGCTGCCTTGGCAACGCCGGCGACCGCGAGCGCACAGGACTTCGACTTTACCTACATTGAGGGCGGCATCGTCGGCGGCTTCGTCAACGATATTGAGACGTCGGGAGCAGTCACGGGCGCGGGCTCGTTTGAGCTCGAAAGCGATGCCGATGGTGGCGGTTTCATCGGTGGCGCCTGGCAGTTCGAAAACAACGTGCACATATTCGGCGAGTACGCGTCGCTCGGCCAGGAGCTTGAGGTTCGCGGCGGCACCAACACGGTTACCGGCGAGTATGACGTGGTGCGCTGGCGCATTGGCTTGGGCTATCTGTACCCCTCCTCGGAAAGCGTGGCGTACTACGGCAGGCTCAGTCTCGACCAGCTCGAGTTCAAGGACGCGCAGACAGCCGGCTTCAACCTCGATATCGATGCCGACGACAGCGGTGTTGGCGCTGAAGGTGGCATCCTCTGGGCAGCGACACCGACGTTTCACCTGCAGGGGCACGCGCGCTACACGGCGGTCGGCGAAGTCGCTTCAAGCGGCTCCGACCCGTTCGAGTCCGACGTCCTGATCGGGGTGACTGGGCGCTGGCATTTCCGGCCCAACATCGCGGCATTTAGTGGCTACGAATTCGGCAAGATCACCACGGTAAACGTTGGTCTGCGATTCGCGTTCTGAGCTTTCCTGGCGACGTATTCACCCCAGACAGCCGGCAGTCGGAGGATTGAGATATTGATTCTCCGCACGCGCCTGCCGCGCCGGTGCCCCTAGCAAACAGGCGCACCGGCTAACGGGGGAGTCGTTGGTGTAGCGCCAAGCCCCAAACACGTGCCGACGAGGACGTCGGCGCTCCCAGGCGTGCATGACCGCATCCGAGTTTAGGTGTTTGGTCCTGCAGTGACTCGTCGATCACCAGTTCGATTCCACCGCACCGCGATCGATAACGACGTTTGTGATGCGCGCATTTCCGTAATAGTCCCGTGCCTTGAGTGGCGTCGGGAAGAAGCTGTTCTCACCGCTGTTGATGGCTCTGGAGCCCGGCAGCGATCGGTGACTCGGATCCAGCATCGCCGGACTCCGCAGGTTATTTGTGCTTGAGGCGGCGAGCGTGCCTGACGGGCCAAGAACTAGCGTCGAGTAAAGGCTGTATCGCAGCTCTGTGGGTCGAAACAACTCGATGTCGGTCTGGCTGTTTTCGCTGGCGATGGTGTTGGCAATCAACGTCGGCGCAGAGGCAGCGCCGGTCGTTCCTTCGCCCAGCGTAAGGCCTACGGAGTTATTGCGCAGGGTGCAGTTGATCACGCTGGCTATCGGCGTTTGCCCCGTGCCTGGATTGTGGAATGTCTCCAAAAACAATCCACGACTTGTGGGCAATGCCTTGTTGTCGACGAACAGGCTGTTTTCGATGTGCGCATCGTGGCGCAGCAGGGTAACGTCCAGGCCCATCTGCGCATTGCGAAATGCGCTGCGGGATACCAACACCAGGCCATAGCGGCCTGCAGGCTCCGCGATGTTGTCGACAATGTTGATGGACCTGAAGCCATCAAAGTCGATACGCTCGATCGTGAGATCGCTGGCTTGACGGGGAAACAAGCGAAAACCCTGTCCTTGTGCTTTCAGCCTGGTCATCGCAGCAGCGCTCAATCGCGTCGCGCAGCCTTCCTCGTAGCCACCACGTAGCGCAAGATCGCCGGTGATTTTTCCGCTGGAACCGAAGTCGAAATTGACATTGAACGACCCTTTCACCAGGCGAATTTCGTCGTCGTCGACGGACGCGCTCGCGGTCAGCAGCGCGCTGTAAAGGCCAGTATCCGAACTCACGCAGAACTGCGCAGCTTGACCCGCTGAGCTGAGGCCCAGAACCAACAACCCGAGCACGCTGCGCTTCCAGGTTAGACGGGTAACAGCGACCGTCGTTTGGGGGAAAGTGCGATGGCGCATGATTTGCTCTCCGTATGCTTGGACTTCGGAGCTCGGCAGAGATCCGTATCAGCGCATACGACGTTTGCGCGAAAAGAGGGCCCCAGTGCCGGGCCAGGAACTGCGGCCGCCGGGAACGCCGACGTCCTCGTCGGCTGGTGTTTCATCCGGGAACGCCGACGTCCTCGTCGGCTGGCGATCTCATGTCGAGTCGTCAGCGGCTGACATGCGTGCCGACGAGGACGTCGGCGTTCCCGGGAGGCGTGCCGACGAGGACGTCGGCGCTCCCAGGAGGCGTGCCGACGAGGACGTCGGCGCTCCCAGGAGGCGTGCCGACGAGGACGTCGGCGCTCCCAGGCCAGACCGGGTATGACCCATCGAAGCCCATGCGACGCCCTCGCATGCAGTGCATTCGACGCCGAGCAAAATTCACTCGCCGCCGAGCAAAAATTGTCCGACGCCGAACAAAATTCGTTCGACGCCGAGCAAAATTTGTCCGACAGGGAACGAATTTCATTCGATGCCGAACAAAACCTACTCGACGCCGAACGCCGCGCATTCGCTCACGAGTAGTGAATCACTCGACGCCGAACGCCGCGCATTCGTGCACGAGTAGTCGATCACTCGACGCCCAACGCCGCGCGTTCGCTCACGAGTGCTCGATCATTCGACGCCGAACACCGCGCGTTCGTTCACGAGTAGTCGATCATTCGACGCCCAACGCCGCGCATTCGCTCACGAGTAGTCAATCACTCGACGCCGAACGCCGCGCATTCGTGCACGAGTGCTCGATCACCCGACGTCGAACAAAAACTACTCGGCGCCGAACCCCAGGCGTTCGCGGTCGAGGGTCGCACACTGGACGGCGAATGAAATTGACCCGACGAACAACGAGCATTCGACAACGACTGCCTGTGGTTCGCGCTCTGACAATGAGCAGAGCGTGAGTTGAGCCTTGGCCTTGCCGTGCAAGAACCCGTGGTCGCGCACGCGGCGCAAGCCGGTGGGTAGGACATGCGGCAGCATGAGCCAGAGAAACTCAGCAATGGGGGCTGGCGATAAGCGGGGCGTTTGGTGCTGGCATCGATATACCGGAAGGTCACGGCGTCCGTCGCTGAATCATGCGCGACCAGATCGCGCTCGCGGAAGACGCCGCGAAAGATCTCATGACCGAAAAAGGAAGCGTTGTTGTTTCCGGTGCGCAAGAACAAGCCCCGAAGGGGCGCAATGAGATAGCCCAGGGCGCAAGCCCTGGGTAAGCGCCCACATTGATCGAGCCCTGAAAGGGCGAAATCTGATCGGCACGCCCCGAATGTGGCCGGCCAAAACAGGCTATCGGTTCTTGGTCGAGAGCACGACATGGACGAGTTCCTCGGCGAACGGCTGCGCCATCGGTCTCGCCCTTTCAGGGCTCGCCGGGACGCGGGCGAGCTTACCCAGGGCTTCCGCCCTGGGCTATTGCCTTGCGCCCCTGCGGGGCTTGTCTCAGTACGTCTGATAACGGCGCTCGCGCGTGGCCAGCACGATGCGCGCGATCTCACCCTGCGTGAGGATATCGGGCACCGAGTTGACACCAAGTGTCCGTCAAGATCGACACCGGCGCCTTGACCATCTCGACCCACGGCCACTCGCGCTCCAGCACGTGACGGTAGAAGAGCTGCAAACCGCAGCGCTCGATTTTCACGAGGCTCCAGGAGCGCGTGTCGATGAGCCACGCGAAGTAGTTCTTGAAGTCCTCGGCCGACAATCGATCTGTACAGCGATCGAAAAACGCCGCCACGCGCCGCACCGCGCGGGAATAACCATCGACGGTCTGAGGCGCTTTGCCTTGCAGCTTCAAAGCCCTAAGATGTTGCCCATACAACGCCTCGAAACGGACCCGCTCCGATGCTTCCATCGCCCTTCTCCCTCATTACGCACGCGAGATTGCGTGCGAGAGAAAAGGTGCGCCGAAGGCCGAGATTTTTCAGCTACGATGGATGTTCCTGCCGCGTAGCGGCTTGGTTCAACCCATCATTCAAGCGGACGCCGGATCGGTTTCTTCGCCAAAACCGGTCCTGTGGCCGGCGCGGTTTAATGCAGCGTTAGGTGTCATGCCAATCCTTGTCGCGGTCTCTTATAGGCTCTTGGATGGTGAGGAGGAAGCGCTTCAAGATGCGTCGCACAACAGAGTGCACGATTTTGGAGGCGAGCTTGTTCTAACGTTCGAGGGCGGGCGCCGAGTGTTCGTTTCGTGGGTCGATGAACCTGTTCAGTACGCCATCGGCCTCAGCGAGGCAACCCATTTCATCCCTGATGCAGCGCTTGTTGAGCACGACGTTTCTGCGTCCGCTACCTGGACAGATTTTCTTGGTAAAGACGTCGCCCTCGACTTCGTGGTACCAGACAACCAAGTTCTTGAGGTCTCTTGTGGTTCAGCACGGCTATTGCTTTGCTCGTTCGAGCGAGGCCAGTGGTGGGCAGACGAGGTAACCGTCTGCAGAGAAATGCCAGCGCCGTATGCCACCTCTCAGGAAACAACCGCCAAGTAGTTGATTTTGCTCATGCCGTTTTGGCCTGTTCTACGGGAAGGTCAACGAGAGTCATGCCGAGTTGGGCGGCGCGGTGCATGAGGTTGCGGATGGCGCGGTCTCGGTGTTGTTGTTCGAAGTAGGCTTGGCCTTGATCCACGTATTGCTCGCCTTTGGTGATCATTGTGTAGACCCATCGCGCCGTGGGTTGGTCAATAGTTGCAAGCCGAGTTTGACCGTGCTCTGCGCTGAGCGATGCGCGAGGAATGCGGTTGAATCGATGAGGGGGTGCGCGGTCTCCTGGGCGGGATTGAGAGGCCGGCGCGGTGTTCGATGTCGTAGGAACGCAATGCCGGGCTGCGAATCGGTGGCTTGAGTGCCGATGCCCGATCCGCGATCAGCGATTTATCCATCCGGCCGGCGCAGGATCTGGCCGATCAGGTAAATCTGGCAGCTTCAATCTGCTTTGCCCTTCTTGGCTTCCTTTTTCGCGCGCAGTTTTTCGATGGCGGCGCGCACTTCATCTTCCCATGGAAGCTTCTCGTCCTTGGTGGGGTCGTAGGGCGGGAGGTTGGGGATGGGGACGTTCAGTTGCTGGAGCAGTGCGGTGGTCTGGGTGAGTTCGTAGCGGTGCACATACGGCTCGCCATCGGCCCAGGCATCCTTGTAGGCGGCGAGGGCGTGGTGCTTCGCTTGCGCGGTGTCGCCGAGGGCGAGCCAGAGCTGGGCGAGGAAGCGATGCGCGGGGTCGCGCAGTTGGGCCAGGCGCTGTGCTTCCTCAAAGGGATGGGCGAGCTGGCCAAGGTGCTGCTTGGCCAGGGCAAGGCCGGTCTCGGAGTCGGCATCAATGACCGACCGGGTATCGCGCGCCAGGCGCACGGCCTCCTGGTAGCTCGCCGCCGCCAGCGCCCACTCGCCCTGCGTGAGCCGCCAGTCGCCGCGCAGGCGGTGGAGATCGCGAATGATGGTGCGGTCTTTGCCCTGGGCCGCCAGGCGCTCGGCCTCGGCCAGGTGCGCCTCCTGCAAGCTGCCCTGCGAAAAGTGAAACCATGCGTAAGACTGTTCAGCCTGTCCGGGCCGATAGACGGCGCGCGACCAAGCGCGGCCCATCGGGTCGAGCAGGCTCCAGGTGGCGGCGGCCTCCGCCCATTGGCCGAGCCTCGACTGGTCGTTCAACAGGAAGAGGCGGCTCATGAAGACGCCTTGTTTGTATTCGCTCAAGGTGGCGACCTCCAAGGCGAGGGAATGCGTGCGGAGCGCTGGGGCGAGCCGATTCTGCGCGGCCAGATTGTGCGAGATATTGCCGAGAAAACCCGCCGTGTTGCTCCAGTCTTCGGCTTCCAATTCGGCTTGGAGGCTCGCGCCGCTGGCGGCGAGGGCGGCAGCAAGTTCACCGCAATAGCTCAAGGCGCCCGCAGCGCTATTTGCCAAACCGGAACCGGCACTTGCGTCCACCTCCCTCGGCAGTTCGCCCCAGCCGTTGGGAAAGAAGGGCTTCAGCAAGGACAAGATTTCGGCATAGGCATTGAGGTTGAACAGGAGCGCATTCGACAAATCACCCTGATAGGCATTCGCCGCCTGCTGGTAGTGGCCGAGCTTCAGCAGGGTGCGGACGACGTGCAGGCCGTTGCGAACGTCGTCCAGCGTCTCGGCTTCCTCGTAGGGGCGGTGGGGCTGGGCGGTGAAGTGGTCCACCACGCGCTGGCCGTGGCGTTCGCGGTCCGCCGCCGCCATCGCGCCCGAGGCCACGCCGCGGACGACGGGGTGGAGATCATACTTCCGCGTGCGGCCATCCCATTGCAGCAGGCCGCGCTGCTCTAGGTCCTTGACGGTGCCTTCCAGTTTCTTTGGCGCGACACGGAATTCCGGTGATTCGAGCCATGCCTTCACCGCAGGCTCGGCTCTCCATTTCGACAGTGCAGCTTCGTATTCCCTCCGCAGTTTGGCTTTCCCCTCCTCATCTGAGAATTCCCACTCCCAGTCCTCTTCCGGCGGCGTCGGCTTCTCCACCTCCTCCGGCTCCGGTGGTAGGTGTGGATTGAAAGCTTTCAGCGTCTCGTAGTCCACGGAGTCGGAGAGCAGGGCGAGGGTGGAGAGGAGCTGGCGGCTGGCGTCGGGCAGCTTTTGGATCGCAGCCTCCAGGATGTGGTTGCGGCGCTGGATGAGGTCGAGGCTGGCGAGGTCGAGCGCGGCTCCGTCGTCGGAGGCGGCGGACCAGGCGTCGAAATCGCCGCGCGCGGGCAGGTAGTTCGCGATAAGGCCGCCGAGGATGCCGATGACGAGCGGGTGGTTGTCGCAGTTGGCGGTGAGGTAGCTCTGGATGGCGTCACTATTCCCCTCGATGCCGCAGGAGCGCAGGAGTGCCTCGGCATCCGGCGGGCGCAGGCCGGGGAGGTTGATGCGTTTCGCGCCGGGGATGGTCTGGCCGGAGGGATTCAGCAGGACGCGCGGCGTGAGGCGGGAACTGACGAGGAGCTTCGACGGGGCGGCGGCGGCGAGGGCGCGGAGGAGGTCGTTGTCCTCGTCGCGGATGGCGTCGCAGGGGTTGCGGTTGACGATTTTGTCGGTGGGGATGTTCGCCTCCTCGTCGGGGACTTCGGCGGCATCAATGCGGTGGTAGGCGACGAGGATGCGTTCGAGTCCATCGAGGATGAGCAGCCAGGGCTTGGCATGAAGCTGGGCGAGGAGGTCGTCCTTCAGCTCGGCGGTTTTCTTTTTCGCGAAGTCCTCCCGCGGGCGGCCCGTCATGTAGGCGAGGGCGCGCTGGCAGAAGTCGGCCATGATGGCGCCGCGCTCGTAGAACGAATACCAGAAGCGCCCAGCCCAGGGCTTGTCCGCAGGGCGCGCGGCGAGGGCGTGCCGAGGATTGGTCGTCCACTCCCAGGTGAGCATGCTCTTGCCGTTGCCGCCGATGGCTTCGAAGAGCAGGAGATTCGTGGGGTCGGCTGGCGCGGCCCAGTCGTTGAGGACTTGCAGCTCGGCGGCGCGCCCGACGAACTGGTGCGAGCCTAGATAGTCGGGCGCGGCGTAGAAGGCGGGGGGCTTTGGGATACCGATCGTTGTCGGAACCGATGTGGGTGTCGGAGTCGCTGGGACCACCGCTGGAGCAACGGGCGCAGGAAGTAGCGAGCGGAGATAGGCGGGAAGGGCGCTGTAATTGTCGCCATAAGGCACCGCGACGATGTTGAGCTTTCGATCGTCGAAGCATTTTTGAAATGCAGAGACGTCCTTTTTGTGGACTAAACAGAAGTCCCAATGCTCCGCATCCCTCGCCCGCTCGCCGTGGCGGTCAAGGAGCAGGCCCAAATCGGGGTCGGTGATTCCGCTTTCGCTGCACCCGACATACACCCAGGTGGTGGTTTTCCAAAGCGCGGTTAGGTCGTCGCGATACTCGTCGTGCCGCGCAATCTGCTCGTAGGAGCGACCATCGAGGATGACGCTCTCCGCGCGCTTCCAGTAGCCGTGGAGGTAGATGATTTTGTCGCGCTCGCGATGTTTCAGCACGCCGACGATGTCGTTTCCATCCATCCAAGTGATCGCCTGGAGTGCAATGGGGTAGTCGAGCAACACATCGTCGTAGTTCGTGGTGGCAAGGAAATTGCCCGCTTCGCGCAGGAGGTGGAGCGGGTCGAGGATATTGCGGTTCGTCGCGCTGATCTTTCCGATCGTGCTTTCGAGCCAGTCCTTGAAGATGCCCGAGGTCACGCCGCCGAAAGCCTTCGTGACGGTGGAAGCGGCGGAGATGAGATTCTCGGTAGTCGGGTCTTCGGCGAGCATCGTGCGATAGATGTCTGCCTTGCCCTTTTTGATCTGGCCCATGCGCTCGGCTTCGTCCAGGCCATGCTTCAATAGACCAATCCACGAAGCCTGTGGATGCCCGGCTTTTGTCGCGGGATCGAAAGTCGCAGAAGTGGATACGCCGGTGCCGGCGACAAAGACGAGGTTTCCAGTCTTGACCGCATCGCGAAGAGCCTTGTCGGGATCAGAGGGAGGATGGGTCATGGCTGGTGCGAGATTGAGGGTGGGATTCAGGTGTTCAGCGTAATCCGATGCGCGTGCAAATCCGTGAAGGTGATAGGAGCGTCGTCGAGGCGCAGGCGAAGCAAGCGGCGTTCCTTGTTCAGCGGGTCGCGGAAGCGGAACGGGCCGGACTCCAACTATCCCCAAGGCCCGGTTGGGTAGCAGTATCTCCGCTGGCGATCAGCGAGTGAGGTCAGCGAAATCTCGCAGATTCTCACAAATACCTCTTTGGCGAGCAGGCGCGGGATATCGCCGCCGCTTTCGGGCGAAGCTTGCGCCCGAGCACGGCGTCGCGGAGCATCCGCGCTCGCGACGAGACTGGGCTTCACTGATGCTGCGCCTGACCGAAATCAAATTGCCGCTGGATCACCCGCCTGAGGCGCTGGAGGCGGCGGTTCGCGAGCGGCTGGGTGCGGTGGCGTCGGCGATGACCGGGTTTACGGTGTACAAGCGCAGTTACGATGCTCGTCGGCGCGCGGCCATTACGCTGATCTACACCATCGATGTTGAGCTGCCCGCCTCGGCGCAGCGGCAAGCGCTGCTGAATAACTTGCCGCACGTGGCGATCAGTCCGGACATGGAATACAAGTTCGTTGCGCGCGCGCCGGCGACGTTGAAATCGCGGCCGGTGGTCATCGGCTTTGGTCCGTGCGGCTTGTTTGCGGCGTTGATTCTGGCGCAAATGGGTTTTCGGCCGATCGTGCTCGAGCGCGGTAAGGCGGTGCGCGAACGTACCAAGGATACGTTCGGCCTGTGGCGCACGAGCAAGCTCAAACCTGAGTCGAACGTGCAGTTTGGCGAGGGCGGCGCGGGCACCTTTTCCGACGGCAAGCTCTATAGCCAGATCAAGGACCCGATGCATTACGGCCGCAAGGTGATGCAGGAGTTCGTGCTGGCCGGCGCGCCGGAGGAAATCCTCTATGTGAGCAAGCCGCACATCGGCACGTTTCGGCTGGTCAGCATGGTGGAAAAAATGCGCGGCACGATCGAGTCGCTGGGCGGCGAGATTCGCTTCGGCGCGCGTGTGGAGGATGTGTTGATCGACGCCGGCAAGGTGCGCGGTCTGCGCCTTGCGAGCGGTGAGGAGCTGGCCTGCGAGCATGTGGTGCTGGCAGTGGGCCACAGCGCGCGCGACACCTTCCAGATGCTGTTTGATCGCGGCGTGCACATCGAGGCCAAGCCATTTTCGATCGGCTTTCGCATCGAACATCCGCAATCGCTGATCGATCGCGATCGCTTCGGCAAATTCGCCGGTCATCCGCTGCTCGGCGCAGCCGACTACAAGCTCGTGCATCACTGCCGCAATCAGCGTTCGGTGTACAGCTTTTGCATGTGCCCCGGCGGCACGGTGGTGGCGGCCACCTCGGAAGCAGGGCAGGTGGTCACCAACGGCATGAGCCAGTATTCGCGCAACGAGCGCAACGCGAACGCTGGCATTGTGGTTGGCATCACGCCAAAGGATTACCCCGGCGGTCCGCTCGCTGGCATCGAGTTTCAGCGCCATTGGGAGCGGCAGGCCTTTAAGCTCGGCGGCGAGAACTACAACGCGCCAGGTCAGCGCGTGGGCGACTTCCTGGCCAAACGTCGCAGTACGGCGTTCGGCAGCGTTGAACCGTCCTACACGCCGGGCGTATTGCCCACCGACCTCAGCACGGCCTTGCCCGATTACGCGATCGTCGCACTGCGCGAAGCGCTGCCGGCCTTCGATCGGCAAATCAAAGGTTTCGCGATGGAAGATGCGGTGCTCACGGGTGTGGAAACCCGCACGTCATCGCCGATTCGGATTACCCGTGGTGCGGACTACCAGAGCATCAACACCCGCGGCTTGTACCCGGCCGGCGAAGGCGCGGCGTATGCGGGCGGCATTTATTCGGCCGCCATCGATGGCATCGAAGTGGCGCAGGCGGTGGCGTTGGCGATGACCGCGTGAGTGTCGTTGCGCGATTCGGATTGCAAGAACGCAAGGGATTCCTGCGCTGTCGAAAGGTGCTCAGCGCGCCGTTGCATGGTTGCCTGATCGATGCCGTGTGCGCGCACTATGGGGAAGCCTATCGCGACGACTGGCTGCAACGATTCGGGCAGGGTCACGTGTTCGATACGCACGGGCAGACGCTGCGCGCCGATGCGCCATTTCGCGCGCCGCTGGAAATCCACTATTACCGCGAGTTCATCGAAACGCCGTTGCCGGTCAGTGAGACGATCTTGTTTCAGGATGAGCATCTGGTTGTGGTCGACAAACCGCACTTTCTGCCCGTGCATCCGGCTGGCAAATACTTGAAAGAAACGCTGGTAGCGCGTGTGATCGAACGGCTCGGGAACCCGGCGTTATCGCCGTTGCATCGTCTCGATCGCGCCACGGCGGGTCTGGTGTTGTTCTCCTGCAATCGCGCGTCGCGCGGCGCTTATCAAAACCTGTTTCGCGACCGCGCGATTGCCAAGCGCTACGAGGCGCTTGCGCCACCGTTGCCGAACCTGCAGTTTCCGCTGGAGCGCAGTTCGCGCCTGCAGCGCCATGCCGACGGCTTCCGCTCGGTGGAGGTCGAGGGCGCGCCCAATGCGCACACGCGCATCGACGTGATCGACGCCACCGGCCCTCTCTGGCATTACGCACTGTTTCCGAAGACCGGGCAGATGCACCAGTTGCGCGTGCACATGTGCGCAATCGGCGCGCCCATCACCAATGATGTCTGGTACCCAACAGCCAAGCCGACGGCAGCGGATGACTTCGAGAACCCCTTGCGCTTGCTCGCAAAAAGCCTGGCGTTTCTGGATCCCGTGACCCAACAGAATCGATCGTTCGACAGTCGTTTCAGGCTGCCGTGCAATCGCCATTGACCAGTCCGGATCTCCTGCGAACCTGCACAATCCGGCGCTACGATGGCCACGCCGGGTGCCGATTCGATGCTGACGCCCGCGCCGCAAGCGCGTTGGATGCGTTTTCCTCAAACAGGGAGTTCTCATGAAATCTGTTGCCAAGCTGTACCTCAAAGCTGCGGCCTTGTTCGCGATGTCGATCGTCGGAACGGGTGCTGCCGTTGCAGCCGACCTGACGCGCGTGTTCTATCCGAACGAAGCGCAAATGGCGTTCACCGTGGATGTGCCGACCGGTTGGGAGATGACACCGCAGGAAGACGCGGATGGCTATTTCGAGGTGGCCGGACCGAATGGACTGGAGCTGTCGTTTCGCGTGGTTCCAGGTTCGGATATCAAACAGGCGGTCCAGGACCATGTCGATTACCTGGAGGAGAACTTCTCGGAGGTACAGGCCGAGGAGGCCAAGGAAATCAAGATCAACGGTTTGGACGCGTTGCTGATGTCGGCGAAAGCACTGGATGAAGACGAGGTCAAACGCGACCTCGGCGCCGGCTGGTTCATTCTCGCTGGCGGTCAGATCGGCGAACTCTGGTACAACGATCAGGCTGGCAAGGCGGCGGCCATCGCTGTATTGCGTTCGCTGAAGGGCAAATAGTCGCGAACTTTGGGCACCAAGCGACGGGCGGGAATATCGCCCGCCTGTCGCTGCAATCTGTTGCGCCTGACAACGTCCACGTAGACTCCAGCGACTTCGACGGAGCACGGTCATGGCGCGCACCCAATACAAATGGGCGTTACCGGTTGAGATCAGCGTGCGGCTTGGCAGCGAGAGCTGGGGAGCGCAGCGAGCGATCTTCGAGGCCGGCCATCTATTGTTGATCTTGCACGCGCCCCCGAAGCCCGACGGTAACGAACGCGAGCACGAGATTTTTCTGCGCCAGCCGAGTGGCAAATGGCTGTACAAAGGTCTGGAACATGGCGAGCGCACGCTCGCGAAGTTTATGGACGACTACCGAGTTCTGCTCGACGCGCTGGAGACGCGCTTCGAGAAAGCCGCCGATATCGAAGCGCTGTTCGCCGTCATCGACAGCTTGATTCCGCTGGCGCGCTCCACCGCGAACATGAAATTGGCGCTGCAGACGGCGCGCGAAGCGCTCGGCAACGACGCCTTCATCATCGATATGCGCGATCGCAGCGTGGATGTTGCGCGTGGCTTTGAGCTGTTGCTCGCCGATGCGCGTCTGGCGCTGGATTTTCGTGTCGCACGCAGCGGCGAGGAGCAAACGCGCGCTGCGGAGGCTGGCAATCGCGCACAGCAAAAGCTCAACATCCTCGCTGCCGTTGCCTTCCCGTTGATGAGCGTCTCGGCGGTGTTCGGGATGAATTTGCAAAGTGGCCTTGAGCGTCTGCCGTATTTCGCATTCTGGCTGGTGTTCGTTGGCGGGCTGGGATTGGGCTGGTTCGTTCGACGCTGGGTGACGGCCGCGAAACCGACGGCCTCAAGCAGCAAACGCCCGGCGTCGGCGAAAAAGTAGGCACTCGTCGGCGCGTCTGCGCCGTGGACAATTGCGCAGTTGCCGTCACTCGTCTGGACCATTGAGGCGGCAGGATTTATCGGTCAACCGAAGCGGGGGGTCACGGGCCGAGCATGAACCCCTTCGTAAGCACTTCCCTGCGTCTGCCAGGGCTAAACCGGTCATCGGCATAGACGAAAAGTTTGTCCCTGTCCCCCTCCCGCTGCCTCGTCGCTGAACTTAAATCGCCATCAAAAAGATCGACTGTCGACTAGCGGCTTCAATGAACTTGTCGAAGATTTCAAAGAGATTTCGACGAGTCCGGCGCCGAATCGGGATGCCCCATCACGCCGCGCGTCGGACCGATGCACGACGCGCCCTGTCCAGTGGGCGAGCCTGAATCTTCGCGTTATCCTCCGCCGCGTCGATTGGTCAGGGGGATGCTTCGATGATGTCAATACGATTTTGGGTTGGGGGGCTTTTTGTTGTTGCGACTACGACGGTGTCCGCAGGCCAGCTGTGCGCGCCGCCGGTCGCGGCGCTGAAACAGCTGAGTGTCGTTGAGACAACCACTCCGGCCGATCACGCATTTGCGAAGTCTCTCGGCCCGGTGGTGGCCGATCACGGCCATTACGTGATCGTCTCTGGCGTGGCCAAGTCTGGGCGGCAGGCGCTGCCCGGGCAGTTCATCGAAAGCCGCGTGCGGCCGCTGGACACGCGCATTGAGTTGCGGAATCTCAGTTTCGATCCGGCCAGCGAAGTCCCCGATTCTGTGCGCGCCGCTTGTGCCGGGGTCAAGACCGACAGCGAAGGTGTGTTTGTGCTGCAACTCGCTGCGCCGGCGAGCGATGCAACGCTTGCCGATTTGCGTAAGCGTGGCCTCGACGTATTGCAGTACCTTCCGCAGCAGGCGTTTCTGGTGAAGGCCAGGCGCAGTGCCGTTGAGGCCGCCGCCGATCTGCCGACCGTGCGCTGGGTTGGCGCGCTGCCGGCCGCTGCCAAGCTCGCGCCTGCCCTCGATTGGGTGTTTGCAGCCGAGAACGACAAGCCCTCGGGTAATTTCGGCAAAAGCTTCAAGGCGCTCTACGATATCGCTGTGCTGGAGAGCTTTAGTCTGGAATCGGTGCGTCTGACGGTTGAGCAATTTGGCTCACAACCAGAGGTGATCGCCCAGGCGGTCCTGCCGAACAACTACTTCAATGTGCTGCGCGTGTACTTGGCGCCGGAGGATCTGAAGTCGGTGTCCGCATTGCCGGGCGTCATTGCGGTCGATCCGTACATCGCGCCGACCCGCGAAGACGAACGCGCGGCGCAGATCGTCGCCGGCAACTTCGTCGGAAACGTGCTGAACCCTCCAGGCTATAACCCGCTGGCGCAGTTCGGCGTGACCGGCAACAACGTGACCGTGGCGGTTGTCGACGATGGTGTCGGCATTCCTGGCGATGGTGGTTTTTACGTGACTGCCGCAAACACCGTGAACGGACCGCTGCGCGGCGCAACCGCTGGCGCACAAGGTCATGGCCACCTGCAGGCGAGCATCATTGCCGGCACCACGCCGTTCTCGACGCTCGATCCCACGGGCTACAACTATGGCCTCGGTATCGCGCCGAACGCGCACATCGTCAATATTCCGTTCTTGCGAGCGGGCTACTCAGGCTTGGAGGCCGATACTGCGAACGACGCGGTGACGACCCCTGGCCCGAATGGTGTTATCAGTAACCTGAGCAACAACAGCTGGGGCGCGGGAACGAACGGTAATGCCTATGACGCGCTGGCCGCGCAGTTCGACGGCTTCGTGCGCGACGCTTCCTCCGCGGCGAGTATCGATCCGCTGAGCATTATTTTCTCGGCAGGAAATCAGGGGACGGGCGGCCTGACCCGCCCCAAAGTTGCCAAAAATGTGATTACGGTTGCGTCATCGGAAAACCTGCGTCCAGAAATCGACGGCGCTGCCAACAATCTGGAAGACGTGTCGGACTTTTCATCGCGCGGTTTGGCGGCCGACGGTCGGGTGAAACCGGACATTACGGCGCCCGGGCAGGCGGTCAGCGGCGGGCGCTCCGGGCCAGACGCCTTGTTCGGCAATATCGACGCGAATCATCGCTGGAGCAGCGGCACCTCACACGCCGCGCCGCAAGTTGCCGGTGCAGCGGCGCTGTTCACGCAGTGGTGGAAAGCAGGGAATGCCGGCGCCAATCCGTCGCCAGCGTTGGTCAAGGCGGCGCTCTTGAACGGGGCCACCGAAATGACGGGCAGTACGGCGTCCGCCGCGATTCCGAATGGCGCCGAAGGCTGGGGGCGCGTTAATCTCCGTCGCGTACTGAACACCGGAATCGCCACGCAATACATCGATCAGACGGCGACGCTACAGAACGTCGGCAACACCAGCAGCTTTGTCGGCACGGTGTCGTTGGCGACTGCACCCATTCGGGTGACGCTCGTCTGGACGGATCCGCCCGCAGTGGCCGATCCGGCGTTGGTCAATAATCTCGACCTTGAAGTGACAGTGGCGGGCAACCTCTACCGAGGTAACGTTCTTTCCGCTGGTTTGAGCACCACGGGCGGCATCGCAGATACGCGCAACAACGTTGAGCAGGTTCTGTTGCCGGCCGGAACGCCCGTCGGTTCACCGATTTCCGTCACCGTTCGAGCAACCGCGCTCAACGGCGATGGTGTGCTCGGTAATGCAGATACCACCGATCAGCACTACGCTTTGGTCGTCCACAACGCCACCCCTGCGAGCCTGCCGGTGATCTCCGCAGCAGGCGCCAGTCTGGTGACTGGCAGCTGCACGCCGAACAATGGGGCAGTCGATCCAACGGAAGTTGTGACCGTGGATTTCTCGTTGCAGAACGTCGGTGTTGCGAACACCACCAATCTAGTCGCCACCCTGCAAAGCAGCGGCGGCGTTACGTCGCCGAGCGCGGCGCAGACCTATGGCAGTCTGATCGCTGGCGGAGCGGCAGCGGCGCGACCCTTCACCTTTACGGCGACGGGCACCTGCGGCGGTACGATCGCAGCGACGTTGGCCTTGCAGGATGGCCCGATCAATCTGGGAACCGTAACTTTCAACATCGCACTGGGAACTACCACGAGCGCGACGACGAATTTTGCGAATACCACACCCATCTCGATCCCATCAGTGGGTATTGCCAACCCATACCCCAGCAACATCGCGGTGAGCGGTTTGAGTGGAACCGTGACGGAAGTGGTGGTGAATTTGAGCGGCTTCACCCACACATTCCCGGATGATGTCGACGTGCTGTTGGTCGGGCCGGGCGGGCAGCGCGTGATGCTGATGTCGGATGTTGGCGGTTCAACCGATGTGGCAAACCTGAACTTGACTTTTCGCGACAGCGCTGCGGGTGTGCTACCAGATAATGGCCCATCAGTTTCTGGTACCTTCCGCCCATCCAACATCGGCGCTACCGACACCTTCAACGCGCCAGCACCGGCGGCGCCGTACGGCATCGCGTTAAGCGAGTTCAACGGGATAAATCCCAACGGCACATGGTCGCTTTATGTCATCGATGATCTGACGGGCGACTCCGGCTCCTTTACCGGCTGGGGACTCAGCATTACCCGGCAATCGCCCGTATGCGCAACCAATTGTTCGGTAGCCGCCGATGTCAGTGTCACGCTGAGCGACAGTCCAGATCCGGTGTCGCCTGGCGCGCAGCTGACGTATGTCGCGACGCTGACCAGCAACGGGCCGGGCAGCGCGAACAACGCCAGCATTTCGCTGCCCCTGCCGGCGCCGACGGTCTTTGTGTCTGCGGTCGCCAGCAACGGCGGCACATGCAGCGGTAGCCCGACGGTGGTGTGCATCTGGGCCGGGGCAACGCCTGCCAGCGCAACGCGCACCGCAACCATCGTCGCCACTGTTCCGGCCACCGCCAGCGGTACGCTCAATGCAACGGTCACTGCTGGCGCGGCAAACGATAGCAACGGCAGCAACAACACCGCTAACGCGTCGACCGCCATTTCCCGCCGGCGCGTTGTTCCGCCGCCGGGCCCTTGACGAGCTGAACGGCATCGCTGGAGTCAAGCGTCGCTTGAAGTCGCAATACGCCGCCCCGTTGAGTTACGGGGCGGCGAAAGCGAAGCGGATCGTGGGTTGGCCGCGGCGCGGCATGTTCGAAACGATCATTGCGGCATCCGAGTCGCTCGAAGAGGCGTACAGCACCTGCGAGCCGTGGCTACAATAAGCCGGTCTTCATGGCTCGTGCTTAAGGCGCTGGCGGCAATGAAAGCTTCTCTGTGATGGTTCCTCCGACCAGGCGCAGCGTGGGGAGGGCAAGCTTTCGTCGCCTCCTACGCATTGCACTCGGCGCCGCCTTGGTTTGTGTTTTTACGCTGCCGCCGTTGCTGCATTTCGTTGCCGGGGCCGAGTGGCCACTCAGCGTGCGCATTGGCATTTACTCTGGCGCAGGCGCTAGCGCGGCGCTTCTGCTGCTATGGAGCGCAGATCGCGCCATGCAATGGGTAACGAACTTCCTTTCCCGACGTCGCAGACCGAATCGCGGCTCAAGCAACATACTGGCACGATCCGCGATGGCCGCAACGCTCGATGAGATCGAGACCGAAATGCGCCGCATCGGTTATTGGCATAGCGATCCACCGGATCTCTTGGCGCGTTGCGCCAGTGGCGAGATTCGGTCTTATCTCGATGCGCCGAGCTTCGAGCTTTGGCTGCAATGCGTGTTTCTGCCCAACGCGCGCCAGATGCTGCGCGACGATCGTCTGCCGCCGTCGAGCAGTGTCGGGGTCATGGCAATGCGGCAATACGACTATCACAGCTATGTCGAGGAAGCGCAGACGCTCCTGCAACTGCTGAATCGCTTCGACGCGGAACTCAATCGCTATGTTGGTTACGACCCGCTGGCTGCTTGAGGGTTCGATCCGCACGGCTTGTTTCAGCCGCGGCAGGACGCGATTCCGGCGTGGATTTGGGTTAGCTGCCTGGCGTTGGATCCAAGCCCATAGCTTCAATCAGCGCTGCATCGCGCTGATAAAGGTCGTACACAAAACGCACCTCGCCCTCGTCGACGACGGCGGTCAAGTACTGGACATGCACGGGTATCGGCGTCTTGAGTCGAATCGTGGATTCGGCGTCGCCTGCGGCGATGGCGGTTAATCGCTCCAGGGGCCAGCCGCTGCTGTCTGACAACGCCCAGGCTGCCAGTTCAAGCGGGAATTCGGTGCGCATGCAGCCGGAGGAAAAATTCCGCCGCGAGCGCTCGAACAGGGTGCGGCCGGGCGTGTCGTGCAGATAAACATCGTGGCGATTCGGGAACATGAGCTTTACGTCGCCGAGCGCGTTCTCGCGGCCCGGCTGTTGGCGCAAGCGATAGGGGAAATTGCGTTTGTTGTAGGCGTTCCAGTCGATGCCCGCAGGGTCGACTTCGACGTTATCGGCGCCGACGGCGCGGAAACCGAGCCGTGCGAAGGCTTCCGGATCGCGTTGGAACAAGGGCAGCTTGTCTTCTACCGCCAGTCGCCTGGGCACTTCCCACCAAGGATTGACGACGATGTAGCGCATGTTCGCCGAGAAGCTCGGCGTGCGCCGGAGCTGCTTACCGACAATGACGCGATGCACGCGTTCGATTTTGCCGCCGGCGCGCGCTTCCAGTTGGAAGTGGGCGATGTTGACGCGAATGTGGCGTTCGCCCAGCGTATCGGGCAGCCAGCGCCAGCGCTCGAGATTGGCGCGTATCTGAGCCACGCGCTCTGCCGGTGTGCGACGCAGTTCCGCCAGCGTTTCGCGACCCACGGCGCCGTCGACATCCAGGTGCGCGGCAGTTTGGTAGCGTTTGACTTGTCGTTCGAGTTCGGCGTCGAACAGCGTCGGTTCGGCGACAGCGTCGGCTTGGAATCCTTCGATGGCAAGGCGTGTGCGAATCTGCAGGACCCTTGGGTCGGCATCGCCGCGCCGCAAAGTGGGGCCATCATCCAGCTGGGGCCACTCGCCGCGTGCTTGCAGTTCGCGCCACTGCGCGAGCGCTCGTTGCAATGCTTGATAGTAACCATCCTGCGGCGCCAAGGCGTTGAGGCTAACGGCGAGCGAATCGCTGGACAGCGCCTGCTCGAGCAAGGTTCCGCGATCCAGTGCGGGGCGCTCGGCAGTCCAGTCGGGTTCGACCGTACGAGGATCGATACTGCCGGCGTGCAGATGCTGCGCCAGCCTCAACCAGGCGTCGGCGGCAAGCAGCTCGCTGGTGGGATCGCACGCGTTCTCGGTGGAAAGTACGTCGGCGTGATAGTGCTGAGGGTTCAGTCCGTGAGTGGTAGCGAGGCTGATCGCTTGCACCATTGCCGGCATTCGCCGTTCGCAGTCGGCGCCAGTGAATGCGGTGCGGTAGTCGCGAGCGCTATAAAAGGCGCGCAGCGCCGCAACATCGCCAAGGGATCTACCAGCAATGAAGTTGGATTCTTGCGCGAGCAAATCGCGGATTTGATCGGCGCTCAGAGCCGGCGGCGGTACCGGTACTGGAGCGGGGTCGACTCGCGGGCGGTTCGGCGCGCACGCGCTGAGCAGTAGCGCCAAAGCGCAGACAACCAGTGCCACGCTGGAGCGAGATCTCCCCGTGCGAGGGAAGGCAGCGATATGCCGCGTCAGGGTGTCGCCGCGAGCGCGGAGCGTTGCATCGCTTCTGCTGCCAGGCGCGATGACGCGCAGGACAGACTTGCCGCCTGATTCAACCATGAGGCATCCGGATAGTAGACAAACAGCCATTGACCATCGCGCAGAGTATCGATGATCTGTCGGGCGATTTGCGGACGCAGCGCGGGGCAACCCAGACTACGCCCCAGCCGACCTTGAGTATTGGCTAAATCCGGATCCACATAAGGCGCGCCGTGCATCACGATGTAACGCTCGCGGGCGCGATCGTTGAAGCCTGGGTCTAGACCCTCCAATCGCAGCGTGTAGCCGTTGCCGCCATCGTAGGTGTCCGCGGTGCGATACAAGCCCAGGCTGCTTTGAAAACTGCCGCTGGTATTCGAAAAGCTGGTCGCGTAGTTCTCGCCGCTGCCGCGGCCGTGGGCCACGTACTCGTGGAACAACAAACGCGGCTTGTTGACATCGAACACCCAGAGCCGTTTCTCGGTCGAGGGTTTTGAGTAATCGATGATGGCCAGGCGATGACCCGATTCGTCGGCTGACCGGCAGTCCTTGGCTTGCAAAGCTAAGGCCAGGACGTCGCGGTCCAGATCGGGCGCCAGCCGCGCCAGCCGCCGCTCAATGGTGGGCCCCGCCGCCGCGACAGCGGGGGCGAGCAAAGCGAAGGCGATGATCGGGCAAATTCGGGCGCGCATCGGGCAAACATAGCGCGCTGCCGCGCTTATGGCACGACCGGCAATGGCTTCGTTTGGACTGTCTTGACATCGTCGTCAGCGTTCGAACCGATACCCCACGCCATACACAGCGCTGATCGGGTCGTCGAGGCCGGCTTCGATCAGCTTGCGGCGCAAATTCTTCAGGTGCGAGTCGACAGTGCGATCGTTGACCACCTTGTCGGCGCTGTAGATCGCGTCGAGCAGCTGGCTGCGCGAGAAGGCGCGGCCGGGATGCTTGGCGAGCGTGCGCAGCAGGCGAAATTCGATGGGTGTGAGCGGCAAAACCTCGCTGCCGGCGCGCGCTTGCATGGCGACCTCGTCGACGATGAGGTCGCGCGGCGCGGGCGCGGCGCCCTGCCAATCGCGCCAGCGCCGCAGCAGCGCACGCAAGCGCGCGACCAGCTCGGCCGGATCGAAAGGCTTGGCCAGATAATCGTCGGCGCCAACGTCGAGTCCGCGCTCTTTGTCGGCCAGCTCGCCGCGCGCCGAGATCATGATCAGCGGCAGCTTGGACCGCTCGCGGATGCGGCGGCATAGCTCGATGCCGTCGCCATCCGGGAGCGTCAAGTCGAGGACCACGGCGCTCGCGGTGTGGGCATCGAGCCAGGCGACCGCAGCGGCGACGGCGCTTTGCGAGACCACGTCGAATCCGGCCTCGGCAAGGCGGACGGACAGCAGCTCGCGCAAGGTCGGGTCGTCTTCGATCAGCAGCAATGTGGGCCGCGTCTCCATCAAACCTGCATGGGTTTGGGCGATGATCTCGAACTATGCCCGAACACGAGACATTGTCGCGCCGACAATTTTTGCTGCTGACGTCGGCGACGCTGTCCTTTGCCTTGACAGCGCGCGCCGACGATCAGAGTGCGCGTCGTATTCGCGCCGGCGCACGCGTGTTCCGCACGTTGCTTGCGGCCGATTTGCGGCTTGCCGAACGCGCCAACGGGGGTGTATTGCGCGTGGCGATCTATAGTCGCGATGCGGCGCTCGGAGCGGACGTGGCTGCATTGATCGCGCCCGCGGACAAGGGCGGCGCCATTCGCGATGTGCCGGTGAAACCAGCAGTAGTTTCGGCGCTGCCCGAACAGGTGCCAGCGGGGATCTTCATCGCATCGCCCCTCGACAGCGAATCGCTGGCACGCTGGGTGGACTACTGCCGACGAGCACATGTGGTTCTGTATTCGCCGTTCGAGGGCGATGTCGAACGTGGCGTGATGGCAGGACTGGCGATCGAGGCGACGGTGCAGCCGTACTTGAACGAGAGCGCGCTGGACGCCGCCGGCGTCGAGTTAAAGCCGTTCTTTCTGCGCGTTGCGAAGGTGTATCGATGATCGGCCGCTCCGCAACGGCGATCGCGGCGGCGTGTGCGGTTTTGACTGTCATGCTGGAAGGTTCACTCTTGGCGTTCTGGTTGTTCTTTCTGCAGCCGCGGTTGCTCGATGAGGCCTCGCAACAAGCCGAAGTGATGGCGCAGTCGCAATCGGTGTTGCTGGCCAATGCGCTCGCGCAGGACGATATCGACAGCCAGCAAGCATCGATGCTGCAAGCAATCGATCAGATCCTGCTGCTCCGCAGCGTCAGGCGCGACGCCGCGTTTTTTCTCGACGTTGGCCTGGAACTGGACCAGGACGTCGTCGGCCGCGCCGCGCTGCTGCTTAACCGCCGAGCCGGCGATTTCGGGAGCGAGCATCAGCGCGTCGAGGTGGACCTGTACGATCAGGACAGTGCCGAGTTGCTGGGCGTGGGTACTTTCGTCGTCAATGGCGAGTTCCATGCCGATTTGCGCCGCGATCTGCGCAATCAGCTGCTCATCCAGGGACTCGTGATTGCCGCGCTGATGCTGTTATTGGGCGGCGTGCTGGCCGTGCAGCTCGGTATCGCCGAGCGCAACACCGAACAGCGGCTTGCCGCCGAACGCGATCTGGCGGCCAAAGAACAAGCCTTCCGCCGCGATCTCGAGCAGGCGCGCGACCAGGCCGAGGCCGCCAATCGCGCCAAGAGCCAGTTCCTCGCCAACATGAGCCATGAGATCCGCACGCCGATGAATGCCGTGATCGGCATGGCGACGCTGCTCGAACGCACCGACTTGACGGCTCGTCAGCGCGGCATGGTGGCGCAAGTGACCACGTCGGCACGGCTGCTGCTCGGCGTGATCAACGACATCCTCGACCTTTCGCGCATCGAAGCCGGAAAGCTGACGATCGAGGCGCGCGAGTTCGGTCTCAATCGCGTGCTGGACGACCTGATTGCGGTGGTGGGCGATCGCGCCAGGAGCAAGCACATCGACGTTCTGTTCCAGGTCGCGCCCGATGTGCCGAATGCTCTGATCGGCGATGCCGCGCGGCTGTCGCAGGTGCTGATCAACCTGGTCACCAACGCGCTCAAGTTCACCCAGCGGGGGCAAATCGTCTTCGCCGTGACGCGCGCGAACGCCGACATCAACGATTTTTTGCTCAAGGTGGCAGTAACCGACAGCGGAATCGGTATTGCGCCTGCGCAGTTGCAGCGCCTGTTCCAACCGTTCACGCAGGTCGACGAATCCGACACCCGCGTCCACGGCGGCGCGGGCTTGGGCCTTGCTATCTGCAAACGCCTGGTAGAGCTGATGGGCGGCGAGATTGGTGCCACCAGCGAGCTGGGGCAGGGCAGTACGTTCTGGTTTACCGTGCGCGTGGCCGTCGACCGTCGGCAACCGCTGCGACCGCCCAGCGGCGGCGGACGTCTGGCGCTCATCGTCGACGACAACCCGACCACGCGCGATGTCTTCGGCACCATGCTCGAATCCATGAACTTCGACGTTGCGCTCGCAGAATCGGGAGAAGCGGCGCTCGAGCTGCTCGCGTCCAGACGGTTCGACCTGATGATCCTGGATTGGAAACTGCCGGGCCTCGACGGCATCGAAACGGTGCGCGCGTTGGCCGAGCGCGGCACGGCGCGGCCAGCCACGGTGATGGTCAGCGCCTATGGCGATGAGCGTCTGGCGCGCGACGCGCAGGGTGTCGGCATCGACGTGTTCTTGCACAAGCCGGTGAGTCCATCGTCGCTGTTCGACGGCGCCATGCAGGCGCTCGGAATTGCGCGACGCGCACAAAGTGCGAACGTTCCGGCGGCACGATTGAACGGTCGCGTTTTGCTGGTGGAGGACAACGAAATCAACCGCATTGTTGCCAGCGAGTTGCTGAGCGATCTGGGGCTCGATGTGCGTACCGCCGACAGCGGTGCCGCCGCGCTGGAGATGTTTCCCGCCGCGCAAGCTGATGTGGTGCTGATGGATATCCAGATGCCGGGCCTGGATGGCATCGAGACCAGCGCGCGGCTGCGTGCCATTGGCGCCCGATGTCCGATCATCGCGCTAACGGCACACGCCATGGCGGGCGATCGCAAGCGCTTCCTGGATGCCGGGCTCGACGACTATCTGACCAAACCGATCGACGAGGCCCAGCTCAAACGCGTGCTCAGCCGATGGCTCAGCATCGATGGGCGGCGCAGTGCGACGCAATCGGCGCCGCAGCATCATGTGCCGGGCCTGGACTTGCCCACCGCGCTGCAGCGCGTCGGTCGCGAGGCACTGCTGTGGCGCTTGATCGACGACTTCCGGCAACGCCATGCTGGTGCGGCGGAAGCTTTGGCCGCGCATCTGGCTGCCGATCAGCGCAACGCTGCGCTCGACTTGTTGCACACGCTCAAAGGCGCGGCGTCGACCCTGGCGCTGGTCGATATTGCCAATGCAGCGGCCAAGATCGAGTTGGCGCTGCGCAACGGACATACGGTACCGCTCGATGCGCTGAGCGCGCCACTCGCGGCGCTGGTTGGCGCGGCGCTGCCGAATGCGCCCAGCGTGATGTCGGTCGAGTCGACCGCTGGGGCGGAAAAGCGCGCGGCGCTGACGGCCGCGCTGCAATCGAACAGTTTGATCGCAGGTCGTATCGCTGATGATTTCCTGAGCGCCGCAAGCATCGATACGGAGACCGCCGGGCGACTGCGTTCAGCCATAGATCGCCTCGCATTCGATGACGCCTTGGCCATTCTGGCGTCTGCTAACACCTCTTCGAAAGGAGCCAATTCATGACCAGTGCGCGCCCACAAATTCTGATCGTCGATGATGAGCCGGCCAACGTGCAAGTGGTCGCCGAGGCCCTGGCGGGCTTTGATTTGTACTTCGCGACCAATGGCGCGCGGGCATTGCAGATGGCCGTCAGCCAGCCCTTCGATCTCATCCTGCTGGATGTGGTGATGCCAAACATGGATGGTTTCGAAGTCTTGCGTTGGCTCAAAAGCGAGGCCAAGACGCAGCACATTCCAGTGATCTTCATCACCGCCATGACCGACGTCAACGACGAGGCGCGCGGTTTCGATCTCGGCGCGGTGGACTACATCGTCAAGCCCATCAGTCCGCCGATCACACGCGCACGCGTGCGCACGCACATCGAAATCAAGCGTCAGCGCGATCTGCTTGAGCAGCATGCGGCGATGGACGGCCTGACCAAGATCGCCAATCGACGTCGATTCGATGAGTCGCTGGCGCGCGTATGGCGGGCAGCGCAACGCAGCGGCGAGCCATTGACCCTGATGTTGATCGATGTCGATTACTTCAAGCGCTACAACGACTATTACGGGCATAGCCCCGGCGACGAATGTTTGCGGCGCATCGCGCACGCGCTGGAACATGCCTTCTCCCGCGGCGACGATCTGGCGGCGCGTTATGGCGGCGAGGAATTCGCGTTACTGATCGCTGGCGATCAAGGAGAAACCTCGGTACGTCGAGTCATCGATGCCATTGCCGATCTGGAGATCCCTCATGCACGCTCCGACGCCAGCGTGTTCGTCAGTGTCAGTCTGGGCGCGGTCGTAACGCGCCCCGATTTGACGCAGCCCGACACGGCGCTGTCGGCCGCCGATCGCTTGTTGTACGCGGCGAAGGAAGCTGGGCGGGACCAGGGACATCTCGACGACCAGATTACCGGGCGCCGAGCGGTGATTCGACGGCAGCCCGAAAAACCGACGGTGGTGAGCCTGCCATGAGCGCAAAGGCCAATGTGAAGGTACTGACGATGGCTCTGTGGGCGACCTTTGCCGCGCCAGCGAGCGCGCAGTCTGACGACGCTGCAGCGCTCGCAGAATTGATGCAAACGCTGGAGGAGGAAACCGAGGTCGCAACGCGTACGCGCATGAACCGCGATTTTGTGCCGGGCATGGTTACCGTGCTCGAGGGCGCCGAGTTGCGCGATCTCGGCGCGCGCACAGTTTGGGAAGGGCTCGCATACGTGCCCGGATTGCAAACCGAGATCGACGCCCGCGGGGTGCCCACACTCACCGCGCGTGGCATCTATTTCCCGTTCAACAGCGGCAGTATTCGAATCCTTTTGAATGGCTATGCCATCGGCCGCGAAGACCTGGCTGCCAACGGCTCGGCCCTGCAATTGCCGATCACCCTCGTCGAGCGTGTCGAGTTCGTGCGCGGGCCAGGCTCGGTGATTTACGGCGACTATGCCTTCCAGGGGATGATCAACATTGTCACCCGGCAGGGCGCAAATGAAATGGTGGCCGGACTCGACAACGGCGGTGGGCAAACGCTGGACGCGCTGCATCGATTCGATCTTGGCCAGTTCGCCGTGTCCACCGCGCTCGGATGGCGCAACAGCAGCGAGGCCGTTTTGCCTGTGGGGTTCCTGGCCGCTGAGCAGTTGCGATCGCTGTTCGTTCGCGCTGAGCGCGGCGGCCTGCGGTTGCTGGCGCAGGGCGAGCATCGTCGCCTGGGCGAAATCAGCGGCGCGATCGCCGACCCCGGCCAGTCCGACACTTCCTACACGGTCGCTGCGGAGTACACCCGCGCGATCGGAGCGCGCGCCTCGCTGCGCACCCATCTGCAATTTCTCGATAACGACTACGAATCTGGCGAGGTGCGCCTGGGGCCCAACAGCTTTAAGCTTGGCTTCGCCGGCAGCCAGTTGCGCGTCGGCGCGGAGCTGTCCCTGGAAGCCGAGCGTAGCCATTGGTTGTTCGGCGTCGACGGGCTAAGGGGCGATATCGATCGCGCCACTTATCGCGGTTTACCGCCGCGCCCAGGCTTGCCGCCTCGACCAACGCTGATCCGCAACGAGTCGCGACGCGCGACCGGGGCATTCGCACAAGCCCAAGTGTCGCCAACGGACGCACTGCAGATCACACTTGGCGCGCGCTTCGACGACAACTCCGTTGTCGGAAGCCGCCTGACGCCGCGGGTATCGCTGGTGTGGCAACCGGCGGCTCGCCATGTTCTGAAGGCGCAGTACGCGCAGGGCTATCGCTCGCCCACCTTTTTCGAGCTGTATGGCGATGGCAGCGTCAATCGCAACCTCGATTTCGAAGTCAACACGACCAGCGAGTTGAGTTACATCCTGCGCAACGCGCAGCACACTTTTCGCGCCACCGTGTATCGGTCGGATATCGACGATATGGTGTTTCTCGACGCGCGTATCCCCGCTTTCCGGAACGTAGGAGAGGCACGCAGTCGCGGCGTCGAACTCGAGTGGGAGGGCGTGCTTGCGCCGCAGTGGCGCTGGCGCAGCTCGGTGTCGTATGCGCGTGCCCGGGACAACCGCAATCTGCAGCTGGTGGCCGAAGACATTGGCCGCAGTCCCAACTGGCTTGGAGGCTTCGGCGTTCTGTGGCGGCCGCGCGATGATGTCACCATCGGGCTCGACCTCAATCACGTCGGCTCACGAGACGCCGCAGCGATCGGCGATGGCGAGTACCAGCGTATCGATGTGGCGCTGACCTGGCGCAATGCTTTTGGCCTGCCAATCGATGTGCGCAGCGGCATCGACAATCTCGGTAACGCCCGCACCGTGCAAATCGTGACCGGACCGACGGGATCGACGTCCAATCTGTATCAGAACCGCGTGGCCTACGTTTCGCTGGGATGGCGGCTTTAGCGTGGTGTCCCGGAAGTACTTTGAATTGTTTCCGCGTCTCTGTCGCGGAGACGACTTCATCGCGTGTCATCCCGTACCGAATCGGCAGCGCCCGCACTTCGAACGGGTTGCCAAAGCGCCAATAGGCCTCACGGCAATCCTGCCTCCACGAGGCCCTTGAACCCACCCCAGAACATGCGCTTGCCGTCCATCGGCAAATCCTTGTTCTCCAGCAAGTCCGCAAAGCGAGGATCGGCCATCACGGCTTTGTTGACTTTGTCGCGTTGGGCGCGCGATTTGTAGGTGATGAACGCGAAGATCACGATTTCGTCGTCCTTGAGTTTGACGCTGCGCGGGAACGACGTGCGCTTGCCAACATCCACATCGTCGGCGACAGCTTCCATGTATTCGAGTGCGCCGTGATCGCGCCACACCTGGCTCGCCAGCTTTGCGAGCTTTTTGTACTCGTCCAATCGGTCTTTCTTCACCGGCACCACAAAACCATCCACGTAACGTCCCATCGCTCCGCTCCCTGCCTGATTGCACGAGGCATACAGCCTGATCTTACGCCCGTCTGCTCGTTGAGACCAACATCACACCCATAAGTACCACGGCGGTGCCAAGCAGTTGCAGTCCGGTGATCGGCTCGCCGAGGATCGCGGCACCGAGAAACAGCAAAGAGATCGGGCCGAGCACGCTCAGTTGCGAGGCGCTGGGCGCACCGATCCGAGCGATCGCATACATCGTCAGGAACACCGGCAGAATCGTGCAAAACACCGCGTTGATCGCCGACAAGCCGAGGACGGAGCGGTTGTGCGTCAGCAAGTCGCCGAGTGGATGCACCAGCGCGTAATGCGCGAGCGACAAAACGCAAGCGACGCACATCACGTACGCGACCAGCCGAGTGCTGCCGATGCGCTGCACGATTTCTCCCGAGACGATCAGGTACAGCGAGTACGACAGTGCCGCGCCGAATACCAGCGCGCTGCCGAAGAACACCTCATTGCCGCCCCAGCGGAGGTTCTCGACGAACACTAGTGCGATACCGACGTAGCTGACAATCATCGCCAACCATTGGCGCCGCGTGATCGCGCGTTTCAGCGCGGCAGCTGAGATCAGCAGCACCAGCGTTGGCGTGAGGAATAGGATCAGGCGTTCGAGCGCTGCCGAGACGTACTGCAATCCCCAGAAATCGAGCAGGCTCGACAGGTAGTAACCCAGAAACCCGAGCAGCGCGATGATGCCGCAGTCGCGCCCCGACAGCGCCGCGCCGCGCTGCGCCTGCCACCAGGCGATGATGGCGAAGACTGGCGCCGCCATGCCCATGCGCAGCGCGATCACTGTAGCCGGGTCGACGTTGTGCCGATACATCAGTTTGACGACGATCGCCTTGCCGGAAAACAGGATCGCCGACAGCGCAGCGAGTGCCAGGCCAGTGGCGCGGGTTTGGGTCATTGCATGATCCCCAGCGCGCGAATCGACACGCTGGCCCACGCGCCGCCATCGTCGATGGCGACGAGGCGATAGTCGCCGTCCTGTTGCAAGCGAATGCGGATCGGCGCCAGGTTTGAGGTGCTGCCGACATAGCGGTCGTTGAGCAACCAACGCACGCCGCCGCTGCCGCCGAGCGCCTGCGGTTCGATCTCGATCGGACCTTTGCGGTTACTGGGGTTGCGCAGCACCATGCCATCGCTGAGCCCGCCGATTCGCAGGCCCTGGCGAAGATCGTCGCCGGCGCATTCCGGATGTAGCGGCGGCAGGCTGGCGCGTTGTCGCAGCTCGCCGGACAACCACGGATGCGCCAACGTCGGCCAGCGCGCGATCTGGATCAACTCGGCGCTGGACGCAACGCAGCTTGCGTTGCGGCGATACCGGCCATCGCGCCAGATCTGCAGGATCGGCGGTTGCCAGGTGTCGCCTTCGCGATCGGCGAAGGTGGCCGGGATCACATCATTCAGCACCCAGGCATCACGCGCCCTGTGGCAGTGCTCAGATTTTGTTGCGCTCTCCGCCAGCCCGAGCGGCCAACAGATGCGGACTTCGCGTACGCCGCCAGGTGCGGGCGTACTGTCCGCGCGCGGAGAAGGCAGGCCGTCGGCAATCGCGGCGAGTAGCGGCAACGCGGTGATCGCCCCAAACTGCCCCGGTTGCGGCGTGCCGTCGGGGCGGCCGATCCAAACGCCGATCAGGTGCTCAGGCGCCACGGCAATCGCCCAGCTGTCGCGGAAACCGTAGGAGGTGCCGGTTTTCCAGGCCAGCGATACGCGACTGGCGCCATCGAAAACACTTGCCGACAAGCTGTCGGACGGATCGCGCTCCAGCATGCGGCGTGCGATCCATGCCGCCCCTGGGCTGAGCAGATGCCGCTCAACGAGTGGCTCGTCGGCCCGGAATCTTGGCTTTGCAGCCAAGCCTGCGCGCCCGAAGGCTGCGTAGGCGCCGATCAGTTCTTCCAGCGAAGTTGCGCCGCCGCCCAGTATCAACGACAGGTTGGGCTCGGCATCAGCCGCCAGGCGCAACCGCAAGCCGGCGTTTTCCAGCGCGTTGGCAAAACGCACTACGCCGACTCGATCGAGAAGATCCACGGCCGGGACATTGAGCGACAGTCGCAACGCCTGAGCTGCGCTCACCGGGCCCTGATAGCGCTCCATGAAATTGCTCGGCTGATAACCGGCGAAGGATTGCGGCGCATCGATGAGCAAGCTTTCCGAGTGGATCAGGCCGGCATCGAGAGCGAGACCGTAGAGCATCGGTTTGAGGGTGGAACCGGGCGAGCGCGTGGCGCGAACCATATCCACGTGTCCGGCGCGTTCTTCATCGTTCAACTCGGCCGAACCGACGTACGCCAGCGTCTCCATGGTGCGTGTTTGCAACACTAGCGCAGCGACGGAGTTGCGTTCCGGCAGACGCCGTGCAGTCGCACGCACCAAGTCTTCGATGCGCGCCTGGATGCCGGCATCGATCGTCGATTGCACCACCGCACCGCCGCTGCCGCGCAATCGCTCGGCGAGCAGCGGCGCGCGCATGGGTGGGACCAGGCGCCGCGCTGCGACGGATTCGATGCGCGCATCAGTAGCGCGCGCCTCGCTCCAGCGATCGAGCGCAGTCATGCGTGCGATGACTTTGTTGCGCGCTGCCTGCGCGAGCGCCGGATGGCGATCTGGACGCCAGCGACTAGGCGCCTGCGGCAGCACGACCAGCAGCGCCGCTTCAGCGTCGCTCAGTCGACTCGCAGGTTTGCCGAGGTACGCGTAGCTCGCCGCCTGTACGCCTTCGATGGTGCCGCCGAACGGCGCGAGATTCAGATACATCTCCAGAATCTCGTGTTTGCTGAAACGCGCTTCCAGTTGCAGCGCGCGCCAGCACTGCTTGAGTTTGCCCGGCAGTGTGCGCGGAATCGGCTCCAGCAATCGCGCTACCTGCATGGTCAAGGTCGATCCGCCAGACACCACCTCGCCGCTGCTGAGCCCTTGCCAGGTCGCGCGCAAAAGCGACACCGGATTCACGCCCGCATGGCGGTAGAACCAACGATCCTCGTAGGCCAGCAAGGTGTCGATGTAAACCGGTGCCACGTCATCGATACGCACTGAAAAGCGCCACACACCGCGCTCGTCTGAGAAGGCTCGCAAGGGCGTGCCATCGCGCGCGGTGACGAGCACACTGCCAGGGGCGAGTACGCGATTCAGCGGTGGTGGGAAAAGAACGAATGCAATGGCGAGGCCAAAAGCAAACACCGTCATCCCGCCGAAAACGGGGATCCAGCGCCTTTCGCTGTGGGGGATTTCTGACTTCAAAGCACTGTCACTGGATTCCCGCTTTCGCGGGAATGACGGGAGATGGTGAGGAACTGATCGGTCGACGCATTGCGCTGCACTTTGACGCAGTCGGACAAACCTACCCCAATTGAATTGCCGGCGCATACACGCGTCCGGGCGGTTTGGGACGAAAACAAGGCGCGTTGCGGATGAATTCCTCGATGGCATTGTGCGGATGCCAGCCCGCGAGCGCCGCGAGCGGCAGCGTGGATAAATCCTTGGGATCGGCGCCCAGCTCGCGCCGAACGAGCGCCTGGGCGACTCGCACATCCAGTCGCTCGCGTCGCTGCGCTGCAGTCAGTTCGAAGAAATCCCGCGGCACGACGACTGGCAGCACTTTACCCGCCAGCAATTCATCGCTGCGCGTAAGCTTCAGCTCGAACAACGCATGGCCGAGTACCCAGATCTCCACATCCAACCCGAGTTGCCGGCGACGGTCGGTCAAAAGTTCGCGCCACTGATGATCCTGCATCGCGTCGATCCACCCCGGATCGCGACTGGCGACGATCAATCCCGCTTCGTCGACGTGGGTCAGTGCTTGCTGGTGCCGCGTTCGGGTCTTCGGTCCAACCTGGGCAAGATCGGCGATCTGCAATTCGTTCAGAACTCGCTTGATGCGCGGGAATTCCAGCCACGCGATGGCACCGAAGCGGTCGTGCCAGCTATTTGGCCGAGTGCTGACCACGCCCCGCGCGACGCGCGCCTCGTAGTGCAGATCATCGTTGCAATCTAGAGAGCTGGCGAAGGATGGCCAATCGCTGCGCAGGTTGAGATCGCCGATAAAGCGCTCGTCCTCCAGCATCAACAGCTCGCGATACGCGGCGAGCTGCGTGAAGGGCGGTGTGGTGAAGTCGATGCTCAAGTGACGGCTGCGGTTACCAAAGCTTTTCGCATGCGACTGCGGCTTGCTTTTTCGTATGCGGACCCGTGGTCCGCAGCCAACAGGCGCGATCGCCAGGCGTGCGCACCATGGGTCCGCGTACCAAAAAGCAACGCGCAACCCACAACCGCTTCACGCCAGGGTCCCATGCAAATCATGCTCATCCGCCTTTTTGATCAGCGCATCGATGAACATGCCGGGAGCGGGTCTGGGATCGGTCTTGCGGAGTTTGATGTAGACCTTGCCATCGATCTCCGGAGCGTCGCTGCGTGAACGGCCAATCGCAACGCTAGGACCCACCTCATCGATGAGGACCGTCTCGCGCCCGCCAACCCGCGCTTGCAGACGCTTGGCGCTGATCGCCGCTTGCGCGGTCATGAAGCGCTCCAGGCGTTCTTGCTTCACTTCCTCGGGAACGGCGCCATCGAGTTCGTTCGCGGCCGCGCCAGTGACCGGCGAATAGGCGAAGGCGCCGACACGGTCGAGTTGCGCCTCCTCAAGAAACGCGAGCAATTCCTCGAACTCGGCCTCAGTCTCACCCGGAAAGCCGACAATGAAAGTGCTGCGCAGCGTGATGTCCGGGCAAATCGCGCGCCAGGCGCGGATGCGTTCGATGTTGCGCTCGCCGCTCGCCGGACGTTTCATGCGCTTGAGCACGCGCGCGTTCGCGTGCTGGAACGGGATGTCCAGGTACGGCAGCACTTTGCCTTCCGCCATCAGCGGTATCACTTGGTCGACATGCGGATAGGGGTACACGTAGTGCATGCGCACCCAGACGCCCAGCTCGCCGAGTGCGCGCGCCAGATCGACGAAGCGCGTTTGCCATTCGCGTCCATGCCAGGTGCGGGGCGCGTATTTCAGGTCCACCCCGTACGCGCTGGTGTCCTGGGAAATGACCAGAAGCTCGCGCACGCCGCCCTTGACCAGGCGCTCGGCTTCGGTGAGTACCGCATCGATGGGTCGGCTCACCAGATCGCCGCGCATCGAGGGGATGATGCAAAAGCTACAGCGGTGATTGCAGCCTTCGGAAATCTTCAGATACGCATAGTGCCGCGGCGTCAGCTTGATGCCTTGCGGCGGCACCAGATCGAGAAACGGATCGTGCGGCGGCGGGCGTTGCGCGTGGACCGCGGTCATCACGGACTCATAGTCCTGCGGCCCCGACACGCTGAGAACCTGCGGGAAGCGGGCGCGAATCAGCTCAGATCGTGCGCCCAAACAGCCGGTGACGACGACTTTGCCGTTTTCGGCCATCGCCTCGCCGATGGCTTCAAGCGATTCTTCCACTGCCGAATCGATGAAGCCGCACGTGTTCACCACGACCACATCGGCAGCCGCGTACGTGGGCACGATGTCGTAACCTTCGGTGCGCAGCTGCGTGAGGATGCGCTCGGAATCGACGAGCGCTTTGGGGCATCCCAAACTGACGAAGCCCACTTTGGGTGCGATGTTGGTCATGGGTGACGGCGGCTGAAATTGGGCCGCGGAGTATAGGCGTCGCTACTGAACGCGGTCATCGGGCTGCAATGCTTCGGCGCGATCCTGACAGGCGTCGATTTTCACGGACTCAGCCATGCGTGCGCTCGCCATCCTCGCCATTGTTGCGGCTAACATCGCCCATGCCGCCGATCCCGTGGCGGGCAAGTTCTGGTACGAACAGAATTGCGCGCGCTGCCATGGCAGCCCGCCGCAAGAGCGTCAGGCAGGTACGCCAAACATTACCGGCTTCAACGCCGATCGTATCCGAGGTGCATTGGCGAATATCCCGGCCATGGTCAAAGTCAATCTGGCGCCCGCGCAGATCCTCGACGTCGAGGCATACCTGCGCGCGCCGCTGCAATACGTGTGGGCGCCGGGCATCGACTTCTCCGATCTTTGGTGGAATCCAGGAGAATCGGGTTGGGGCATGACCTTGACGCAGAGGCCGAACGCAAGCACCGTGGGTACGCTGTACATCTACGATGCCGAGCGCAAACCGGTGTGGCTGCTGATGACGGGCGCCGTGTGGGTCAATCCGCTGGAAGTGCGCGGCGTGCTGCTACGCGCTGCAGCGAATGGATTTCCGCCGACAGGATTCAACGCCAACTCGGTAACGACGAGTCAGGTCGGATCCTTCTCAATCGTCTTCGCCGATCACCGGCGCGGCACGTTGACGTTCACTGCCGACGGAGTGGCGTACAGCAAGCCGATCGAGCGCCTGGTGTTCTGAGCGGCTCGCGCTGGTGTTGGGAATTATCGCTTCGGCCGATACCAGTAGCGATCGGCGAAGTCGGTATCGCCGCGTCTCAACAAATGCTTCATGCCTTGCCACATCAGTCCGAAGTAGTGCCAATCGCCGAACTCGTCGAACTTGCGCGTCGACGCAATGGACTTGGCACCTGACAGGCGAATCAAGCGCTGTCCGCGGTTGCGGCCCAGGCGCCGCAGCGCATACAGAAATGCCACATCCTCTGCGACCAGGAGCGACTCATCGTAGCCGCGGAGCGACACGAAATCCTCGCGGCGACAGAACACGACACCCGTATCCATGCCCGATAACCAGATCATCGGCAGCATCGATGCGAACGTAACCGCCAAGCCCAACGACCAGCGCTCTAAAGTCACGCCACTGGCGCCGCCAAGGACTGTCGGGTTGGCCATCGCCGCGCCGATAGCCGCGAAGGTATTCGGATGGATTTGCATGTCCGCATCGACAAAGCACAGCACATCGCCCCTCGCCGCTGATGCGCCTCCGTTTCGCGCTGCGGCGATGCAGCGTTTGCTGACCTCCACAACCTGCGCGCCAGCGGCGCGCGCGAAGTCCGCCGTGGCGTCGGTCGACTGGTTATCGGCGACAATCACTTGAACATTGGCATTGGTCGTCTCTGCGGCCTTACGAACGCTCGCCAGCAATCGTGGCAGTAGAGCCGCCTCGTTGTAGGCGGGAACGATGATCGAAAATCGCTGATCCATGCTGAAGCCTGCTGAGCGAGGAGGGTCTTTGAAGTTACGCTTGGCGCTAGCGCGATGACAGTCGATTGGAGCGCGAGATGTGAAGGCCGCTGCACTCGGGCAACGCCACCTGAAAACCCTGCTATCCTCAATTCAATGGCCCTGTCAATGGGCGAAGAATGAGTTATTGCGAATGTCGGATGATCGACGTAGTGATGGCGGTAAAGTGCTGTATTGCTCCTTCTGCGGAAAGAGCCAGCATGAGGTGCGCAAGCTGATCGCAGGGCCCAGCGTGTTCATTTGCGATGAGTGCGTAGAGCTGTGCAACGACATTATCCGCGAAGAGCTGGAGGACAAGGCGCAGGCCGGTCGTTCCAGCCTGCCCAAGCCGCGCGAAATTCTGGAAGTGCTCGATCAGTACGTGATCGGACAGCAGCGCGCCAAGCGCATCCTGTCGGTGGCGGTGCACAACCACTACAAGCGCCTGGAATCGCGTCAGCGCGGCGACGATGTGGAGCTCGCCAAATCGAATATTTTGCTGATCGGGCCGACGGGCTCTGGCAAAACTCTGCTCGCAGAGACCTTGGCGCGGTTGCTCAATGTGCCGTTCACGATCGCCGATGCGACGACGCTGACCGAGGCCGGCTATGTCGGCGAGGACGTCGAAAACATCATCCAGAAGCTGCTGCAAAAGTGCGATTACGACGTCGAAAAGGCGCAGACCGGTATCGTTTACATCGACGAGATCGACAAAATTTCGCGCAAGAGCGAGAACCCGTCGATCACTCGCGATGTGTCGGGCGAGGGTGTGCAACAGGCGTTGCTGAAATTGATCGAGGGCACCGTCGCCTCGGTGCCGCCGCAAGGTGGGCGCAAGCACCCGCAGCAGGAGTTCTTGCAGGTCGACACGCGCAACATCCTGTTCATTTGCGGTGGCGCGTTTGCGGGTCTGGAAAAAGTCATTCAGGCGCGTTCGACACACACCGGCATCGGTTTTTCCGCCGATGTGCGCTCGCAATCGAGCAAGCGCAATGTCGGTCAGGTGCTGCAGGACGTCGAGCCTGAGGATTTGATCCGCTACGGCCTGATTCCTGAGTTTGTTGGCCGCTTGCCGGTGGTTGCCACGCTGGAGGAGTTGGACGAAGCCGCGCTGGTGCGCATCCTGTCGGAGCCAAAGAACGCGCTCGTGAAACAGTTCAAGCGGCTCTTCGAAATGGAAGGCGTGGACCTGGAGTTCCGTCCCGATGCGCTGGGCGCCATCTCACGCAAAGCACTTGATCGCAAAACCGGCGCGCGCGGTTTGCGTACCATCGTCGAGCAAGTGTTGCTCGATACCATGTACGACCTGCCCTCGATGCAATCGGTCAGCAAGATCGTCGTCGACGAGGCAGTTATCAATGGCAACGCCGAGCCGTACCTGATCTACGACGGCGGCGCCGGGCAGCAGGCGACGGCGTAGCGCGCGAAGCGCGATGGCGTGCGGCGGCTCGTCGCATCAGGTCCGGCGGGCGGCAACGGCATTGGGACAGAGAGTCCGTGTGCGTCTGGTACACGGACCGTCGCCCGCGCGCCGTTGACCACTATCTAACGAACGCCGAATCAACTGCGTTTGATCAAGCTCTTGACTTCTCGCAGCAAACGCCGCATCTACGTGTCTGGCGTTACTCAGATTTCTGAGATCCAAGAACTATCAACCAGCAACAACCAACCTGCCGGACACTTATGCCCGCTAGTACTCGACTCGATTTTGGCCGCCACGAGCGCAGTTTGCCGATCTTGCCGCTGCGCGATGTGGTTGTGTATCCGCACATGGTGATTCCGTTGTTCGTTGGACGCGAGCGCTCCATGCGTGCGCTGGAATTTGCCATGGAGTCGGACAAGCAGATTCTGCTGGTCTCGCAACGTGCGCCCGAGGTGGACGATCCGGCGCCGGGCGACCTGTACGAGATGGGCACGCAGGCCAGTATCCTGCAACTGCTGAAACTGCCGGATGGAACCGTCAAGCTGCTGGTCGAAGGCTTGCGCCGCGTGATGATCACTGCCGTTGGCGAAGTGCAGGGCATCTATCGCGCCGTACCGGTGGCGGTCGAATCGGAGATGGACCGAGAACCGCGCGAGGTGGAAGTCGTCGCCCGAACGCTGCTCTCGCAGTTCGAACAACTGGTCAAGCTCAATCGCAAGATTCCGCCCGAGTTGCTGGCCACGCTCAACGCCATCGACGACCCCTCACGTCTGGCGGATACCATCGCCGCGCATTTGTCGATCAAGATGGGCGACAAACAATCGCTGCTGGAAACCGCCGGCGTCGGTCAGCGGCTGGAAATGCTGATTGCTGCAGTGGATGCGGAAATCGATGTGCTGCAAATCGAAAAACGCATCCGCGGTCGCGTCAAGACGCAAATGGAAAAGAGCCAGCGCGAGTACTACTTGAATGAGCAGATGAAGGCCATTCAAAAAGAGCTGGGCGATCTGGACGAAGCGCCGTCGGAAATGGACGAAATGGCGCGGCGCATCGAGAAGGCCGGCATGCCAAAAGCGGTTGCGGCCAAGGCGCGCACCGAGATGAACAAGCTCAAGATGATGTCGCCGATGTCCGCCGAAGCAACGGTGGTGCGCAATTACATCGACTGGCTCAGCAATATCCCATGGAGCGCGCGCACGCGTATTCGCAAGAACCTTGCCGAAGCGGAAAAGGTGCTCGACGAGGACCACTTCGGCCTGGAAAAAGTCAAAGAGCGCATCCTCGAGTACTTGGCGGTCCAGCAGCGCGTCAAGCGCATGAAGGGCCCCATCCTGTGTCTGGTCGGTCCGCCCGGCGTGGGCAAAACCTCGCTCGGTCAGTCCATCGCTCGTGCCACAGGACGTAAGTTCGCGCGTATTGCGCTCGGCGGCGTGCGCGATGAGGCCGAAATTCGTGGTCACCGGCGGACTTACATCGGCTCATTGCCGGGCCGTATCGTGCAGAATCTGAGCAAGGTGAAATCCAAGAATCCCTTGTTCATGCTCGATGAGCTGGACAAGATGTCGATGGATTTCCGCGGCGATCCGTCCTCCGCGCTGCTCGAAGTGCTCGATCCTGAGCAGAACCACACGTTCAACGATCATTATCTCGAGGTCGATCTCGATCTCTCCGAGATCATGTTCATCGGCACGGCGAATTCGCTCAACATCCCAGGACCGCTGCTCGATCGCATGGAAGTGATCCGCATCCCCGGATACACCGAGGATGAGAAGCTGGCGATCGCCAAGCGCTATCTGCTGCCTAAGCAGGTCAAGGCCAACGGCCTGAAACCGACGGAAATCCAGGTGGCCGATGAAGCCGTCGTCGACATCATTCGCTACTACACGCGCGAAGCCGGCGTGCGTAACCTGGAGCGCGAGATCAGCAAGATTTGCCGCAAGGCGGTCAAAGAGCTGTCACTGAAGGAGGGCAAGGCACGCAAGGTGCGCCTGTCGAAAGCCAAAGTGGCCAAGGTGGAGAAGTCCGACAAGGCAGAGAAAGCCAGCAAGACGGTGGTTGTGCTGAGCAAGAACCTCGAGAAATTCTTGGGCGTGCGTCGCTTCCACTATGGCCTCGCCGAAGAGAAGGACGAGGTTGGACTGGTCACCGGCCTGGCCTGGACCGAAGTCGGCGGCGATATCCTGAGCATCGAGGCCGCCATCGTTCCCGGCAAAGGCAAGCTCACGCAAACCGGCAAGCTAGGCGAAGTGATGCAGGAGTCGGTCCAGGCTGCGCTATCGGTCGTGCGCTCGCGCTCGCTAAGCCTGGGCATCGATCCGGATTTCCACCAGAAGTTCGACATCCACGTTCACGTGCCGGAAGGCGCCACGCCCAAAGATGGCCCCAGCGCCGGTATCGGGATGTGCACCGCTCTGGTTTCCGCGTTGACCAAGATCCCGGTGAAGTCATCGGTGGCGATGACCGGCGAAATCACGCTGCGCGGTCGCGTTCTGCCCATCGGCGGCCTGAAGGAAAAACTGCTCGCAGCGCATCGTGGCGGCATCAAAACGGTGCTGATCCCCGACGACAACCGCAAAGACCTCGCCGATATTCCAGCCAACGTCACTGGAGATCTGGACATCCGGCCCGTCAAATGGATCGATGAGGTGCTGGAGATCGCGCTGGCTTCCACGCCGCAACCGCGCTCGGTGGAGTCGCCGTCGGTTGAGGCTGTGCCAGCGGGCGAGGGCTCGTCGGGGGTGCTAAGGCACTAATGCTGTTCCGAGTACAGCAGCGTAGTCAGCTGAGCAGCCGTTCGCAGAACGTCGCAGCCTCACCGGAACGCCGAGCTGGGCTCGGCATGCATCAGTCCGTGTGCCGAACGAAAAGCGCCGAGTGAAACTCGGCGTTCCGTTGAGTGCCGCTGCGCCGTAGTTCAAAGGTACGGATTTGCGATTCCCATGCGCGCCAGTGCCTTAGCCTCCAGCGATTCCATGGCTTGGGCATCGGTCTCGTTCTCGTGATCGTAGCCAAGCAGGTGCAACACACCGTGGATGGTGAGATGCGCGTAGTGGTCCCGCGCCGCTTTGCCTTGTTCGATGGCCTCCCGCACCACAACTTCGCTGCAGATGGCGATGTCGCCCAGGAACGCTGCATCGCCTGGGAATGAGAGAACGTTGGTGGCGTAGTCGCGGCCTCGGAAGTCGCGATTAAGCGCGCGGGCTTCTTCGGTATCCATCACGCGGATGTTGAGTTGGCCCCTGCGCTTTTTGGCCGCTCGCAGGGCGGCTTCGATCCACTCCAGGAAGCTGGCGCGCGAGGGGACGCCGCGGCGGATGCCGAGACTTAAGTGCAGGTCGATGCCGATCGGACGGGCCTTCGAATCCGGCGTTTTTTTGTGCGACTGTTTGCCGCTCATACCGTTCTCGCGGCGAGCCTGTTTTGACTAGCCTTGATGCCGCTCATACGCTCGCACGATGCGCGCGACCAGTGGATGACGGACGATGTCCTGACTTTGGAAAAAGGTGAAACTGATGCCTTCCACGTCCTTCAGCACTTCGATCGCGTGGCGCAGGCCGCTCAGGTCTTTGCGTGGCAAATCGATCTGGGTGACGTCGCCGGTGATGATCGCGGTTGAGCCGAAGCCCAGGCGCGTCAGAAACATCTTCATCTGCTCAACCGTGGTGTTCTGCGCTTCGTCGAGGATCACGTAAGCATCGTTCAAGGTGCGGCCGCGCATAAAAGCCAGCGGGGCGATTTCGATGACGTTGCGTTCCAGCAGGCGTGTGACCTTCTCGACGCCCATCATCTCGTAGAGCGCGTCGTACAGCGGGCGCAGGTACGGATCGACTTTCTGCGTGAGATCGCCCGGTAGAAAGCCAAGTTTTTCGCCGGCTTCCACGGCGGGGCGGACCAGCAGCAGGCGCTGCACTTTGTTGTGATCGAGCGCTTCCACTGCGCTGGCGACGGCCAGGTAGGTTTTGCCGGTGCCGGCCGGGCCGATGCCGAAGTTGATATCGTGCGTGGCGATGGCGTGCAAATAGCGTACTTGGTTGGCGCCGCGACCACGCACGACGCCGCGTTTGGTTCGAATCACGACTTCGTGCGCGCGCTCGGCGGCCGCGAGGTTGGCGCTTTCGGCGTCGTGGTCTTTGATCGCCATGAACAGCGCTTCGCGGGTGAGTGTCTCCTCGCTCGCTTGCTCGTAAAGCGCCTGGATCAAGCGCACCGCCGCGCGCACCGGGCCGTCGTCGCCGGTGATCTGAAACACATAGCCGCGATTGGCGATCTCAACGCCGACACGTCGCTCAATCTCGCGCACGTGCTCATCGAACGGCCCGCACAGGTTTGCGAGCTGTTCGTTGTTTTCGGGGGACAGCGTCAGGGTTTGGGAGCTGGGCATTCAAAACGTCCTGGTTCAACGATGTTGCTTTCTGGTACGCGGACCCTTGATCCGCCTGATGGCAGGTGTGCTGCGAACTGCGGACCATGGGTCCGCGTACCAGAAAGCTAAGCAGCAACTGCCGCGACTTCCCCGCGCAAGCTATTGGCCATCGCCTCGGTGATCTCGACATCGACGAAATGCCCGATCAGCCGCGGCGGCGCCGGGAAGTTGACATAGCGCATGTTCTCCGTACGACCCGTCAGTTCGCCGGGGTTTTTGCGGCTTACGCCTTCGACCAGCACGCGCTGCGTAGTGCCGACCATGTTCTGACTGATCTCGCGCGCAAACTCGTTGATGCGCGCTTGCAATCGGTACAGGCGTTCTTTCTTCACCTGCTCGGGTGTGTCGTCCGGCAAGTTGGCAGCCGGCGTACCGGGGCGGCGACTGTAGATGAACGAGAAACTCTGGTCGAAGCGCACATCTTCGACCAGTTTCATTGTTGCTTCGAAATCGGCTTCGGTCTCGCCGGGGAAGCCAACGATGATATCGGTCGAAATCGAAATATCCGGGCGCACGGCGCGCAGCTTGCGCAGCTTCTGTTTGTATTCGATGGCGGTGTGTCCGCGCTTCATGGCCGCAAGAATTCGATCGGAGCCGGCTTGCACGGGCAAATGCAGATAGTTCGCGAGCTTGTCGCACTGCGCGTACGCGGCGATCAGGCTGTCGTTGAATTCAACTGGATGCGAGGTCGTGAATCGAATCCGGCCGATGCCGTCGATCTCGGCGATGTACTGAATCAGCAAGCCCAGATCGCAGGTAGTGCCATCGTGCATCGCGCCGCGATAGGCATTGACGTTCTGCCCGAGCAGATTCACTTCGCGTACGCCTTGCGCGGCTAGCGATGCGACTTCGGCGATCACATCGTCGAACGGCCGGCTGACTTCCTCGCCCCGGGTGTAAGGCACTACGCAGAACGAGCAGTATTTGCTGCAGCCTTCCATGATCGATACGAAAGCGGTGGGGCCTTCTGCGCGCGGTTCGGGCAGGCGATCGAACTTCTCGATTTCCGGAAATGAGATGTCGACCTGTGGTCTGCGTTCTTCGCGCAACTGCTTGAGCATGGCCGGCAGCCGATGCAGCGTTTGCGGCCCGAACACCAGATCCACATAAGGCGCGCGCTTGACGATGGCCTCGCCCTCCTGGCTGGCTACGCAACCGCCAACGCCGATCACCAAGTTCGGCTTGTCAGCCTTGAGCTGCCGCCAGCGTCCGAGTTGGCTGAAAACCTTCTCCTGCGCCTTCTCGCGTATCGCGCAGGTGTTCACCAGAATGACGTCCGCTTCGGACTCGTTCTCGGTGAGTGTCAGCCCTTCATTCGCGGCGAGCACATCGACGATCTTCGCCGAGTCATACTCGTTCATTTGACAGCCGTGCGTTTTGATGAAGAGCTTGCCCGACATGGTATGGCGCTTAGTAAACTAGGTCACGAAGTCTAGCAGGCCCTCGCCGATCTGCGATGCCCATCGGTCCGGTGAGAATTTGCGAGAATTCCACGGCAAATCAATGCCCTTGATGGCGAGATCGCCTCGTATCTGCATGCTAGTCTGAGGCTCGGTCCAATCGGTGGATGCCTGCCGCTACGGCCCTCTCGGCCGCACCGAGATGCCGAAGCATGGATCGCAGCGACCGTCATGGGAGTTTGTCGAATGCCGCAACGCAGCGAGCGCATCCGTGCTCTGGCTTCGGCCTCGCGCTTTCGCGTCGGTGCAACGCTGGTGTATCCCGAACGACTGGCGATCGAACGCGACGGCGTTGCATCCGCACTGGAACCGCGGATCATGGAAGTATTGGTCGCGTTGGCTGAGCGCGCTGGCGAGGTCGTGAGCGCCGAGCAATTGCTGATTGAAGTTTGGCGTGGCACGTTTTACGGCGACAATCCGGTCCACCGCGCGATTGCTCAGTTGCGACGACATCTGGGTGATCCGTCGTGCATCGCGACCATCCGAAAACGCGGCTACCGGTTAGTCGCACCGGTAGCGTTTCCGGAAGATTACCGTACGCATCCGCTTCAGGCGTCGGGTTGGACCGGACGCGACCCCTACGTCGGACTGTCGGCTTTCGATGCGTCCCACGCGGAGGTGTTTTTTGGTCGTACGCGGCAGACGGCCGATACCCTTGCGGCACTGCGGGCGCAGCGTGAATCAGGTCGCGGCCTGGTGCTCCTGGTCGGCGCCAGCGGCTGCGGCAAGAGTTCGCTGTTGCAGGCCGGCGTGTTGCCGCTGTTACGGCAACCGGGTGGGTTCGATCGCCTTCACGCTATTGCCTCGGCGCATTGCGACTTTGCGGCGGCTCAGGCGGATGCGCTGGGTTTGCGTCTGGCAACCGCGCTGGCCGAATGGCGCTTGGACGACCGCCCATTTCTACCCCCGCAGCCCGCTGAGCAGTTGGCGGCCCGGCTCGCCCTGCAACCCGAATTGGTGACGGACGCGCTCGACGAGGCCTGGCGCCGACGAGCAACCGCGAATCAAAGCGCCGATGGATTCGCATTGCTGACGGTCGATCACGCTGAATCGCTGGTGGTCGATAATCGCCTCGCTGTAGCTGTACGGCAGCAGCTTTGGCGCACCATTGAAGCCGTCAGCGGGCATCCGCACGCGGCGTGCATTATGGTCGTTCGTGCCGATTACTACCCGGCATTGCTGGCGGCGCTCCCCGGGCTCGCCGAGCGCAAGGGAGGCGACGGCCATGTCGACCTGCTGCCGCCGCGGAGTGGCGAAATTGCGCAGATCGTGCGTATGCCGGCGCTGCTTGCTGGTTTGAAATTTGACGAAGAAAGTACCACTGCACTGCGCTTGGACGACGTGCTGCGCGATGCTGCAGCCGAGCAGCCAGACGCACTGCCATTGCTGCAGCACACCCTGCAGGCGCTGTTCGAGCGCAGGGATGAGAACGGAACGCTGAGTTTCGCCGCATATCGTGCTATCGGCGGACTGGAAGGCGCCTTGGCGCAACGTGCCGAGTCAACCTACGCGGACCTGCCTGCTGCTGTTCGTGCTCGGCTCGAGACAGTGCTGGCGCGGATGATTACGGTGAGTGCCGACAGCGCGCGCATCGGCAGCAGACGAGTGCTGCGCGCTTCGCTTCCAGATGTCGAGTCGATCCAACTGGTCGATGCTTTCGTGGCCGCACGCCTTTTTGTTGCCGGGAGCGATCATGGTCGACCCGACGTTGGTGTGGCTCACGAAGCGCTGTTGCGCCAATGGCCGCGAGTGCGCGACTGGATCTACGACAACCGTCGCCAGCTTCAGGCGCGTGCTCGCTTGCATCGCGCCGCAGCCCGCTGGGACGAGGTCGGCCGCCGGAACGACCATCTCCTCGCGCCGGGATTGCCTTTGCAGGAAGCGATCGACACCATGCGATCGTCGGCCGATCCGCTTTCGGTAAACGAGTCCGCCCTGATAGAAGCATCACAACGTCGCCAGCGGCGCCAGCGTAGAACGCGCCAGTTTGCGTCTCTCGCTCTAGCGGTTCTTTGTGCGCTGACGACCGTGATGGCGCTGTGGGCCGCCTATGCGCAGCAAGAGGCGGAGCAGCGCCGTCGGGAAGCGGTGCGCTTGACCGATTTCATGCTGGCTGATCTGGCCGACAAGCTGCGACCATTGGGTCACCTGGCACTGCTCGACGATGTGGGGCGCCAAGCGCTGGAGGTCTTGGGTAGCGACGATTCGGCGCAAATGAACGTAGCCGAACTGGTCAACCGTGCCCGCGCATTGCGCATGATGGGCGAGGTTCAGATGCAAGAAGGAAATCTGTCATCGGCACTAACGGCTTTCCAGGCTGCGGCGCGTGCCGCGGAAGCTGCGAATCTGCGCGCTCCAGGGTCGATCGCGGCGATCGCCGAGTCGGGTACGGCGGCGTATTGGCTCGGCTACTACCATTTTCGACGCAAGGACTTCCCCAATGCTGCAGGTCATTGGCGACGTTATCTGACCCAGACCGAAGCGCTGCTGGCGTTGGCGCCCGACGAACCTCGATGGCTGATAGAGCGCTCGTACGCACTCAATAACTTGGGAACTCTGGCGCAATCGGAGGGAAGAAACGCCGAGGCACTTGCGCGATTCCGGGAATCGGCGGATCTCAAGCGCCGCGTGCTTCTGCTGCGCCCCGACGATACGGATTTGCGTTTTGAGATGCTCGATACGCTCTCTTGGATCAGCGCGGCGGAACGCGCTGAGGGACGGTTGAATCTGGCCGCTGAGGGCTTTGCGGCGCAGCTCTCGATGCTGCGCACTTTGACAGCGGAACGTCCAACAGCGCTGGCATGGGAACGGCGGCTGGCAAACCTGTTGCGGCGTAGCGGTGTGGCAGCGCTCGAACGGGGTGCTGTCGCTGAGGCGCGTCAGCAGCTGGATGAGAGCATTGCGCGTCTCGAAGTGCTGCTGCCCAAAGCGCTCGACAACCGCGTCTGGCATCGCGATCTGGCGCATGGTTTGCTCGAACGGGCGAATCTGGCGCGGATCGAAGGCGACGCTGCGGGGGAAGAGCGGTTCTTGCGCCGCTCGGAAGCGCTCGCGGCCAAGGCGACCTTGGACGGCGATGTGCCTGCAGAATGGCATCGAATGTCGGCCCTGATCGCAATTCGCTTAGCCGTGCGTCAATCCAGCGCGATCGCGGAAGCACAGACCCTGGACCGACTAAGCCAGCTTGTCGACCAGGCACCAGACGATTTGTACGGACGAGTTGCGTTCGCTGGGGCTCTGATTTCTCGTGGGCGTCGTTTGGCGCAGGTCGGTCTACCCGACCAGGCTGAGCGCGACTTCGCTCGCACGCGAGATTTGTTGCGCTCCGTGGCACCGGATTCTCGCGATCCGTCGGTGTTGGCGCCTTGGGTGGCGGCGCACCTGGCTGCCGGCTTGCCCGCGCCGGCGGAATCCCGGCATTTGACTGACAGCCGCTATCGCCATCCCGACTACGTCGGACTGGGGGCGCTGCCCGTTGCGCAATCGGTGCTGCGTCCATGATCAGGTTCAGGCCTGCGGGTCTGACGCGCGCAAATTGGTGGTTTCGTCATCATGGTGAGCTGCGCCCGTCGCAGCGTCCAGATCGAGTTATGCCGGTCCAATCGGGGCACGGATGCTTTGTGCAGGTCCCACGTACACTCACAGCAAAAAGGAGTCAGAGATGACCTCAAAACCCGTCACACAGTTTTTCGTCCTCGTTCGCATTGAAGAGGGTCGTTACACTTTTGATCCGCCCGGCGGCCCGAATGGATACCAGTTCACCAAAGGGACCACACGTGGCACCATCGTGTTCAGGCTGGAATCGCGAGAATTCGAGTTCAACGGATGCAGTTTCCACCCAACAACAAAAGACGGCATGCCAGGTGTTGAGGCGCGTTGGGGTGCGGCGTCACGAAGTAAAGAAGAGCTTGCAGCGACTTTCGATTACCCAAGTGGGAAACTCTACGAAGGTCATCTTCACTTATTCTGCATAAATCGCCGAGCGGGCAAGTCTCTCGTGATCGACCCACAAGTCGGTAATGATGGCGAGACGGGCGAAGGTCCCTGACCTGGCGATAACAGGGCGGGCGGCTGCGATTTCTGGGCGGCCGCGCCGCTGAGCGCCGGACGGCTCGACCAGCGTTTACGTCGAGACCAGGACAATTGCGCACTTAGCGCGCAGACGCCGTGTTTATTCCGTTGCGTCGGCGAATCGAACGGTCCGGCCTAAACAGCAAGCTGAATCCGTTGAAGGGTCGGAAAGACACCGAAAAGTCCGGCAGCCCGGCCGCTGCCGCCCCTCACCCCCGGGCGGGAGTCGGGGCAGATGCAGCTTTGCCGCACACTGCTCTCGAAAAATCAGTACCAATAGGTTTTCATCAGGCGAAATCAGACGGCGATCCTGAAACTGAGTCGATCGCCGTTGCATCGCAATTGCGAGGCAACGGACTCAAGCCGCACCGCTCATCAGGGCGCTTCTCGCCTGAGCGAATGGTGCTTTTGACCAGTCAAGGAGACCGCCATGGCATTCGAGATAACCATCGAAATCGATCACGATCTGAAGAAATCCACCGTCCGGGCTTCCGGCGAAGATAGACACGTTATCACCGATGAAGAGCGCCGATCATTCGGGATCGACGATGCCTCGCTAAAGCGAGCTGTTGCTCTGAGCTTCGGAAAAACGCCGAACGACGTATTCGTGCGCAGCCCGACACCTTGGGGCGATTTGTACAAGACCTACAACTGGGAGCAAGTGACGGTCCATGTGCGCCCGGTATCGGCTCAGATCACAAGCATTTCGGCAAATCCCCAGATCTTGAAGCGGCAGAAGTTCAAGAACAACAGTTCAATTCCAGGTTTCTTCGACGTTGCGATCTCGACCGACGTCAGCGACACAGTTGAGGCCAATTGGACTGAGACTGCCGACGTATCAGTTTCGCAGTCGGTCCATTACGGCGTGGAGTTTTTCGGCGGTGAGACGTCGATTACGTTCTCGCTCGGTTTCCAGCGCGGCGGATCGCAATCAAGGACCGTATCGATCGGTCAGACGTCTGGCGTGCAGGTCGAGCTGCAACCCGGTCAGGCGGTGCAAGCGTTGCTGTCCGCCAACCTTGGCCGAATTGGGGTGCGCGTTGAATTCGAGGCTTACCTTTCGGGCATCGCTGCCGTCAATTACAACCCGGCTTATCGCGATCATCACTTCTGGGCGATGTCGATCAATGGTCTTCGTCAAGCGCTGGGGCTGCAACAACGGCTCCGAATGATAGAAGACATCAGTGTTGGCGTTTACTCGGATGGCGATATTACGCTGGAAGATCTGGCGGGCAACCCGGCAATGAAGCTGACCACAGGTCTGGTTCGCGAGAGCTTGCGCGATCGATTCGGAGGGCTTTTGGCAAGCGGTGTGCCGACGATGAACCACATCTTCGACAATGCGCAGCAGGCTAAGGGTACTGCCGGTCACGACACACAGAATCGCCGCAACAAAGATGCCGATTCGCCAAACGGGAAAGGCACGGCCGGTCAAGATGCGCAGAGCCGACGCAACAGGCTTGAGGGCGACGATGCGCCGTCAGGCAAGGGCACGGCCGGCCAGGACGCGCAGGGTCGTCGCAACAGATTTGATGATGAGGACGACGCGCAGTACAAGAAGGGCACAGCCGGTCAAGACGCGCA
>ERZ1066125.129-NODE-129-length-56181-cov-40.371147_pt1 | contig 56181 bp, 34 predicted proteins | sample MGYA00382772_ERZ1066125 | MGnify/ENA primary metagenome ERZ1066125 (study PRJEB33369, sample SAMEA5778355) | biofilm metagenome | biome: Industrial cooling water; feature: Water cooling tower basin; material: Biofilm | place: United Arab Emirates | collected... | reverse complement strand
AAGCCATCGAAGCTGTTGACGCTGCGCGTGAAATTGAGGCCTTGCTGGGTGGTGACAGTGGACAAGATCGGACGCACGCGCACCGAGGTTTGCTCGTCCTGATCGACGAAAGACTCGCCATAGACGTTCGGGTACGCGGCCGAACTCGGCGCCTCGCTCGGATAGCTGTGCTCTTTGCTCGACAGCAAAGCGTTACTCGACGAATACGTGCGCTCGCGCAGCAATCGGCCTTCGTTGGCAAAAATGGGTGGTTGTGGCGGCGGCGGAACAAAGTCCACCTCGACGCCGAAATCGTTCTCCAACCGCGAGCCATCGGGCTCGGTGACCTTCACCGTCTTGAAGTTCGGGCAATTGCTGCACGGCACGATGATCGGCACCGAGCCGTAGTCATAAGTCCAGGTGCTGGCCTGCTCAAGCGCCGATCCGGTGAAGGTTTTGCTGATCAGCGCGAAATTGTCGGAATAGTTGGCTACGGCGAGCACTTGGTAGTCCCCATTGCCCTGGCTGAGGCAGGAGAACACGGGAACAGAGCGATAGTTGCGGCGCGACAAGAACGAGAACGTGCCGGTGAGTTTCGAAGGGTGAGTGATGGTGTAAGTGAACGCACCTTTGGAGGTTGATGGTTCGGGACAGGTGTTCGGTGTTTGCACCGGCTCCAAACCGCCCGGCGTCGTCAGCAGGCTGCCGCTGGTGTACTGATAAATCCAGGTCGAGTCGTCGGGCAGCGTGACCGTATTCAGCGCGAAAGCCGCTCCGGGCGCGGCGATATAAGTGTACGAAACAGTGCGCGACGGTGCGCCGTTCGCGACAACCGAGCTAATCTGATCGCCGTCGTAGTAGAACGTCAGGCTGCGATTATCGTCGGCAGTGCCAACACCATCGCTCTGGATGCCGACGAGCTTGTCGCCGCTCCAGGTGTAGTTGACGCGATTGCCGAAGCGGTCTTCGACGCGCGTGACCATCAACCAGATGCGAACACGCGGCACCGGAAACTGGGTACCGCCGCCTCCACCGCCCTGTGCAAGCCAAGCTTTTTGCACCGGCAGCGTGTTCTTCACGATCATGTGATCGAGAGTGTATTTCACGCCATCGGGTGTGATTGCGATAAAACCTTCGCCGCTGCGGCCGCTGCCGGGGTTGTTCAACGTCGGCTTGCATTGAAAGCGCGTCATGCCCTTGGTGATCCACGCTGCATTGCCGCCCGAGAGTTGCGGGAACCCTGGGCTCGCTTGCTTGAGCACTTCCTCCGAGCCTCGACCGGGCAGATGTAGATGCACGCCGTGATGCACTTCCGAAAGCGCGAAGTTCAGTGCCGAGTTGGTTGGTGCCAGCGCCGTGTTGCAGCGCTGGTCGGTCTGCGACCCTGGCAAGCCAACCTTCCAGCCTTGCTCGGCCAGAAAGGTCCCGGACAAATGCGGCAGGTCCAGTTCCCAATCGCCTAATCCGGGTGGCCGATCGCCGTTACGCGGATCCTCGATCCGAAACCGTCGCCGCGCCTCCACCGCCAGCCCGCTATTGCCGGGCACCGAGATATCCACCACGCTGAACTCGGTGGAGCCGTTGTACAAACTCACGTACTCGCCAAACGCCTCGCCCCCAAGCGGGCCCACCTCACGCGCAGCTTTGAGGCGCTTGTCAAACTCTTGGAAAGGCTCGAAAAAGCTGACTGTCTCCGGGTTCGGCGGCGGGTCGGTGGCCGTCGCCGGGAACGGCAGCAGGAGCGCGAGCAGCAGCGCGGACGCAGGCGGAAACGGACTCATGAAAACCTCGCGATAGCACGAATGCAGAGGATCGGCGAAGGCGCGAAGTGTCGCACTATCGACGCGTTGGGATCGATTCGGGGTCAAGTCTGTGACCGATCCGCAGCATCGCCAATCAGCGTTACGCTGATCTTGCTGTACGGGTTACGCTGATTGGCGTGTAGGAAAATTCTGACAAAGCATCCATGCGGTTTCCAGGCGACGTCTCCATTTGCGCCCGAACTTCCGCCTGACTCGAAGTGTAAGCGCCATCACCTGCGCACTAGCGTCACGTCATCTCGCAATCTTCTGAGGCCGTTTGCCATGCCTTATGGTTCTGCGGCAACCTCGGCACACACGGTGTAGCCTAAATGCCGTGTTTCTCCCGGACGTAGCAACCGATGCTGTTCTTCGCCACCTGCGCCCGCGGTCTGGAACCGATCGTTGCCAAAGAACTCGCTGCGCTCGGTGCCGGCGAGGTGCGCGAGACGGTCGCGGGGGTGCGTTGCGAGGGCGAGCTGGAGACGCTGTATCGCGTCGGCTATTGCATCCGCGCCGCGAGTCGCTGGCTGTTGAATCTGGCCGAGAGCGAGATCGCCGATGCCGACGGGCTTTATGACCTGGCGCGCGGCGTGCCGTGGTACGAACACTTTGGTGCCGAAGATCGCTTTGCCATTCACGTGGCCGGGCAGTCGGCCCTGATCAACGATTCGCGCTTTGCGATGCTGCGTGTGAAAGACGCCATCGCCGATGTGTTTCGCGAGCGCGATGGGCGGCGGCCGTTTGTCGATGCCGAGAGTCCGGATGCCTCGATCCATGTTGCGCTGAAAGGTCGCCGTGCGACGATCTCGCTGGATCTGATCGGCGGTTCGCTGCACGAGCGTGGCTGGCGAGCGCAGGGCCACGAGGCGCCGATCAAGGAGACGCTGGCGGCGGGTATGTTGCTGCGCGCCGGCTGGCCGTTCGCTGTCGACTGGATTGCCGATCCTTTCTGCGGCTCGGGTACGTTGCTGATCGAGGCGCTGCAGATCGCGGCGCGGGTACCGGCGCAGCGGATGCGCGAGCACTTCGCGTGGCTGCGCTGGCGTGGGCACGACGCGCAGCGTTGGGCAGCGGTACGCGCCAGTTGCGATGCGGCCATCGACTTCACCGCGCTGCCGCGCGCGTTCGGGAGCGATAGCGAGGCGAGCGCGATCCGCATTGCCAGGAGTCAGTCGGCATTGGCGGGCCTGGCCCCGCACTGCGAGTGGCAGCGTGCCGATGCGCGGGCGTTTGCCCCGCCCCCGGGCAGCGGATTTGTGGTCGGCAATCTGCCGTATGGCGAGCGCCTCGGGGACGAGCGCCAGTGGCTCAGTTTGCATCGCGAATTCGGCGCGGCGCTCAAGGCGCGCGCGGTCGGCGCGCGGTTTGCGTTGCTCACCGGCAGCGAGACGCTGGCGCGCGCCACCGAGTTGCGCGCGCAGAAAGTCACCACACTGCACAACGGTGCCATCGAGTGCGCGCTGATCACGGGCGAGGTGCAGGCGCCGCGCGCCATCGAAGGGCCGCCGAAGTTCAAGCGAGCGGGCGCTGAGATGGTCTACAACCGCATTCTCAAAAACCGCCGACGCCTGAAGCCCTATCTGGAACGCCACGGCATCGAGTGCTACCGGATCTACGACGCCGACATTCCCGAGTACGCCGCCGCGATCGATGTTTACGCCGATCGCGTGCATATCCAGGAATACCAGGCGCCGGCGGAGATCCCGACCGACAAAACCGCCGAGCGCTTCGACGACATCGTCATCGCCGCCCGCCGCGCACTGGAGGTGCCGCGCGAGCGCTTGTACTTGAAGCAACGCAGGCCGCAAACGCCCGGCGAGCAATACCAGCGACAGGCCAATACCGGCGACTTTTTCACCGTGCGCGAGAACGGCGCGCTGTTCGAAGTCAATCTTGCCGACTATCTGGATACCGGCGTGTTTCTCGATGGCCGGCAGATTCGCAGTTGGATCGCCGAGTCCACGCGCGATGCGCATGTGCTGAATCTGTTCTGTTACACCGCTACCGCGAGCGTCGCGGCCGCCTTGGGCGGCGCACGCAGTTCTGTGAGCGTCGATCTCTCGCCCACGTACACTGCGTGGGCGGAGCGCAACTTTCGCTTGAACGGATTGACGGCCGAGCATCGCATCGTCACCGCCGATGCGGTGGAATGGTTGAAGACGCGCAGCGAGCGCTTCGATTTCATTTACCTCGATCCACCCAGCTTCTCCAACAGCAAACGCACGCGCACCGTGCTGGATGTGCAGCGCGACCACGTCGATCTGCTGCGCTCGGCATTGGCGCACCTCAAACCCGGCGGTCGGCTGTTATTCGTCTGCAATTTGCGACGCTTCAAGTTGAGCGACGAGGTGAACGATTTTGCCGCAGTGACCGACGTCACCGAAGCCAGCATCCCGCCCGACTTCGCCCGCGATGCGCGTATACATCGCGCGTTCTGGCTGACATCACGGTTGTAGCGCTCGGGTGCTCGCGCAACGTACAGCGCGCGAGACAGCGACGTCAGGGGGTTGAGCCGTTCGCACCTATTCGAATCCGCTGACAAAGAGCGTGTCCGGGATGAACTCCGCCGCGCCGATATCCACGCTTGAGCCAATCACGCGGGGATTGCGATCGACGTCGAGGGCGCCCAGCCCGCCCGGAATCGCAGCGCTGCCGGCATCGATGCCGGGCGAGTTTTCGCCAAGGCGATAGTCGCTAGGGCCGGCGAAAACAGGTGCCGCGAGCCCTAGATTGCTTCCCAGATTGTTGCCGCCGGATACAGCCAAGGTCGCCGCGCCGTTGCCATGCACGATACTGTTGTGCATTGTGATCGGGCTCCCTGCAGCTTCGAACAACTGCCCAGGGGTCCGGTTACGGATGACCGTCAGGTTGTTCAGGCGCACGCTGCCGCCGCTGCCTTGCGTGATCGTCAAGTGGGCGATGAGGTTGCTGTCGGCGATCACCGAGTCGCTGAGGTAAGTGGTTGCGAGATCGCGGTTGTCGATCGCAATCTGGGAACTGTTCAGCGCCGTGGCGCTGTTGGAACTGGCGCGGATGCGCTGCAAATCGATCAGCGCGGATTCTGATGCAGCGATGCTCAATGCCGACGAAGAGCCGCTGGCGGTGGAATAATTGCTCGCCAACTCCAAATCCGCGATGCGCACCAAACTGCCATTGCGCGCCAGAATACTGAGACCGGCCCCGAGATTCTGGATGGCGCCCAGACTCTCGTTGCCGAAGATCGACACTTGGTCCAGCTCGACGCGTGCCGAGTCGAAGGCGGCAACCGCGAGACCGGCCCCGAATGTACTTCCGCTCACTGCGTCGACACGATTGTTGGCGAAACTGCACGCAACCAGGTGCAATGCGCCGCTGCCAAAAACCGTCGCGAATCCGCCCGCACCCAAGTTGCTGGCACGCCCTTGATTGAAGTGCACATCGGTGAAACGCACTGACGCGTTGCCACCAACGTTTGCCGTCAGGTTTCCGCCAGTGTTCGTGTCGCTGCCTTGGCCAAAGACCAGCCGCATCGCGCTGATCTCGAGCACACCCGCAGTTGCCTGGACCCTCAGATTGCTGGCCAGTTCGTTGGCATTTACCACCGTGGCGATCGGGTCGAGCCCGCCGGCAATTTGCGCGCTGAACCCCGCGTTCCAGCCGCCACTCAAGACCAGGGAGCCGGTTGCTGCGTTCACCTGCACACTTATCGGTCCTGTGAAGTCGATGGCTTGGGCGCGAACCTCGTCATTGGCCGGATTCGCAGCGGCCGCATTGAGGGCAGCCTGCAGGCCGGGATGCGTGCCTGCCGGTCCAACGGTGTAGATCGCTGCGCCGGCAAAATTGCAAGTACCTAAGGCGAGACTACCGACGATCCACAACCCGGTGATGCATCTGGATTTCATGATTGCGCCCGCTCTCTGGAAAGACCGGACTACGCTGATCCAACTGCTCAGACGTGCGTTAGGCTGCGCGCGCCAAATGTTGTCATGGCCGCGACAACTTGCGAGAAATCAGATGCTTAGGCGTGCAATGTCGACCGAAGGGGCGTGGCCGAAGGCGTGCCGATAGCGCCTGGAAAAATGCGACAGATCGTCAAAGCCAACTTTGGCCGCGACCTCGCCGACGCGCCAGCGACCCTCTCGCAATAACTCGCGGGCCGCCTCCAGTCGTGCTGCCAGCACCAGATCTTGCGGGCTGGTGTCGAGGCCAGCTTTCAATCGACGCTGCAGCGTGCGCAACGACACGTGAAACTGCGCGGCCAATTCCGGTGGCGTCAGATTCTCTGCTAAGTGCAGGCGAACGTGGGCCAACACACGCTCAGAGAATGCTTTGTCGCGCGGATCTGCGCCTGCATCGTCTACGATCGGCGCGGGTTTCTCGCCAGCTGGCATGGCTGGCGTCGGCGAGTCGTTTCGCGATAGCTGCTCGATACGCGTCAATAGGTCGCGCAGCTGTCGTCGGTGCCAGAAGTGCAGAAGTCCTGCACCCGCTACGCCAAACAACAGACCGATCGATCCCACCCAGAAGACCAATCGCGCACCGAATTGGCGCGCCACCGACTCAATCCAACTTGGGCCGCCCGCCAGTTGCAGAGAACGCCAGCGCTCCGGATAGCCAAAATCATTGTCGCCGTCCCAAGTGCGCGGCAGCAGCTGCGTCCCCACGGCGGGATCGGTCTGAGGCGCCGCGGCACCTTTCTCGCTCAGGCGACGCACGCGCTCAGGCGTGAGCGCCTCTGACTCACCGGGCGGATGGTCCACGAGCCAATCGTTCATCGCCACATCGACTCCCAGACGCAGACCAGTGCGCGGTTCGATGCCGATTCCGGCGAAGGGGATCGTGATCTCGAATCGCCAACCGGAGCGGGTTCGCTGCGGCGCAAACTCCACAACTAACGGCGCACCGGCGCGCTGTGGCACGCTGGCGCCAGAGAGCGCGCCGATGAGCGCATCGCCGCGCAGCGTGCCAACCCGTCCGTCGGGCAACAGCAGCAGGTTGATATCGTCGTCGTTCATCCGCTCACCGGCATCGCCACGCGGATCGATGTAGATTTGCAACGAATCGTATTGATGGTATCGATTAACATCCAGTGGCGTCGGCGCCGCAATCAATTCGCGGTCCTCGATCTCGACGGAGAGATTCAGACCATCGAGCGTCCAACAGGCGACGATTCGCGCCTGATTGCGCTCAGCGGCTGCGCCATCTGGCTCGACAATCGCAGCCGACAAAAAAGGTTCGCGCCATTCGCGCATATCGCCATCGACGGCCGCAACGAACTGGCAATAAGGCAGATCGCTTGCCTCAGCCAGCGCTGCTGATAGAACAAGGATCAGCAATACCCAACACGACTTGCGCATGCACTGCCGATGTCTAAATGCAGGGAACCAAGGTGCCGTAAAGCGACCGCCATTTCCACCAAAAGTGCCAACATTACCCGCGTTATCAAGCTCGTCGATGGTGGGCTTGGATTTCAGAGCCGCGCCGTTTGAGACACTACAACGGCACGCGCACAAACCCCTCCATCAATACCCGAGCGCTGCGGCTCATCAGGGCTTTGGTGACGCTCCATGCGCCGTTTTTGAGCTCCGCCTTAGCGCCCACGCGCAGTGTTCCCGAGGGATGACCAAAGCGCACCGCGTCGCGCGCGCTGCCCCCGGCGGCGAGATTGACGAGCGTGCCGGGTATGGCAGCAGCAGTGCCGATGGCGACCGCGCAGGTGCCCATCATCGCGTGATGCAGTTTGCCCATCGATAGCGCACGGACGCAAAGATCAATGTCGCCAGCGGCAACCGATTTGCCGCTCGATGCGGTGTAGGTTTGCGCCGGCGCGACGAAGGCGACCTTCGGCGTGTGCTGGCGGGCTTGCGCTTCGCTGGCGTTCTTGATCAGGCCCATGGCCAAAGCGCCAGCGGTGCGGATCGCTTCGAACTGCGCCAGACGCCGCGGATCGTTGTTGATGTGCTCTTGCAGCTCTACGCCGCTCAATCCGATGTCGGCGGCATTCACGAATACCGTCGGAATGCCGGCGTTGATCAACGTGGAGTTCAAAGCGCCCAGTCCCGGCACGTCGATACGGTCGATCAGATGGCCGGTGGGGAACATCGCGCCGCCGTCGCCCTCGTCGGCCGGCTCCATGAATTCGAGCGCGACTTCGGCGGCGGGAAAGGTCACGCCGTCGAGCTCAAAATCGCCGGTCTCCTGCACCGCGCCGTTCGTCATCGGCACATGGGCGATGATGGTTTTGCCGATATTGGCCTGCCAGATGCGCACGGTGCACAAGCCGTTCTGTGGCACGCGCTCGGGATCGATCAGGCCATTGGCGATCGCGAACGGTCCGACGGCGGCACTCAAATTGCCGCAATTACCGCTCCAGTCGACGAAAGCTTTGTCGATCGCCACCTGTCCGAACAGGTAATCCACATCATGATCGGCGCGTGCGCTCTTGCTCACCAGAACCGCCTTGCTCGTGCTGGAGGTGCCATTGCCCATGCCATCGATGTGTTTGCCGTATGGGTCCGGGCTGCCGACGACGCGCAGCCACAAAGCATCGCGCGCGGCGCCTGGCGCACGCGCCGCTTCGGGCAGTTCGTCGAGATTGAAGAACACGCCTTTGCTGGTGCCGCCACGCATGTAGGTGGCGGCGATGCGCTGTTGCGGAGGGTGGGCCATCATTGACTCGCCACGGCTGATCGATGCGAAATCATGCGCGCCCGGACGCAGGGGCAGCAACCGGCGCGCCCCGTGCCCCGCTACGCCCCCGTCGCAGCGTAGACTTCGCGACTTCACATTTCCGACCTGCTCGCAATGAAACACGGCTTCGGCACACGCGCTATCCACGCCGGGCAATCGCCCGATCCTTCCACCGGCGCGGTGATGACGCCGATTTATGCGACCAGCACCTACGTACAGCAAAGCCCCGGCGTACACCAAGGCTACGAGTACTCGCGCTCGCACAACCCGACGCGTTTTGCCTGGGAGCGTTGCATTGCCGACCTGGAAGGCGGTTCGCGCGGCTACGCGTTTGCGTCTGGTCTTGCTGCCACCAGCACCGTGCTCGATCTATTCGATGCGGGCAGTCACATCGTTTGCATGGACGATGTTTATGGCGGTACCTACCGGTTGTTCGAGCGCGTGCGGCGGCGCTCGGCGGGGCTCGATTTCAGCTTCGTCGATCTCAACGATTTCGACGCACTCGCTGCCGCGATGCGCCCGAACACAAAACTGATCTGGGCGGAAACGCCGACCAACCCGATGCTGAAAATCGTCGATCTGGCGAGGCTCGGGCAATTCGCCCGCGACCGCGGCGTGGTGCTGGTGGTCGACAACACCTTTTGCTCGCCGGCCATCCAGCGTCCGCTGGCGTTCGGCGCGCACATGGTCATGCATTCGGCAACCAAATACTTGAACGGCCACTCGGATATGGTCGGCGGCGTGATTGTCGTAGGCGACGAGCCTGAGCTGGCCGAGAAGATGACCTTCCTGCAAAACGCCGTGGGCGGTATCCAAGGTCCCTTCGACAGCTTTCTGGCGCTGCGCGGCGTGAAGACGTTGCATTTGCGCATCGAGCGCACCTGCGACAACGCGTTGGCTATTGCGCGCCACCTTGAGGGACATCCAGGCATCGAGAAGGTGATTTATCCTGGGTTGCCGAGCCACCCGCAGCATGCGCTGGCGCAGCGGCAAATGCAGGGCTTCGGCGGCATCGTGTCGGTGTACGTCAAGGGCGGACTGGATGGCGCCAGGCGCATGATGGAGCGCTGCCATTTGTTTGGTCTGGCCGAGTCTTTGGGCGGCGTCGAAAGCCTGATCAATCACCCGGCAATCATGACCCACGCCTCGGTGCCCGTCGAACGCCGCGCGCAGCTGGGCATTGCCGACAATCTGGTGCGGCTCTCGGTGGGTATCGAAGATGTGGGTGATTTGATTGCTGAGCTGGATGCGGCGTTGGCGGGCTGATGACTGGGCAAAAAATGCCAAGCGGAAGCGTCGCACATGAAGTCACGAAGCAACAACAAACACTGGAGGGACGACTGTCTGCTTCATTCGTGTCTTCGTGTCTTCGTGTGAACGAATAAGTTCTAGCAGCGGTCTCTATCACGTGCCGACGTGGACGTCGGCGCTCCCAGGGTTACCGTTGCCGCGGCGGATTGGCGTTCACCGCGGCGATGCGATCGCGCTGGAAGCTGAGTTCGGAACGTCCGCCGGGCACGCGCTGCTCAAGCACCAGGAACTCATCGTCGACGCGCTTGATGACGCCCTGGCGCTTGTGGCCTTCCACGGAGATCACCTCAACGCGTTCGCCGATCGCCGCGATCAGTGCTTCAGTGCTGAGCTCCAGCGGAATCGGCTTTGGCGGTTCGCGGCGTACCACCGCTGGCGGCGCCATCGCGACAGTGACCGGCACCGTGGCCGGGCCTGCCGCCGGCGCACTCACGGGTGCTCGCGGAGCTGCCGCCGCGGGCTTGGGCGCGGGCGCACTGGCATCGCCCCGCGCAATCATGTCGTACACGCTGCCGCCGTATTCCAACGGCAGCAATCGCACCGGGGCCGCTTCGACGATCAGAGGCATCGCCGCCTCGTCGTCGTGCTGAAGTTTGGGTTCCATGCGCATGAACTTAAGCGCGATCGGCTCATCGCTGGCAAAATCCGGCGCCTTGGCGATGATGCTGAGCGCACCGCCCTGGCGCGCGAACGAGGAGTAGATCGATTCGGTCTCCGGCGACATGCGCATGCCGAAAACTTCCAGCACGCGCCGTGCCGCTGTGATGTGGCGGCGTTGAAACTCGTCGGCATCGACCTTGGCCTCGGCAGCGCACCACTCGTTGCGTGCTGCGATGAAGCCGCGATCGTCGAAGGTCACGGTGAATCCCAATCGGGTCTGCTCGGCCACATCGCTGCGCGCATAGCGCTCGGCGACATCCACCTGCAGTGCTTGCTCGATGCTCGTTCGCATCGCGTTCGGTGCATCCAGTACCAGCTCCTGGACGACATTCTCCGGTCCGGTGACGCGGTAACCCACACTGAGCGTGGTCTCGGTATACGCCAGCCCCAATTCCTGGCGCAAATTCAGCGGCACAAAGTAGCGATAGGCGGTGCAACCTTCGGTCTCGAAGGGCGCACCGGCCGCCAGACCAAGCTTGGGTTTGCCCGGAAACATCGATTCGGCCAGCTCGACCTCGAATCCGCGAAGACGCACGTGCAGCGCGTCTGCCGGCGGCAAGTTCGGAGCTGAGAACCCGTTTCCGCGCGCAGCGTCGTTCATCGCCCGCAGCAGCGTTGCAAACGCCCTGCTTTCGCCGGTGATCGGATTAGCGGCGCGCAGTGTCCATCCCCAGCCTGGTGTGTCGATTTCGAACCGATCGGCGATGATGTACGAGCGCCCGTCGTTATCGAGGTCCATGCGAAACCGCGACACGCCGACATCGCCTCCCAACGTGTAGTAACCGCCGCGATGGGTCACAACGCCGTTGATGCCGGTCAAGCTCGACAACTGGCCGATGGCCTGCTCGATCTGGCTGATCAGCAGGAAATGCACGCCGACGACCAACGCCAGCAGGGCACCGACGGCGATCATCCACCGCGGCACGCCGCTGGTTTTCGGCTTCTGCGGCTTGATTGGCTTTCGCGCCATAGCCTGTCTCCGTTCGGCGATACAGTCGGGGCGCAATGAGTCGCGCCGCCGCAGACAGAATATAGACTCCGGCGAAGAGATGTCGGGCGCGTTACGCAAAAAGCCAGACCCGATCTGGCAAACTGCCGGCTAATCGCTCAACTGTGGGAGGCAATATGCGCATGGTCTGGATTTCGTTGGCCGCTTTGGCCGCCGGCTGCAGCTGGGTGCGGCTCGACGAGAGCGCCGCAACCGTGCGCGTGCTGAGCCTGGGCGCGCCGGTCGCCGGATGCCAGTACAAAGGCGAGATTTCCACCAGCGTCACCAACCGCCTCGCGGGCATCGAGCGCAACTCGATTAAAGTCGCCGACGAGCTCGAAACCCTGGCGCGCAACGAGGCCGCATCGCTCGGCGCCAACACTCTTCGCGCCGAGTCCGAACCGGTGGCAGGAGAGCAGCGCTTTACGGCCTACGTATGTCCTTGACGTACCGATCTGCCGAGTAGCGCGCTTATCGGTACTCGGACGCACGGTTCGCATGCTGCAATGTTAAGCATCGAGCGTGCGGACCATGGGTCCGCGTAACAAAAAACCAGTGTCGCGAATCGCATTTCGGCGTCGCTAATCTTCAATGCGCTGCATCCCAGTGCGGCCCGGTGCCGACATCGACGATCAGCGGCACCTTGAGGCTGGCGGCCGCCTGCATGCGCTCGGCGATACCGGTCCTGAAGCGCTCGACCGCATCCTCGCGAACCTCAAACACCAGCTCGTCATGCACCTGCAGCAACATGCGGGCCTCATCCTCTTTGCCGACCAGCCAGCGATCGAGTTCAATCATCGCGCGTTTGATAATGTCGGCCGCCGTGCCTTGCATCGGAGCGTTGATCGCTGCGCGCTCGGCGCCGCCGCGCGCGGCGAAGCTTTTCGCTGCGATGTCCGGTAAATACAGGCGCCGACCGAACACCGTTTCCACATAGCCTTTGGCGCGCGCCGACTTGCGCGTGCTTTCCATGTACTCGCGCACGCCCGGATAGCGCTGGAAGTACAAGTCCACATACTGCTGCGCTTGAGCACGGCCGATGCCGAGTTGCTTGCCCAGTCCAAAGGCGCTCATGCCGTAGATCAAGCCGAAATTGATCGCCTTGGCGGCCCGCCGCTCGTTGCCGCTGACCTCCGCCAGTGGTTTGCCGAACACTTCGGCGGCCGTGGCGCGATGGATGTCGGCGCCAGCGCTGAACGCATTCAGCAGACCGCTGTCGCCCGAGAGGTGCGCCATGATGCGCAGCTCGATTTGCGAGTAGTCGGCGGCGAGCAGCACATAGCCCGGCGGCGCAATGAAGGCCTGGCGGATGCGCCGACCCTCGGGTGTGCGTATCGGGATGTTCTGCAAATTGGGATCGGACGAGGACAAGCGCCCGGTGGCCGCCACGGCCTGATGGAAACTGGTGTGCACACGCCCGGTGAGTGGATTGATGAGCTCGGGAAGCTTGTCGGTGTAGGTGCCCTTGAGTTTGGCGAGCGAGCGGTAGTCGAGAATTTTCTTCGGCAGCTCATCGACCTCGGCCAGATCTTCCAGGGCATCTTCGTTGGTCGACGGCGCACCCGAGGGCGTGCGCTGTTTGACCGGCAAGCCGCGCTCCACGTACAACACCTGTGCCAGCTGCTTGGTGGAATCGAGCGAAAACGGATGGCCAACGAGCGCTTCGGCTTCCTGCGCCAGCTGGTGCATGGCCTTGCCGAGCTCTTGGCTCTGCTGGCGCATCAGCCCGGCATCGATCAGCACGCCGCGGCGCTCCATGCGCGCCAGCACCGGCGCCAACGGCATCTCGATCTCTTCGAAAACGCGCCTCAGCGCGGGTGTCTCCTGCAGTTTCGGCCAGAAATGCTGGTGCAAGCGCAGCGTGACGTCGGCATCTTCTGCGGCGTAGTTCATCGCATCGTCGAGCGCCACCTGCGAGAAGCTGATCTGCTTGGCGCCTTTGCCCGCGACCTCCTCATACGCCACGGTCTGGATGCCCAGGTAGTGTTTGGCCAGCGCATCCATGTTGTGCAGGCTCGCGGTCGAGTCGAGCACGTACGATTCCAGCATCGTGTCGAAGCGAAAGCCGGCGATTGCAATGTCGTAACGCGTTAGTACGTTAAGATCGTATTTGCCATGCTGCGCGATCTTGGTCTTGCTCTCGTCCTCGAGAATCGGCTTCAACGCATGCAGTACCGCCGCGACGCTCAACTGCGCCGGTGCGCCGGGATAGTCGTGGGCCAAAGGAATATAGGCGGCATCGCCGGGCGCGACGCATAACGAGATCCCAACCAGTTCAGCGCGCTGGGCATCGAGGCTCGTGGTTTCGGTGTCGAAAGCGAAGGCCTCGCTGCCCTTGAGCTTGTCGACCCAGCGCGCCAGCGCGCTCGTGTCCATGATCAGCTCGTAGTGTTTCTCGATCGTCTTGGCAGCGACTTCGGGTTTCGGAGTCTGTGCCGGCGGGCCGCCGACCTCGTTAAGGGCTTGCTTGAAGCCATAGCGGAAGTACAGCTCGCGCAGTTTCTCGACATTCGGCTCGGTGCGCTTCAAGTCAGTTACGCCCACCGGCAGCGCCACATCGGTTTTCACGGTCACCAGTTGGCGATTCAGCGGCAAGCGGTCGAGCGCCGCGCGCAGATTCTCGCCAACCTTGCCGCCAACCTCGCCGGCGCGCGCCATCACGCCTTCGAGCGAACCGTACTCGGCGATCCACTTCGCAGCCGTTTTCGGCCCGCACTTGTCGACGCCCGGCACGTTGTCGACGCTGTCGCCCATCAGCGCCAGATAGTCGACGATACGCTCGGGCGGCACGCCAAACTTGACCGCAACACCGGCACTGTCGAGGGTCTCGCCGGTCATAGAGTTCTGCCAGCGAATGCCGGGTTGCACCAGCTGCGTCAGGTCCTTATCGCTAGTCGCGATAACGACCTCGTGATGCTGCTCAAGCCCTTGCAGCGCCAGCGTGCCGATCACATCGTCGGCCTCCACGCCCGGCTCGCGCAAGATCGGCACGCCGAGCGCTTCCACCAGCGTCAGCAGCGGTTCGATTTGCGAGCGCAAGTCTTCCGGCATCGGCGGTCGATTGGCCTTGTAGTCGGCGTACAGCGCGTCGCGAAAGGTCGGGCCCGAGGCGTCGAACACGAATGCGAGGTACTCCGGCTTGGCCTCGCTCATGATCTTGCGCAGCATGTTCACCACGCCGAACAACGCCCCCGTCGGCTCGCCCGCCGCATTGGTCAGCGGCGGCAACGCGTGGAAGGCGCGGTACATGAAACTAGAGCCGTCGATCAGGTACAGCGTTGCCATGGGTGTCGTCCGAGGTGTTCAGGACGACAAGACTACGCGTTCAATTGGATGCGTGATTCGACGCGCGCGCCGAGAACATGCGACTCACCAGAGGTTTTCGGTATCAGCACTCTCGGTGGGAACGAACGCGCCCGTGGTCAGCGTTGCGCCAACAGCTGGAGGCTCGTCCTTGTCGCCGCAATCGCTGAACAGACGAGTCCAGGTCGCTATTACCACGCCAGCTTCAGTGCGCTGTACCTTGATGTCGCGTACCTCGTCGTTTTCAGAGCGAAGCTCGATGCCGGGACGCAAATCCACTGCGCGACTGATCGGGTCGAGTGTTAACTCGGCGCGCAGGGTACAGCGCCGACCGTTCTTGACGACGGGTTCCGCGCGCACATCGCGAACGCGATACAGTGCGGGCTCAACCTGCAGTTGTTGTAGCCATTCTGGCGCGAGGTCGGGCCATCCTGGCGCCGCTTTTTCGTGATCCCCTCGGCGCAGGAAGTGTAGCCCGTGCCCCGTTTTGCGCGGCTCGCTTCCCGAATGGATATCGTTGACAAAGCCAGCGATGTCATTGGCATCGATCAGGTATTGCCGTTCGCCCCAGCGCACCGGCACTAACTCGCGCGCAAAGTGGCCGAATCCACGCTCCAAGTTGCGCCACCGAAAATCCAGAATCAGTCGCCCGTCGGCCTTTTTCACCAGGCCCTCGTTGGCCCCATAAAGTCCAAGGCAGCCGTGCCAGGTGATCGCAAAGCCCGTTTGGTCGGCAATCCTGAGGCTTAGATTGGCGCCTAGCCCATCGCCCCAGTAGTACTCGCCGGCCCACGGATGCTGCCCAGCGAGCTCCTTCAGCTCTTGCTCGATCGCCGCAATACGGATGTCGATCAGCGCCGGGGTACCGTGGCCAGCCTCAAGCATGCCCGGCATCGGTGCCTTCGCCGCGTCCTGCTCCACGTCGAGTGGCGACTGGGCCACAGCGCCCATAGTCAGCAGCAGCAAGGAAGCGAACATCCCGAGATGCGCGAGCATGGGCGTACCTTTCATCTGGTGTCCAGAGTGAGTCTATGCACGTTCCAGATGACAAAGCCTTTCGATCGGATTAGCGATCATTTACGTGGAGATTTGTTCTTCAAGTCGAATCACCAGCAACGTCTGATCGTCCCGCCCCACGTCGCTCTCCTGATGCGCGAACAGCGCACTGAGGATGGCGTCGCGAATCTCCGCGGGCGACTCGCCGCTGCGCTGCACGATAGCGCTCAGTCGGTCGATGCCGAACTCCTCGCCTGCGCCGTTGCGCGCTTCAACGATGCCATCGGTGTAAAGCACCAGCAGATCGCCTGGTTCGGCATCGGTGTGGGCGTTCTCATAACGGTGCTCACGAAGGATGCCGATCGGGATATCGCGACCCATGCTCAGGCGCTCGATTTGCCCGTTGCGGCGCCGCAGCGGCGGCAGATGCCCGGCGTTGCAGATGCGGAAATGGCGCTCATGCGGCGCATAGAGCAGGCCCAGTGCGGTCATGAAATGGCCACGCGGACGGCGCGAGAAATAGTAGCGATTGGCATAGGTCATCGCGCCAGCCGGGCCTTCGCCTTCGTCGCCCTTATAGGTGCGCAAGATCGCATCGAACTGCACCGCTTCCATGGCTGCGCCAGCGCCGTGGCCGGAGACATCGGCGATCAGCACGCCAAAGGTATCGGGCCAGTCGGCGGGATAGTCGGTGCGCACGCGGTGCGATAAACGCACCAAATCGTAGTAGTCGCCGCCGGCGGTCAGGGATGGCTGATAGTGAACCGCGTAGTCGGCGCCGCGAAATTGCAGGTTGTCGGGTAGCAAACGACGTTGCACATCCGCCAGATCGCGGATCTCCGATTCGGCCAACCGCGAGCGTTCCGACAGATCGCGCCGATCCAGTGCGCCGCTGATGTACGCGCCGTAGAGATTGGCGATGGTGTGCAGCAGCGGCAATTCGACGGAGGCGAAAGCGTGATCGCTGCGATGCGCAAACACCAACGCGTGATCGGTGCGGCCATTGGCGTACAGCGGCAGCACGATCGCCGACTCGGCCGGCAACAGGCGCTCGAGCAGCGATTCGCGCCAGAGCGCATCCGGCGCGCCGCGCCAGGCTTGCTCGCCGAGCAGCGCCAGCGAGCCTGGCAGGCGTGGTGCAAGGCCCAGCTCGCCGATCGGATCGCGGGCATCGATCAGTACTTCGCCGCTCGGCGTACTCAGCGCCGCGAGTTGCACCACGCCATCGCCGGGACGATGCAATAGCGCGAATCCGATGGCGCCGTAGCGCGCGTGCAATAGCTCCGTGTTGAGTCGCCACGCCGCGATGGCGTCGCCATCGAAGGCGCTCAAGCGCCTCAAGTCATCGGTGGTGGGTAGCGGCAGCATGCGTCAAGCATAGTGGACGCGCTTTGGTCGCGTCTTGCTGCTGGAACGCTTCGCGGCGCCGCTCAGAAAGTCAGAAACCGGCTCCAGAAATCGCAGTACGGTTTGCGGTAATCGACGATCAGTGGTTTGTCCACCGTTGCGAGTTCCAGGGCGACATCCTGGCTGGCGGTGCGTTGCGGCCAAGCCGGATCGCCGCCGCCGCCCGGATTGCCGCTGGCCGCAAAGCGCGTCCAATAGCGCTGGATGCGCTCGCTCATGGCGCGCTCGGCGGCGGTGAAGGTGTCGCTGGGGCCGAATACGAAGGCGATTTCGGCGCCATGGAACGCGCCATAGATGCGCGAGGCGTTGTCGAACACGTGCGTGTACACGTAGCGCCAGGTCGGGTTGCCGGCGGCGGCGTGTTTGCGCGAGTACGCGCCGGCGGGACAAGCAAAGGTCAGATCGTCGGCGAGGTCGGCGTAGGCCAGTGTTGGGCTGGCATAGTTCGACGCTGGATATTGGGCCAGAACCAGCCCCGCGATCTGCGGCGTTTGCGCACGAACCAGCGCTTCGTAGGCGGCGACCGTTTGCGGTCGCTGCGACGGGCCGAGCAGGGTCGTCATTTCGTCCTCGTTGACGCCGACGATGAGTGGAACCGCCGCCCCGCGCCCCGCGCCCAGCGCCGCCCCGGGTGCTTCCAGCAGCGAATACTCATCGACGATGTAGCCGAAGTTCTCGCCCGGGTTGCCAAAGCCCACCGTCGGCTGCGTGGCCTCGATCAGCGCCTGCCAGGACAAGCCGCGCATGCAAGCTTTGCGGTCGACGTTGCCAGCGCACGCGGACAGGCCGATGACACGATCGCCCTGCGCGTAGGCGCTGGTTTGCGCGCCGACGTTGACAGCCAGTGCCGGTAGCGCCGTGGGACACCCGCCGCTTTGCATGATCGCCCGATGGAACAAGCCGCGGGCCAGTGGGCTTGCGAGCAGCGCGCAGGTCGATAAGCCGCCGGCCGATTCGCCAAACACGGTGACGCGATTCGGATCGCCACCGAACGCCGCGATGTTCTGCTGCACCCAGCGCAACGCGGCAACCTGATCGAGCACGCCGTAATTGCCGGCGGTCGGATGGTCCGGCGCCTCGCCAGCGAAAGGCTGCATGGCCAGGTAGCCGAGCGGCCCTAAGCGATAGTTGATCGACACCAGCACGACGCCGTCATCAGCCAGCCGCGCGCCGTCGTAGAAGAGCCGTGAGCCGTCTACCGAACGTTCCACGGCCGAGCCTTGCGTCAAGCCACCGCCGTGAATCCATACCATCACCGGTTTCAAATCCGCGCCTGGCGCCGGCGTCCAGACGTTGAGCTGCAAACAGTCTTCGCTCAAGCTACCGCGATCGCCAGCAAACACACCTTCGCTGATGGGACGCTGCGGGCACGATGGCCCGCGTGCCGTGGCGCGCAACGGCGCGGCGCGCGGCGCGGCCAGCTGCGGCGCGCGCCAGCGCAGGGCGCCGACCGGCGGGGCGGCGTAAGGAATAGCGAGATACTGCGTTAGCGCACCCTGCGCCAGACCTTCGACCAAACCTTCGCGCGTCGCCACCACGCGCGGCACGGTGGCGCTCAGCAGCACACGCAGCGGCCGCTCGCTACGCTGAAAACCGCCGCTGCCGAACGGATAGCGTAAGTCGAGCGCGATGCGATTGTGGTCGACGTCGTTGCGCGGCGTCACAAGGCGCGTCAGCGCCGTTCCCGCTGGCGCCGTCTGCAGCGGCACGCTGACGCAATCGCGGCAGTAGCCGCGCGCAAACACCAGCTCCTGCGTCAAGTCCGCATCCGCGGCAGCATGCTCGGCGAAAGCCCAGCGCGGGCGACCATTGCCGTCGTAGACATACAGCGTGGAAAACGCTCGGGCATCGGTGGGCGTGGCTCCGAATCGATACGTGATGAGCCCCCAGCCAGCGTCGGCCTCGCCTGCGTACCAAGTGCCCGAGAGCGCACTCTCCGCCAGCGTGGAGGCCGGCACGATCGACTCCAGACACCAGCGATGGTTGCGCCCTTCGAGCGTGAATTGCACATCGTAAAGAGCCGCAGCACCGGGGCGCGGGCTTCCGTCGCCACATTGCGCCGCAGCGGCGCTGCGGATTTGCACGCCGGGTGAGCGCTGAAATACGGCAGGCGTTCCGTTCGCAATCCGATACTCGACCAACTCGCCATTCGCGTCGTTACCGCTGCGCGCAGCGTCGAGCAGATACCACGTTGGTTCGCCGGCCTCGTCGTAGGTGAATAACGCACCGACCAGACGATCGCCAACGAATTGCCAATCCATGCCATGGCCGCTGCGCGTTCGGTCGTAATACAGACCGCTTTGTGCATGAGCTGCAACGCTAGCGAACAAGGAGAGAGCGAAAAGCAGGCGCATTGCGAACTCGGTATGAAAGGGCCATGCGATGATCAACGCAGATCGCCGCGGCGCGTTGACCGCTGCCAACTGAGATGGCGATTTGCCCGCTGCCATTGCCTCAAGATCTCCTGAGAACTCTGGGCTAAGCCGGCCGCTCCAGCTGCTCGATGATGTCGCGCACTTTGAACACGGCCTCAAGGAACGCCGGCTCGCGCTGCACATCGCGCGCCGGGCGGGTCGAGTGCTCCATCCGCAGCTCGTGCAAGATGGTCCCCGGCGCGCGCGACATGATCAGCACGCGATCGCCCAGATAGACCGCTTCCTCAATCGAATGGGTAATGAAGAACACCGTGGCTTGTTGCTCGCGCCAGAGTTTCACCAGCAAATCCTGCATCGCATAACGCGTGCCCGGATCGAGTGCGCCGAATGGCTCGTCCATCAGAATGATCCGCGGTTTCAAGATCAGCGTGCGCGCGATCGCCACACGCTGGCGCATGCCGCCCGACAATTCGTGCGGAAACTTCATCGCATCGGTGCCGGAATTGAGGCCCATCTTCTCGATCCAAACGCGAGCCTGGTCGCGGCGCTCTGCCAGCGGCACGCCCCGGCACTCCAGGCCGAATGCGATGTTGTCGATCACGCGCAAATGATCGAAGCTGGTGTAATCCTGAAACACCATGCCGCGATCGGCCACTGCGCCGCCGACTGGCTTGCCGAACACCAGCACCTGCCCGGTGCTCGGCGGATGCTGCGGCGACAAACCCGCAATCAACCGGAAGATGGTCGACTTGCCGCATCCCGACGGCCCGAGGATCGCAACGAACTCGCCGTGATCGGGCCGATCGTCGATCGCGAAATTGACGTTCTTGATCGCCGTATAGGCGCGCTCGCCCTCGCCGTAGGTCTTGCTGACATTCTTGAATTCAACCACGTGCGGGCGAACGAGAGCGGTGTCGGTCATGGCGCGGGCCAAACTGATGCGATGGCGTGAACGATAGCTCTAATGTCGGTCGCGCTATAGCGCAGAAGCATCTCGCAGTAGGGGCAGGGGGCAAGGAGCGGGGGACGCAACTGAAGCGCGAATCGCGCGTGACTGCCTGGCAGCGCTGCAAATCGCATGATTCGGAGGTTGGCGCTCGGCCCCCGCCCCCTCCCCGCGGCCCTTTCGCCCGGCCTCGAAGCAAATGCATCCGATTCAGAAAAACACGTTCACCGCCACCACCGACATCACCGCAAACAGCAGCGTCAGCGGCACACCAACGCGCATGAAGTCCGGCGAGCGATAGCCGCCCGGGCCGCTGATCAGCGAGTTCACGGCGTTACTGGCGGTCAAGAAGTTGTTCGATGCGCCGAGCGCCGCGATCAGTGCGTACTCGACCGGGCTGGCGTTGTTCGCCAGCGCCAGATTGATCGCCATCGGTACCATCAGCACAGCAGCGCCGACTTGCGAGATGGCCATCGCGGCCGCGGCGCTGATCAGCGCCAGCGCCAACTGCAGCAGCCAGTCGGGCCAGCCGTGCAGTTGCTGCGAGACCGATTGGGCGATGTATGCGGCGGTGCCGGTGCTGTCGACCGCAACGCCAAGCGGGATCAGGCAGGCCAGCAGGAAAATAGTTTTCCAACTGATCGCCTTGTAGGCCTCGTCCATGCTGATGACCCCGGTCAGCAACATACCGAGCGCCGCCGCCAGGAGCGCCAGCGGCAGCGGGAAATGGCCGATCAGCGCGAGCACAAAACCGAGCGCAAAGAAGCTCAGTGCCATCCACTGCTTTTGCGGCCGCGCTTCGTCTTTCGGATAGTCGGTGACCACCAGAAAATCCTTCTCATGCGCATGCTCGCTGAGTTCTTGCCAGCCGCTGTGCAACACCAGGCAGTCGCCGGCTTTGATCTCGATGCTGCGGATGTCCTCGCGAAAAACCTCATCGCCGCGATTGAGCGCCAGCGGGCTGGTGCCATAGCGCTTGCGAAGACGCAGCTCGCCGATCGTCTTGCCGATAAAACGCGAACCCGGCGGCACCACCGCCTCGGAAATACCTGAGCGTGCGGGATTGAACGCGTCTTCGAGCATGCGCAGTTGTGTCGACAGTTTCAGGCCATGCGCATTGCAGAAGTGTTCGACCAACTCGCCCTGACCGAGTACGCCGAGCACCACGCCGGGATTAATCATCGTGTCCCCGGGTGGCGCCACGCGCACACCCTGCTGATCCTTGATGGCCAGCATGAACGGTGCGCCAGGCAGCGATTCGGCGTCCTGCACGGTCATGCCAATCAAATGGCTGCCGTTCTCGACCGACAGCTCGAACACATCGCCGGCAATGCCATAGGCGCGCTCGAAGTAGCTCTCGGTGGTGCCCGGCGTGACCGGTTGGCCGGTGTCCGATCGACCCAATACCGCGCTGGCGTAGAACCGAAAGTACGCCAGCCCCATCAGCAGCATCAGCGCACCGATCGGCAGGATCGCGAAAACCGGCAGCGCGCGCATGCTTTCGGCACCCGGGGGCAAGTTGCGATTGGCGGCGAGTAGCAAATCGTTGAACAGGATCATTGGCGAGGAGCCGACCATGCTCATACAACCGCCGAGCACGATGCAGAACGCCATCGGCATCAGCAAGTGCGACAGCGGATAGCCGGTACGCGCGGCGATGCGGCTGGCAACCGGCAGGAACAGTGCAACAACCGCCGGGTTCTGCATGAATGCGCTGCTCAAACCCGCGACCAGCGATAGCGCCACGACGAGGCGCCTTTCTTCGCCCCCGGATAGATGCAGCACCAGATTCGCAGCGCGATTCATCACGCCTGTGCGATCGAGGCCCGCGCCCAACACCATCACGGCCAGGATGGTTATCACCGCTCCCGACGCGAAGCCATCGAACAGGCGATCGACCGGCACCAATTGCGTCAGCCCCAAAACCACTAGCACCAATAGCGCCGCCGCATCCCCGGGTATCCATTCGCGCACGAACAGCGCCACCGTCAGACACAGGATGCCAAGGACCAGCGCGATGTCGAACGACAGCGTTAGCGCGCTATCCATGCATGGTTCCTGACGATCCGGCGGAACCAACGGGTAACTTTGAACTGGCGACTTGAGGCAGGCGGCGAGAGGCAAGAGCCGCGCTCGTCAGGGACGAACCTTGATTGGGCTCTGGCCATTGCCCTGCGAAGGCTGTCCTGGAGCTTGCTGCGGCGGCCTCACGCCCCTTGGCTGTGCGCCCTTTGACGAACGAATCGTTCCGCTTTAATCGCCCAAACATGTCATACGGCCGCGCGGCGGGGCAGAACCTCGACACCCTGAATCTTAAAAGGAAGTTAAGCGCACTGGAAGCTGCAAAGTGAACCGCGACCCACCCGCCGGTTCGCTTCTTCGCAATGGATACACGAAATAACGGGCGCGGCTGAGCTCGGCGCTCCGTTTCTGACATGGATCGAGACTCGGCATTGAGTACAACCACGTTGTCGCCGCCGCCTGCCGCTTGCCCGGATATGACGCGATCTTCTGGAAGGCCGCGATATAGTCCAGCCATCGCAATCGCTTTGAGCCCGACATGCCTCGCGCCAACCTCTTGTACGCTCAGTCAGGCGGCGTCACCGCCACAATCAATGCCACGGCAGCGGCGGTCATCGAAACGGCAGCGAAATACCCGTCGCGAATCGACCGGGTGTATGCGGCCAAGAATGGCATCCTCGGCGCTCTGCGTGAGGAGTTGATCGACGTCCGCCAAGAGCGCCCGGAGGTGTTGCGCGGGCTCAAGCACACCCCTGGCGGCGCCTTCGGATCCTGCCGCTTCAAGCTGAAATCGCTGGAGCAAGATCGCGCGCACTACGAGCGCCTTGTGCAAGTCTGTGCGGCGCACAACATCAAGTACTTCTTGTACAACGGCGGCAACGACTCGGCCGACACCACGCACAAACTCGCGCAAGTTGCCGAGCAGCTTGGCGTTGAGTTGCATTGCATCGGCGTGCCCAAAACCATCGACAACGATCTCGCGGTCACGGACGTATGCCCAGGCTTCGGCTCGGTCGCCAAATACGTTGCGATCTCTACGCTCGAAGCCAGCCTGGACGTGATGAGCATGGCCGACTCCTCGACCAAGGTGTTCGTGCTCGAAGTGATGGGTCGTCACGCCGGCTGGATCGCTGCTGCATCCGGGCTGGCCGGCAAGACCGAGAACGATCCGCCGCACATCATTCTGTTCCCCGAAGTGACATTCGATCGCGCCAAGTTTGTTGCAGCAGTCAAGGACGCCGTGGCTCGCGTGGGTTACTGCACCGTTGTGGTTTCTGAGGGGTTGAAGGACGCGAGCGGCAAGTTTCTCGCCGAAGCGGGCACCAAAGACGCGTTCGGCCACGCGCAATTGGGCGGCGTGGGACCGGCGATCGCAGAGATCGTGCGCAGCGATCTGGGCTACAAGTTCCACTGGGCGGTGGCCGATTACCTGCAACGTTCGGCGCGGCATATCGCCTCGCGCACCGATCTATTGGTCAGCGGCAAGGTCGGCGAGGCAGCGGTGAAGCTCGCGCTCGATGGCCAGAACGATGTGATGCCGGTCATCAAGCGGCTGTCGGACCGGCCGTACAAATTCAAGATTGAAGTGGCGCGTCTGCAAGACGTCGCCAACCACGAGCGCAAAATGCCGGCAAACTTCATTCGCGACGATGGCTTCGGCATCACCGCCGCCGCACGCCGCTATTTGGCGCCGCTGATCGAGGGCGAGGCCTACCCGCCATACAAGGACGGCATGCCGACCTATGTCCAACTCAAGCGCAAATTGGTCGCCAAGCGCTTGCCGGAGTATCACGTCAAATGAGCGGCTCGCTATGGTTGTTCCTGGCGATCGCCGCGCAGGGTGCGCTGCTGGCGGCGCTCGCGACCTCGCGCGTATGGCGTGCCACCGGCGTGAGCATTGCGCTCGGCGCCTTGACGCTCATGCTGCTGTGGTACGTTACGCGCGGCGGCAGCACGCGAACGGAGGCGTGGCTGGTGCTCACGTCGTTGCCGCTGTGCGCGATCGGTGCCTTTTCCTGGCACAAAGGCTTGGGCAAAACGGCGATGGCGCTCGGCGTGCTGCTGACCCTGGCATTGCTCGGTGCCTGGGTGTGGGCTCAGCGCGGCGTCGATCCAATTGCGCCCACGATCGTTTATTCGATCCTGGTGCTGATCGCGATGCTGGCGATTTTTTTGATCGGCGGCTGGCTGCTGATGCAGACGCTCATTGAGCGCACGCGTAAAGCGGATGCTGAAATGGCAATGGACGAGAACGCCTAGCCCGGATATTTCATGAGGGAACGAGGAAGATCGCAAAGAACGAGCGAAGGCCGCGTTAGCGAGGAAATGGTCGCTGACAGTCTGTCATTTCGGTCAAACCGTAGAATTCCTCGCCGTTACAACGAAATCAAGCCATTTCCTCGCGACCTCGTGAAATGTCCGGGCTACGCCGCCACCGGCAACAACAGCGATCGTCCGCGCTGACCGGAGCTGAAGTCGCCCAACATCTTCCGAGCGCGCGCGACATCGGCAAAGGTATAGAGCGCTAGATCGCCCTGGGTCCAAGCACCCTCCAGCGGTTCCACTTTGGCTGCACGCGCAATGGCCAGCGCCGTGCCTCCGGACGCCTCTACGAGCGCGCGGGTTGGCACGTTGCCGATAATCGCAACGACCGCCTTGATCGGGTCGTTCGTCGTTGGCATTTCCAGGCCCTCGACGCCCACGCAAGTGAATTCGCCTGTTCCGGCGCGCAGACTGGCCACCTGTCGATATGGTTTTGAATGCCAGAACTCGACCAGCCGACCGAGGCTTGGCCAGTGCGACACGACCGTCGATTGCGGCGGCTCGCTCAGGCCGAAATGTTCCACGGTGACTGCAGGCGCGACGGCGAGATAACGCCCTCCGTACTCCGCGTAAACGGGCGGCAGCGCCTGAATATATGCACCGAATCGATCTCGATCGGTGATCCGCGCTAACACCAAAAGGTAACCTGGCAAGCTCACTGCACGCCCCTGTGCGTCCATTACTCACCCATCATGCGCCCGTCACGGTCACATTTGGTTGCTCCGCGTCACGATTCGAGATTGGCGCCCCTGGGTTCTTGGTTCTTGGATTGGGGCTGGCCTTACCCCGATCGCAACCCGACCAAGTACCAGGAACCGAGAACCAGCAACCAACAACCGCTTCACAACCCCCACCCCATCCGTATACTCCGCCCGCCTTTCCGGGCCGCCGCTACGCGTGCCCGCATTTGTCCCACACATCAATCGGGGAAGCTTCATGCTTGAGCAGTATGGAATATGGATTGCGCTTGGCTGCGCGGTCGTGGCGGTGCTGTACGGCATCGTATCGACACAATGGATTCTTAAACAGCCGGCCGGCAATGCGCGTATGCAGGAGATCGCAGCCGCCATCCAGGAAGGCGCGAGCGCCTACTTGAATCGCCAGTACACCACCATCGGCATCGTTGGTGCGGTGTTGTTGGTTGTGATCGGTTTTGCGTTGAGTTGGACGACTGCGATCGGCTTTGCGATCGGCGCGATCCTGTCCGGGCTTGCCGGCTACATCGGCATGTTCGTCTCGGTGCGCGCTAACGTGCGTACGACGGAGGCCGCGCGTAGCGGCATGAATGCAGCCCTCGCCGTGGCGTTCCGTGGCGGCGCTATCACCGGCATGTTGGTGGTCGGCTTGGGCATGATCGGCGTCGCCGGTTTTTATCAAGCGCTTTCCGCGCAAGGTATGCCGATCCAGGACGTGCTGAACGCGCTGGTTGGCCTCGCATTCGGTTCCTCGCTGATCTCGATCTTCGCTCGTCTGGGCGGCGGAATCTTCACCAAAGGCGCTGACGTCGGCGCAGATCTGGTCGGCAAAGTCGAAGCCGGCATTCCCGAAGATGACCCGCGCAACCCGGCGGTGATTGCTGATAACGTCGGCGACAACGTGGGCGACTGCGCCGGTATGGCGGCCGACTTGTTCGAAACCTATGCGGTCACGATCATTGCCACGATGCTGGTCGGCTACATCTTCGCCGCCCAGGCCGGCACCAACGCGTTGCTGTATCCGCTGGTCATCGGCGGCGTGTCGATCATCGCCTCGATCATCGGCACCTTCTTCGTCAAGGCCAATAACGGCAAGATCATGGCGGCGCTGTATCGCGGCACCGCCGTCTCCGGAGTGCTCGCCGCAATCGCGTTTTATCCGATCACGACGACGCTGTTCCCGGCCGAAGCCACTGCGCTGCCGGATGGCACGATGACGCTCACGGCAATGCAGATTTACGGCTGCGCGATGGTGGGTCTGGTGCTCACCGGCGCGATGATGTGGATTACTGAGTACTACACCGGCACCGAATACAAGCCGGTGCGTGGCGTGGCGCAAGCCTCGACCACCGGCCACGGCACCAACATCATCGCTGGCCTCGCGGTCTCGATGCGCGCCTGCTGGATGCCGGTGCTGTCCGTGTGCGCCGCGATCTACGTGACGCACGAACTGGCGGGCCTCTACGGCGTGGCGATTGCTGCCACGGCGATGTTGTCGATGGCTGGCATGATTGTCGCGCTCGACGCCTACGGCCCGATCACCGACAACGGCGGTGGTATCGCTGAAATGGCGGAGCTGGGCAAGGACGTGCGCAACGTAACCGACCCTCTGGATGCCGTAGGCAACACCACCAAAGCCGTCACCAAAGGCTATGCGATTGGTTCGGCCGGGTTGGCCGCACTGGTGCTGTTCGCCGACTACACGCACAAGCTCGAAATTTACGGCATGGAAGGCGTCAAGTTCGATCTGGCCGACCCGCTGGTGCTGATCGGCCTGCTGATCGGCGGCTTGATTCCGTATTTATTTGGCGCGATGGCGATGGAAGCGGTCGGCCGCGCCGCTGGCTCAGTGGTCGAAGAAGTGCGCCGCCAGTTCCGCGAGATCAAAGGCATCATGGAAGGCAAGGCCAAGCCGCAGTACGACAAAGCCGTGGACATGCTGACGCGCGCTGCGATCAAGGAAATGATCGTTCCGTCTCTGTTGCCCGTGGCCGTGCCGATCATCGTCGGTCTGGCTCTCGGCCCGGCGGCGCTCGGCGGCTTGCTCGTCGGCACCATCGTCACCGGCTTGTTCGTCGCCATCTCGATGACCACCGGCGGTGGCGCATGGGACAACGCCAAGAAATACATCGAAGACGGTCACCACGGCGGCAAAGGTTCGGAAGCCCATAAGGCAGCCGTGACCGGCGACACCGTGGGCGATCCGTACAAAGACACGGCAGGTCCGGCGATCAATCCGTTGATCAAGATCATCAACATCGTGGCGCTGCTGATCGTCCCACTGATCGCCAAGTTCCACGGCTGATCGATCAGCAATCGTGCAGCAAAAAACCCCGCTACGGCGGGGTTTTTTGTTTGCCGAGTCCGGATCAACGATGTCCCGAACCGAACCTCGATATCTGTCGTCAACGCCCGGTCAGTCGTCGATAAAGCAGCCAGTGCTGCGATGCCAAGCACCAGAACTGCTCTCGAGGCGGAGGCGGAAGTCCGAGTCGCCCGTCTGTGTCGTAGCTCACCAGAGCGATTCGCTCGCGATGTCCAAGCATGAAGGATCGCGGCCATTCCGGATGCCCGACCGGCCAGATTCCGCATGTCGCTTCGCGATCTCGCCGCCAACGTCCGAAGGCAAGCCCCAAACCCCGCCCTTAGGGTCGGAGGGTTTGGGGAGGATTCCTCCCGATATCTGCATGAGGCTCTGGCGCTTGCGTCGATTTCCCAATTCGCACCGTCACAATCAAATTACTGTCACATTCTCTTCATAGACTGCGCCGCTCGGAACCCTAAGTGGCGTTGAGTCATGACTTTCTCCGGTTGGCGCCAGTGTGCGCCGCTGCTTTTGCTTGCGTCGACGGGCGCATTCGCTCAATCCAAGGATTCGCCCGGTGCGTTGGCGGAGTCGCTGATCAAGTTGCGCGCGGAGGTAGAGCAGCTCAATACGGACGTGGAGTTGACGCGTCAGGAGTCGAAGACGCAGCTCCAGGCCCTGGGCGCGCAGCGTGCGGAGTTGCAGGCGGCGGTGGGGCGCGCGGAGCTCAATGTCGCCAAGCTGCGTGCGGACCTGGCCAAACAACAGGAAGCTGCGAGTTCTGCGGGCGTGGCTGGCGATGCGTTGAAGCCCATCGTGCTGGCGGCCTTCGACGCGCTGCGCAAGCACATCGAAACCGGTATCCCGTTCAAAACCGCCGAGCGCCTGGCGGAGCTGGATGAAATCCGTCGCCAGGTGGAGGCCGGCACGCTGGCGGCACCGCGTGCGGCAAATCGTTTGTGGGCCTTCTACGAAGACGAATTCCGCATCACACGCGAGAACGGCATCTACAGCCAGACGATCGCGCTCGACGGCGAAGAGGTGTTGGCCGATGTCGCCAAGGTCGGTTCGATGCTGTTGTTCTTCCGGTTATCGGATGGCCGCGTGGGTGCCGCACGCCGCGCAGGCAGCGGCTGGACGTTTCAAGTGCTGGAGGGAGACGAGGATCGCAAGCGCGTGCTCGCGTACTTCGATTCATTGAGCAAACAGATACGCCAAGGTTGGTTCGAGTTGCCGAATACGCTGGCCGGGGGTGCACAATGAAGCGCTTACACATCGCGCTGATCGCGCTCGCTTTGGCCGCTCCGTTGGCGGCGCAGGATCAGAAGCCAGCTGCCGCTTCGGCGCCAGCGCCCGCTCCGGTCGCCCCGGCAGCGCCTGCGGCGCCGCCGGTGTCGGTAGATGAGGCATATCGCAAAGAGTTTGCGTTCCTGAGCGCGCAAAAGCGCGAACTGGCCGCGCAGTTGGAGAAGCAGAAGGCCGCAGCGGCGCAGCAGCAAGCGGCGCTCAATAACGAGATCGCTGCGCTCGAAGCGCGCGTGTTGTCGCTCGACACCGAATCGCAGAATCTGGCCGAGCAGACCACAGTGGCCGAGGAATCGGCGATCGCGAACGAAGAAACCAGCTCGTTGCTCGAAGCCACGTTTGCGCAGGCAGCCTCCAGCATGGAAGCGCTGGGCGACACCACGCTCGGCTCCGATGCTTTCAACGCGCTGCCCGATGGCGAGAAGACCACGCAGATGTTCGCGCTGGCTGCAGCAAAGCTGGCGGCGCTGTCGACCGTGCGCAAGGAGCCCGGCAAATTCTTCCTGGCCGACGGTACTGAGGTCGAAGGACAACTGGTGCGCATCGGCAATATCGCGGTGTACGGTATCAGCGATCGCGGCACCGGCGCGCTCGCCCCGGCGGGTGGCGGCGCGCTGAAGCTCTGGCGCGATCCGGCCGACGACATCGCACAAGCGCTGGCCAATAACCAGACGCCGCCGGTGATCAAAACCTATTTGTTCGAGAGCGCCGCGAATGCGGTTTCGGAGCCGAAGAAGCAAACCTTCTTCACCTGGATGGAGAAGGGTGGTCCGATCGGCTACATCACCATTGGCCTGGGTTTTCTTGCCGGATTGTTCGCCATCTTGCGCGCGATCTTCTTGTTCCAGGCCGGGTCTGCAGTCAATCCGTTGATCGAAGCTGTCTCGCCGCTGGTGCGTCAGCGCCGCTTGAACGACGCGATCGAAACCTGCAAACGCTTCAAGGGCTCCGCCGCGCGCGTGGTTACCGCTGCGCTGCGCAACGTCGATCGCGAACGCGAGCACCTGGAGGACATCATTTCCGAGGCGATCCTGCACGAATCGACGCGCCTCAATCGTTTCGGCGCGATGATTCTGATGATTGCCGGCGTCGCGCCGCTGCTGGGCTTGCTGGGCACCGTGACCGGCATGATTCAAACCTTCGATGTGATCACTGAGTTCGGCACCTCGGATCCGAAGTTGCTCGCCGGCGGTATCGCCGTGGCGCTGGTGACCACCGAGCAAGGCCTGCTGGTTGCCATTCCGTGTTTGCTGCTCGGCAATCTGCTGTCGGGCTGGGCCGATCGCATCAAGGACGACATGGAGAAGGGCGCGCTCAAGGTCATTAATTTGTATCAGGACCAGCGCGATTTTGGCTCGAAAGCAGCCTAGAGCTTAGAGCACAAACGCCATGATCGGTGATCGCATCGATAGTATCCCGAGCGCCCTGGAGGCGATCGGTACGTACATGCAGCAGGGCGGCTTCGTCATGTGGCCGCTGCTCGCCTGTACGGTCGTGCTCTGGTACACGCTGGGATATCGCTGGATGTTGCTCAATCGCGGCACGGATAAGAGCGTGCGCGTGCTGATCAACGCGCACCTGCGCGGCAAGCCGCGCGTGCCCAAGGGGATCGTCGATGAGGCGGTCGAGCGCGGCATCGCGTTGCAGGCGCAGCAACGACCGTACCTGCGCGAACGCCTCGATGAGGCTTTCGGCGATTACGCATCGGATATCAAACGCTTTCGCATCACGATCTCGACCACCGTTGCGATCGCACCGTTGCTGGGTTTGCTGGGCACGGTCACCGGCATGATCGAAACCTTCAACTCGCTGGGCGATATGACGCTGTTCAGTCAAACCGGCGGTATCGCCGGCGGTATCGCGGTGGCTTTGTTCACCACGCAAATGGGGCTGATCGTCGCAGTGCCGGGCGTCATCCTGAAGAGCATTCTCGATCGCCGCGAGCGGCAGATTCAGCACGATCTCGCGCAAATCAAAGACATTCTGTGCTCTTCGAGTTATGAGCACGCGGAGTTCAAGTCATGAGTTTTCGCCGTCACGAAGACAAACCCGCCGAAGGCGCGATCGATCTGACGCCGTGCATCGATATGACCTTCATCCTGCTGATCTTCTTCATGGTCAGCACCACTTTTGTGAAAGACATGAAGGTCGATATCGATCGTCCAGGCGCGACGTCGAATGCGGTCGCCTCGACGAAAGCCTCGCGCGTCTACATCGACAAGCAGGGGCAAACCTATATCGACGGCGAGCCGGTGCAGATTTGGACGTTGCAAAGCCGGTTGCGCGATCAGCTCAAGCAAACCACCGGCAAGAGCGTGCTGATCGTGACTGACGAAATCGTGCCGTCCGGGCGCCTCGTTGAAGTCGTCGATCAGGCGCGTTTGGCGGGTGCCGAAGACATCGGTGTTGCGACCAGCGTTGAGGCCGGGGAAGGCTAGCCGTGACGCCCACCACCACCAAGCACCATCTGGTTGCGATCGGCAGTTGCCTGTTCGGCCTGTGTGTCGTGCTGGGTGCGATTTTGTGGATGAACCGCAAATCGGATCTCGGCCAGGGCGATGATGGTAAGCCGGTCACGCAAATCACAGCCGAGAAACGCGAGAAGCCCAAGCCGACCCGCGAAGTGCAAAAACGCGAGCCGCCCAAGCGCGCGCCGCGTCGCGCACCGGCCCCGCCGGTGATGGGCGGCGGCGCGCTCGAAGGTCTGGATTTCGGCTTGCCGCAGTACGAGAGCGAGGATTTGTCGGCACTTGGCGGCAACTTGCTCGGCGATAACAAAGATGTCGTGATGACCGACGCCTCGGTCGATGTGGCGCCCAAGCCGATGGTGCAGGCCGCGATTCCTTATCCGCTGCGCGCCAAAGCGCAAGGCGTTGAAGGCTATGTGCTACTCAGCGTGTTGATCAGCCCGACGGGTCAGGTCGAGCGCGTTAAGGTGCTGGAGGCGCAGCCCGCCGGCATTTTCGAAGCCGCGGCCGAAAACGGCGTACGCACCTGGAAATTCGAACCCGCGCAGTACAAAGGCGAAGCCGTGCGCGTATGGGCCACGCAGCGCGTGAGGTTTGATTTGTCATGAGTGGACGACGAAATGCGGGGCACGGGGCGTGGGGCACGGGGCACGGGAGCATAGCCGCCGTGGTCAGCAGTGCTTTGCGTCTTGGATTTCGACGCTCCCTCGAACTGTTCGGGCGCCTCGTGCCCCGTGCCCCGTGCTCCGTGCCCCGCTTTATCGCAATCGGACTAATCTCAGCCAGTTCACTAGCCCATGCCGCCACCGACGAACCCAATTTCCTCGAACTCGCCGCGGTGCTTGCGGCCGATGGCAACTACGAAAAAGCTGAAATCGAATTCGCCAAGGTCGATCCTGCCGAGCCGGAATTGGATCTGATCAAGTACCACACCCTTGCCGGTTTGATTGCGCTGAATCGCCAGCGTCCCGTGGATGCGATCAAGTCCTTTGATGAGGCGATCAAGGCTGGGCAGACGGAGCCGACGATTTTCTTGTACATGGCGCAGGCGCAATTTGGCCTGGAGCGCTACGCCGATGTGCTGAAGACGCTGGACCGGGCGGGTGCGGCCTTCGACACTTTGCCCGCGGTGTTTCTGATGCGCGCTCAGGCGAACTGGTTGCTCAAGGATCAGAAGGCTGCGTTTGCAACCCTGGCCGATGGTAGCCGACGCTTTCCCGGCAACACGCAATTCATGCGCCGCGAAGTTTTTTTCCTGATGGAACTCGGGTTGTATCAGGAGGCCGCCGATCGTGGCCAGCAATACCTCAAGGTCGCCGAAGGCAAAGAAGAGGATTTCGTCGCGATCGGCAATGCACTCAAGCGCGCCAGGCAGTTCGATTCTGCGCTGGTGTTCCTGGAATCGGCGCGCCTCAAGTTTCCCGCCAGCGAGAACGTGGTCAAGGTCCTCGCCGCGACGTATCTCGAGGCCGGCAAGCCGCTTGCGGCCGGCGAGCTGATGTATCGCGCATCCCTGAGCAATCCGGCGCTCAAGCCGGAAGCTGCGGAACTGCTGCGCCGCGCCGGATTGCATGCGCGCGCACTGGCGGTCAATGCCGAGATCGCCGATCAGAAACTCAAGCTGAAACAGCGCCTGGGCATTCTCATCGAGTTGGGACGTTTCGCCGAAGTGAGCGGTATGGAGGATGCACTGCTGCGCACGCGTCTCATCGATGAGGAAGACGTGCGCTATGCGCTCGCGTACGCGCTGTACAAGGAAGGCGAGTTCGAGCGTAGCGAAGGCCATCTCGCCAAGCTCACGAAGCCGGATTTGTTCCGCAAGGCCACGGAGCTTCGCCAGTCGATGCAGGACTGCGCGGCGGAGCGGTGGAAGTGCGTTTGAAGCAGTTCCTGGTTCTTGGTTCTTGTTTGTTGGAGCAGGCCAAAGCCGCGATGTGAACAGGTGACCGCGATATCGATCCAAGGCGAATGCCGTGGCGCGCCGGTCAAATAACCAAGAACCAGCAACCGAGAACCATGAACCAACCCCGCACGCCTCGCAAAACCCTCCTCGCCGCGCTGCTGACTGCGGCGCTGAGTGTGCACGCTGCGGAGCCGGCGTTGATCGACATTTATGGCTTCGATGCCGGAGCTGGCCCCACCGGGGATTTCGAGGTGCGTGTGCGTACCGGCGAATCGACTGGTGCGGCGCAGAAGGCCAATCGCTACGGCGCAATTCGCATCGACTTGCCGGCTGGACAACACACGTTGGAAATTCTGCGCGGCGGCAAAGTCGTCAGCGAGCTGCCGTTGACCACCACCGCCGGCGAAGTTGCCGAATTGATCGTCAGCTTCGAAGCCGATGGCAGTGCTAAAGTGGGCTTGGAGAGCTCGGCGCAGGCCACGCGCGATTTGGCGAAGGAAGTGAAAATCGCCGATCCGGGTACGCTCAAGGGGCGCATTGTCAACGCCGAAACTGGTAAGCCGATTATCGGCGCTCGCGTGTTCATTGCCGGTACGCCAGTCGATGTCACCACCGATGCCGAGGGCGCGTTCACCGCGCAGGTGCCGGGCGGCACGTATTCGATGTCGGTGCTTGCGCCAAGCTTCGCCTCACAGACCCTCGATGGCATCGAAGTTCCGCCCAAGGGCGAGGCCACCAAGAATGTCGAGATGACGCCGGCCGGATTGGAGTTGCCGGAGTTCGTCGTCGTCGAGCCGTACGTCGAAGGTTCGCTCGCGGCCTTCGTGGAAGAGAAACGCACCAGCAGTGCCGTGAGCGACATCATCGGCGCCGAGCAGATCTCACGCAGTGGCGACTCGGATGCCGCTGGCGCATTGCGTCGTGTTACCGGCTTGACGTTGGTTGACGGCAAATTCGTGTATGTGCGAGGTTTGGGCGAGCGCTACTCCTCGGCGCTGCTCAACGGCTCCCAGATCCCATCGCCCGACCCCACGCGTCGCGTTGTGCCGCTGGACTTGTTCCCGACCGATATTCTGCAGGGCATCGTCATCCAGAAGACCTACACCGCCGACATGCCGGGTGAGTTCGGCGGCGGCACCGTGCAATTGCGCACGCGCGGCATCCCCGAAGGCTTCATTGCGCGCGTGCAAATCCAGGGCACCTACATCGATGGCTCGACGTTCGAGGATGGCCTGAGCTATCGCGGCGACAACCGCGACTGGACCGGCTTCGACGACGGCGCGCGCGAACTGCCAGGCGATATTGCCGACCGCATCGCCGCCGATGGACGTTTGCGCCCGGCGACGATTTTCAATCCCGACGGCGTCACACCCGAGGAGTACGAGCGCTTCGGCGAGCAGTTCGCGGGCCTCGGTTTCGATCAAACGACGGATGAGCTGCCGCCGGTGGGTGGCTTGTCCGCGAGCTTAGGCAACGTCTGGGATATCGACGGCACCAAGATCGGTTTCCTGTCGGCGGTGCGTTATCAGAACGCGTGGGACAGCACTGAAGAGACCCGGCGACGCTTTCGTGTGCAGGGCGCCAACGAATTGGTGCTCGGCGCCGAGCTTGATCGCGTGCGCACGGAACAAAACATCGAGCTGTCCGGCTTCCTGAATGCAGGCGTGGAATTCGGCGATGACCACAAGCTCAAGTCGACGACGCTGATCGTCCGCCAAACGCAGGACGAAGCCCGCTTCTCGGAAGGCTATACCGAGGACCCGGGCGACGTATCGCGCTTCTACCAGAACGAGTGGATCGAGAACTTCCTGGTCACGCAGCAAGTCAGCGGCGAGCACATCATCGCCCCGCTGGCGAATCTCGCTTTCGACTGGCAATGGACCACGGCCCGCGCCGGGCGCGATGCGCCGGCCAATCGCCAATATCGCTACGATCGCAACAACAACACCGGCGAGTTCGCGTTCTCGGCGCGCCCGGATAGCAACAGCACCGACTATTCCGATCTCGACGACGATGCCGACGAGTACGCGCTGAACTTGAAATGGCCCTGGCAGTTCGGCGAAGACGATTCGCTGACCTTGCAGGCCGGCGCGACCAAACTTGAGCGAACGCGCGACTCGGGGATCTTGCGCTTCGTCTATCGCGCCGCCGGCCCGCTGGCGCGCGACCCGGCAACGCTGCGGCTGCTGCCGAATCAAATCTTCACCGCCGCTAACATCGGTCCGCGCGGTTTCGTGTTCGACCAAACTGGTCGCGACACCGATTTCTACACCGCCGAGCAAAGCCTGGACGCTGTGTACCTGGCAGCAGATGTGGTGTGGAATGAAGACTGGCGCTTCACTGCGGGCGCCCGGCAGGAAAAGAATCTGCAAATCGTGCGCACTGGCGATCCAGAAAATCCAAACGCCGAGATTACCGAAGCGCGTATCGACGACACCGATCTGTTGCCTTCCGCCTCGATCACCTGGGTGCGCACCGAGAAAGACCAATTCCGCCTCGGCTTTTCCAAAACCTTGTCGCGCCCGGATTTCCGCGAACTGTCGGCCGCGCCGTTCACCGACCCGATTCTCGATACCGAGACCATCGGTAATCCAGAACTCGTCACCAGCAGCATCCGCAATTTCGACTTTCGCTGGGAGTACTACTTCACCGACAGCGAAAGCTTCACCGTCAGCTTGTTCCAGAAGAAGTTCGACAAGCCCATCGAACGTGTCGCGGTGCCGGGCACAGGCGAGCTGCTGACCTATGTCAACGTCGAAAGCGCGGACTTGCAAGGCATCGAGTTCGATCTTTACAAGACCCTCGGATTCTTGAGCGAGCGCTCGTGGGCGAACCCGTCTTGGCTGCCGGATTTCCAGTGGGAGAACTGGTACGTATCGACCAACTACGCCTACATCGATTCCAACATCGAGTTAGGTGAGGCCACCAGCATCCAGACCAACAGCGAACGTCCGCTGCAGGGGCAATCGCCGTACGTGGCGAACTTCCAGGTCGGCTATATCAACCCCGAATCCGGGCGCGAAGCGAGCCTGGTGTACAACCGCTTTGGTCGTCGCATCAGCAACGTCGGCGTCGACGGCGCGCCCGACATCTTTGAGGAACCCTTCAACCAGCTCGATCTGGTCTACAAGCAGAACCTGCCGATCGAGGGCCTGGTGCTCAAGGCGCGCATCAAGAACCTGCTCGACCCCAAAGTCCTGTTCACTCAAGGCGACGGCGTCACCCGCGAATTCAACAAGGGCCGCGAGTTCAATCTGGCGATCGAATGGAAGTGGTGAGGGCAGCGATCCAAGTCAATTCCTGGTAATACCGCTTCCAATTACTCCGACGTCTACCAGTCTCTGGAATGCCGCATGACGACGTTGGCAGCGACGGTGAAGGGCTAGGTGACGCTCAAGCGCAAGCTGTTGCGGCATCTTGGCGGTCGACACCCTCCCGACGTTGAGTAGCGCGACGATTCGGAGTTCAATTTCCCATACGACGGAGGTTGGACGTGAAGAAGCGGTTTTCGGAAGAACAGATCATTGCGTTGAATAAGCCAGGCCACTATTCACGGTTATTGCGCTAAAGTTAAATAACTGAGAGGATTGTTGAACTCTATTGCGGCTCTCCGACATGCGCCGGGCCGACGTCAGCAATGCGCTCCACCGCTACTTGGTGAAGTGCACAAGTCATCCGAATTGCTACGCGCTTGTTGCGCCGGCCACACCACGGCGGCTTCCCGATGATCCGGCCGTCGCGCATCTGGTGATGCTTGCGATGCAGGCGTTAGAGCGGCTCAAAATAGCAGCCGAGCTTCTCCCCAATGGCGACATGGTGACTCGCACTCTGGCGCGGCGTGAGGCGGTGCAGAGCTCGCAGATCGAAGGTACGCGGACACAGTTGCACGAACTCCTGGAGTATGAGGCGACACAGAGCCGCGATGGACTGCCTCCCGACGCGACCGTGACCGAGCGATATGTCCAGGCCCTGCAACTCGGATTGGCCAGCGTGCGCGAGACTGCAGCGCGCCGCGCCCTGAACGTCCCTCTGGTCAGGAACATGCACGCCATCCTGATGCAGGACGGGCCGTCGCACGTGCGCGCGGGCGAGTACCGGGACACTCAGGTCTGGATCGGCAGTGGCCGCATCGAGGACGCGGTTTTTGTCCCGGCGCCACCGGATCGGATTGCCGGATGCATGGAAGAGCTGGAGCAGTCGATGCTGCAGTACGCGCCGCGCGAGGACGAGCCCTGGCAGATTCCGGTGGTTGCGCAGATCGCCATTGCACACGCGCAGTTCGAGACCATCCATCCTTTTGTCGACGGCAACGGCCGCACCGGTCGATTGTTGATGCCGCTGATTCTGGCCGCCGAAGGCTATCCGCCGCTGTACATTTCTGGCCGATTGTTGCGCCATCGTCGTGCGTACTACGACGCTTTGGCAGATGTGCAATTGCGAGCAAACTGGGGACCTTGGACGCGGCTGTTATGTCAGTCGGTTGCCGAAGCCAGCGATGGGGCGATTGCTATCGCCAAAGATCTGGACGGGATCCGCAAGAACTGGATGAGCCGGCTCGCCGAACTCAGATCGGACGCCGCTGCACTGCGGCTCCCCGCATTCCTGCTCGGCCATCCGGTTGTATCGGTCACCCAGGTCGCAACGGCGTTTGGGATTTCCTTCGTTGCGGCCAATCGGGCCATCGAACAACTAGTGCAGCGCGGCATCCTCAACGAGCCAAAGCAACGACGGAACCGCACCTTTCATGCCAGCGATGTTTTGATGCGATTGGAGCGGGAGTAAAACCGGCAACATCGGGTGACGACATTCCATCGTTCGCCGCTGACATTCGCCTTGCGAGTCCGTAACTGCAATCTCGTCGGGCAACAAGACATTCAGCGCTTGCCTGCGAACGCGAGCCACCGCCCGATCCGTCGCGCCCTGGATCAGCCAGGGCGCGCGTTTTTGGCTGCGACGACCCAGCCGATCACTCGAAGCCGTTGGCGAAAAGTCCATCCTCGGCGCCTGCCGCGATCACGCACCACTGATTCACCGTGCCGCTCTCGCCAGCCGCGTCGTCGATCACTGTCAGTCGCCAATCGCCGGCCGGCAAGCCAATGAATCGCGCCAGATCGTCCTGCGGACGCAATGTGCCGCTGATTGCTGGGGCAGCGGTGCGACAGGCGATGATCGCGCCGCTGTCATCGTTGAACGTGCCGTTGACATCATCGCCCGTGCAGTTGTTCTGCTTGGTGTAGAGGCGCGCTTCGACATTGCTGGCAACGTGCGTCAAGCGCAGCGCCAACTGCCCCGCACTGGTGTGCGCGGCATTGATGCTGATATCGAGATCGCCGATCGTCGATCCCGGCACGGTCAGCGTCTGCGTCGCGCCGCCGCTGTTGCCGTCGGGAATCGGCAGCGCGCTCTGCGAGCACACGGCGGCGGCGGTCGTGAAGCTGCGCACCGCGCTGGCGACGGATTCGCCGCAGGCGTTGATCGCAACCACGCGCCAGAAGCGCGTCGCGCCAGGCGGCAACTCGGGCAGGACCCATTGCGTGGCCTGGGTCTCGAAACTTTGGGTGCTCGGTCCTGCGGTAAAGGCGTTGCTGTCGGAAACGTCGACGCGATAGCGCAGCGCGCCGGCGACCGGTTGCCAAGACAAGCGCGTCGCGCGCTTGAGGCCGGTCTGCGCGTCGGCCGGCTCGACCAGGCCCGGCACGCTCGCGATCGCGCTCGAAACCCACAGCGCCAGCGCACGCTCGTCGTCGGCACCGCCGCTGACATCGGCCCGAAGCAAGGCCGGATAAACGCCCGACTGCAGTCCAGCCTGAGGTGTGAGCGTTAAAGTGCTGCTGCCGCTGTTGACGGTGCTCGGCGCAAATGCCACGTCCAGGCCGCTCGGTGCACCATTGAGCGACAGCGCTGCGTTTCCGGCAAACGCGGCAATGCTGGCGAAGCTCAAGTTGACGTTGGTCGGCGTCGCGCCGCACACATTGATTGTGCCCGGCGCCGCACTGATCGCCACCCCCGCCTCGCGGCAATTGGTGCACACCAGCGCGTAGTCCTGCGCCGGCGCGCCAGGCGAGCCGTTGCCTGCCAGGGCGTCTGCGTTGATTGCAGCCGCCGTCAGCGTGATCGTCGTCGCACCGTTGCCGGGCGCATTGAGAAAGACGTTCTCGACGTTGTTCAAGCGATCGAAGCTGCCACCGGTGGTCGACGAGCCGCCGCTGAAAACATTGCCTCGATAGGTTTGTCCACCGCTGACCACGCTCAAGTCGAGATCGTTGACGAGCGCTGGGTTGGCCGCAACCGCACCCGGCGCATCGGACCACACCAGCGTAATCTTCAAGGGCTTGCCCGGATCGACAGCGGCCACCGTGAAGGTGCGTGTTTGCCCGGTCGCTGTCAGCACATCCTCCTGATCGCGATACAGGCCGCGCAAGTTCGGATCGAAGGTGTATTTGAGATCGACCTGTCCCCAGCCCTCATCGTTGTTCGGAATCGGCAAGGAGCCGTCGTTCGAACCTGACGTTCCAGTCCCAGGCAAGTCGTACGCGCCATTGATCAGCACGGCCTTGACCATGGCCGGCGACGGGACGGCACCGGCGAACTTTTTGCCCCACCACTCGTGCACCAACGCCGCAGCGCCCGAGACCATCGGTGTGGACATACTGGTACCGGAGCAGGACGAGTACAGGTTGTTGGTGCCGGCAAATGCGGTTCCGCAGGAGCCGCCCTCCGCCCGCCGCGTCGATCCGGTGCTGCCGCCGACGCCGGTGATAGTGGGCAGAACCCGGCCGTCTTCAGCCGGTCCGCGCGAAGAAAAACTGCTGATGTTGTTCGAACTGGCGGCAGTGGCGCGGCCAATGTTCGAGCTCGCGACCGAGACGATGTTCTTGGCCACGTGCGGACCGGTCAACGTCGACACACCTGGCCCGGCGTTGCCGGCCGAGAACATGACAGAAAACGCTTGGTTGCCCGCATTATTGAAGTCCCCGTCGCGTACCAGGATGTCGTACTCGCGTTCGCTGGCGAGATAACGAATCTGCGGGCTGCTGGATGAATTGTTCCAAGAGTTGTTGGAACCGCGCGCACCGGCCGCCATCGGAATACGAACACGCTCAGGATTGGTCATCGAGCCGCAGCCGATCGAACGGACCGCAAACAGGCCCGCCGCTGGGGCAACGCCTTGACCGTAAGCAAAGCCGTTGGCATCCGTCTCCGCCGCAGGGCCAGAGAAATCGCCGGTACCGCGACCCGCCACCGAGCCCGACACATGCGTGCCATGGCCGCCGGTGTCGTCGCCTGGCAGCGTCTGCGCCGAGCAGCCGGGAGCATCGAACCCACCCACGCGGGCGACGCCCAGATCCGGATGGTTCCAGTCGGTGCCAGAGTCGGTCACGCCCCAGATTACACCCGCTCCACTCAGGCCCAGATCCCAGGGAACGCCGATGGTCTTCAAGAAATCCAGGTATCCGGGCGCGTTGCCGATGCCGCTGGCCGCGAAGTTTCTCGCAAAGGTCTGGTTGGCCATCTCGTCGTCCAGTTCGGGTTCGCTCTCGCGACCGATCCAGACGACTTCAGGCAGTTCTGCGATGGACGCCAGCGCGCCGGCATCGATGCGGCCGAGCGCGCGATAGAAGCGCCCGTCCGGTTGCGCCGGGTAGAAGTGCTTCAGCGCCACGCCGCGCGCGCGGAGTGCAGTCTCGAGAGATGTTGGCGAGCCCGAATTAAATAGAAAGATACTCGCGTCTTCGATCGCAGCGGCGACGCCGCGCACGGACGCATCGATGCGCAGCGCGCTATCGAAGGCCGCCGCACCGCGAATCATCGGCATCGCGCCAAGCGAACTCAACGCAGCGCTATCCGCCCAGACGAGATAGGCGTTGTTGGGGTAGTACTGGAGCGCGAGCACCTCTGCCGATTCCAAGGCGTTCGTCCAAGCCGCACGCGCGGGACCATTGAACTGCACTAGATACAGGTTGCGGCCCGTCGACTTTGAAGCGACCTGCGCTGGGGACTGCAAAACGACGCGGGCGGCGCCAACGCGCACATCCTCCGGCACGAGATCGACCATGACGCCGCGACTGCGGAGCTTGTCGATGTCGGCAGGCGCCAACCGGGCCCAGGCAAACGCGCCGAGGTGCTGAAGGTGTTTGGCATCGACATTCGCCGATGAAATCGCTTCCGGCGATGCATGAATTCTTACCGCAACCTCTTGCGAATGAACGCCTTGTGCCAAGGCAAAACCAAGCACCGCCAGCATTGACCGCATCATGTCAAATCATCCACCCCACATTCGGAAGCCCCAAGGATAACGACTGTCGAGCAAACGAAGGTCAATAACCGCCATCGATCTTGATCGGCTGCCGCCATCCGCTTCGCGTTGTCGGCTCAGTTGCTTGGGCTGCGGGCGCACCTGGGGTTGCCGTCGGCCACCGCATCATGTTGGAGCGGCAGGGCGATTCGTTTCCGGTGGAATCGAAAGGCGGATTGTGGCGCGCGTTTTTGGTTGGACCTTTTCGCGATTGGTGCGGGTTCTATGCCACCTCGTCCGCGCAAGGCGCGCTGACCTTTAGACGCTCAGCGTCGACTGTCGTGATCGGGTCCACGGTGACGAACTCACTCGAAACCATCGCGCACGAAATCCTCTAGCGTCGGACCGCAGGTATCCGGGACCGTGGCCGCAAAACACAGATTGCTGAACACCGCTTGGGTGCGACTGGCCGAGCCCGAGTTGTGGGCGAGGCCGATGAGTTTGGTGCCGCCGCCCACGTTGACGGTAAGCGGCTGCAGCATGATCCAGGTGCGACCACGGTCGGTGCTGTAACTGCCTTGGACCTGGTTGGTGCTGATGCGTGCCAGGCGCAGGCACAGCGGTGCGCTGAGCGCGGTATCGATGGTCGTGGTCGAGGTGTTTCCAGCGCCGCCGGCGCGGTTCTGATAAACCAATCCGTTGCCGCTGAGCGCCAGCAAGGCGTTGGCCGCCACCGGCGACAGGTCGCCCCGGAACATCAATCCGGCCCGCGCGTTGGCATCGGACGCGGTGAATCGATCGACGCAGGCGAGCAATTCTTGCGCGCTGCCATCGATGCCTCGGCGCACGAAATGAAACTGGTCGCCACCAGTGGCGGCGTTGCCGGCGATCGCAGTGCCGGCCGCGTTCAAGCTCATGCGCCGCGCAGCGCTGTCGATGGCCCAGCCGTCTTGCGCCGGCGCTCCGATATCGCCGTTCTCCCACGGCGCGCTTAGCGGCGCGTAAACATCCGTGGTCATCTCATCCAAGGCGCTGGCAACACCGTCGCTGGCCGCCAGTCGCAGCGTGTAGGTGCCCGGCGCAGGAAACGTGGCGGTCGTAAGCGCGGCATTGGCTGGGTCAAAAACAATTCCCGCGCCCAACGGCGCCGACCACTCGACCGCAAAAGTGGCCGCGGGCTGGCCATCGTCGACCGCCTCGCCGCGGATGGCTAGCGCGTAGTCGCTGCGTTGCAGCACCCGATCCGGACCCGCGCTGACCGCAGGGGGATAATTGGTGAAGGGCAATTCGCCAAAGTAGAGATCGAGTACTTCGTCGTGGCGCAGCGCGCGATTGAATACCCGCACCTCGTCTAAATCGCCGGTGTAGCGGCGGGTGTTCGCCAAGGGCCGGCCCAGCCGTTGTACCGCGCCTGCAAAGCTATTCCAGGACGTCGGGCCAGCGAACGCCACGCGGCGACCGTCCAAATACAGATCGGCAAAGCCACCGATTTGCCAAGTGGCCACCAGGTGTCGCCATTGGCCATTATTGATCGCCTCAGGTGTTTGCAGCAGCAGATCGCTGCTGCCGCCCTCGATGAACAGGGCGCCGCGGTCAGCGGCGGTCAGGTGCAGGTGCAGCTCGCTGTCCGGGCCACCGCCGTCGGCCAAGGGATTGGTGCTTGCCGTGGCGTAATGGAGGAGCTGCAGATCCCCCGTTTTGGCCGCGGTACGCAGCCAGAGCGATACGCTGCCGCCGGCACTGCCGAGCAAGCCACCGGGCAGATCGACATGGCTGTTTCCGTCGAGGCGCAAAGCGGCACCGTCGATACCGGACGGCACAAAGCTAAGGCCGACGCCAGTGCCGTGATTGCTGCCCAGACAGTCCAAAAGGTTGCCGGAAAAACAGTAGTGCGCCCGCGCCTGACCATCGGCTGGTAAGCCGGCATCCGCGCTGCTGCGGTAAAGTGTAACGTGAGCGCCTAACCCATTGCCCACGCGGCCTGGCGCCTCGCGGTCGAAGAACCGTCGGGTGACTCCTGCGCGCGTGTCTTCGACGAGGATCTTGTGATCGCTGCCGCCGACAAACGCCGATTCGCCCAGGATCAGCGAAAGCGCGCCGCCCCGGTTGCGCACCATGGGTTGCTCCAGCGGTAGCGTCCCCACCGGATACACCAGCCCGCCGAGCAGTTCGACGCTGCCGCCCCAATTGTCGATGACACTGCCCTGCTTTTCGGTCTTGTAACCCAGCATCCACAGCGTGCCGCGATTGCTGATCTTGGTGCCGTTGGTTTCATCGTTGATTTGGCGCATGTGCGCCTGCTGCTGGGCACCAATGCTCCACGGCCCTCCCACCACGTCTTCCACCAGCAGCCGCCCCGAGCCGCTGCCCTCGTAAGGCGCAAAACTGCCCGAGCGCAACAGCAGCGTGCGATTACCCGTGTGCGCAATCGCCACCCGGCCTCCGGTTTCGAAATCGCCCTGGTAAAACTCCACCGACAAACCATCGCCCACTGCCACCAGCGGCGCATCGGCGGGCAGCGCTGCGGCAGCCTCAATGCGCGATTCGAGAAAGTAAACGCGCCGCAAGTTCGGCCCCAGGGTGAGTGTGCTCGCGACCAGGTAGCGCCCGGCCGGGAAGTACACTGTGCCGGCACCGCTGGCAAAAGCGGCGCGGATGGCGGCCGCGTCGTCGAGCGCATCCGCTCCATTGGCGCCAAAGCTGGCCACCGAAACCCAATTGGCAACCGGATCGATGGGCGGATTCGGCGCGCTCTCGATGGGCAGCTTGAGTGAGCCTGCTCCGGTTTTCCAAACGCTCAGTTGGCGCGGCACGATGTATTCCGCCGCAGTCAATCCCTGCAGGGGCACGCTTCGCTCAGTGATGAGATTGAAGTAACCGCTGGCGCTGACATCGCGCAGATACATATGCGCGTCGTTAACGATGGCCGGGCCGCCGTTACCACCGCTCAATTGGCCGCCGATCACCACTACGGTGCCCCAGCGGAAAAGGTTATCGGTGGCGGCATTGTTGCGAATCACCGGGACCGAATTGTCGCTGGTGAGATTTTCGATCTGCACCAGATTCCAGGTGTTGTTCAGGCCAACCGATCGTTGCTGGCTGAGCGCCAGATTGACGAAGGTCAGCGAGTATTCGGTGCCGGCGAGCGCAATGCCGGTGTCGAAACCGACGACACTGAGATTACGCAACAGACCCGGGCCTTTGTCGGTACCGCGAAGATCGAGGCCGATGACTCCGACGCGCTGCGGATCTCCCGAGCGAATCGTCAGGTTATGGGCACCGCCGGAGTTGTTCTGGTGCAGCTTAAGGCCAATCGCGCCGGGATTGCCGACGCCCGTGTCGATGGTGAGATCGTTCACGTACACCCGGAACTGGTTCGCTGAAAAACCGCTGGCCTCGCGTGTGGAGACGACGTTGCGCGGCGTGCCGGTGTTGCCGAAGGCGGCGGTGTTATCCGCCAGGCGGATGATGGTGGTCTCGCGCGAGGCGCCCATCAGCGTGATGCGCGGTTCGGGGAACGCCAGCGTATCGGTGACGCGATAAATGCCGGCCGGCAGGTACACGATCTTGCCGGTAGTATTGCTCACCCGCGCCGCGTTCAGCGCGGCATTGATGGCGGCTGTGTCGTCAGCCAGTCCGTTGCCAGCGGCGTTGTAAGGTGCGGCACGCACGTTGATGACCCCGGCATCCGCCGGTACTTCGTGGGCACTGGCGGCGTGCGCCAGCGGCAGTAGCCAAAACATCCAGCGCATGCGGCCTCCGGTAGTGCCTCGGAGCTCCGATCATGCCGCACCTGATCGTTTGGCTTCGTGACGTTGGGCGATTTTTTTCGTGTCGGCGCCGGGCGTTCGCATATGGCATTTGGCCTTCTACGCGAGTGGCGTAAAGCGACACAATCAAGGGTGTGAAACGCGCGGATCGAAGGTCTTGTGTGTGGGAGAACATATGAAACCAAAGCGATTAGTTCCTCTGCCTAAATCGAAGCCGCATAACCCGTCAACGCCAACGTCAGCAACTGCTTCATCTCCTCACGCAGCGATACGGGGGCGATGACTTCGGCGTCGGGGCCGTAGCGCAGGACGTCCATTAGCAACTCACGGGCGTTGCCGAAGGGGACTTGCAGCTCGAAGCGGCCGTCGGGCAGGAAGCGCTGTTTTTGTTGCGCGTGCCAGCGTTCGTCGGCGACCCAGCGGGCGGCGTGGGCGGAGAAACGTATCGTGGCCCAGGCGCGGGCGGGGCCGGAGAAGATGCCGTAGCTTTGTGCGAAGTGCGCGTCCAGCTCGCTGTCCGGCCAGTCCTCGGCTGTGTTGCCCAGTTGCGGCGCGGAGATGCGATCGAGCGCGAAGCTGCGCAACTGACGCCGGTCATGATCGAGCGCGTCCAAGTACCAGTTGTCGCGATAGTGCGTGAGGCGCTGCGGCGAGGTGTTGCGCACGCTGCCGTTGCCCGTGGAGCGCGCGCGGTATTGGAACGACAGGCGTTTGCGCTCCAGCACCGCGCCGATCACGGTGCGGAATACGGCGTCGTCGAGCTTGCGGCTGCCCTGGCGCAACACGCGCACACGCGAGAGATGATCGACGCTGGTGCCGACCACCGCGCGCAGTCGCGGACCCAGATCGCCGAGCGCATCGGCCAGCGCGCCTTCGGACTGTGTGGCCAGCGCCTGGCGTGCGACCAACAATGCGTACACTTCATCGGGCGATAGCCACACACCCGGCAATTCGAAGTCCTGCGTGGGATCGGGGACGTACTTGAACTTATGCGTTCGATTGTCGACATCGATCGGCGCACCCAGCGCATCGCGCAGGAAGGCGATGTCGCGATATACCGTGGCACGCGAGGCCTCGATGTCGTCCATCAACTTGTCGACGCTGACGCCGGTACGGTTGAGCTTCAGCAGTCGGTGCAGGCGAACGATGCGTTCGTAGCGGTCCATACGAAATTCCTGTGTTCTTGCGACCTCGGCCGGATTCCCAGAGTCTGCGCACAGAACGTGCGATGCGATAGTCGCCGGTTCATCGTCGTGCCGTGCAGATGCTCGTGTAGATACAGCGAACCCCGGCTAGGCCGCAGATCCATAGCCCAGTTTGCGCCACGCACCTGCCAGCGCGGCCATCGATGCGCTGGCAACATTGACCACCGTTTCGAAACCCAAGTTGCGCGCCGATGCAGCGATGCGTTGGCTGGCAGCGAGCACCGTCTGGCGACGCCAATGAGGATGGCCACGACTGACCTCGTCCCAACGATTCAGAAGCGCCACGCTGGTCGCGGTGACGGCGAACGGACCGCCATGTTGGGCCAGTTTGGCGAGCGTCTGCGCCGATGGCGCTTGCGCCACGCGCCGGTAGGCGTAGATCGCCCGTACCTGCGCGCCGCGCTGCTCGAGCGTATGTTGCAGCAGTGCGCGACCGCCGGGTGCGCACCACAACGCGATCCGTTCGCCGGCCACGCCTTTCAGGACCGGCAGTTCGAGCAGCGCCTCGCTGTCTTCAAGTCCGACCACATCGGGCACGATTCCGCTGTCGGAAAGGGCCGCGGCGGTCGCAGCCCCGATTGCGACGCACGAATGCAGCGAAACGAAATGCAACGCCGCGGCAACCGCCGCGCGGCTGACCAGGATGTGGCGATGCGCCCCTGCGGCGAATGCAAAGTCGTCCGCCGCCAATCGCGCGACGCGGCGCGTGTACAACAACGGCAGGGCAAGATGCGGCACGCCGGCCAAAGCGAGCGCGTTGCGGCGGATTTCGACGGAAGGGCGGGTAATGACAAGCATTGGCCGAATTTTGCACCGAATGCGTGTCAACCGTTTGCAAGACTTCGCGTTGTCGATCCCCACAAGCGTCGTTTTCGGCGCGACAATGCCGGGTACTTGGGGGAGGGGCACATCGCTATGCATCGCCTTGCCGTCGCGCTGTTGCTGTGGGTGAGTGCCGGCGCCTTCGCGCAGCAGACACTCACGCCAGCGCGCGAATCTGGGCCCGATCCCAGTCTTGCCGGCGGCAATTGCGACGATCTGACCGGTCTCCCGATCTACCAGAACGTGACCTGGAACGAGGTCTGGACGGCGCTCAACGACATGAGTTCGTGCACGCAGAACTGCCACCTCGGCAGCGATGCCGCAGCCGAACTGGATTTGGGTGTTCGCGATTTGTCGATCTATTACCTGGTCAATCAGCGCAGCAGCCAAAAGGACATGCTGCGGGTGGTGCCCGGAGATCCTGCGGCCTCGCTGTTGTTGCAGAAAGTCAGTTGCCCGAAGCCTGCTGTGGGCAATCGGATGCCGATCGGCGCGCCGATCCCGAGAGCGCTGCAGGGGATGATTTACGACTGGATCGATCAAGGCGCGCGCGGCGAGGCGGCGGAAGATCCGATCCCACGCGATTATTTGTTTAGAGCGTCGTATGAATCGTTGCGACGGTGAACTTTGGTAGGCGGTTCGGCGAGCCCGTTGCAAGCGGATAGCTTCGATCCGCAGCGCGCTCGGCGGTAGGCAATTCAGGAGTCCATGATGAAATCGACACTCGCACTGGCAGGTCTGTTTTTCGCCTCGGTTGCTTCGGCCCAGCTGGCATTGCCGGGCAAACCCAGTCTTCCCGCCCCCGATCCGGCTCCGAACAAGGCCGCGTATGCCGTCGGCTCCGACCTTTCCGGCACCTGGTACGACCCGGCGCAGAATGGCCACGGCTTTGTCGTACAGCACATCGTCAACGGCGGTGTGCCGGCGGTGCTGGTCAGTTGGTTCACCTATCAGGGTGGCAATGCGCGTTGGCTGTTTGGCATCGGCAGCGGCACGCGCAATGAAGTTCGGGTGTCGCTGTCGATCACCACGGGCGCAGATTTCCCGCCGCGCTTCGTTCCCGCCAGTGCGCAGGTGCAGCCGTGGGGCGAGCTGACCTTGCGCATGGACAACAAGAATGCCGGACGGGCGCTGTGGACGACGAGCTTCCCTGGATTTAACAGCGGCGAGATGCCGATCGTGCGCTTGACGCAACCGGCATCGACCTTCGAGCCCACGGTCGGCCGTGTAGCCTCTTGCCACGCCGGGGCGTGGTTCGATCCGGCGCAGGATGGCCACGGGGTACTCACCGAAGTGCTCGGTCCGCCGGAAGCGCGACAGATGCTCGCAGTCTGGTACACCTATTTGAACGGCCAGCAGCGCTGGATCACCGCACTCGGCCCGATCAACGGCGACACCGCGACACTCAGCGCTAATATCACCAGCGGCGCCAACTTTCCGCCGAACTTCAATCCCAGTCAGGTCACCACGCAACCGTGGGGCACGATGACCTTCCGCGCGATCAACGCCAATTCGGCGACCTGGAGTTGGAACAGCACGGTCTCTGGCTACGGCTCCGGCAGCATGCCGTTGACTCGACTGACCGCACTGACCGGCAGCGACTGCGGACCCGCCACCGATGCCGACGCCGCGCGTTTCCTGACCCAAGCCACCTTCGGCCCAACGCCAGGTCAAATCGCCGAGGTGCGCAACCTAGGCTACGCCGCGTGGATCGATCAGCAGCGCGGCGTCACGCCCTCTTTGCATCGTCCGACCATCGAGCAGCAAATTGCGCAGCAGGTGCTGACACAACCGCTGAACGCGCAGGCCTATCGGGTCTATCGCCAAGAACGTTGGTTCAACACGGCGCTGTATGCGAACGACCAGCTGCGTCAGCGCGTTGCTTATGCGTTGAGCCAAATCCTGGTGCTCAGCGAGGTCGGCACGCTCGACAACAACACCATCGGCGTGGCCGAGTACAACGATATCCTGCTGCGCAACGCCTTCGGCAACTATCGCGACCTGCTCAAGGAAGTCACACTGAGCCCAATGATGGGTTCGTTCCTGACCAGCCTGCGTAATCAGAAAACCGACTGGACGATCAACACCAGCGGCACCCTGGTGCCCGGCCTGATTCAACCGGACGAAAACTATGCGCGGGAGGTGATGCAACTGTTTTCCATCGGCCTGATCGAGCGTAACCGCGACTTCTCGCCGATCCTGCAGAACGGTCAGCCGATTTCGACCTATACCCAGGACCTGGTCACCAGCACCGCAAAAGTGCTGACTGGGCATGCATATCAATGCACTGGTCCGGCGACGGTGAATGGCATCACCTTGAACCGCAACTGCGGTTGCACCGGTCCCGCGTGCCAGTTCTCGACCACCATGTTCTTCTCGACACCGCCGCGGTACGTTGGCAGTTTCAATGGCATGAACAACGTCACGGCGCTGGCGCATCCCGATACGTATCGGCCGATGGTCTGCTACCCTCGCTATGCCGATACTGGGCGCTCGGCGACGGCGACCAACGGCTACGCCGTGCTGCCAGCGCCGAACGATCGTAAGCAGTTGCTCGCTGGCATCTCCATCGCGCCGAGCCCAGTCGCGTGCCATACCGGCACCGCGGCGGCCGATCAGCAGGCCTGCATCGACTACTGCAACGGGCAGGTCAACACACTGCTGGATTCGCTGTTCTTCCATCCCAATGTGCCGCCGTTCATGTCGCGCCAGTTGATCCAACGGCTCACCACCAGCAATCCATCGCCCGGTTATATCGATCGCGTAGCCGCCACGTTCGAGGACAACGGCAGTGGCGTACGCGGCGATCTGGGCGCTGTGGTCAAGGCCATTCTGCTCGATCCGGAAGCGCGCGCCGCCAGCCCGGCACCCACCTTCGGCAAGCTGCGCGAACCGATTTTGCGCTTGACCGCGGTATGGCGCGCAATCGGTGTGGTCAACGGAGCGAACGGCGCCAACGGCGTCAATACTGAGCGTGGGCTGGGCCAGGCGCCGCTGCGCGCGCCTTCGGTGTTCAATTTCTACGAGCCCGATTACCAGCAGCCTGGCGAAATCGCGAACGCCGGACTGTACTCGCCGGAGTTCCAGATTCTCAACGAGACCAGTTTCATCACGGTCTCTGACGAACTCTGGCGCCGCATCTTCTCCGGATACAACGTCAACGGCGCGGCCACCACGTTCGCGGTCCCGGCAGGCGCGGCCTACATCCCGCCGACAGCGATCGATGCGCTGCCGACCGATCACGCGCAGCTTGTCGATACGTTGAACACGCGGCTCTTGAACGGCCGCATGCGCGCAACGATGCGGACCAAGCTGCTGGCGTTGCTGAACGGCGAAATGGCCGGCGCGGATCATCGCCGCAAAGTACTCAACCTCCTCCACCTGATCGCGATCTCGTCCGAGTTCGCGGTGCAAATCTGACCGGAGCATGATCATGGGCAGACAGAGCAACGAATCTCGTCGCGATTTCATCAAACGCCTCGGTTGCACCTTAGGCGCGGCATCGGCTGCCAGCCTGATCCCGCAACTTGCGTTGATGCCGCGCGCGGCGCACGCCAGCGAAAAGAACCTCACCGGTTATCGTGCGCTTGTGTGCATTTATCTCGCTGGGGCGAACGACAGTTTCAATTGGCTGGTACCGCGCGACAGCGAGGCGACCGGCTCGCGCTACGACACCTACCGCGCCACCCGCGGCGGCGTCTTCAGCCAGACCAACACCTCCGGTCTGGCGCTCGGGTTCAACGATTTGCTGCCGATCAATCCGACCGGCGCACCGAGCGCATTCGGGTTGCATCCAGCGCACACGGACTTCTCTGTTACCAGCGGCGGCACCACGCAGAACCATCCTGGTTTGCAGTCGCTGTTCAATCAGGGCAAAGCGGCCTTCGTTTGCAATGCGGGTCCGCTGATCCAGCCGATCACCCTGACCGAATACAACGCCGGTGCGCCGCGCCCTGCGCAACTCTTCTCGCACAACGATCAGGAGCTGCAGTGGCATATCGGCATCGGCCGCAGCGATTCATTGTCCCGCTTCGGCTGGGGAGGGCGTGTGGTCAAGGCCGCCGGCGTCGGGCCGTTGGCAAACGGCCTGTCGCCCACATTGTCCGTCGCCGGTGCCGCGCGTTTCTTGAACGGCGAGGGCATTTTGCCGTACCAGGTGGCTAGCGGCGGCGTCGATCTGATCGACAACTACAGCGCGACCTCCGCCACCAACTTCAGCGCCTCGCGTCGCGCGTTGCTCAACGATCTGCTCGACGATACGAGCGCCCATCCCTTTGTGCGCGGTTATGGCGACATCGCGCGACGTTCGTTGAGTGTCGGCGAGAACCTTGCCACCTTGCTCGATGCGCCGAACGGCGCAGGCGATGTGCAGGCGCTGTTTCCAGCGGGCAACACGCTTGCCGCTCAACTGGAGATGGTCGCACGCATGATCAAGATCAGTCGCGCCAGCTTGGGCGCGCAGCGGCAGATCTACTACGTGCGCTACGGCTCCTTCGACTTGCACGATGGCATGTTCGTATCCGGCTCGCCGGCGGCCACGACCGGCCACGGCACGCTGCTGACGGCGCTCAATCAGGCGGTCGGTGCATTCTGGACCGCGCTTGGGGAAATCGGCGCCCGCTCGGAAGTCACCACCTTTACGATGAGCGATTTCGGTCGCACGCTCACTGGCAACGGCTCAGGCTCAGATCACGCCTGGGGCGGCAATCTGATGGTGCTCGGAGATGCGGTGCGCGGCAATCGCTTGTACGGGACCTATCCGCAATTGCGCGTCAATGCCAACGACAACGCCACACGCGACTACAGTTTCAGCCGCGGGCAGTACATCCCCACGACCAGCGTCGATCAAGTCGCCGCCACATTAGCGCGCTGGATGGGCGTCACCGACAACGCTACCCTCAACAGCATTTTCCCGCTGCTCGGCAACTTTTCGGGTAACGATCTGGGCTTCATGAATCCGTGATCAGCATTCGAGTGCGGCGGCGCCACGTCGCCGTACTCAAAACCGAGGCGTGGTCACACGAAGACACGATGCAGGCCATGGTGGTTGTGCTCCAGCCGTGACTCTGGCCTGCTGTTCTTGGCGTCGCCGTTTGAAGGCCGCTCAGGTTGCAACTGCATGCCGGTACAGTGCAAAACTGGCCGGCACGGCGCGAACACGCAGCTGAAATAACAGAATATTTACAAGTGTCCATTGCTCGCGTAGAACAGCGGCGCCGCGTTGTCACAATCTGGCCACGCGTCCCAACCTGTTCGGAGTGAGTCATGCCAGAGAACCGTAAGCGTTTAGCGGCGTCCATACGCCGCGCGTTGTACCTAGCGTCTGCCGTCTTGTTGCCGCTCGCGCCTGCCGTAGGCGTGGCGCAGGATCAAGAAATGAAAGCCGTAGAAGTCACCGGCTCGCGCATCAAAAAAGCCTCGATCGAAGGCCAAGTGCCGGTGCAGGTGATCGATCGGCAGCAGATCGATCGCAGCGGCCTGACCTCGATTGGCGATGTGATCCAGCAACTCACCGGTTCCGGCTCAGCGCTCAACACCAAGTTCAACTCCTCCGGCAACTTCGGATTCCCGCCCGATGGCGGCGGCGTGGGCGCAGGCGCGACCACGGTCGACTTACGACATCTCACCAGCAAACGCGTGCTGGTGCTGGTGGATGGCCTGCGTTGGGTCAATGAGAGCTCAGCGTCTGGCGTCAGCGGTGTCGTGGACTTGAACACCATCCCGCTGGCGGCGGTCGATCGCATCGAAGTGCTGGAAGACGGCGCCTCGTCGATCTACGGTTCCGATGCGATCGCAGGCGTGGTGAACATCATCACCAAGCGCGATCAGAATGGTATCGCCATCAGCACCCGCTATGGCCAGACCGAAGAGGGCGACGGCGATGTCAAAGACGTCGACCTGAGTATTGGTGGCAGCGGCGATCGCCACAGTTTCTTGATCGGCGCCAGCTATCACGAAACCGAAACCATTTTCTCGCGCGATCGCGAGCAATCGAGCTTTCCGGTGCCCGGCACGGGCGTTGCGCTTGGCAGCTCGGCGATTCCTGCCGGCCGCTTCATCATTCGCGATCCGAACACCGGCCGCACGCTCGATATCGTGCCCAACAGCCTGAACCCGGTGTACAACCCGGCGCAAACCTGCCCCGGCCCGCGCACCGACGGTTTCCGCTGCTTCACCGGCGCCGATCGTTTCAACTTTGCGCAATTCAACTTGCTGCAAACGCCGAGCGAGCGCTTGAGCTTGTTTGGCCAGGGCCGCTTCGAGCTGACTGAAACGACCAATCTGTCGATCAAGACGCTGTACAACAATCGCGAGTCGTTGAACCAGGCCGCGCCGGAGCCGTTCTTCTTTGGCGCCGCCGTGCCGTCCAACTTCTGGGCCGATAATGTGCGCATTCCGCGCAACCATCCGTTCAATCCCTTCGGATTCGATCTCAACGGCGGGCCCACGGGCAACTTCCAGCTCGGCGGCCGACGGCCGATCGAGGGTGGCCCACGACGCTTCTTCCAGGATGTCGACACGTACTACTTCTCGGCGACGCTGGACGGCAGTTTCGCTCTGGGGGATCGCGCCTTCTTCTGGGACATCAACGCGGTCACCAGCCGCAGTGAAGCGACGCAGACGAACTTCGGCAGCTACAACGCCAGACGCGCGTCTATCGCCCTCGGGGACCCGGCCGTTTGCGCTGCGACGCCCGGCTGCACACCGCTGAACATTTTCGGCCAAGGTAGCATTACGCCGGCGATGTTGGCCTTCATCCAGCCCGTGCTCACGGATCGTAGCGATAACGAACTGACGCTGTATTCGGCAAATTTGACCGGCGATCTCTTCGATTTGCCCGCCGGATCGCTGTCTGTGGCGACCGGCATTGAGCATCGCAAGCTGGAAGGCTCGTATACGCCCGATGGTTTGACGCTCGCCGGCGAGTACAACGGCGTAGCTTCGCAGCCGACCGGCGGCGATTACGATGTCGACGAGTTCTTCGCCGAATTCGCCGTGCCGCTGTTGGCCGACCGGCCGGGGTTCCAGGCGCTCGATTTGAGCCTTGCGGCGCGCTATTCGGACTACTCCAATTCCGGCAGCGAAACCACCAGCAAACTGGGTCTTCGTTGGCAGGTCAGCGAAGACTTCCTGTTGCGCGGCACCATGGCAGAAGGCTTCCGTGCGCCTAGCGTTGGCGAGCTATTTGCGGGTATCAACGGTTTTGATGCGGTCATCAACGACCCGTGTTCGGCGAACGCTCCGGGTGGCCGTAACCCGAACTGCACGCAGCTCGGCGTTCCCGCCACCTACGTGCAACCCAACCCGCAAATCTCGGTGCAAACCGGTGGCAACCTGAGCCTGCGTCCGGAAACGGCCGACTCGTTCACTGCGGGATTTGTGTGGAGCCCGGGTTTCATGCAGGGCGACTTCGTTGAACGTTTTGACGTGGCGTTCAGCTATTACGATCATGAGATTGAAGATGGGATTCAGGCCGTCGATGCGCAGACGCAGTTGAATCTGTGCGTGCAGAACCCGAGTTCCGGATTTTGTAATGGCATTACACGCAACAGCCTGGGTGCCATCTCGAGCTTCCAGAACTTCCTGACCAACATCGGAAAGATCGACACCAATGGCTACGATGTCGATATCGGTTGGGTACTGCCTGAACAGTCTTGGGGCCAGCTGCGCGCGCAGTGGCGCAATACCATCGTCGACGAATACGTTGCCGTGGGTGCCAATAACGCCGTCCAACCCCGCGCCGTGGGAATCGAAGTCAACAACAGCCTGATCCCGGAGTGGACGTCGAACCTCAACGTCGGCTGGCAATACCAGTCCTTCGATGTCAGCTGGACCTTGCGTCATATCAGCGACGGCGAGGAAGCTTGCGGTAACGCGGCAAGCTTTGCCGTGTGCCGCAACAACCCTGCCACCGGCCGCAACCGCCTCGGCAGCGTGACCTATCACGATCTGCAAGCTGCGGTGAAGACCGACTGGATCGGCGATGAGCTCAAGTTCACGCTCGGCATCAACAACGCTTTCGGCAAAGAACCGCCGATTTGTTTGTCGTGCACGCTGAACGGCTATGACGCCTCAACCTACGACTTGCCGGGCGGCGCGTTCTATTACGCGCGGATCGACGTCAAGTTGTGATGGTGTGCCGTCGGCGCCCCACTGCGCCGGCGGTCCACGCTGAACGCCCGGCGCGGGCCCTAAAAGCATCGGCCCGCGCTGCGGTCATAAAAAACGTGCGGCACCGCAACGTGCAATCCGCTCTCGACTTCTTGCAGAACGGCGCTTGTCGGGAGATCTCGCTTTTGCCTGTGAGCGGGTGAGACAAGCTAGGCGGATCGGTTCGCGCTGACCGCGTTTGGGCAGTCGATATGGCCGGATCCTCCGACCCAGGGAGCTGTCGAATGACTCGCCATCGCGTCTCCACCGAAATGGCAGGGGAAAATCCCCACCGTCGATCCCCTGGCGCCCGATCGCGGTGGTGAGCTGATATCGATCTTGCGTATAAGCTCGGAAGCATGGTTCCGGTTGCGCTCAATGCTACGAAAGCAAGTTCGAGGAGCGAGTCATGATGAAGTGGCTACTTTCGATTTTCGCAGCGCTACTTTCTTTGGAATCCATAGCGCGTCAGCCGGACTGGCGCCATGGGCGGTCTCAAGAGTCAAGCGCAACACGGTTTGAGTTTTGTTGAATGATTTTC
>ERZ1066125.128-NODE-128-length-56475-cov-32.098795_pt1 | contig 56475 bp, 54 predicted proteins | sample MGYA00382772_ERZ1066125 | MGnify/ENA primary metagenome ERZ1066125 (study PRJEB33369, sample SAMEA5778355) | biofilm metagenome | biome: Industrial cooling water; feature: Water cooling tower basin; material: Biofilm | place: United Arab Emirates | collected... | reverse complement strand
TAAAGTGTTGTATTTTCAGCAATTGGGTGTCGTCCTAAAAGAGCCGCACCCAATTCCCTTTAGCACAAAATCGTCTACATTAACTTGGCTGAACTTACTTTTGTGCAGCAAGTCTTCAATCTTTGCCTTGGCCTTTCCCCATTCAGGTGAAGTTTTCCAGTCCCCTAGCTGAACCCGTTTTTGCCCTCTTCTGTCCTTATCCTCTTGAGAAGCTTTTCCCACTTGAGTTACCCAATTCCAGCCAAGAAAGAACAAGCCAAATGCTACAACTAACAAACAGATCGCTTTTCGCATACAAACCTCCATGTTTTCAATGTTGTGGTTTACTTGCCAGAACCGGCAAGCGTAGTGACTGGAGATTGATAAGCCAAGCTATGTAAAGATACTAGCGTGAGTGGCGTGAATTGCACAACTCACGTGTATTTCATAAATTACGCATATTGCGCGCAGGTCTGATTTCGTCCTGATGTACTCAAATGCAGCAAAAAGCCAATAGATGGTCGCTTTTACAAATTTCACAAGGCTGGCATTTTGCAGTGGCCAATTACTAGACTTTGCCAAACTGCTGCAAAATAAAAGGTTAAAGTTTTACATCAGGGCGAAATTACACCCCTTATTTCACCGAAAACCGCTGTAATTATGCTGGATTCAACTTATTCTTCTATTGGCGTTTGCTGTTAAGTATTGTTTCAACGATTCAAGATCGACTTTGAACTTTCCTCCAATAGGAATTGCTTTAATAGCGCCGTTTTCTATCCAAAGTTGAATCGTTCGCTGCGATCTACCAATCATATCTGCTGTAATTGCAGTATCTGCAAACCTTTGATCTCGTTTTTCTTTTGGTAGGCTTAGATAGATATCCAGAAGCTCTTCATTATTGCCTAGACACACTTTCTCCGACATGGTTTTTCTCCTTGTAGCTTGGTTATAAAAAACATGAAATTTCTGTGCGCTTTAGAGCAAAGATCTATTGTGAGGGTAGAAGCCTGTTAGGGCTGATGTTAGGGCTGATGTTAGGGCTGATGTTAGGGCTGATGTTAGGGCTGACAAACTTGCCCTAACTAACATGCCCAGAAATCCACAGATTCATCATCAAGTTTGCGATTGAATAAAATGTATATTTAAAAACAATCTCGGTCAAGCAAAAATGTCAAAAAACATAGTGAATTTAACGTGAACTAAGCCAAGGCTATACAAATTATCATTAAGCAGGCTTTTTTGTTGCCGAAAAACTGTCTTTCTCGGAAGGCAGGAGTAGAATGACCATGCCAACCAGATCGTCCTTACCAAAAAGGAGGTAAGTAGTATGAAATTCGCAAGCTTCGTCGCGTCCGCACTCTTCGCCGTTGTCGGTTCGGTCAATGTTCAAGCCCAAACGACGGAAAACACAATTGCTGAAACCAAAGCCCCGGTCGAAATCGTCAAACACAAAATCGGTCTGGATTATTACCCGATGCTTGATCGTCCCAGTCTGACCACGCCTTCGATGTCGGCGGAAAACGGCGATATGCCGATGTCCGAAGCCGAGCGACAGGCGCGTCAGCGAGGCAGAAACTCCGGCAACAGGGGCGGTTCTGCGACTGTCGCTTCCGGCGACACGCGTTCGCGCGGCAGACTTCGTTCGTACACGCGGGTCATTGACGCGGCTGAATACGTGCAGGTCGAATTGAAGAATTCAAACTCGAAGGCGATCAAATTCATTGAATGGGATTTCGCCTTTCCGCGTTATGAAAACGGCCAGCTTCTGCTCCGCTTCGATGTGAAGAGCGCCGTCGAAATCAAAGCGGGAGGCAAAAAGACGCTGAAGCATAAACTGCCTCCCAACGCGAAAAAGTGCGAAGTCGTCAAAGTCATCAGCGATGGCGTTGATTCTGGGCAACCGGAAAAAGTCAGTGTCTTTGAAGCCGTCTGCGGCCAGGGGTTTCATGATCCGTCGTTGCAAAACCAGAAACAGGAAACCATCACCATCCAGCGCATAGAGTTTGTTGACGGAACCGTCTGGAACAGGCAATAACGACGAGGGATTTTTCAGGAAGAAGATTATGCAGACGGATTTGAAACAACTTTTTGCCAAATACGACGTGCCCGCGCCGCGTTACACCAGTTATCCGACCGTTCCTTTTTGGACGGAATCGCCGACCACTGAACAGTGGGTGGCATCGTTGAACGATGCGCTGGCGGACGAAACCGCGACCTGGGCGATTTACATGCATCTGCCGTTTTGCGAAACGCTCTGCACGTTCTGCGCCTGCAACACCGTCACCACACGCGACCACGGACGCGAAGACGGTTATGTGGATTTGCTGTTGCGCGAATGGGCGTTGTATCGCCAGCTTGCGCCGCAATTGGCTTCGCGTCCGTTGCAGCAATTGCATCTGGGCGGAGGTTCGCCGACGTTTTTTTCGGCGGATAATCTGAAGCGCATTCTGACGCCTATGCTTGGCGATGCTCACAAAGACGAAGCGAATTTCGATGCTTCGGTGGAAATTGATCCGCGTCGCACGACGCTCGATCAGCTTCAGACATTGTACGAACTTGGCTTCACGCGCATTTCGCTCGGCGTGCAGGATTTCAACGAAGAAGTTCAGAAACTGGTCAATCGTCATCAGCCGTTTGAAATCACACGCCGCGTCAACGACCAGGCGCGCGAAGTCGGCTACACCTCGATCAACTTCGATCTGATTTATGGCTTGCCGCGCCAGACGCTGCAAAGCATTGAACTCACCGCCGAAAAAACCATAGAGCTACGCCCGGATCGCATCGCGCTCTACAGCTTTGCGCTCGTTCCCTGGATCAAACCCACGCAACGCAGTTACAAGGACGAAGATTTGCCCAAAGCTGGCGAAAAACGCGCCTTGTACGAACGCGCGCGCCAGATGCTGCTCGACGCCGGATACATTGAAATCGGCATGGATCATTTCGCCTTGCCGCACGATCCGTTGAGCCTTGCGCAAGTCGAAGGCAAATTGCATCGCAACTTCATGGGCTACACCGAAGCCCGCACAGACGTGTTGCTGGGATTCGGCGTCAGCGCCATTTCGGAAACGCCGACCTGCTTTCATCAAAACGAAAAGAAGCTTCAGGATTACGAACGGCGCGTGCTGGCGGGCGAATTGCCGACCATGCGCGGCCATCTGTTGACCGAAGAAGACCAGCAGCGACGCGAACAGATTCTGGAATTCATGACGCGCTTCAAAGTCGAACTCAGTCATGAACAACAAACCGATGCGCGAGAGTTTTTGCAGCCTCTGCTGAACGATGGATTGGTGGAATTGGCGGGCGATGAGTTGCAACTGACAGAAGCCGGGCGACCGTTTCTGCGCAACGCAACGATGTTTTTCGATCAACGGCTCCGGCGTCAGGAACCGCAAACACAGATTTTTTCGCAAGCACTTTGAACTTTGGTGAAGGAATGAAACGCGAAGTTACGATCATCGGCGCAGGCATTTCCGGTCTGACGACGGCTTATTTTCTGATCAAAGCAGGCGTCGCGGTGCGCGTGTTGGAAAAACAATCTCGCGTGGGCGGTTTGATCGGCACACAGCAAACTCAACACGGCCTGGTTGAGACAGCGGCCAATGGATTGATCAACACAGCGCGGTTGGAAGCGATGTGCGCAGACATTGGCGTGACGTTGTTGTCGCTGCAACCGCAAAGCCGCTCGCGGTATTTCTGGCGCGACCAACCGCGCCGCTGGCCGTTGACGATTGGCGAAAGTGTGCGAATGACCGCCGGGTTGGTGCGGCATCTGGGGAATTGGCGACCTGCCGCAGGAGAAACCCTGGACGTGTGGGGCAACCGTTTGTTGGGCGCAGCCGCCGTGCAACATGCGCTGACACCGGCAATGGGCGGAATTTACGCCAGCGATGCCGATCAACTCAGCGCCAGTTTGATTTTCAATCGCAAAGGATTGGGGCTGGAACCTGCCAGCCCAAACGGCAACGCGAAAGCGGAGAAACCTGCACGACGCGGCACGGTCTCGCCACGTGGCGGCATGCAGGAATTGATGGACGCTTTGTCGAATTACCTGCGCCAGCAAGGCGTTTCCATCGAACTCAATCGCGGCGCGCAACTTGAACGCGACGCGCCCACGGTGATTTGCACGTCGGCGCTTCATGCCGCGGAGTTGTTGTCGAATCACGCGCCCGAAGTCAGCCAGGCTTTGCGGCAAGTGGAGTTGCTGCCGATTGTCACGGCGACGTGTTTTTACGAACACAGTCCGCGCCAACCGCAAGGTTTCGGCTGTTTGTTTCCGCGTCACGGAGAAATTCGCGCCTTAGGCGTGTTGTTCAATGATTGTCTGTTTGAAGGGCGCAGCGCGTTGCGGTCGGAAAACTGGATTCTGGGTGGCGCGTCAGACAGGGAAGTCGTTCATTTGAGCGATGCCGAACTGGAAGCGACATTGCGCCGCAATCATGCGCTGCTGGTGGGCGCGGAAGAACCGTTGCTGAGTTGTCGCGTCACGCGCTGGCCGCAAGCCTTGCCGCATTACACGCTGGCGTTGGAACGTGTGCTGACGACCTTGCCTCCGTTGCCAAGACATCTGGCGCTGGTCGGCAATTACTTGGGGCAAATCGGTCTGGCCAAGATCATTGAACGCGCCTGTCGTGTCGCATCTCAAATGGCCAACGATTGAAAGTTAGAATGCCAAGGGAGTGCGGTTACTGTCGCACTCCCTTGATGACAATTATTTCCCACCGCCAATTCGGAACTTCATCCCGGCAGAAAAGTTCAGCCGATAAGCCGGATACCCCAGCACTTCTTCGTAGTTCTGATTGAGCAGGTTTTCGATGCGCGCGAACATTGCCACGCGCGATGTGAACCGATACGTCCAGGCCAAATCCAGTCGCTGATAAGCATTGTTGAAAATCGGCAATCCGTTGCGGAACCTGTCAAACGTCACAGGGTCGCCGTCGCGCCGCCGACCAACGAAAAAGCCGTCCAGATTCACTTCAAACCGGTCGCCTATCCAGGCCACGTTCAACGTTCCCGAATGGCGCGGACGGCGCAACAACGAAAATCCGACTTCCCGATTGGGAACCAGCGTGCCGGTGGAAAAATCAATCACATCGGCAGCGGCTTCGAGTTTGGTTTTCAGCAAGGTGTAGGTTCCGCCAATCAACAACCGCCGTTTGTAAGGACTCATGGAAACCGCGATTTCCATGCCGCGCGCAATCGTCCGGTCGTTGTTGACGAAATGCGTCAAACGTCCGTCGGCCAGTTTGATCGGTCCGCCGAAAGTCGCCGCATCGCCGACAAAGGCGATCTGGTCGCGGAAGCGATTCTCGAAATACGTCACCTCGACGCGATACCTGTCTTTCCAGAAAAACTGCTCCAATCCCAGATCGTAACCGCGCGCGCGTTCGGGTTTCAGCAACGGATTGCCCAGAAAAAACTGGGATGGACTGAACGCTTCGACCAGCGAAGGCGCTTTGATGCCTTCGCCGTAATTGGCTTTCAATCGCGTCATGCCGACGACGGATTGCAGATTGCCGGTGGGCAGCAAATAAATCGCCGCGATTTTCGGCAAGACTTCCGTGCCGAATCCGACTTTGCCGCTGGCGCTGGTTGAACCCAATCCAGTCAGAATCGCGGCCAACGCCGGAGGAACATCGGCGCGATTGTTTTCCAGACGAATTCCGGCGGTGATTAACAATTGCGGAGACAATGCGAATTGATCCTGCAAAAACGCTCCGACGTTGGTGCGGCTGGAAGGCACGCGGTTGGCGCCGTCAAAGCCGCTGTCGAAAACCGCGCGTTCGTGTTCGTAATCCAATCCGGCGGAAAGCAGATGGTTGTGCGGCAAAATCAATTCGGTCTGGTAACGCAATCCGCGACGTTGCTGATGGTTGTTGAACGCCGAACGAAAATCGTTGAAGGCGAATGTGGTGTCGGGCGGCGTGTTGGGTTTGGTCAAATCCTGCGCCGCCGGATCGAAGCTCGCGTAATTGCTTTCGGAAAAGACGAACGTCAGGCTCTGATGCCAGCGCGAAGTCGTCTGATCGTCCAACCGCCCCGAAGTCACTATGCGCCGCCGCCGAGCGCGTTCATCCAGATCGGGGAACAGCGCCGCCGTTGCGCCCGGAACGCCTGCACTGGAATTTTCGCTGCGGGCTGTGAAACGAAACTGCGTGCGAGCGGTCAGCCTGTAACCCAGGTTCGCCGAAATAATGCGGTTCAGGTAATCGTCGTTGCGGTCGCGCCCGTTGGTTCTGAGATGCGTGAAGCTGTACGAATAATCGAACGGTCCCGTCACGCCCGACAATCGCGCAAATTGCCGGTTGAAGGCGAAACTGCCGCCTTCGCCGGTGAATTCAAATTCCGGTTTCGTCGTCGAACCGCGATGCGTGATGAATTGCAACACGCCGGCCATGGCGTCGGAACCATAGACGGCGCTTTGCGCGCCACGAATCAGTTCCACGCGCGCAGCGTTGTCGGCGGTGAAGTCTGCAAAATCGAATGATCCGCCGGCGTCGTTGATGGGTACGCCGTCAATCAGGACTTTGGTGTAATCGGATTCGCCTCCGCGCACGAACAGCGACGTCACGCCTCCGCGTCGAGAGGTTTGCATCACCGTGACGCCGGGCGAAGAACGCAAAGCGTCGAAGATGGTCACTCGCTGAGCGCGCGCCAAATCAGTCGCTGAAATGACATAAGCGCTGGATGGGCTTTCTCCCAAACGCGATTCGGTTCGCGTGGCCGAAACAATCACCGAATCTTCAATCGCCGCGGCAACCAGCGGAACGGCGATTTGAGATTGTTGTCCGGCGACGATTTTCAACGGTTGAGCGCCGCCTTGTTGCGTCAATCCATCGGCTTCGACCGACAGCGTGTATTCGCCCGGCAACAGATACTCGAATGTGAATTCTCCGGCTTCGTTGCTGGTGGTTTCGCGCAACGCCACTTTGCCGTTGAAAAACAGCACGATCCGCGCTCCGCGAATCGCCGCGCCGCGCGAATCAAGAACCTTGCCGATCAATGATCCACGCGAACCTTGCGCCAGTGCGCTTGCTGCCAGCAAGCAACAAAAAACAACTACTGTGAGCCTTACCTTCATGATGATTCCTTACGTCTTGAAATTGTCACTCCATTACGAAGAGCAATCGTTCTTCGCTTTGAGGTCAGGGGATGATTTTGAAATTCGCGGACGGCGGGGTCTTGAGGCGTTTGCGACTTTACCGGGTTGCAATAAAAAAGCCAAAACCGGAAAGGACATTGTTCGCACGCCCGCATCGCAATTTTGTTCAGCATCTTTTTGATTGGCCTCACGCGATCCATGAAACGCGCGGTTTGCCGCTCACCGGATGCGCGTCCACTGCCAGCGAAGTGTCGAACAATTCGCTGAGCATTGTTTCGGTCATGACTTCCGCCGGAGCGCCGCAGGCCAGCAATTTGCCGTTTTTCAACAGCGCCACGCGGTCGGCGAAATCTGCCGCCAGATTGATTTCGTGCGTGACGACCAACGCGCCAAGCCCGCGCTCGCGCGTCAAGGCTCGCACCAGCGAAAGCAGCGAAACCTGGTGCGCAACGTCCGCGTTGGCAGTCGGTTCGTCCAGCAACAGCAATCTGGATTGCTGCGCCAAGGCGCGAGCCAGCACAACTCGCTGGCGTTCGCCGCTGGACAATTCGTTGAAAAATCGGTGAGCAAATTGCGCGGCATCGGTGTCGCGCAACGCTTGCATCGCCAGTTCGACATCGTGCGGAGAATCGAAGCCAATCGAACTGGCATAAGCGAATCGCCCGGTCAGTACATATTCCAGACTGGTCAGTGGAAAGCGGACTTCGCCGGATTGCGCAACAACAGCGATGCGAGCGGCGAGTTCTCGACGAGAAAACCGGTTGATGGGTTGGCCATCAAAAAGAACTTCGCCCGCCGATGGTTGCAATGCACCATAAGCCACGCCGAGCAAAGTGGATTTGCCTGTACCATTTGGTCCCAGCAGCGCGACGATTTCTCCGGCGCGTAGCTCCAACGACACGCCGCTCAGCACCGGGCGCTGGTGGTAACTGAAATGAATGTTTCGCAACAAAAGCGTGTTCGTCGTTCCGCCTTCAGGCGGTTGGATCTCTGTAACAGCCAGTTTGCGTTTTTGATGAACACCGCCTGAAGGCGTAACTACGAACGTTTTTCTTAACAGCAGATAAATGAACACTGGCGCTCCGATCAACGCCGTGATCGCGCCGGTTGGCAATTCGCGCGGAGCGATTGCCGTGCGCGCCGCCGTGTCGGCCAACAGCACCAGCAACGAACCAGCCAAGGCGCTGGCTGGAATCACCAACCGGTTGTCGGCTCCAACGGCCAGACGAACCAGATGCGGCACGACCAAACCCACATAACCAATCGCTCCGCCTGCTGCGACCGCCGCTCCGGTCACCAACGAAGCCGCCAGATGAACCACCCAGCGCACGCGCGAGGTTTCGACGCCCAGCGCATAAGCGTCGCGTTCGCCAACCATCATCAAATTCAACGCGCGCGTTTGCGTCATCAACGCCAGCAGGCAAACGGCAACCGAAATCAGCACAAAGATCAATCCTTCGTAACTGCCGCTGGACAGATCGCCGAGCAGCCACATAGTGATTTGCCGCAATTTGACGTTGCTGGCGACAGAGGTCATCAGAGCGATCATCGAAGCCAGAAAGGTCGAAAGCACGACGCCGCTCAGCGCCAGCCTCGCCGGATCGTCGTCGCGGCGGCCAAGCCAGAAGACGATCATCGTTGCCGCCATCGCTCCGGCAAAGCTGAACAACGGTTGCGCAAACGCCAGATTCGTCACCAGCAAAATTGCCAGAATCGAACCGACTGCGGCTCCGCCTGAAACTCCCAGCACATAAGGATCGGCCAGCGGATTTCTGAGCAAGGCTTGAAACGAAGCTCCGGCCATCGCCAACGCCGCGCCGACGCCAATGGCCAATCCTATGCGCGGCAATCGCAACCCGAAAACGATGACATCCTGTTCCAACGTCAACCCCGAAGCCGCGCCAGACAGTTTGGCGATCATCGCCGTCAGAATTTGCCGCGTTGCAATGGATTCGCTGCCGATTGCCAGCGCGAACATCGCGCAAAAAATCAGCGCCAATCCAAGCGTCAGCATGACAATCGTGGCTTGTCGCCGAGTCAGGTAACTGCCTGGGTGCGCAGTCGTCTCGCCCGCGGAATCGAGGGTTCTTTCAACTTCCAGGCTTTGCAAGGCGCTTTTGCTCATTTTTCAGGATGCAGCCCTTTCGCCAGTTGCTCCAACCCGTCAACCAGACGCGGACCCGGACGATCCACCCAATCTGGATTTACCCAGACGATTCGATTGGTTTTGATGGCAGGCGTCGCCGCAAAATCACGTCGCAAATCGTCTTCTTTGACCAGTTCCGTGCCGTGCGAAGCCGGAGCGACAATCACTTCCGGCGAACGGGCAATGGCCGTTTCGCGCGACAATTGAGGATAATCGGTTGCCTCGTTGCCGGAGATGGATTCGGCTCCGGCCAGTTGAATCAGATTGTTGATGAATGTGTTGCGCCCGGCGGTAATCAAAGGAGCCGTTTGCAGCACATACAACACGCGCGGTTTGGGAAACGCTTTGGCGCGGATTTCGACTTCGGCAATTCGTGTTTGCATTTGCTGAACGATGTTTTCAGCCTCAGCCGTTGCGCCGGTCACTTCGCCTAGTTTGCGAATCGAAGCCAGGACATCGCCGACGCTGCGCGGGTCTGTGACATAAACGGCAATGTTCAAATCGCCCAGTTGCCGCAGCAGTTTCTCCAACTGACTGGCCGTGGTCATAACGATCAGATCGGGTTTGAGCGCGATCAATCGTTCAGGATTCGGGCTGAGCGTGTCGCCGATTTTTTCCTTGCTGCGCGCGGCTTCTGGAAAATCGCAATACGCCGTCACGCCAACCACTTTGTCGCCAAGTCCGAGCGCAAACAAGGTTTCAGTAACGCTCGGCGCTAGAGACACAATGCGTTGCGGAGGGAAGGCGACTTTCACTTCGCGGCCAAGTTCGTCGCTGACGGTGCGCGCTGCGGGAATCTGACTTGTCGGATTGGTGCGGGAACACGCGGCCATAGACAACCCGATCAACAACACAGCCAGACCGGCCAACCATCGTTTGTTCAATTGTCGCAAGGATTCACTCATAGCCGGAAACGCAAAAAAGCCTCAGACGCAACGACCAAAATGCGTGCGTCTGAGGCTTGGAATACTTTTGAAAACCAAAAAGGAGACTAAAACCAGCCGCTGCGCTCTTTCAGCCGAAGAGCCGTCGAAACATCTTTCAGGCAGGTCTCCTGACTTGGCCTGCGGCGACGGCAGCCTTCTCGCGTTTGGAACGCAATGGCGGTTTGGCGTCGCTATTAAAAACCAACAGGCTGTCGGCCAATCACAGGCTTTCATTTTTGCCTTTTGATTTTTACCTTTTGCCTTTTGATTTTTATCGGCCTTACAGTGGCGGTGACCGCGCGGGATTCACACCCGCTTCCCTATTCTCTCGCTGCCAATGCCGGGCAACGAGCACCTGAAAGCAATGAAAAGAGCTTGTCCAAAAATCGCGGGCAAGCTATCACGTGTTTTGAACAAAGGTCAACGCGCGAGAAAAATTAAAAATATGACTTGAGCCAACCCCGTCCAACGTTGTAAATAGTAGTCGTGACCTCCGCAAATTCAGTACCGCGAACTGATCGAAACCCAGATCGAACATCATTCGTCTTGATGCATTGGCCGATCAAAATCCAAAAGAGAACAATTCCCACATTCTGATCGGACATTTTGGATATTATCGTCTTTCACATCCCCGTGAACATCAGCACTTTAGTTTTAAGAAGGAAATTCAGGTGAGTAATAAACACAATCTACTGGAAAAAATCGCCTCGCGCACGGCGCGAGTTGGAGTCATAGGGCTTGGTTATGTCGGGCTGCCGTTGGTGGTTGAGTTTGCAGGAAACGGTTTTGAATCTACTGGTTTCGAGGTGGACGCCAGAAAAGCGGAAACTCTCAATCGCGGTGAATCTTATATTCCCGACGTGCCGACAGATCATGTCGCCGAATGCGTGGCGGCGAACAAGCTGAAAGCGACAACGGATTTTTCGCAGCTTAAAGAACAAGACATCATCATTATCTGCGTCCCAACCCCGCTCCGAAAAACCAAAGACCCGGATGTGTCCTACATTCTGGCGGCTTCTGAAAAGATCAAAGAAACATTGCGACCGGGACAGTTAATAATTCTGGAATCCACGACCTATCCCGGCACCACTGACGAAGTGTTGAGGCCGATGTTTGACGAAACCGGCCACGTGCTGGACGAAGATTACTTTTTGGCGTTTTCGCCGGAACGAGTTGATCCCGGCAACGAAAAATTCAACACCAAAAACATTACCAAAGTCGTAGGCGGAGTTTCGGCGGTCAGCGCGGAAGTCGCTGCGGCGGCTTACAGCGCGATTGTGGATCACGTGCATTCCGTCAGTTCGGCTCGCGTGGCGGAAACGTGCAAACTGCTGGAAAACACATTCCGCGCGGTGAACATCGGCCTGGTCAACGAACTGGCTCAGCTTTGCCACACGCTGAACATTGACACCTGGGAAGTGATTGCAGCGGCGGCAACCAAACCGTTTGGCTTCATGCCGTTTTATCCCGGCCCCGGCATCGGCGGTCATTGCATTCCGCTCGATCCGCATTACCTGTCGTGGAAAGCACGCATGCACGGATTTGAAGCTCGCTTCATTTCGCTGGCCGAAGAAGTCAATTCGCGCATGCCAGAACACGTCGTCGAACTGGTCAGCAAGGGATTGAACAATCATCGCAAACCGGTCAACGGATCGAAGGTGTTGATTGTGGGCGTGGCTTACAAACGTGACATTGACGATGTGCGCGAAAGCCCAGCGCTGGCGATCATCGAAAAGTTGCAGCAACTGGGCGCTGAAGTCAGCTATGCCGATCCGTTCGTGCCGGAAGTTCATCTGGAAGGCAACGGTTCACGCATTCAGGCCATTGAACTGAGCCAGTCAGCGGTGACCGAAGCCGATTGCGTAGTGATCGTCACCAATCACAGCGCCGTCAATTACGAATGGCTGGCTGAAAGCGCCAAACTCGTCGTGGATACTCGCAACGCCACTCGCGGGTTGAACGAAGAGCGTTTCGAAGGAAAGATCATTCGACTGTAATTCACCGGAATTCTTTCGGATCAATGAAAAAGGATGTGGAGACCACAGTGAAAACCATGGTCGCCACATCCTTTTTCACATTCACCGCCAGAGTCAGCTTTTCTGTTTTTTGGCGTAATACCCCTGTCGGGTGCGAATGTTGACCAGCGGCTTGGCGACTTTGACTTCGACCACGCGCCATTTGCCATCGTATTTTTCGTTGGTGGATTCGTAGGTCAAGGTGTACTGCTGTCGCAATTCATCAATCGTTTTGGCAAAAGCATCGCGGAGTTCGCTGCCGCCCGCCGTCAAAAAAAACTTGCCGCCGGTTTTGGCAGCCATGTCTTTCATGATTTGCGCGCCGTTGTCGCGCGGCTGAGCCTTGTAAACCGAAGCGTCGCTCAAATCCACGGCGTAAATCGAAGCCTGTGCGTCCAGCGTTTTCCGCAACGCCTGTTCCAGCGTCGCCTTGCTTTTGGTATCGGCTCCGTCGGAAACAACCAGAATCGCGCGGCGACGCTCCGGGCGTTCTGCCAGCGCTTCCGAAGCTTTGGTAATGGCGTCGTATAGTGGCGTTTCGCCTTCCACTCGCAAATCCCAAACCGAATCGGGCACGTCACGGATTTCGGTGAAATCCTGCATGAGCTTCACCTTCATGCCGCCGAAGCTGTAAATGGCGAAAGTGTCGCCTTCGCGCAATCCTTCGACAAATTTGGCGCAGGCGGCGCGCGCCAAAGTCAATTTGCTTTGCATGCTCAAACTGGTGTCGAGCAGAATGGCCACCGCAAACGGGCTTTCTACGGCGCTGAAATCCACTATGGTCTGCGGAGCCTTGTCCTCGAAAATTTTGAAATCGTCCCGTTTCAACCCTTCCACATACCGATCACTGCCGTCGGTGACGGTCACGTTCAAAACCACCAGATTGGTTTCGAATTTCATGACATCCTGAGTTTCAGTTTTTGGCGGGTCTTGTTTGGGGGGCGGGTCTTGTTGGCGCGCTCCAACCGGCGCCAGCGATAACCCCAGAGCCAGCAGCAAGAGGAGCAATCTGCAACTCATAACTTTCTCCACTAAATGCGTCAGTTCACATACGCGCGAAGCGTTTTGACCAATTGGATGATGTCCGTGCAGCTTTCGACGACCTGAATTGAAATCACCTGACGCGAGGTTTTGGCCAGCCGGTCATTCAATTGCGCGGTGGTTTCGCTGATCTGTTTCAGGGCATCTTCCAGATTGCCGGGCGGCGATTCCAATTCGGCATCCTGCGAACCGCCAAATTGCGAACGAATGTTTTTGGCGGATTTTTCGATTTCCTTCAATCGTTTTTCCGCCGAACGCGGCAACCGGCCATTGGCCGCATCCCTGAGCAGCGATTCGACATCCTGTTTGATTTGAAAGCCTCTGCTGAGCAGCTTTTTGTGTTCTTCTTCTTCGCGTTTGATCTGCATGCGCTTGAGCGTATCGCGCATGGTTTCGTTCTGCTCATCGGGCGGCGGAACCTGAAGCGTTTCGACAGATTGAGCCTGCGCCGCGACCACGGTCAAAATCAACCATCCAATGACGAACAGAATTCCGCGAACCATCGCCTTCAATACTCACACGTCAGAATTCGCCGCGTGCTGCGGCCACTGCTGTTTTTCTGGCTCAAATCAATGCCCAGAATCTTGCCTGCCAATCCGCGCAATACTTCGTCTTCCATGCGCCCATTTGAAACGCAATCAATCCATTTATTCGGATTCAGCGCGTCGGCAATTCGTCCCTGAATGTTGGCGGAAACCAGCAATTGAGAGGTTTTCTGATCCAACGGCAAGGCGGTGATTTCCAACGACGCCCGGCCTTGCACCCAGTTGCGAACGTCGCCCGCGGGCAGCGTCGCCAGATATTCAAGAGTGTTTTTCGCCGTCACACCTTTGGTAAAAACAACCGGTTTGAGCACGATTTTACCTTCGGCGGGACTGCTCAGCGTTTCGTCAATCTCCAGGTTGCAGGTTTTCAGCACTTCGCGCACGCCTTCCAGAATCTTTTCGCGCGGCAGATTGATGTTGTAAGGATTGTCCAGCGGCGGTTCGGTTTTCGGGCGGTCGAAGGTCAATTGCGCCTGAGCCGTGTTCGCCAACGCAGCGGCAAAAATCAAGGCCAGCAAAAATAGATGTAGTTTCAGTTTGTTCATAAAGCGTTTGATTTCTCACTCGGAAAAAGCGGCGGCTCGGACAGCCATCGCAACTCGTAACTTCAAAAAATTGGAGGCAGTGCAGGCCAATGAACAATACCAGCTTCAGTCCGATTGCTTCAAGCAGGTCGAGTCAATGGCAGCAATCATCGCCCGGATTTGCCCGCCCGAAACCCAGCCGCTATAGTTTGGCCTCCGTCAAAATCAAGAAAAATTTCGAGCACTCTTATGAACGACAAACTCATCATTGCCGGGCGTGAATTCAAATCCCGCCTGATCATCGGCACCGGAAAATATCGCAGCAACGAACAAATGGTTGACGCTTTCAATCGCAGCGGCGCGGAAATGATTACCGTCGCCGTTCGTCGCGTGAACATCACCGACCGCAGCCAACCTTCGCTGCTTGATTTCATTGATCTCAAACGTTTCGCCATTTTGCCGAACACGGCAGGTTGTTACACCACCGAAGAAGCCGTGCGCACGGCGCGATTGGCGCGCGAAGTCGGGCTTTCCGATTGGGTCAAAATCGAAGTCATAGGCGACCAGAAAACCCTGTTCCCAGACAACGAAGCCACGTTGGAAGCGACCAGAATTCTGGTCAAGGAAGGTTTCACCGTCTTGCCGTATTTCACCGACGATCTGATTATGGCCAAAAAGTTGATTGACGCCGGAGCCGCAGCAGTCATGCCGCTGGCTGCGCCGATTGGGTCAGGGCTGGGAATTCAGAATCCGAACAACTTGCGGATCATGCGCGAAGAGATCACCGAAGTTCCGATCATAGTGGATGCCGGAGTCGGCACGGCTTCGGATGCCTGTCTGGCGATGGAACTCGGCGTGGACGGATTGTTGATGAACACAGCCATTGCCGAAGCCGTAGACCCCGGCTCGATGGCCGACGCCATGAAACTGGCCGTGCAAGCCGGACGCCTGGCTTATCTGGCCGGTCGCATGCCAAAACGCTTGTACGCCAGCGCCAGCAGCCCGATTAGTGGGGTGGTGCGTTAGGCAAAATGGTTATTTCGCAATGAATCGAGTCGGCGCAACAACGACGTGCGCTTCGGGGTTGTAATAATCGTACAGCGCCGACGGCGCGCTTTGCGCTCGTATGCCGTATCGCAGTTTGAATTTGAACGAAAACTTCGTCCCGCCTGCGCGCGGCCACAGATACACCACAACGCGGTCGGGCAGCACGTCGTATTGATTCAACTCCCAGCCTGAAGTTTTCATCGCCAATTCCAGCGAAGCCCGATCCACGTCGGCTCCCGGCGGCAATCCAATTTCGCCGAGCAGCATTCCATACCCTTGATGGCCGATTCGTTCGGCGACGACGTTGCAGGTGATTTCTTCGCCGATCTTCGTTTGCGGTTTGTCGTAAACGACCGCCAATCGCAACGCGCTGGATTTGCCCTTTGCTTCTTCGCGCGCTTCGCCGGCATTGGATTTCCAAGCGGCGTAATGCGTTTCGACCAGTTGAGCCGTCGCCAGTGTCACGTCGCCGCTGCGGCGAATTTCAATGCGGTTGTCGCCGACGCTCAGCGCCGAAGACACATCCAGCGTCAACGGATTTCCGAGCTTGTCGCCCGGCGGAATGCTTACTGACCCGGCGCGGTTGCCGTTGACGAACACTTCCGCCAGACCGCCCGCGTTGTATTTGACCTTTTCGGCTTCGTACAGCGAAATCAGCGTGTCCAACACGTTGATCGTTGCCTGTGTCGAATACCAGACGCCGTACCGATCTTTATTGCGAATCAGGAAGAGCAGTCCTTTATCAGTCAGCGCGTCTCTCTCCGTCCCCCCATCTCTCCGTCCCGCTGTCTCCCTGTCTCGCTGCAACGCCTTCACTGCCAATGCAGTCGTTTCGACTCTGCCTGCCAATCCCCAACCGTAAAACGGAGTGTTTGTTTCCAGATTCCAATACGCTGTTCCGGCTTCGTCGCGCGAAAGTTGGCGCAATTTGGTGACGGCTTTGGTGGCGGATTCGGTTTCGCCAGCGTCAAACGCCGCCAGCGCAAACGAAGCGATCAAATACGGTTCGTCAATTTCTTCGGCACGAGCGGCCACAAACGCCAGCGCGCGTTGCAACGATTCGCTGAGTTTCTTGTCCGGTTTGGCCGAACGTTTGGTTTCCGCCGCCAGCACGCGAGCAATGTACGCCGTCGTCAAGGCCGAGCGCCGTTGGTCTTCATTGCCGTACAAATAAGGTTTCCAGCTTCCGTCAGGTTGTTGTCGAGCGATCAGCCAGTCGCGCGCTTTGGTGACGACATCGTCGTCCACCGCCACGAATTCGCGCGCGTCGTTCAGGAAGCGAACCGCATAGGCCGTCAACGCCAGATCGGCTTCGCCTCGCCCCCAGTAACTGAAACCTCCGTTGTCCGCGCGATAACCGAGCAAGCGTTCATACCCGGATTGAACGTAACGGCGCGCTTTAGCGGCCAGCGCCATGGCGGATTCATCCTGTTGGCGCAGGTAGCGCAGCGCCAGCACGTTCGGATAGGTCGAAGAAATCGTTTGTTCGCCGCAACCATAAGGCCGATGCAAAATGCCTTCGATGCCTTCCAGCGCATGAGCCATCAAATTGGGATAAATCTTCAGTTCGGCGCGGACGGAAGATTTGATCGCGTCGGCAGGAAGCGTCAGATTCAAATTGCCTTTGTTGGCGAACACGCTTCCGACGGTTTGCGCCAGTTCTTCGCCGTCGGGGTGAACGCTGACCGGTTTTTCAATCGCGTCGCTGGCGGCGGCAGACAAAGCCGTGACGCGCTGTTTGCCTTTGGCGGTTGACGCCGTGACGCGGAAATCAAACACGGCGTTGGCCGAATCTCCGGCGGCGACTTTGGTTTGTTGCCGAGCCGCGCCAAGCAGTGTGAACCAGTGTTCCGGTTTCATTTCGGTCGTCACTGACAGCGATTTGTCCAGATAGTTTCGCAACACGACCGGCAAAGAAATTTCGTCGCCTTCGGTCAGCACTTTCGGCGGATCGTGTTCGGCGAAAAAGGGCTGAAATGCTCGGAACTCGGTTTCGGCTATGCCGATTCGCCCGTCCACAGTCGAAGCCACTGCCGCCAGTTTCCAGGTGGTGATGTTGTCGGCCATCTTGAATTTCAACACAGCGCGCCCTTGTTTGTCGGTTTCCAGTTGCGGTTGCCAGACCAGTGTTTCCTGAAAATGTTCGCGCAAACGCGGCGTTTCCAGTTCAGGTTTTACGGCTTGTGTGCCTGCCAAAACGCCTGGACGCAAAGCCAACAAGTTCTCAGCGTTTCTAGCGTTGAGCGGCAAATTGGCGATTTGTTTCGAGGTAATCGTCTCCGATCTGGACGCGCTTTCGGTTTGAAGTTGCGTCACACTGCTGGTGACCATCACGGCTTCAGAAATCCCGCCAACTTCCAACGTCAGGGTTACGTTGGTCACAGTGGCGGGCAAAACGCGAATGTCGGTAACGACCAGCTTCCTGAAGCCCTGTGCCTGACATTCCATCTGATAAGTTCCGGGAGGAAGATTGCGAAACTGGTAATTGCCGGAACTGTCCGTCGTGGTCTGTCTTTCCGGCAAGGTTACAGTTCGGGTCAGCTTCACGACTGCATTGCCGATAATCGCTCCTTGAGCGTCGGCCACGATGCCGCGGATTTCGCCAAGCAAATTGGAAGACATCAACGCATTGTCCACGTATTTCGGCTGTTGATCGTGGCTGCTTATTTCCGCTATCAGCCGCGAAAACTCTGCGACGGTGAAATCATCGCTCGATCTTTCCTGGCCATCCGCGCCTCGGCTGCGAAGCGAAATGTTGCCGATTTGCCGCGTCACCGGTTGAAGCTCGGTTTTCTTTTGTTGCAAGTCGTCGTATCGAACAAAGACTCGGTCGCCGTAAGCGAACGTGTTGGTGAACGTCACGTAAAATTCATTGCCCCAGGGATCGCGCAAACTGTCGAACTCGACGCCATTGGCTTTCAGAATCGAACGCAATTCGGTTTCGTTCGACGGATGCTGCCCGGTGTTTTTCAGGTGGTTTAACAGCAATCCGTCCAAACGATTGGCCGTTCGCTCGAAATAACTCCATTCCGAAACCCACACGACGAAATCATCCGAATAAGAACCGGCGCTTTGTTCGAACTTTCCGTCGGGGCCGCCGCTGTGAACAGATGCCTGCCAGCGAGTTCCGGTAACGGACAAAGTCAGCAAATACGGTTTGCCCCAACGGTCGCGCAGCGCGTCGAAATCCAATCCGTTTCGTTTCAATTCTTCCTTGAATTCGGCGGCGTCCAACGTCAAGCGTCCGTCGCGTTCGTTGAACTCTTTCATCGCCTGGCGGATTTGTTCGCCGGTTTTGGTGAAGTATGGCCAATCGGCGGTGAAGGCCGTGAAATCGTCCGCCGTGTCGAATTTTTTGTCGGCTCCGGCGCTGATGGCGTGTAAATAATCGCGTTCGCGTTGGGTGGTGAATTTCGTTTGGTAAGCGACGCCCCACGGATCGCGCATTGCGGCAAAATCGAGTTCGGCGATGTTCAGAATTTCATCCAGATTGGCGCGACTTTTCGGGTATTCGCCGGTTTTATAAAAATGCTTTTCCAGAGCGCTGCTGACCGGCATGAATTGTCGTCCCAGCCAAACCTTGAAAACCTGTTTCGGGTCGCGTTCATATTCTCTGCTGGTTTCGACGCGCGGTTCGTAACCGTATTCGAGCAAGAGAATTTCGGCGATCAATTGCAATTCGGCGGAAATCGGCTGGCTCACGTCCAGCTTCTGCAAATCGCGCACGGTCACGCCGGCCAGCCCGCCGCCTGTGTTCAGGTAATAGCCGGAAAAATCGTAATGGCGGCGTCCGTTGAATTCGTTGTCGGTGCGGGCACGTTCTTCGACGGCGCTATCCACGACCGTCACGCCCAGCACGCTTTCCAGCGGACGGCCTTCGGCAGTGGTGACGCGAAAACTGGCGCGTCCGTCATCGCCCGGACGATATTCCGCCGAACTCATTCGCACGTCGAGTTTCAATTCGCGGTCGCGCGGATAAATCACCGAACGCGAAACCGACCTTGACTGATATTCGCCGTCTTCGTCCGCCGCTTCGACCGTCACGGCGACGCCCACCTGACCAGAAAATTCCGTCCGATAAGGAACCACGACGAAGGCTTTGCCGCCGCGCAATTTCACCGCTTGCGAATGCACAATTTCCAGATCGCGCGTGATGCTCAAAATCGCCAGCGCGTTTTCGGCATTGGCCTTGATCTGGATTTCAATCGGTTCGTTGGGGCGATAAATGGTTTTATCGGTTTCGATCTGCGCGGCCAGTCCGTCATCCAGCCAGAGATTTTCCCTGTGGCGGCCAATGCGGTTTTTGCCGTCGTGCGCCGTCAGACCAAGTTCCAGTCTGCTCGTCCGGTCGTCGTGTTTGGGCAACGACAAACCGCTGATTTTGGCCAAACCGCGCGCGTTGGTTTTGACCTTTCGCAGTTGCCGTTCGACCGGATGATCTTTGTCGCCGGTTTCAATCAACTCATTGATCGTCACTTCGCATTGGGCGGGTTTGCCGTCGGCATACGAAGTCGAAACGTAAAACTGCAATGGCAGAGTTTCGTTGGCGCGATATTCCAGACCGATCACATAAACGTGAATCGGGTCGCGCGTCACGCGCAGGTCGAATCGTTTTTGTTCGGTGCGCCCGGTTGTGGCGTCGGTCAGATACGCGGCATAAGTGCGGTCTTCAAATCGGTCATATTCTTCGTTGCTGAAATCCTTGTGCGCCTCGGTCAAATCAATTTTGGCGACAAAACGTCCCGAAACATCAAGTTCGCCTTCAAAAGTTTCGGCTTCTTCGCGGACATATTTTTTCTGCGTGGAATCCCAACGCTCATTGCCTTCTCGCACAATGCGGGCTTTGCCTTTGGTGACGGGTTGGCCGAACAGGTAATCGGCGCTGACGGCGACTTCGGCGTTCTGGCCGGGCAGGTAAAACTCGCGGTCGGGTTTGGTTTTGACAGCGAAATTCGGCAGATCGTAACGGCTGATTTTGACGCGCGTTTCCATTCGCGCTTCACCGAGTTTGTCGTCGTCCATATTCAGGCTGATGCTGTATTCGCCCAGCCGCGTGTTGTCGGGAATTTGCCAATCCACGTTTGCCACACCGAAGCGCGAGGTTTTCAACTCGGCGCGAAACTGGCGCGTGCCTTCCGGGTCTGAGATCTCCAGTTCCAGATTGGCGTTGGGTAACGCTCGATTGATGAAATCGAACAACAACGCACGCAAATGCAGTGTTTGGCCGGGCTGATAAATCGGTTTGTCGGTGGTCAGAATGATTCGATTCATCCCACGCAGGTCGTCGCGTGTTTCAAATTCGGCTTTCTGTGTGAACTCGCCGCGCGAGGCTTTGATTTCCACTTTGCCGTCTTCGGCGATCAAATCGCGCGGCAAGGTGAAATCCAGTGCGACGTATCCTTGCGCGTTGGTCAGTCCTGTGGCTTTGAACGAATCTTGCCGGTCGTTGTCGAATTTCAGATTGGCTGTGACATTGACTCCGCTGACCGGACGAGAAGTCAACGGATGCAAGGCGCGAATGTGCGTGCGGTAGGGTTTGCCTGGAATCGGAAACTCCGAAGCCGTCACGCGCAGTTCAAACAGGTCTGGCGTAATTTCTGACAACGAAATGATGCCGGAAACCGGCAAAAACGTGTTGCCGCTTTCCGGCGCAACGCGATACCGCAACCGATACCAAAGCGTTTTGTCCTGCTCATGAACTTCTTTCGGCAGCGGAAAGGGAATAGTCAATTTGCCTGCGCCGGGCGCGATGGTTTCGCGGCGTTCGGTTTTGCCATCCACCAGGTCTGCGGGATCAACCCATTCCAATTCGATCTTGGCGCGCAACGGACGACCGGTCAGATTTTCGACGGCCAGGGCGATTTCGGTTTTGTTCGCGCGCGGCCAGACGCGCGTGGCGGATTCATTGACTCGCAGCTTGGCGGTTGTCGCCGATGAAGGCGTCAACCATAAAAATGCCGAAATCAGGCACAGCAGTAGCAGAGCAGTTGGACGTGAACGCATAAAGGGTATCCTCAAATGTTGATGGTTCGACTTGCGCGGATTGCCGGCATCCGAACTCGGATTTATTCGGGGCTTTTGTTTTGTGATCCCAGCTTGCTCGGCTGAATGAAAGCGAATTGCAAACCTGTGTGTAGATGATTGTCGTTTGGATTTTCGGTTTGCTGCTTGAGAACGGCTGTTGTTTGGATGGCTTGCAGAAAAAGTAGGGACGCAAAATTTTGCGTCTGCAATCGGAACCCTGTTCATTTCTTGCAAATCCAACCGAGCCAACTACAATCCGCTTCGCAGTTTCAGGCCTAAATCCATTTGGCTAATTGGGAGGTCAACTTCGAATGTTCAAGGATGGCGAAGTTTTACAAGGCCGGTATCGCATTGAGCATCAACTCGGCGTAGGGGGAATGGGATTGGTTTATCTGGCCACGGACATTCAAATGGCTGCCAAGGTGGTCGTCAAACAATCCACCATCGTCAGCGTCGAGTCCCTGCGCCAGGAAAAGGCATATAGCAAATTGACGGAGGACGAGCTTCAGGATGTGGTCGAGTCTTCCCGCCATGCATTCGAGCGCGAGGCCAAGCTTCTCTACGATCTGAAGCACGCCGCGCTGCCGCGTACCACCGCCTTCTTCAAAGACGAGCAGTTTTTCGTCATGGACTACGTTCCGGGAAAGGACCTCGCCCAATTGCTCAAAGACCGTTTGCGGCAACGGCAGGGTCCGTTTCCGACGGATCAAGCGCTGGGCTGGGCGGATCAGATTCTGGATGCGCTTCATTACCTGCACACCGAATTCGATGAGCCGATAATTCACCGCGACATCAAACCGTCGAATCTGAAGCTGACTCCGAAAGGGCAAATTGTCCTGTTGGATTTCGGATTGGCCAAAGGGACACGTCCGGGCATGACGACGGCGCAAAGCATACTGGCCGGAACCAGGGAATATGCGCCCATCGAACAACTTGATGAAGACGAAAACGCGCGGCAGAAAACCGACCCTCGCAGCGATCTTTATTCGCTGGCGATGACACTGCGCCATTTGCTGACCGGGCAGTTGCCAGCGACGACCATCTCGCGCGTCAGCGCCAAAGCGCAGGGACTGCCAGACCCGCAGCGCCCCCTTCACGAGCTTGTTCCGTCGGTTCCGAAAGCGGTTTCCGAAGTGCTGCAACGCGCCGGAGCCGTCTATGCCAAAGATCGCCTGGCGACCGCTGCGGAAATGAGAAATCTGCTGCGCCAGGCTGTGGCTTTGCCGCCGGTCACCCATCCGGCGGCGGAACTGGAATCGGAAACAATCGTCCAGCCAAAGCGAAGGATTGTCATCCCGCTGAACTCTGAAGAGGAAAATTCTCCGCTGTACGTCAGGGCAGAAAGCAACGATCCGCCACCACAACGACCATCCGGTTGGCTGAAAAATCTTTCCGGACAGGTTGCCTCCTGGCTGGATCAACCGTCTCAGTTCGCGTCGCCTTCATTGCAGCGGACAGAACCGCCTGAAGGCGGAACTCCGAACAAAGCCACGAACGGATTCACCGACGATCTGAACGGCGTCAAGCTGGAAATGGTCTATGTTCCCGGCGGCAAGTTCATGATGGGCGGAGACAAATTCGACGATGAAAAGCCGCTGCACGAAGTTACTGTTCCGGCGTTTTACATCGGCAAATTCCAGATTACTCAGGCGCAGTGGAAAGTGGTGATGGGCGATAAGTTGAAGCCGTATTTCAAAGGCGACGATTTGCCGATGGAAAGCATTTCTTGGGAAGACGCCAAAGAGTTCTGCCAAAAGTTGACGCAAATGACCAACAAGGCTTACCGCTTGCCAACCGAAGCTGAATGGGAATACGCTTGCCGCGCTGGAACGACGGACGATTATGCTGGCAAACTGGATGAGATGGCTTGGTACCTGAAAAACTCTGACAGCAAGACTCATCCTGTTGGGCAGAAGAAACCAAACGCTTTCGGGCTTTACGATATGCACGGCAACGTTTGGGAATGGTGCGAAGATGTTTGGCACGACAGTTACAAAGGCGCTCCAACGGATGGCTCAGCTTGGTTGAGTGGTGGAGACTCAAGTCGTCGGGTCGTGCGTGGCGGCTCGTGGATCGACGATCAAGACTATTGTCGCTCCGCCCTCCTCAACTGGATCGAACCCGGCGACCGCTTCTTCATTATCGGTTTTCGTGTGGTTGTATCTGCGAGGAATTAGTTACCCTTATAGCCCTTTTTACCCTTTTTACCCTGTGGCAATTCGGATGCCGGAGAGGCGATAAATAAAGCGCGCGAAGCGCTCAAACCCTGCCGCGAAGCGGCCGAAATATTTTTGGTTTTTGGCATGAAGAAAAAAGAAGACAAAGAATTACAGGTGATTCAGAAAACTTATGATCTGATCTTGTGGTATGTGCCGCTGTTGAGTAGATTGCCGCGCGATCACAAATTCACTTTGGGCGACCGTATGACAACGGCGCTTTACGATCTGCTGGAAGAGTTGATTACGGCTCGTTACACCAGTAAAAAACTGGCGTTGTTGGATTCGAGCAATTTGCGTCTGGAAAAGCTGCGCTATCAAACGCGCCTGCTGTTGGATTTGAAACTGACGGATGGCGGGCAATTCAAACACGCTTCGAGACTCATCAACGAAGTCGGCGTCAATCTCGGCAACTGGATCAAACAACAAAGACAAAATGAAACGACACGGCAATCTGTGGCCACAGGTGATTGATTTCAACAATCTGATGGCGGCGAACAAAAAAGCCCAACGCGGAAAGCGTTATCGTGAAAACGTTCTGTATTTCAACAGCCGTCTGGCTGATGAACTGCTGCAACTTCAAACTGAGTTGGAATCGAGAAGCTATCAGCCGGGCGAATACAAGACGTTCCAGATTGTCGAACCGAAAAAGCGAATGATTTCCGCCGCGCCGTATCGTGATCGGGTGGTTCATCACGCTTTATGCAATGTGATTGCCCCAGTCTTCGAGCGAACATTGATACGCGACACTTATGCCAACCGCGAAGGTTACGGGACTCATCGGGCATTGCGCCGCTTTACCGAATTTGCGCGTTCCAGCCGCTACGTTCTGCAATGCGACATTCGCAAATACTTTCCCAGCATTGACCACGAAATTTTGAAATCAACCATTCGCCGCAAAATCAAATGCGCCGATACGTTGTGGTTGATTGACACGATCATTGACGCCAGCAACGAACAGGAAGAAATGATTGTTCATTTTCCCGGCGATGAACTTTGGACGCCTTACGAGCGGCGGCGCGGTTTGCCAATCGGCAATTTGACCAGCCAGTTTTTCGCCAATGTTTATTTGGCTGGCTTTGACCGCTTTGTCAAAGAGAGTTTGCGAGCGCCGAAGTATGTGCGTTATGTGGACGATTTCGCCTTGTTCGGCGATGACCGTAACGAATTGGCTGAATGGCGCAAGCGAATCGAAGAATTCCTGGCAAGCTTGCGATTGCAGATTCATCCGGTGAAGAGCCAGTTGTTCGAGACTCGACACGGAGTCAGTTTTGTCGGCTACCGCGTGTTGCCGGATCGAATTCGAGTGAGAAGCGATAACCTGCAGCGAGCCAGAAAAAGATTGAGGCTTTTGCAGAACGCTTATCGGAGCGGAGAAAAAACGCTCGATCAAATTACACAATCTCTGCGGAGTTGGATCGCTCATCTGGAACATGGCGATACCTGGCAACTCCGCCAGCAGCTTTTCAGCGTCTTCACGTATGCGAAGGGCTGAAAACGGGTGACGCCACTTCGGGTCGTGCGTGGCGGCTCGTGGAACAACAATCAAGACAATTGTCGCTCCGCCAACCGCAACAGGAACGAACCCGGCAACCGTAACAACAATATCGGATTTCGTGTTGTGGTTGCCGCCAGTACTCTTGATTGCCAGAATCGGCGGAAGTGATTTTGTCGAGCGCGCTCAAAGAGAGTCCAGTTCGCGTTCCGGCGATGCGGGTGACTGCATCCGAAAATCAAAAAGAGCCGCGCCGCTTGGTAGCGAAAGCAAACAGCGGTGCGGCTTGTTTTTTGTCTCTTTTTCCCTACTTTGCGCGGCGTTCCTGGTATTTCGAGCGCAGCAACAGTGTAAAGGCCATTTCCGAATTGACTGCGCGTAAGGCCAGGCGCGTTTCGGCGATCAACGTCATGCTGCCGTAAAACAGAAACAGCGTTCCGGCAATGCCCAGCAGGTTCGGCATCCATCCGGCTTGTTTGAACACGGCGACGTAGCCTATGGCGACCATGGCCGCGACGAACAGACTCAACGCAATGTAAAAACTGGTGACGGCTTGTTGAATCAACCGGCTGCGGCGGGCGTGAATCAGCAATTGGCGCTCGACTTCGATCAGGCGTTCTTCGGGGAAATCAATCGCGCCTTCGTCTTTGGACAGTTCTTCGATGGTGCGGCTCAATTCGCGCACACGGTCAACGACTCGCCCCAACCGCGTGGAGGTCGAAAACACCAATGTCCCGCAGGCGGAAATCAACACCGCCGGAGTAATCATCGCGCTCAAAATATTCAGCGCGTTCAGCGCTCTGGTCAGGTCTTCCATTGTTTTGTTGTAGGGCAGATTTTCCAATCTGCCCGGAATCGGTCGAGCGTTGGAAAACCAGCGTTACAGCAGGTTGATCCGTTCAGCCAGTTGAAAATCCTTGTTTGTCAATCCGCCTTCGCTGTGAGTCGTGACGCTCAGCCGCACGCGATTCCAGTCGTGCAGCCAGATGTCCGGATGATGATCCATCGCTTCGGCTTCGTCGGCAACGCGATTGACAAAGGCCAGCGCCGTTTTGAAATCGGCAAACTGAAAATCGCGGACAAGTTGGTTATTTTCTCGCCGCCAACCGTGGATGCCGGGCAAAAGTCGGACAATTTCTTCTTCGTGCAGCTTCATTTTTGGTCTCCGGAATTGCTGATTATCAGTTACGCAGAACGTCTGTAGGTAATACCAAAGCCGGAATTTTGCAAACCAGACTTTGCTTGCGCAAGCTGGGAGCGGTGTATAGACTTGCGCCTCAAATAGACACAATTGAATTACTGGAGCAATTCCATCAACAGCACACCTAAACACCTCCCTGGCTAGCTTTACGTCCGCAGAAAATTAAAGGAGGCAAGCGACTGTATGATGAAAGAACTTATGTTTGAACGCCGACTTGTGATCGAACCGAAAACAATCGTCAACGCATACCGCACGATGTACGCATCGCGCCGCATTGACGACAAGGAAATTCAACTCAAACGACAGAACAAAATCTTTTTTCAAATCAGCGGAGCTGGGCACGAAGCTGTGTTGGTGGCCGCCGGGATGTTATTGAAACCGGGCTACGATTGGTTTTATGCGTATTACCGCGACCGCGCGCTGGCGCTGCAACTGGGCACTACGCCGCTGGATCATTTGTTGTCGGCGGTGGCGGCGGAAACCGATCCGTTTTCCGGCGGACGGCAAATGCCTTCGCATTGGAGCAGCACCAAGCTTCATCTGGTGGGGCGTTCGTCCTGCACAGGCATGCAATTTCTGCAGGCGGTCGGAGCGGCAGAAGCCGGCTACCGTTATTCGATGATTAAGGAAATCGCCGACCGCGCCGAACAATTCAAAGCCGATGAAGTGGTGTATGTGTCCGGTGGCGACGGCGCCACCAGCGAAGGCGAATTCTGGGAATCGCTGAACACGGCCTGCAATTTGAAATTGCCGGTGTTGTATTTGATCGAAGACAACGGTTACGCCATTTCGACGCCGGTTGAAGTGAACACTCCTGGCGGCAGCATTTCGCGTCTGGTGACCGGATTCCCCGATTTGTACATTACCGAATGCGACGGAACCGATCTGTTTGAAAGTTACGACGCGCTGAAAGGCGCGATTGAATATTGCCGCGAACGGCGCGGCCCGGCGTTGGTTCACGCGCATGTCATTCGACCTTATTCGCATTCGTTGTCGGACGATGAATCGCAATATCGCACCGAAGCAGAGCGCGAAGCCGATGCCGCGACTGATCCGATTTTGAAGCTGGGCAAGTTCATCGTCCGCGAAGGTTTGCTGACCGAAAAGGAATTGCAGCGCGTGCGCGACGAAGCCGATGCTGAAATCAACGCCGCCACCGACCGCGCTTTGGCCGCGCACCAGCCGCCGACGAATTCGGCGTTGAAATACGTCTATTCGCCCGATGTAGACCCGACTTCGGCGGCGTTCGATACCGAAGCCGATGCGAAATTGAGCGGCAACGAAGGCACGATGGTTGATCTGATCAATCGTTGTCTGCACGAAGAAATGGAGCGCAATTCGCGCATAGTCGTTTTGGGCGAAGACGTGGCCGATGCCAGTCGCGCTCACGTGTTGAGCCAGGTCAAAGGCAAAGGCGGCGTGTTCAAGGTGACGGCCAATTTGCAACGCGCGTTCGGCAGCGACCGCGTGTTCAACACTCCGCTGGCCGAAGCCAACATCGTCGGGCGCGCGTTGGGCATGGCTACGCGCGGGTTGAAACCCGTGGCCGAAATTCAATTCTTCGATTACATCTGGCCGGCCATGATGCAGATGCGCGACGAAGTGGCGTTGATGCGTTGGCGCACGAACAATGCCTGGAAATGTCCGATGGTGTTGCGCGTGCCGATTGGCGGGTATCTGACCGGCGGTTCGATTTATCACAGCCAATCGGGCGTTTCGACTTTCACTCAGATTCCGGGTTGGCGCGTGGTCATGCCGTCCAATGCGCTGGACGCCAACGGATTGTTACGTACGGCGATTCGGTCGGATGACCCGGTGCTGTTTCTGGAACACAAACATCTGTATCGCCAGACTTACAACAAGAGCCAATATCCCGGACAGGATTTCATGATTCCGTTCGGCAAGGCCAACATTGTGCGTCCGGGCGACGACCTGACGATCGTCACTTACGGTGCGCTGGTGCAACGTTCGCTGGTTGCAGCCAAGCAGGCGGCCAAAGATGGGATCGAAGTCGAAGTGATTGATCTGCGCAGTTTGAATCCTTACGACTGGGCGGCCATTGAACGCAGCGTCAAAAAGACCAATCGCGTGATTGTCGCGCACGAAGATTCGCTGTCGTGGGGATACGGCGCGGAAATCGCCGCACGCATCGCCAACGATCTGTTCGATCATCTGGACGCCCCGGTCAAACGAGTGGCGGCGCTGGATTGTTTTGTCGCTTACGCGCCGCAAGTCGAAGACGCCACGCTGCCGCAAATCGAAGATGTGCTGAATGCCATACGCGAAACTGCGGCTTACTGACCAGAGTAGGGCAAGCTGACAGCTTGCCCTGTTTTCTGAAATGACGCATTCACTGACAGGAAAAATCGTCGGCATTTACGTCGGCAAACAAAAAGGCGAAGGCAAAACCGAAGTTGCCTTCGCCGAATTTGTTGCCGGGCACGGAGTCCGTGGAGACAGCCACGCAGGCCGCGATGCGCGCCGACAGGTCAGTTTGTTCGCGCAGGAAACGCTCAACCAACTTTTGGCCGAAGGTTTCGCCGTCACCGCTTCCGCGCTCAGCGCCAACCTGTTTACCGAAGGTCTCAGTCTCGATTCATTGCGTCCCGGCACGCAGCTTCGCATAGGTGACGTGGTGCTGGAACTGATTGAAGCCAGAAAACCCTGCCGCAACATCACACGAATAGACAACCGATTGCCCAAACGATTGTTCGGCCAATGCGGCCATTTGGCGCGCATTGTCGAAGGCGGAATCGTTCGTTCCGGCGATGTCATCGAAATCGTCGTCAGCGAAACGCAAATGAAGTTGGAATTTGTTTGAATCGAACGGATCGCGTGCCTACAGCTTTTTCCGCATTCCCAGCGTCAATGGTTTGTAACCTGCCTCTTCCCAAAACGCCCTTGCGCCTTCGTTGATGAACAACACGTGCAATTCGGTTGAAGTGATTCCCTGGGCGCGCAACCAGGTTTCAGCCGCGGCCAACAGTTGTTGGCCGACTTTGGCGCGCCGGGCATTCGGGTGAACAAAGGCTCCGGCGATGTATCCGCCCATGGCTTCTACGTTCGGGCGTGGACGGCGCAGCAGAAAGTTGACTACACGGCGCGCGGAAATTTCCAGCCGATCCAGCAGCCATCGAGCCAATCCGAGTTCTTTGCGCGTCAGTTGCTTACCGGCAACCATGACTTTGAGATAACCGATCACTTCGCCGTCGGTTTCCGCGACGAAAAAACGCTGATTGGGGCGCACCAGTTGTTTGCGAATTTCTGTTTCGGTCGCGGCCCATCTGGTCAATTCGCCCATCGTTTCGTTGAGCGATTTTTCGTGCAGCAACAACTGCCGCGACAGCGTCGCCAAAGTCGCAGCATCCGCCATTTGCGCGGCGCGAATCAGCAAATTGTTTTCAGCGTTTGTCATCGCAGATTGAGGAGGTCAGTCAGAAAAGAAAACTACGAATAATCACGAATGAACACGAATCACATCTAAATTTGTATCAGAAAGTATTCGTGGAAATTTGTGTTCATTCGTAGTTGGTTTTCTTCTTTTTGGTTGTCGCCAAAAGGCGTGTTTGACCGTCCAAGAAAGCATACGCCATAATCGCTGCGGGCTTAAGGTTCCTTCCCCAACAATCCGAAAATCCAATGGTCAAAATCTTCGTTGTCGTGTTTGTCGTTGTTTTGTCGTTGGCCGTTACGGTCAGCGCGCAATCCAAACGCGCCAATTACGGCCCCGTGGTTCGAGCTTATTTGACCGGTTTGGACGAAGAACTGACCGAATTGGAATTTCAATTCAATCACAAAGAAATCAGTCGCGCGATATACGACCGAACCAAACGACGGCTGGCGGTGCTGAGAAATTACGTTGAACGTGTGGCAGCGAAAAGTCCGGAAGACCGCGTGCCCGAATTGCAGGCGCTGGCCGACGATGAGTTGAGCATACTGGCGTCTGGCGACCAGTTGAATCCGAACGAATTGAAACCAGGTGACGAAATCGGCGGGCGTTGGCAAATTGTCAGCATCGAACGCCAGCGCGAACGATTTTTCGTGATCGAAAAAATGCTGCCGACGGAAATTACACGCGTCGTGCCAGAACGAAAACTCGGCCCGGAAATTGACATCCTCGATGTGATTGAAACGCTGGTCATACGCGAAGAAACAAACGAACCGCCAGTCGTACCGGAACCAGTCGTTGTTCTCTCGGCGGAACCCGCGACGGCCACGCCGGTTCCAACGCCAAATCCCGAACCGCCAAAACTGCAAACGCAGAATCCGCGATTGCTGCACATTTATCTGCCGGAATACACGACCAGAGCGCGCGAAAAAAAGCTGGAAGGCGAAATCATCGTGCGCGCCTTGTTGCAACGCGACGGCAAAATCAAAAAGATCAAAATTGAAAAGGGCTTGGGCGAAGGATTGAACGAGCGCGCCATCGAAGCCGTCAAACGACTCGGTTTTTTGCCCGCCGAATTCAATGGCGAAGCGGTGGATGCGCAGACAGAGATTGTCTTCACCTTCAAACTGGAAAAGGTTTCGATTTACGTTGGCGCGACGGAATTGATGACGGGAGGAAAGCCTTGAAACTCCTGCCGGATTTTTTGGCGCGGACGCCCAAACAATGGACGCGGCGCGATGTGTTAAAACTGTCGGCGGCTTCGGTGACGACGTTGGGTTTGGGCGTGCTGGGTTACGGATGCGCGGTGCGCCAATCAGTAGAAATTTCGCGCGTCGAAGTGAAGATTCCCAATCTGCCGAGCGCATTCGACTCCCTGACCATCGCGCACCTGACGGACATTCATCACGGCATTTACACTGGCGTCGAATACATTGATCGGTGCGTGCAGATCGTCAATGAATTGAAGCCTGACTTAATCGCGCTGACGGGCGATTTCACCTACGGCGGCAAACGCTACGTCGAACCTTGTGCCGAAGCGCTCAGCGGATTGCGCGCGCGCGTCGGCATGTATGCCGTGCTGGGCAATCACGATTATTACGTCGGAGCTTCGTCGGTTGCCGTGGCGCTGAAACAGGCGGGTTGCACCGTGATGATTGACCAACTGGATCGGTTGGAATTGCGCGGCGACCGTTTGTGGCTGGCGGGAGTGGATGATTTTTATTACGGCACGACCGATTTGCGCCGGTTGTTGCGCGATGTGCCGCGCGATGCGGCGCGCGTGGTGCTGTCGCACAATCCAGACTTCATCGAAGAATTCGCCGCCAAAAATCAACACGCGGATTTGATGATTTCCGGCCACACGCACGGCGGCCAGATTCGCTTTCCGTGGGCCGGTGCGCCTCACATCGTGTCGCCTTACGGCCAGCAATACGCCGCCGGGTTGAATCGCAAAGACGCGATGCAGGTTTACACGTCGCGCGGTCTGGGCACGATTCTGCTGCCGACGCGCGTGGATTGCCCGCCGGAAATTGTCTTGTTTACCTTGAGGAGTTGAGATGAGTTTGTTGACGCAACATGAGGTTTACGCCGAAATCACCAAAGTCCAGACTGACCACAAAAAGCTGGCTGTGGCCACGATTGTGACGACTGCCGGTTCTACGCCTCAACGCACGGGAGCGAAGCTCTTGGTTTACGAAGACGGGCGAATGCTCGGCACAGTCGGCGGCGGTTGCGTCGAAGCCGACGTGTGGGCCGAAGCCCGCGAAGCCTTGCGCGAAAACAAACCGCGCCTGTGCAAATTCACATTGCGCGACAACCCCGACGTGCCGCCCGACGAAGAAGGCATGGTTTGCGGCGGCGAAATGGAAGTCTTGATCGAGGTCTGGAACTAAAAAAGGATTGACGATGTTGACGGCAAAGGAAATTTCTTCGGCGATTGAACAAGCTCTGGCAGAAGGCCGTCCGCTGGCCATCGTTTCCGTCATGACCAAAGGCGAGCATGCTATCGGACAATCGAAGCTCCTGGTAAACGGCGACGGGAAATCAATTGGCGGAACTTTGGGCAATCCGGCGTTGGACGAACTTGCCGCTCGGCACGCGGTTTCGTTGCTGACTGACGACCGAAAAGAGATCGTTGTCGTTGAAGCTGATGAATTGCCACTTGGCGACGTTCGGTTGCTGTTTGAAATTTCGCGGCCTCCGCTGGAACTGATCATTTGCGGAGGCGGTCACGTCGGGCAGGCCGTTGCGGTTGCCGGACGGTTTTTGGGGTTCAACGTGACGGTGATTGACGATCGCGCTGATTTCGCTTCGCGCGACAAATTCCCGAATGAGCAGGTTCGATTGATCGCTGATGATTTTGTCTCGGCTTTGCAGAGTTTGAAGATCACTCCGGCTTCGCACATCGTCATAGTCACGCGCGGCCATCGTCACGACGAAATCTGTTTGCAGGAAGTCATCGCCAAACCGGCGCGTTACATAGGCATGATCGGCAGCCGCCGCCGCACCACCACCATCCGCGAACGTTTGAAACGCGAAGGCGTCGCGCCGGAACTGCTTCGCCGCGTTCACGCGCCGATTGGATTGGACATCGGCGCGTTGACGCCCGAAGAAATCGCCGTAGCAATTTTGGCTGAAATCGTGCTGGTTCGCCGTGGCGGCAACGGCGCGCCCAAAAGCGCCGAAGGGCCGATGGCGCGCGCACGATGATTTATCTTCCACAATCGCCAGACATTTATTGAATTGGCAAGCTCTCACTCTATCGGTTAGTATGGCGGCGGTTCAGGATAGCCGCTAGACGGTTGAATCTGTTACACAACAACAAATAAACAATCAAAAGAGAGTGAGGCGATTTTGGAAATGGACAATACTGCTCAACAAAATGTTCAGGATGCGTTTCTGAACAACCTTCGTAAAGACCGCGTAAACGTGACGATTTACCTGATGGGCGGCGTCAAACTGACTGGCAAGATTCGCAGTTTCGACAAGTTTTCGCTCGTGCTGGAATCGGGGAATCTGGAACAGTTGATCTTCAAACATGCAATTTCAACGATTTCGGTTCCGCGCGGCAGTTTCCACCACCCACGCCCCGAAGGGTTTCAATCGCATTCTTCCGGCCCGGCCTTGTCACCGGCTCCGCCGCCAATCAGTACCAGTTCTTCTTCCTCTGCTCCGGGAGCGTCAAGCTCAGGGTCTGCGACGTCCGGAAGTTAAGCGAACAATCAATTTTTTTCTCAAAGAGCTTCAATCAGTGTCGTTCACCGGTTGAAGCTCTTGTTGTTTCAATTGGGCGAAGTATGAATGTTGGATTTTGCGGCGCTCACCGCACAGGCAAAACTACGCTGGCGATGGAAATTGCGCGCGTGACCGGAAAGCAGTTTGTCCGAACCCGCGTGACGGAAATTTTTGCCGAACATGGTCTGCACGCCGCACAGGACATGGATTTTGCAACGCGGCTCAAAATCCAATACCGAATTCTGGAAGCTTGCGAACAGGATTGGTTGAACGCCACAAGTGATTTGGTCACAGATCGCACGCCAGTGGATTTTCTGGCGTACACGATGGGCGACGTGCTCGGCAAAACCGAAGTCAATCAACCGGAGTTCGAACATTATCTGGAGCGATGTTTTGAACTGACCAACCGGTTTTTCGGCGCGCTGGTCATCGTCCAACCCGGCATTCCTTTGGAAGTGGCCGAAGGCAAAGCTGCGTTGAATAAAGCGTATATCGAACACATCAACAGTCTGGTCATTGGGCTTTGTCACGATCAACGTGTTCACAACCGAATCATCGTCATCCGGCGCGAAGTGACGGATTTGGACGAGCGAATTCGCCTGGTTGTGGATGCGTTGTAAGGCTTGTCCGCTGAAGTTATCATCCGCCCGCTTGACCGTTTGATCCCAACCACAAACCCGAATAATGAAATAAATGGAGGAATTATGGGGCCATACACCCGGAAAGTTTGCGCGCTGTTGGTCTGCGCCGCGTTGGCATTGACGACGATTGCCGTGGATTGGTGGCACATCGCCAACGCTCAGCAACAAGACGCCAAACAGGACGATTCAAAACCGGCGGAAAAGAAAGACGAATTGATTTTGAAGCCGGAGGGGAAAATTTCCTTCACGACGGACGAAGGAACCTGGATGTCGCTGGATGTTTCGCCCGATGGCCAGACGATTGTCTTTGACATGGCGGGCGATGTGTACACGCTGCCGATTGGCGGCGGCGAAGCCAAACGCATTTTGGGTGACACGTCGTTTGAATCGCAGCCGAAGTTTTCGCCCGACGGCAAACAGATTGTCTTCATCAGCGACCGCAGCGGAGCCGAGCAATTGTATGTTTGCAAACCTGACGGCAGCGATGTCAAAGCCATCACCAAAGGCCGCGGCGCTGGAATGTTGATGTGGGTTTCGCCTTCGTGGACGCCGGACGGCAATTACATTCTGGCGTCGAAATCCGAACGCGGCATCGGCACATTTCACGTTTATATGTTTCACAAAGACGGCGGCAGCGGCATCAGCGTAGGCCCGCCGCCTCCACCACCGCCGACACCGGGACAGCAAGGGCCGCCAGCAGGGCCACAACTGAACAAGATGGGGGCCGTCGCTTCGCCCGATGGCCGCTTCTTTTACTGGGCGCAGCGCAACGGAGCTTTCAGTTACAACGCACAATTTCCGTTGTGGCAGATTGTTCGTTTCGACCGCGACACCAGCGAAACGACGACGATTACCAATGCACAAGGCAGCGCCATGCGTCCTGTGTTGTCGCCCGATGGCAAGCATCTGGTGTATGCCACGCGCTGGAAAACGCAGACGGCTTTGCGTGTCCGCGATTTGGAAACCAGCCAGGAACGCTGGCTCATCAACGGCGTGACGCGCGACGATCAGGAATCGCGCGCCACGCGAGACACCTTTCCCGGTTATGCTTTTTTGCCCGATGGTAAAAGTTTGATTGTGCCGGTGGACGGCAAAATCAAACGCGTGGATTTTGCCACCGGCCAGGCGACGACCATTCCGTTCAGCGCCAAAGTTGAAGTGGATATGGCCGCGCGCCTGCATTTTGATTATCGCGTTGACGAGAGCTTGACGGTCAAAGCTCGACTGATTCGTTACCCTGTGCAATCGCCCGACGGCAAACGGCTGGCGTTCACGGCTTTCAACAAAATCTACACGATGGATTTAACCGCCGGAGCGACGCCGAAACGATTGACCAATTTAACGGTCGGAGAATTCATGCCTTCGTGGTCGCCCGATGGCAACAGCATCGCGTTTGTCACCTGGGCCAGCGGAGGCGGGCACATTTACAAAGTTTCGGTGAATGGCGGTGCGCCGCAGCAATTGACATCCAAAGCAGCGTTTTACAGTTCGCCGGTGTTTTCGCCTGACGGATCGAAGATAGTCTTCACTTCCGGTTCGATTGATGATCAGATGTTTTCCGATTTGCGGCAGGAACACGAATTTCTGTCCGAAGCCGAAGCCATTCTGCACGGTCACGGCGACAGGGAAATCACAGGCGTAGGCGGCAGCACGGGCGTAGACCTTCGTTACATTCCCGCTGGCGGCGGAGATTCCACGCTTATCAGTTCGTTGATCGGACGTTATCCACATTTCAGCAACGACCCCAATCGCGTCTACCTGAGTTCTGGGCAAGGGATGATTTCGATTCGATTGGACGGGCAGGATCGCCGCACGCATTTGCGTGTGACGGGCAGCGGCGCTCCGCCGAATCAAGTACCGGCCAGCCAGTACAAAATCTCGCCTGACGGCACACAGGTGTTTTGCGAAGTGCAAGGCAAACATTATCTGGTGACGATTCCCAAAGTCGGCAAAGAGACGTTGAACGTTGGCGTCACGGCTCCGGTCGCGTCGGTTCCGTTCAAGAAAATGTCTGCCGAAGGCGGCGATTATCTGGCTTGGTCGAATGACGGCAAATCCATCACCTGGTCGTGGGGAGCGAAGTTTTATCGCCAAGCCATCAGCACAGATAAACCGGAAAGCTTCGACGTGACGGTCGAAGCTCCGCGCGCCAAAACCAAAGGCACAGTCGTTTTAAGCGGCGCTCGCATCGTGACGATGAAAGGCGACGAAGTCATCGAGCGCGGCGACATCACCATCACTGACAATCGCATCACGGCCATCACGCCGACGCCATTGGTCAGAGGCAAAGCTCCAAAGACCAATTACCCGGCGGATGTAAAAGTAATTGACGTGTCGGGCAAAACGATCATTCCGGGCTTGGTGGATGTTCACGCGCATATGTGGCCACCGCGCGACGTGCATCAAACGCAGGTTTGGCAATATCTGGCCAATCTGGCTTACGGCGTGACGACGACGCGCGATCCGCAAAGCGCGACGACGGACATTTACGCTTACGCCGATCTGGTCGAAACCGGCGAAATCATCGGCCCGCGCATTTACACCACAGGCCCCGGCGTCTTTGACCGGTCAGGATTGGATGACAAGGAAGCGACGCGCAATTTCATCAAACGTTACAAGGAAGCCTATCAAACGATGACGTTGAAACAATACGTCGCGGGCGACCGCATTGTGCGGCAATGGGTGGCGCTGGCGTGCAAGGAATTCGGCATCACGCCGACGACCGAAGGCGCGCTGGATATGAAACTCGATCTGACGCAGATGCTGGACGGTTTTTCCGGCAACGAACATTCGCTGCCAATTCAGCCGCTGTACAAGGACATGGTGGAATTCGTCGCCCAGACCAAAACGTTTTACACGCCTACGATTCTGGTGGCTTACGGCGCGCCGTGGACGGAAAACTATTTTTTCCAGAACACGAACGTCGTCAATGACAAAAAGCTGGCTCGGTTTGTGCCGCAGGAATTGTTGATGACCATGCTGCGTCGGCGCGGCCAATGGTTCACGCCGGAAGAATACGGTTTCAAAGGCATTGCCGAAGGCGCAGCGAAAATCGTTCGCGCTGGCGGGCGCGTTGGTTTGGGCGGTCACGGACAGATGCAGGGCATAGGTTGCCATTGGGAATTGTGGGCGTTGCAATCCGGCGGCATGACTCCGATGGAAGCGTTGCGTTGCGCGACGATTTTCGGCGCTGAAGCCATAGGGTTGACGCAGGATGTCGGTTCGCTGGAAGTCGGCAAGCTGGCCGATCTGGTGGTGCTGGATCAAAATCCGCTGGCCGATATTCGCAACACGAACACCATTCGCTTTGTCATGAAAAACGGCGAATTGTACGAAGGCGACACGATGGATCAACTTTGGCCTGTCCAGCGCAAGCTGGAAAAACAATACTGGTGGGATCGGGAACCGAAGTAAGCTCGATTCATCGCTGACCAATTGCTGGCAAATTTCGGCGGACAACGCTGTGGTTTGCCAGCGATTTTTCTTTTTGCGCAACAATGCAAAGGATGATTTGGTGACCAATCTACCTTGATGCTCATCACAACGAAGCAAAGAGAAATCATCTTTGAATGCACTTCCTCGTTTGCGTAAACTTCAGATCAAAGGAAAATGGAGTTATGACACATACGCTAACCATCGAATATCAGGATGATTTGTTGTTTCGGTTGGGCATCAATCGGGAGCAGTTTTCTGCAGAAGCGCGCTTTTTGCTGGCAGCGAAGCTCTATGAATTGGGAAGACTGTCTTCAGGGGAAGCAGCCCGATTAGCTGGCAAAGGACGCGTGGAGTTTTTGTTTGCGTTGACGCAAATCGGCGTTTCTGTGAGCAATTTGCGCGAAGAGGACGCAAACATTGAACTTGGATTTGCCCTGAATGCGTGAACGAATTGTCATGAATACAGGCCCATTGATCGCTTTGGGCAAAATGCAGGCCTTCGACGTGGCTGGGCAGCTTTCCTGCGAATTTTGTTGTCCGCCGCAAGTCGAGGCCGAGTTGTTGTCCGGCTTGGCGATCGGTCATTCGGTTATTCGGCCATCCTGGATAACAGTGATTCCGTTACAAGCCACACTCACTCCATTTGCCTCAATTGCTCTTGATGATGGTGAAGCTGCCGTGATCCAGTTGGCGCTGGAGCAGCAAATCAACCGAGTGTGTATAGACGAAACCAAAGGTAGCCGCGCAGCTTTGAGCGTGGGATTGCAAGTAGTCGGTTCGTTGGGAGTATTGGGAAAGGCCAAGTCAGAGGGGTTGATCAGCGCCGTAAGTCCGTTTGTTGCATTGGCTCAGCAAAGCGGCTTGTATTATGACGCAAAGCTGCTTGCCAGCTTTTTGCAGGGAATGGGGGAGTAGCCGCAGAAAGCATACTTGAGCCTTCGCTCCGCAACCGACCTAATCGTTCAGCCGAAACTCAAACATCACGACATTGTTTGCTGCTTCGATGCCGCCAGCCGATTGATACAGACGTTTGGCTGCGATGTTGTCTTGTTCCGTCAGAACCCAGGCCTCGGCGCAACCTAATTGCCGGGCTTTGTCGAGCAAACAGGACATGATTTGTTTGGCCAACCCTCGCCCCTGATGAGATTCCGCAACGCCGACCTCGTTGATCCAAAACTCGGGAGCCGGTTTATCTGGATGCACATAACAAACTGCACTGGCAAACCCGACGACGATTCCATCAGCGATTGCCACTGCAATGTGGTGGCGTGGATCAGTCAGGAATTCCTCCGCCGAAGCGGGAATGACCGGATCGTCAAATACATCCGAGTCAGCATTGGCCAGAAGCTCCGCGTCCTTTGCGGTGAGTAATCTGATTTCGGGAATCACGTTCATCACGCCTCCTGTCGGATCAATCACTCAGTTCGACACAGCAGGATCGCTGCAATTCACCATCCACGGGATGCCGAATTGGTCAATCACCATGCCGAAACGCAAAGCCCAGAAAGTTTGTTGCAACGGCATGTTCACCGTTCCGTTTTCAGCCAGAGCATCAAAGATGCGTTCGGCTTCGGCGGGATCGTCTACGCTCAGCGAAACGCAAAAGCCATTCGGTTGGACGTAATATCCGGGAGGGCTGTCAGCGCCCATGACAAGCACACCGCCGATTTCAATGGTGGCGTGCATGATTTGATCGCCGATTTCGACAGGGAATTGATCGGCCATCGGCGAATCTTTGTAGGTCAGCGAAAACACAGGTTTTGCTCCCAACCGCTGCTCATAAAACTTAAATGCTGCGGCACATTGGCCGTTGAAGTTCAAATGTGGATTCAATTTCATAACGGTCTCCTTCTGACTGGGACTGGGATTGGGGGAACGTTGACTACTTCCGCCATGGAATGAGTGACCGCAACCGTTCATCGCGCAAATACAACCCGCCCCAGAGCAAGATGCCAAACAGCAGCGGAATGAAAAACGGCTCTCCCACGCGAAAGTGTGTTGATATTGCACCGCCCAGATACCCTGTCAACAAAATCGCCCCCAAAACGGCAGTTTGCGGAATGAGGTACAGCACGGTGCAAAGTACTTCGACGATGCCGATGATCAAAAGCGACTGCGGTGGATAACCATATTTGGTGAATCCTTCCACGGCTTGCGGAGCGCCCGACAATTTGAAGTAGGCGCTGAGAAACAATAAAGGCATTGGCAGCAGGCTCAACACCCAACTGCTCCAGAGCATCTTTTTTGAAACCGTGCCAGATTTCGTCGTCAACGGAACAAGCGCAGGCAGCTGGCTTTCGCGCAGATAAAGTCCGCCCCACAACATTGCGCCGACCAAGACCGGGAAAAGAATCGGAAACCAGCCTTCGCCCAAACGTACGTGCGAATTGACTGCGCCGCCCAGATACCCGGTCAGCAAAATTGCGCCCAACACTGCCGTGCGTGGAATCAGGTAAATGATCGTGCAGACCAGCAACACCGCGCCGATAGGCAAAATCAGGTGTTCGGGATACCCAAGCTTTACCGTTGTTTCCACGACCACCGCTGGTTTGGCGAATTTGCCCGCCGCGTCGAAAAGCAGAAACAACGCGGGCAAGCCGCTGAGAACGCGACTGGCCCAGAGTTGAGAGTTTGAAATAGCAGAAATTGGCTTTGCTGTTTGCATAAAAAGTTTCTCCAAATGCTCGCCCACGTTACGCCGAAATTTCCGGCTCAACCAGATTTTCCAGATGTGCCAGCGATTCCTGCCAGCCGAGATAACAGGTTTCGGCGGGAATGATGCCGGGAATGCCTTCCTGAACGATGGTCAACTCAGTCCCGCGGGAAACTGTCTTCAACGTGAGGGTTGTCTGCATTTCTCCGGGCAGGTTGGGGGCGTCGAATTTCGCCGAATAATGCATCCGCTGGTGCGGCACGAGTTCGAGATATTCGCCGCCGAAAGAATGACTGAGACCTGTTGTGAAGTTGGTAAACGACATTTGGTACCTGTCGCCCACTTTGGCTTCGAGTTGATGCGCCCTGGCAGTGAACCCATCGGGCGGAAGCCATCTGGCAAAGGCGTCGGCATCGAGAAAAGCGCGATAGATTTTTTCGGGCGCCGTTCGCAACACCCGATGAAGCTGGATTGTGTTGGGCGTCATAAATGTTCCCTCCTTCTGTGGTTTAAGATTGTTGGGCAAGTTCTTTGGCGCGGGCCATGATGCGTTCTTCCTGTTCGCGCAATTCCGGTGTGAACTCGGCGCCGAAATCGTCCATCTCGAAAACCTGCCGGATTTCGATGTCGCTGTCTTCGTTCATCGGATTGGGACAGCGTTTTGCCCATTCGATGGCTTCGGCCAGCGAAGCGCATTGCCAGAGCCAATACCCGGCGATCAGTTCTTTGGTCTCGATGAACGGCCCGTCGGTCACAATCCGCTTGTCGCCTGAAAATCTGACGCGCGCGCCTTTTGAACTTGGATGCAATCCTTCTCCGGCCAGCATGACGCCGGCATTGACCAACTCTTCGTTGTATTTGCCCATTGCCGCCAACAGTTCGGTATTCGGCATGACGCCTGCTTCCGAATCTTTGCTCGCTTTCACGATCACCATGAATTTCATTGTGGATTCTCCTTGAGGTTTTTTGTATTTCAGCCTTGTTCGTCCGCCGTCGGACCATACGCCCCCGGCACAGGCACGTCGAGCAGGCGCAAATACACCGACAATTGGCCGCGGTGATGGATCAGGTGACTTACCGTAAAGTCACGGAAGACATCCCATCGCGTTTTCTCGAAATGCACCTTGCCCATGATTTTGAGCCGCCAGGGTTGCCACAACGTTTCGTCGGTTGCGTCGGCCATCACCTGTTTGCCGCGCGTTACCTCGGCGTCAAACACCGCCAGCAATTCGTCTTTGGTATTGGCCTGACAAGGCTGGTATGCCGCGGGGTTAAAATCGAGTTCCGCCTGCCGGAAAATCGGTTCCGTCCAGCGTATGCAATCCACTATGTGCCCGGCCAGCGCGCCCGCCGTGAAAGATTTGGCGTGCGGTTGCCAAGCCAGTTTGTCGCCGGGCAACCGCTCCAATTGCAGCCGCGTGGCGTGCGTTTCGTGCGCAAATTCCTGTTGCAACGTTTGAATCAGATTCATCGCCAGACCTCCTTGTTTAGCCTTGCTGGACGGCTTCGGGTTCCATGTAAATCAACCCCCAGTTGTGACCGTCCAAATCTTGATAGCCGTGTTGATACATAAAACCGTAATCCGACGGCCCGCTGTCAATTTTTCCGCCCGCCGCAACGGCTTTGGTGACGAGTTCGTCAACATGTGCGCGGCTGTCGCACGAAAGAGTGATCAACGCTTCGGCTTGTTTCGTCGAGTCGCAGATTTCTTTCGGTGTGAACTGCTTGAATTTTTCGTGTGTCAGCAACATTGCGTAAATATCTTCGCTGATAATCATGCAAGCCGCCGTCTCGCCGGTGAATTGCGAATTGAACGTGTAACCCAACGCCTTAAAGAACGTGATGGATTTTTGCAGATCATTGACCGGCAGGTTGATGAAAATTTTGGTAGTCATAGATGTTCTCCTTTTTTCGAAAGTGATTGGTTGCGCCGCTCCGGCACAGGCTTGCTGCAACCTGGCAATCTCTATCTCGTCCATTTGCAACATGGCTTGCATCACGCGCCCCGGCTTTGGATGGGACAGGAATAAAATCGGTTTTCAGTTGGCTGTACGGTTTATCCACTGAGTGGCAGAGGCTCAGAAAAGAATTTAGAAACCTATGTGTCTCCGCGCCTTAGTGGCAAACTCCGTACATCGAGATGAAATCTGATCTAAATCCAGGTCGCAGTCATTCACAAGTTGCTATAAGTATGATTGACCGTCGTCTGGTTGACAGGGCGAACTTCTACGATGCCGATGCGTGCGCCCGGAATTTTTCCGGCAATGCGTAAGGCTTCGTCGAAGCTTTCGGTGTTGATGAAAAAATAGCCTCCGAGTTGTTCGCGCGTTTCGGCAAATGGGCCATCGGTTACAAGCCGTTTCCCTTCACGCACGCGCACGCAGGTTGCCGTCGCTGTCGAATGCAAAGGTGCGGCATCCAGATATTGCCCCTGTGCGTTGAGTTCGTTGGCGAGTTGCACCGATTCGGCGCGCATTTGCTCCAATTCGGCGTCGCTTAGCGCGCCCAACACCTGTTCGTTGTGGTGAACCAGCAGGACGAATTTCATAATTTTGTCTCCGCCGGTAAATCGAATGGCGCGCGCTGAAAACGACAACGCAGCAAAGTTTTTTTCAAATAATCGCTTGTTGTGGCGGCAAGCCTTCCAATTCGATCACCGGACGGATTTCGACCGTACCGACACGCGCGCCGGGAATGCGAGCGGCGATGTTGATCGCTTCATCCAGGTTTGAGGCTTCGATCAAGAAGAACCCGCCGAGGTGTTCGCGCGTTTCGGCAAAGGGGCCGTCGGTCACAAATTGCCTGCCTTCGCGTACGCGTACGCTTTTGGCAGTCGCGACGGGCTGTAACGGTGCAGTCGCCAGGAATTTCCCCTCGGTTTGCAGGTCGTGCGCCAGTTGCGACGATTTGACGTAACATTGCGCGCGTTCAGTGTCGTTCATTGCATTTTCTTCCATGTAAATCAGCAGCATGTATTTCATCGTAATAACCTCCGTGATCTGATTTCGTGAGTATGTCGAACGGCGCAAGCCGTTTTCGACCGTGCGTCAAACTTTTTTTTCTGCTTATGATTCAACCGGCAATTCCAACTGTAAACCAGGCAATTGATGCGTTATACCGCGCTGACTGGGGGCGCATTGTCGCCGCGCTCATCAAACTGATTGGCGATTTCGACCTTGCCGAAGAAAGCGCGCAGGAAGCTTTTGCTGCGGCTGTCACGCAATGGCAACGCGACGGCGTGCCCGAATACCCACGCGCCTGGATCATTCAAACCGCGCGTCATAAAGCTATTGACCGGTTGCGCAGTCGCGGTCGCCAGGCCGAAAAGCTGGAATGGCTGGCTGCGTCCGGTTTGCTCCCTGTGAGCGAAACGCCGGATTACGATCCGCAGGAAATTCCAGACGAACGGCTGCGGCTGATTTTCACCTGCTGTCATCCGGCGCTGGCGCTAGAAGCGCAGGTTGCACTGACCTTGCGTTTGCTGGGCGGCCTGGAAACGGACGAAATCGCGCGCGCCTTTTTGGTGACAACTGAAACCATGGCCCAGCGTCTGGTGCGCGCCAAACGTAAGATTCGGGACGCAAGAATCCCATACAAAGAACCCGAAGCGCACGAATTGCCGGATCGTTTGGACGCTGTGCTGACGGTCATTTATCTCATTTTCAATGAAGGGTACGCCGCCACGTCCGGTCAAACGCTGGTGCGCGCCGATCTGTGTGCCGAGGCGATTCGCCTGAGCGCGCTGTTGCGCACATTGTTATTGCCGAATCCGCCAACGGAAGTGACGGGGTTGCTGGCGCTGATGTTGTTGCACGATGCGCGTCGGACGGCTCGGCTGGATGCGGCAGGGGAAATTGTGTTGTTGGAAGAGCAGGATCGAACACGATGGAATCAGGCGCAGATCAAAGAGGCCATACTGCTGGTGGAAGAAGCATTGCGAAATAACCCCGGCGCTTACGCCGTGCAAGCCGCGATTGCCGCCGTGCATTGCCAGGCTGAGCGTGCCGCAGAAACGGACTGGCTGCAGATCGTGCGACTTTATGAACTGCTCGAACAGTTGCAGCCTTCGCCCATCATTGCGCTCAATCGCGCCGTCGCAGTCGCCATGGCCGAAAGTTTGCCAGCGGGATTGGCTTTGCTGGATACGCTTGCCGCCGAACTCAACGATTATCACCTGTTTCATGCCGCGCGAGCCGATTTGTTGCGCCGCACAGGCGCTTTCACCGAAGCGGCGAATCATTACCAAAGAGCTTTGTCGCTGGTCACCAACGACAGCGAGCGCCGCTTTCTGGAACGGCGACTCGGCGAAGTTCAATCCGCCTGAAATTTATTTCGTCCATCATCGAACCGACATTGCGATTGGCAGACGGCTTTCGGCATAACGTTCCGCTGCTGCCGCCGACGTGATTCGGCAGCGTTTGGCCAGGTCAAACACTTCCAGCAAGGTGTCGTAAATCTTTGTGATGCGTTGTTCCAGTTGATGTTGAGTTTCGTTGAGCAAATACGCTCCGCCGCAAATGATGCCTCCGGCATTCAATATGAAATCCGGCGCGTACAAAATACCGCGCGCTTCCAAATCGAGAGCGTGGCGTTCCGCCGACAATTGGTTGTTGGCTGCGCCTGCGACAATTTCGACGTTCAGGCGTGGAATGGTTTGATCGTTCAAAATTGCGCCCAACGCGCACGGAGCAAAGATGTCAGCGGCAACTTCATAAATTTCTTCGGCGCTGACAAGCTTTGCATCGTAATTTCGCGCGCAAGTGGCGGCGCGTTCTTTATCAACGTCCGCGACAATCAATCGCGCGCCTGCATCGTGCAACAAAGCAACCAGCAAGCTACCGACATTGCCACAACCTTGAAGGGCGATAGTTTTCCCGCGCAGACTGTCGCTGCCCCAACGTTGTTTGGCTGAGGCTTGAATTCCGCGCAATGTTCCGCGCGCCGTCCACGGAGAAGGATCGCCACCGCGTCCGGCAAAACCCGCCACGTGACTGGTTTCCTCTGATGCGAATTGCATATCGGTTGGGTTGGTTCCCACGTCTTCACCGGTGATGAATCGCCCATGGAAACTTTCGACAAACCGTCCGTGTGATCGGAATAGAGTTTCGCGGTCGGTGGTGCGATTGTCGCCGATGATGACGGCTTTGCCACCGCCAAGCGGCAACCCTGCGGCAGCGTTTTTGTAGGTCATCCCGCGCGCCAATCGCAGCACGTCAATCAGGGCTTCTTCGATGGTTGAGTAATTCCAGAATCGTGTGCCGCCAACAGCGGGGCCAAGTTTTGTGCTGTGAATGGCAACTATGGCTTTGTAACCCGAAACAGCATCGTGGCAGAAAGAAACTTGTTCGTGGCCAAGATCGAATAGAGAGTTGAGAGATGAATTATTCACGATGTGTCTTCAAAATAACGTCAACGGTAAACAATCCTGCCGCCGACGATTGTCGCCACCGGAGCGCCTTTCAACTCCCAGCCGTCAAAGGGCGTGTTGCGGCTTTTTGATTGAGACTTGGCAGCTTCGACTTTGATCCGTTTTTCAAGATCGAAGATCGTTACGTCGGCAATCGCTCCAACCTGCAAAGTGCCGCGATCCAGATTGAACAGTCTGGCTGGATTCGTCGCCAGCAATTCGACCATGCGTGTCAGCGAAATCACGCCACGATGGACAAGCCGATCCAGCGTCAAACTGACTGCGGTTTCCAAACCCGTGATGCCGTTCGGAGCTTTGTCGAATTCGTACATCTTTTCGTTGGCGTGATGCGGCGCGTGGTCGGTGGCGATGGCGTCAATCGTGCCGTCGCGCAATCCTTCCAGAATCGCTTCGACATCGGATTGCGAACGCAGAGGAGGAGCCATTTTGAAATTTGTGTTGTACTGGCTTTGGTAAACGTCTTTGTCGGACAGCGCAAAATGATGCGGCGTGACTTCGCAGGTGACGTTCAAGCCGCGCGCTTTGGCCTGGCGAACCAGACCCACCGAGCGCGCAGTGGAAATGTGCGCGATGTGAATGTGCGCACCGGTCATTTCGCCCAGCAAAATGTCGCGCGCCACGTGCAAGTCTTCGGCTGCGCCGGGCAACCCTTTCAATCCCATCAAGGCGGAATACTCGCCTTCGTGCATGGCCCAGCCCGTTGCGCCGCAACAATCTTCACAATGATCCACTACCGGCAAGTTGAAATCGGCTGCGTACTCCATCGCTCGACGCATGATGCCGGAATCCAGCACCGGCTTGCCGTCATCGCTGATGGCGACGATGCCTGCGCATTTCATCTCACCGATTTCGGCCAGTTGTTCGCCTTTTGACCCTTGCGTAATCGCGCCGATGGGAAAGACGTTGGCCAGATTTGCTTTGCGCGCCTGTTCCAGCATGAAGCTTGTCACTGAGGAATTGTCGTTGATCGGTTTGGTGTTCGGCATGCAACACACCGAAGTGAAGCCGCCGGCCACGGCTGCGCGCGCGCCGGATTCGATGGTTTCTTTGTACTCAAAACCCGGTTCGCGCAGATGAACATGCAGATCAATGAAGCCCGGCGCGACGATCAAGCCCGTGGCGTCAAAGACTTCGGCATTGTCGGCGGAAATGCTTTCGGCGATTTCGGCGACTCGGCCATCGCGGATGAGCAGGTCGCGCTTGGCCTCTAGGGATTGCGATGGATCAATGATGGTTCCGTTTTTTATCAGCAAGGATGAAGGCATACAGTTGGTCATGTTTGTTGTTGAATCAGGGGCGTTTTCCTTTTCTCCACTTCTGCCATTTGTGGCGAACAAGCATTCCCAAAAAATTTATGAGGGATACCGCAAGGATCGCAAACCAAAAGCGTCTGGAAAAAATGCCAAGCTCCACTGCGGTAATGGCTAACCCGGCGACAAAGAACATGAGCGTTGCCGATATTGCCACCAGCCTGGATTCAGGTGTCGAGAAAAACAAGCTCGCATAAGGTTTGCGTCGTAAGAATGCCAGAAAACGGTCATAACGAAAGATCAGAATCCAAAGCTCAATACCAAAGAGAGCAATGAAAAATATGCCGATAATGATTGGATTCTGGTTGAAGAAATCCACCATGCGGTTTACTCACCTCCGGCCAGTAAATACAAAATCGCCATTCGCACCGCCACGCCGTTTTCGACCTGATCCAGAATCAACGAAGAACCGCCATCGGCCACATCGGAATCAATTTCGACTCCGCGATTGATCGGGCCGGGATGGAGCACGATGGCATCGGGTTTGGCCAGCGCCAACCGTCGTTTGTTCAATCCAAAATGAATCGAGTATTCGCGCAGGCTTGGGAAGAAACCGCCCGACTGTCGCTCCATCTGGATGCGCAGCATCATGACCACGTCGGCCTCGGTGATGGCTTCTTCGATGGAATCGGCAAAGCGAATCGAACCGTCGCCAGGAGGAATCAGGTTTTCCAATCCGAACGGCATCAAGGTTCGTGGCCCGGCCAGCACGACGTGAGCGCCAAGTTTCGTCAGCAGATGCGCGTTCGAGCGGGCGACGCGGCTGTGCAACACGTCGCCGATGATGGCGACTTTCAATCCGGCGATGCGGCCTTTGTTGTGGCGAATGGTCAGCGCGTCCAGCAAGGCTTGCGTCGGATGTTCGTGCGCGCCATCGCCTGCGTTGATGACTCCGGCTTTGACGATTTTTGCGATTTGATGAGGCGCTCCCGACGAAGAATGGCGAATGACAATCGCGTCGGGAGCCATCGCTTGCAGATTCATCGCCGTGTCCACCAGCGTTTCGCCTTTGACCACGCTGGAGGTCGAAGCCGAAATGTTGACGGCGTCTGCGGACAATCGTTTGGCGGCGATTTCAAAGCTGGTGCGCGTACGCGTCGAAGCTTCGAAAAACAGATTGATGACGGTTTTGCCGCGCAACGTAGGGACTTTTTTGATCTGGCGGGAATTGACATCGCGGAACGTCACGGCTGTGTCGAGGATCAAATTGATTTCCTCGACGGAAAGGTCTGCGATTCCTAAAAGGTCTTTGCGATGAAGTGGCATTTACTTCTGTTCGACTAAAAGCACCTGCTCGGTGTCGTCAAATTCCGGCAGCATGACTTTGATGATTTCAGCTTCGGTGGTGGTGACGGTTTTGCCGACGTAATCGGCCTGGATCGGCAATTCGCGCCAGCCGCGATCAATCAGCACAGCCAGTTGCACGCGACGCGGGCGACCGAAATCAATCAATTCATCCATTGCTGCGCGAATCGTGCGTCCGGTGTACAGCACATCGTCCACCAGAATGATCGTTTTGCCGGTGATGTTTGCGGGCAATTCGGTTTTGTTGATGACCGGACGGTCAGCCACCGTCGTCAGATCGTCGCGATACAGCGTGATGTCCAATGTGCCGCGCGCGACATCCACGCCGTCCATCTCTTTGATTTTGACAGCGATGGTGTCCGCCAGCGGAACGCCTCGGCGATGAATGCCAACCAGCAAGACGTTGGACAGGTCGGGATTGTTTTCGACAATCTGCGAGGCTATGCGCGCCATGACGCGGTTCATGTCACCGGCAGTCATAACGACGGCTTTTTGTATGAATTCCATGTGGTTCACCTCTGAAGGGAAGAATCGGTTGCGAGCGTTTTGAAGCAGGCGCGGACTATAGCATCGCTCACAATTTCTTGGCCAGTTCCAGTTGAAAGGCGCGAATGCGGCGTGCGTTCGTGCCAAAATCGGCTTTGCCGGTGCGCGATTTCGACCGGACGTTGACTACGGTGGCGCCATCTTCATTGGTGATGGTGATCGTCACGTCGTCTTTGAACCTGAGCAATCGTGTCGTGGCGACGGCTTCGATGATGCCTTGATCCGGTTTGCTTTCGCGGATTTCCCAGCCTTGTGCGCGCGACACGTCCAGCGCAGCGGCGAAGATTGTTTCCGGCGTCTGGTTGAATCGTTGCGGTTGAAGATCGGCGTACTGCGGCGTTTCGCCGGTTTTTACGTCATTGATGCGCGGCCAGATCATCCCCAGTAAAAACGGCGAACCAGCCAAAGCGATGATCCCGATAAGAACGAATGGGAAGATTTTGTTCAGCGTCATAAGTTTGATTTTGGTTGAAAGCAGAGTTTGAAACGAGCGCCAATCTACACGAAGCGCCGAACTTGTGCCAACTTTGCCGGTCAAAATGCTTCTGCTAGACTTCCTCACGGTCACGAAAAATCACTCACTCGGAGTTTTCCCTTTGTCTGTTTCTGGAAAAATTATTGATGCCGTCGTTCGGGTGGAACGGAACGAGATTGTTCGTTCCGGTTCGTCGCGCAGTTACGGATATTTGCGCTTGCGTCTGGACGAACCGATTCCTGTGTTGCCGGGGCAGTTTGCGATGCTCAAAGCGCATGGCATTCACGAACCTCTGTTGCGCCGAGCGATGGCGTTTTATCGCTGTGCGCCAGCGGGCGAACAGTTTGATGTAGATTTCATCTACCAGATTCTGGGCAGAGGCACGCAGGAGTTGGCCAAACTGGAACCGGGCGACAAAGTGGATTTTCTCGGCTCGCTCGGCAACACGTATGACATCAACTTTGCCGATGGCCGCGAAGTTTTGCCCGAAGCTCTCTTGGTAGCCGGAGGCGTCGGTTCGCCTGCGGTCTTTATGCTGGCGGAAGAATTGTTGCGGCGAAACATACCTACGCGACTGTTCCTCGGCGGAGCCAGTCAGGGCGATTTGTGCGGCCTGAATGACTTTGCCGCTTTGTTGGGCAAGGAAAACATTGCTTGCGCGACGGTAGATGGAAGTTACGGCGAAAGAGGTTTTGTCACGGCTCCGCTGGAACGTTACTTGAAAGCCAGCGCTGGCAAATCGCTGACGATTTATTCCTGCGGCCCTGATCCGATGTTGCACGCGGTGGCAAAATTGGCGGCAGCGTATGACGTGCCGGCTCAATTGTCGCTCGAAGCGCCGATGGGCTGCGGCTTTGGCGTGTGCGTAGGCTGCGCGGTAGCGGTGAATCATGATTGTCAGGAAGGATTCGTTTACAAAAAAGTCTGCACAGACGGGCCGGTGTTTTGGAGCAAGGAGTTACATTGGTGACAGGCGAAATTAGCCATTGCGCATTGGCCATTAGCCATTATTCGACAGGGTAAATTTTCTACCTGCCCATTAGATGTTTAATGACCAATGGATAATGGTCAATTGCTGTTTCAGTCGAACTGTTTCCGACGAAGAAATTATGAAAAATCGAGACATTGTTTACTGTGCTGGCGGCATCGTTTGGCGAGACGACGACCGGCAGGTGTTGCTCATCAAAAGCCGCGAAGATCGATCATGGAAATTTCCCAAAGGCCACATTGACGACGGCGAAGATTGGGAAACCGCCGCTCAGCGCGAAGTCAAAGAAGAAACCGGTTACGACACGGTGATTACAGATTTCGCCGGATTCCGAAAATATCCGGTCAAGAACCGATTGAAGGTCGTGATGTATTGGCACATGGAAACCGTTGGCGAGCAGGAATTCGAGCCTTCCGACGAAATCGAAGAGTTTGAATGGTTGACGATCGGCGATGCCGTCAATCGCCTGACTTTCCTGAACGACAAACAATTGCTGCTGAGTTTCACCAACAATGGCGAACGCTACTAACCCACAACTCGAAATCGAAATTGCCGGAGTACGCTTCAACAATCCCGTCTGGACGGCCAGCGGCACGTGCGGGTATGGCCTGGACATGGCCGAGTTGATTGACCTGAACAAGCTCGGCGGAATTTGCACCAAAGGGTTGTCGGCCAAACCTATGCGCGGCAACGCTCCGTGGCGAATTGTCGAAACTCACGGCGGCATGCTCAACGCCATCGGATTGCAGAACATTGGCGCGCGAGCTTTCATCGCGGATAAACTGCCGCAATTGCGTAATTACGAAACGCGCGTGATTCCAAACGTGTTCGGTTACACGATTGAGGAATACATCGAAGCCATTCAAATTCTGGAAGACGGCAAAGGCATTCACGCCTACGAACTGAACATTTCCTGTCCTAACGTCAAAGCCGGCGGCGAAAGTTTTGCCAACGACGCACGGCAAGCCGCCGCTGTCACTGAAGCCGTCAAAAAAGCTTCGAGCCGTCCGGTGATCGTCAAAATGTCGCCCAATGTGACCGATGTTTCCGTGGTCGCTCGCGCGGTTGAATCCGCCGGAGCCGACGCCTTGTCGTTGATTAACACGGCGGTCGGGATGGCGATTGACATCAACACTCGGCGGCCTCGTTTGGCGAACAAAACCGGCGGTTTGTCCGGGCCGGCGATCAAACCGATTGCCGTGCGTTGTGTGTTCCAGGCTTCGCGGGCGGTGAAAATTCCGCTGGTGGGAATCGGCGGAATCGCCACGACCGAAGACGCGCTGGAATTCATCATCGCCGGAGCTACAGCGGTGCAGGTCGGCACGGCGAATTTTTATGATCCGTCGGCTTCGATGAAGATCGTGGACGGATTGGCGGATTATTGTCAGCGAAACGGACTGGCCAATATCAACGAACTGGTCGGGTCTGTAGTAGTTGATTGAGGGAATTCCGCAATGGGAGTCGCCAGTGAAGTTCGTCACCTTTTTTTTGATTGGAATGTTGGTCTGGTTGCCGGTTGGCGCTGGACCGGGAACTGCTGCGCAGACGCAATCTGCCAGGTTTTCGGTGGCGGTGGAACCGGCGCAACCTGTCAATGGTTCGCCAGTGCTGTTTCGCGTCAAAACCGACCAGGCGCTGAGGTCTTTGACTGCAACCTGGTTGGGGCATCGTGTGGCGTTCAATTTTGATTTGAGCAACGGCGACTGGTATGGCTTGGCCGGAGTGGAACTGGCAACCAGAGCCGGTCGGCATGCGTTGCAACTTGAAGGCGCACTGACCGGCGGCGGGCGTTCGGCTTCCACGGAATTCGTGACGATTCACAAAGCTACTTATCCGAGCAGTCGGTTGCGCGTGGCCCGAAAATTTCTTGACCCCGATGCCGAAACGCTGGAACGAATCAAACAGGAACAGGAAATTAAACGTGAAGTGTTTCGTCGCGTCAGTCCCAATCGGTTGTGGAACGGCGATTTTATCGCGCCTGTGAACAACATTGTGACGGAACCGTTCGGCGTTCGACGAGTCTTTAACGGCAAGTTGCAAAGCACACATCAAGGATTGGATTTTCGGGCGGCGTTGGGCACATCCGTCAAAGCGATGAATTCCGGCGAAGTGATTCTGGCGCGCGAGATGTTTTTTGAAGGCGGTTTGGTGGTTGTGGATCACGGCCACGGGTTGCTGACCATGTATTTGCATTTGTCAGAGTTCAAGACCACAGAAGGCAGTCGCGTCGGCAAAGGACAGGTGATTGGTTTGAGCGGTGCAACAGGTCGCGTGACTTCGGAACATTTGCACGCTGCCGTTCGCTGGCAGGGAATCTATCTCGACCCGGCAACGCTGTTGACCATGAAGCTGCCGTGAAGCGTGGAAAGGAATGGCGATGAATGATTTGGTGAATCCTCACGACCGATTTTTCAAGGAAGTTTTTTCTCGCCCGGAAGCAGCGGCAGATTTTTTGGCGAACTACCTGCCGCCCGATGTTGTTGCCGCGTTGGATGTCAGCGCGCCGGAACTGATCAAAGAAACCTTCATTGATAAGGACCTGCAAGCGCATTTTTCTGATTTGCTGTATCGTGTCAGGCTGGTTGGCGGTGGTGAGGTGTTGGCTTATTTGCTATTCGAGCACAAAAGCTGGTCGGACGAGTTCACGTCATTTCAACTGCTTCGATACAAGGTGAAAATCTGGGAGCAGAAGCTGCGCGAAAATTCGAAGCGGTTGCCACTGATTATTCCGATTGTGCTTTACCATGGTCGTGGACGCTGGCAAGCCGACACGAAATTTGAATCTCTGGTCGAAGGCACAGAGCAGGCAGCTTTGAGAAAATACGTCCCGCACTTTGAATATCATTTGTGCGACCTTTCGGCTTACGACGAAAACCAGATCAAAGGCGCGGCGGTGTTGCGGGTTGCGCTTTCTGTGCTGAAGCACATTTTCAGCGACGATCTGGATGGTCGGTTGGCTGAGATATTTTCTCTGTTCAGGCAGATGCCCGAACAAAGTGCGCTTGAATTTTTGCAGACAGTTTTGAAATACCTGTCTGTCGCTACCGACAGAGTAACGGCGGATGATCTGACGGAATCGCTAGCCATCGCGTTTCCCGAAAAAGAGGGAGGTCTTATGTCGACTTTAGCTGAGCAATGGATTCAACAGGGATTGAGTCAGGGATTGAGTCAGGGATTGAGTCAGGGATTGAGTCAGGGATTGCAGCAAGGATTATTGCGTTCAACGCTGCGAGTTCTTCGTCGGCAGGTTGGCGATTTGAACGAACAGATACAGAAAAAAATTTCTTCTTTGCCGACTGAACGGCTGGATCAACTCGGCGAAGAACTTTTTGATTTCCACTCTGCGGACGACTTGGAGGCATGGTTGCGCGCCATCGAAGAAAAACAGAATCAATCCGGCTCACAAACACAGTGACTTTTTGACGATGCCAAACACTCACATTTCAAATCCGATTGTTGTCGCTTTGGACGTGGACACCGCTGCTGAGGCGTTGTCGTTGGTCGAACGTTTGCGCGGTACGGTTGGCATGTTCAAGGTCGGCAAACAGCTTTTTACTGCCGCTGGACCAGACATCGTTCGCCGAATCATTGGCTTGGGCGAGCAGGTGTTTCTAGACCTGAAGTATCACGACATTCCGAACACGGTGGCCAAAGCCGGTGTCGAAGCCGCTCGGTTAGGGGTCGGCATTTTCAACGTGCATGCGATGGGCGGTTCAAAAATGATGCGCGCGACGGTGGATGCCGTGACCGAAGCTGCCGAGCGCGAAGGATTGGCAACGCCATTGATTCTGGGAGTGACGGTGTTGACCAGTCATACGCAGGAATCCTTGAGCGAAATCGGCATTGAGCGAAGGTTGGAGGATCAGGTTGTGGCCTTGGCGCAACTGTGTGAAACGTCTGGCATTAATGGAGTGGTCGCTTCGCCGCAAGAGATTGTGCCAATCCGAAAAGCAGTGGATAATCCCGGCTTCGTAATTCTGACGCCGGGGGTTCGACCTGCAGGCGCGGCGCTCAACGATCAAAGCCGCGTCATGACGCCGGGCGAAGCGATCCAGGCCGGAGCGAATTTTTTGGTCGTGGGACGCCCCATCACCGCCGCGGAAAATCCCGTGGCGGCGGCAAAAAAGATTCTGGAAGAAATCGAACAGCGATCCGCGTAAGACGTGTACGGAAAAGCGTTGCCTTGTCGTTCAAGTTACCAGCCAGCGCTTCTCAGACTTGGAAAGCATTTGTTCTACCAACTCCATTCGTTGCGCCGGGCCAAAGGCTGATTGCAACCCCAGACAATCGCCGACAGTATTTCAGCAGTAAGGCGGAATAATTTTAATGTCGTTTTTTAAGCTTGCTCGCAAGATCATCTTTGGACTTCTGGCTGTCGCCGCCATCAGTTTTGGCTGGACGTTGTACGCGTTTCAGCAACAGGGAGGGCTGACGCCTCCGCCCAGACCTGGCGAAACGAAACCTGCGCCAACCGCCACACCCACTCCAAACATACCCAACACGCCTGTAACGCCTAAAGTTTCAACGACGCCCGCCGCCAACTTCGATGGTTCGACGCTGCGTATCGGCGAGCGATTGATTTACAACGTCACCTTTTCGGAATTTGCCGTCGCCGGGCGCATTGAAATGGAAATCCTCGAACAAGGAATGTTCTTCGGACAGGAAAGTGTTCAGATTCGCACCAAAGCGGAAAGTCTGGGACAGGTGCGCTCGTTGTTCGGCGACCTGGATCATCAATATACCGCTTATGTGAATCCGCGAACGGCGATTCCGTATCGCGTGGTCAGCTCAGTGCGACAGGACAAAACCCAAACTGACGACACTGTGATTTTAGATCAGGCAAAAGGCCAGGCGACGTTTTCCGACGACAGTTCGATCAGTATTTCGCAAGGGGCGTTCGATCTGACCTCGCTGGTTTATGCCATGCGATTGCGCGGCGTTCCCGAAACCGGCAAGCAAAAATTTTCGGCGCTTTTTGGCCATGAAGTCATAGAGTTCGAGGCCGTTTTCAAAGGCAAGGAACAGCTTGTCACGCAAACCGGCACGTACACTGCCATTCAGGTCAAACTGTATCCGCAGAACAAAAAGTACAAAAAATATCGCGGCTACATCTGGTTTTCCGACGATGCGCAGCGTTTGCCTGTGGCGGCCAAAGCGACGACCCCGGTTGGCGAATTGCGCGCCGATCTGACCAGCGCGACGATTTCTACGCCGAACGCCACTCCGCTGGCAAAGATCAAGGAATGGATGGACGAATCCGGCAATCCCAGATTGCCGGGTGGCGGTTCTGTGTCGGGCAACGGCAGCAAACCGCCAATGGTAGCGGTTGAGCCGGGAACGAAATCCTCGACAACTGGTGGGGTTGATCCGACACGAAATTTGCCATTCGCCGTCGGCGAACGGCTCAATTACGACGTCTCGTGGGGCAAACTCCCATCGGTGGGAAAAGTCAGCTTTGAAGTTCGCCAGCAGGGAATGCTCGGATCGAATCGCGTCTTTGAGTTTTACGGCGAAGCTTCGACAGTCGGGGCTGCACGGTCTTTGATCAGCGTCAACGATCAGGCCAGCAGTTTTGTCCTGGTGGATTCGTTGTTGCCGGTCAAAACCGATTTGCGGTTGCGCGAAGGCCGTCGCACCAAAATGACTTCGGCTATGTACGACTGGTCGAAAAAATCCGCCACCTTGACCAACGGAACCAACGTGCAGATTCAACCCGGCACTCTGGATTTGTTGTCATTGTATTACGTGATTCGCGCGGCGGATTTGAAGGTAGGCAAAACCTATAGCTTTCCGTTCCTGGACGCCAATCACCGCATGCAGTTCGTCAAGGTCAACGTCGTCAAGCAGGAATCCATTGGCGGTCAGATGGGCACGCGCGACACCTTGCAACTGGACATTATGACGCCTGATCCTTCGCCGTTTTTGCTGGCTCAGGTTTGGGTAACGAACGACACCAAACGATTGCCGATTTATTTCGTTACCGCCACGCGCTTTGGCGAACTGCGATTCCAGATGACCAGCGCATCGAACACGAAATAACTCTTCAACTCAGCCATCGAATGTTGGAGGCATTAATAGCCTGAATAATCTCCTTTTGAGGTGTCAGAACGCTGATAACCTTTTACCCTCTTTGGGTACGAATAAGGCAAGCCACTCTATTTTTATCTCACTCGACGGGGTTCAAGCTAAAAAATCACATTCACTGCGAAAAAAAAACCACAAAACTTGAAAATAGTGCTTGACAGGTTGTTCTAATCGGTAGCATATTTCGCGCGCTGCTTCTTCCTGAAGTAGCAAGCGGTCAATCAAGAGT
>ERZ1066125.126-NODE-126-length-58043-cov-16.647910_pt1 | contig 58043 bp, 59 predicted proteins | sample MGYA00382772_ERZ1066125 | MGnify/ENA primary metagenome ERZ1066125 (study PRJEB33369, sample SAMEA5778355) | biofilm metagenome | biome: Industrial cooling water; feature: Water cooling tower basin; material: Biofilm | place: United Arab Emirates | collected... | reverse complement strand
ATTGTGAATTTCCCTAGCCTCTAGCCCCCAGCCCCCAGCCTCTCACTCGTAGTCCATCAAAACTTGTACCCAGTGAGGCGGACGGGGAATTGGGTTGCCAAGGCGATCGAGGAGTAGCCAAGCAACGAGGTGGACGACAAATAAATAGACTAAGTTACTCACTATAACCAGAGCTAACGCCAAGACTTGAATTACTAACATACTCGGTTGTAGTAACAGTCCCAGCTTGTCAAAGATCCACTCTGCTAACTCCGTCACTTCTACGATTAAATAAACCCAAAGGTCGCGACCCGACCAAATTGACATCAACCAAAAGCGGAAAAAGAACCCGATCGCGCCTAAAAGAGTACCCAAGGCAATTGAGATAATCCAAGGCGATCGCCGCCGCCATGCCGCTCCTAGCAATACTCCCATAATTCCATAGGGCATGACATACAGCAAGCTAGGAATCGGTCCCATCAATACTGCCAGTAGCAGCCCAGAAACTCCAGCCGCCATCCATCCAGCCCGCATACCCCAACGCAAGTAGACGATCGCCACAGGTATGGCAAAGAAGATCCGCAGCAGGGGACCGAGGGGAAAATAAAAATTAATGAAGTAGATCAAGCTGGCTGTACTAGCAAGAAACGCCGTTTCTACCATTGCCAAGGGTGGATCGGGTTTAACAGGCGATCGCTCCGACTGCTGTGAAGTAGTAAGATCGCTAGACAAGTTTTCCTGGGATGGGTTGGGATCGCTCATGTACGTGTCTGAAACTTCTTCCAGTCTAATCGAACGGGTAATGGGTGATTAAATGTCACGCAAAGACGAGCCAGCGCCGTGTGGGGGTATCCCCCGTTGTAGCGACTGCCGTGCGACTGGCATAGCAAAGGCGCTAAGAATGCTTTGCGTCTTTGCGTCTTTGCGCGAGATAAATTCAAGACTTTACTCCGTCTTAACTGAGTAAGGGTGAGTTATTAGGTAGCTGCCACGATCGCCCTTGACAAGTTACTTCGTTCCCAACAATCTGTACACCAAAAAGTTGACGACCCAAGTTTAGGGCTTCTTGCCTTTCTTCATCTGTTAAGTAATCCTCACCTGTGCGACCGCTATGCGTACTACTTGGATCGCCCCCTGCTGCTAAATATCGTTGATGAGAGATATCTAGCAGTTCTTTAAATCTTTCATACTGCCTTTTTTCTTGCGCGGTAGGTTCTCTCATGATTCTGACAACCAATCTAACGGAACAATTTCGCCATCTTGTAAGAGCATAGCAATTGGGAGAATTTGACTAGGAGTTTGAATGTACCAGTTACCTGTATTTGGATCGTAAAGTCTGCGCTGCAAGAACCCCAATGTTTCCAATGCATTTAGGATTAAGTATTGTGATTCTGTCGGTTCCACTATAGCTTGGGTATAAATTTACTCCAAAGATTGTACGAGAAAGGAGATCGTTTTACTACAGTCTCAATAGCGTCACGGCGATTTTGCCAGAAAAACAGACATCGACATCTGTACCAGGAGTGCGATCGCGTTGGGCATATGCCCCGACATAATAAAAGTTATTTCCTTCAATTCGATAATTCACTGGTAGCGGTTGGGTAGAAGGTTGGCAAAACACCACTTCCGGATCGGGCTCTCCTGGGAGAAGATGCGGTAAATTGACATTCCAAAACGTGCCTGGTTCTGGCGGACGGTGCAGTAAATCGGCTAACACTGTCGCCGTCCACCTCGCCGCAGTATCCCAATCTACATTAAGTTTGCCTTTGCGGTAGTGGGAAATTGCTACCCCAGGAATACCGTGAAAAGCTGCTTCCCTGACAGCTGCAACGGTTCCCGAAATGTAGACATCAGCCCCCATGTTACCCCCAGCATTGATACCGGAAAGCACGAATTTGACATCTTGACAAATATGTGCTAGAGCTATGCGGGTACAATCGGCAGGAGTGCCAGCGATCGCATATTCATTTTCATTCCGACGGTGAACGTGAATTGCTTGATTTGTTGTCACTTGGTGTCCGCAGCCGGATAAATGATCTCTGGGTGCAGCTACGATAACTTTGTAACCAGCTACGGCTTTTTTTAACGCCCGAATCCCTGGTGCGTCAATTCCATCATCGTTAGTTAAGATCAAAGTCATAATTTATACTCAATGCTTGCCAACTCGTATAGCAACACGCGATCGCACCATCCCAGCATATATGCGATCGCTATTTTCAATTGAATATCGCCTCTGGGAATGCAAAGATTGAAGAAAAGAAAACTTCTGCTAAATGGCTATGCCAGAACAGTACGAATCGATCGCGCAACACTACCACGAACGCACCAAATACGACCCTGAGACGATCGCCGCTAAAAACCAGGGGTTGGATTGGTCTAAACAACCGCTACCATTCAAAGAATACAAGATCGGTACGGTTTTCGATCTCAAGCCTTACTTGCAAGCAGATCCAGAGGCTTCAGCCGCAATTCCAGGGATTGGTTGGTGGCAGCGATTGTCTCATCTTTTACTTTACAGCTACGGCATCACTGCCAAAGTGCCAACTCTGATGGGACAGCCGATTTATTTACGCTCTGCTCCCTCTGCGGGTGGCTTATACCCAGCCGAAGTTTATCTGATTTCTCGCGGTACGCCACTGCTTCCAGCCGGACTTTACAACTATCAACCACTGACTCACTCTTTAATTCAGTTTTGGGAAAGCAATGTTTGGAGCGATCTACAAGCAGCCTGTTTTCAACATCCAGCACTCGACAGCAGCCAAATTACACTTGTCACGACAGCGATATTTTACCGTTCGGCTTGGCGCTACCAAGACCGCGCCTATCGACGCATATTTTTAGATACGGGACACCTGTTAGGTAATATTGAGTTAGCTGGTGCTTTGACGAACTATCGTCCCCACTTAATTGGCGGTTTCATTGATGCATCGATCGACCAAATGCTCTATGTTGACCCAGAACAAGAAGGAGCGATCGCGGTGATTCCCTTAGCGGATCTGGAAGTACAGCAATTGCCTGTCAGCCGCACAGTCTTACCATCTTCTACCCAGACTGAATATCCTCCCATTCCCGATGGCGAATTGTTAGCATACTGCCACCAAGCAACGCAGATCGATGACGATCGAGCAGCAAGCGAGGAGCGAGAGAAAGAGGTTTTTGCGGCAGATAAATATAACTTTCCCTTTTGTTTGAAAGTCCCGACCAATACTAGTTCGATAGATTGGGGACTCAACTTAACAGGATTGGAAACGACAATCCTCGAACGCCGTTCCACTCGCGCTTACACTGGTGCTGAACTCACAATCGATGAGTTGAGAGCTTTGTTGGATTTCACCTATCAGCCTCAGCATTACCTTAACCAAGGATTTGACGGCAATCCAGATTATTTCGATCCCAGTTTAATTGAAACATTTGTCGCTGTATCTGGAGTCACGGGGTTAGAAGAAGGTTGCTACTACTACGCACCAAAAGCCCAAGAACTGCGGCAAATTCGGTTTAAAAACTTTCGGCGCGAATTGCACTTTCTTTGTTTGGGACAAGAACTCGGTCGAGACGCAGCCGCCGTTCTCTTCCACACCGCAGATCTCAAAAAAGCCGTAGCACAATATGGCGATCGCGCTTATCGCTACCTACACATGGATGCAGGACATTTAGGACAAAGACTCAACTTAGCTGCCATTCGTCTCAACTTAGGTGTCAGCGGCATCGGTGGCTTTTTCGACGATCGGGTTAATGAAGTTCTCGGCATTCCAACTGATGAAGCCGTACTTTACATCACCACGTTAGGTAGACCGAGATGAGCTGAGTTGACGCGACTCGACTAATTTAATCGCACGGCTGACGCTTTCAGGCAAAATGACGACAAGGCTACGATCGGATGCCGTATCGAGGGCAGTGTGAATCGCTGTGGTTTCATCGAGGATGGTTTTGTAGTTGCAATCAGGTTTTTCCTCCTCAATGCCTTGACGGATCAGATCGGCAGCTTCTCCACGGGGGCGATCGCGAGTGTCGTCATCTTCTTTAACGATAATGCGATCGAAGATTCCTGCCGCTAGCTTACCCAAATTAAGTAAATCTTCGTCACGGCGATCGCCTGGACCCCCCACTACACCAATCCGTTCCCCCGCGTGATGTCGGACAAAATCGCCCAAAGCTTGGTAACTTGCAACATTGTGGGCGTAGTCAATTAATGCTTGATATTTGCCCAAGTCGAATAAATTCATTCTACCTGGAGTTTGACTTGCCGATGGTTTGAAAGTATTAAGAGCAGCACGAATATCTTCAATTTTTACACCTTGCACGAAGGCGGCTAAACTGGCAGCTAAAGCATTGGCGATCGCAAAGTTAGCTTTTCCACCTAATGTCAGTGGTACGTTAACTGCTTGTTCGATCTGTTCCGACCAATCTTGTTTTTTAAATACTAAATAACCATTTTCGTAGACTGCGGCAAGTCCTCCTTGTTGAACGTGCGATTGTACGACTGCGTTATCTGGCTGCATGGAGAAATAAGCTATCTGTGCTTTTACCCGTTTTGCCATCGCTACTACTAGCGGATCGTCAGCATTGAGAACGGCATAACCATCAGGCATGACTGTTTCTGCCACAACGCTTTTGACATATGCCAAGTCTTCCACCGTGTCGATCCCGTCAATACCTAAGTGGTCGGCGGCGACGTTCAAGACAATACCAACATCGCAAGCCGGAAAACCCAAACCAGAACGCAAAATTCCACCCCGCGCCGCCTCCAAAATCGCTACTTCTGTCATGGGGTCTTGCAGAATCAACCTTGCACTGTGGGGTCCAGTATTATCGCCTGCTTCCACAAGGCGATCGTCTATGTACGTTCCATCGGTGGTAGTGTAACCCACAATGCGCTTTGTCTGGCGAAATATTTGGGCAGTTAGACGGGTAGTAGTCGTTTTACCGTTCGTGCCTGTAATTGCCACAATCGGAATGCGGCTGGGAGTGCCAGGAGGAAACAGCATATTCAGGACTGCTTCCCCCACCGGACGCGGTAAACCTTGGCTGGGGTGAGTGTGCATCCGAAAACCAGGCGCGGCATTTACTTCTACAACCACGCCGCCGACTTCTGCTAAAGGACGGGAGATATCGGGGGTAACGATGTCAATGCCTGCAATATCCAGTCCGATGATTTTGGCTGCTCTTGCAGCTAAATAAATGTTGTCAGCATGAATTTCATCGGTGCGATCGATCGCAATGCCACCCGTACTCAAGTTTGCTGTTGCCCGTAGATAGCAAACTTCTCCTTCTCTGAGTACGGTATCCAAACTATACCTTTGCTTGCGTAAAAGGTCGAAACTGCTGCGGTCTAACTCGATCCGTGTCATCACGTTATCGTGTCCTTGCCCTCGGTGCGGATCGCGATTTGTCGTTTCGATCAGTTCGTTAATTGTAGAACGTCCATCCCCTATTACATGAGCGGGGACTCGTTCGGCAACAGCGGCAACTTTGCCATCTACTACCAAGACGCGGTGGTCGCGTCCTTGATAATAACGCTCGACAATTACCATCCGAGTTTTTGAGGCAGCACTTGCTGCATCGTAAGCCGCTTCTGCATCTCTCCAGGTGTTGATATCCAACGTTACTCCCCGTCCGTGGTTGCCATCGAGAGGCTTAATCGCCACAGGAAAGCCGCCTACAGCATCGATCGCTGCTTCGAGTTCGTCAAAATAGTTAATTGTCATGCCACGCGGTACGGGAACCCCTGCATCTTGGAGAATGCGTTTCGTTCCTTCCTTGTCTCCGGCTAGCTCAATACTTAAAATACTAGTGCGATCGCTTTGTGTTGCCTGAATGCGATGTTGGTAAGCTCCATAACCCAATTGAATCAAAAACCGCGCTCCCAATCGCAACCAAGGAATACCTTTTGCCTCAGCCGCCTTGACAATCGCCTCCGTACTCGGTCCTAGCGCCGCCTCTGCCTCAAATCCCCGCAAATCTTGCAAATCTCGTCGTAATTCGTCGAGACGATAGCGCCCCGTATCGGCAATACTTTGACATAATCGCACGGCAGCCCTCGCCGCATAACGCCCCGCTTCTGGATGTTGATATTCAAAGATGACGTAATAAACTCCACGGGTTGCCGTCTTTCTGGTACGACTGTAACTGACGGGCATTCCGGCTAAAGCTTGCAATTCTAATGCTACATGTTGAACGACTTCCTCCATCCACAAAGAGCCGTCCTGCAACCGCTCTAAAAACTTTTCTCCCAAATCGCACTCGCGATCGCCTATGCTAGGCAGCGCCTCAGCCAGCCCCCTCAAAAAGCCAGAAATTTCATTTGGTTTGCGATCGCTCAAATTCTGCAAATCGAGACGCACGACGATCAGCTTGTGGTCTTGAATGCTCCAATAGTTCGGACCCTGTAACGTCTGAATTTTGAGTATTTTCATCGCAGTTTTTTGATTGATAACTAGCGATCTAGTTGTAAAACTTCTGACTCTATGTTTATCTTCCCATGACTTGCAAGAGAAAGACCGATTTTTAACTATTCGTCTAGCAATTTGTAACTAACATCAAATTGCGATCGCAAATGGAACTTCCAACAGCGTTCTTCTTCGCGTCTTTCTCTTTGCGGCTTTGCGGCTTTGCGCGCAACAAATCTTTTCTTAAAATGCAACTTGGTATAAATAAAATATTGTAGCCCCCATCATCTCCATTGAAAAATTAAAGTACTAATTTCAACATGATTTCAGTAACTTTTTATACTATTTTTTCTAAAAAAAGATAGGAATACTGCGATCGCCAACTAATCCAATTAAGTGCGACAACAAACCAAAAGTGATTCTAGCTCCGCGATCGCTTTGAACGGATTCTTAGCTTGAAAAACTGCGGCGATCGCAACTTCATAAGGATTTCTACCTGTTTGTCTAACTGCATTAATTGCCGCTCGATGAGAAAAACCGCGACCACATACTAACCAAGCTGCTAAAACATGCCCAGTGCGTCCAACACCCCCACTACAATGCACGACAACTTTCTCATCTTGTCGGTCTGCTTCTCGCAAAAATGGTAAAATTTTACCAGTCAGCATTTCAGGCTTGGCTAGCGTAAAATCCTCAATTGGTGTCCAACAAACTTTTTGACTGCCAAATTCCTGCGCGTAAGTGCCAAGTAAATCTGAGTAGGGAGCGAGTTGTTTTTGAGGCAACAAGCAGCAAATTCGTTTAATTTCTTGACCTTTCATATATTCCAGCCAATCTCGTACTTGTGCTTTTGAATAGCCAGGTCGAGCCGAGCCGAACACGATAGATTCTTGCCTTGAAGCTGGCGCAAATTTGTACATAGCCATTGCACCGACTAGTTTTGTTGCTGTAAAGCTTGGGTGAATGCTACTGTTGCATCGTACTGGTCTGGCATATTCAAACAGCGTACCAATAAATCCAAATCCAAGTCAGGCAGAAACTCGCTTCTAAATGTTTGCTTGTATTCATTTGAACGTAGATGGTAAATAAATAATTGTCTGTTGCGATAAAACCAGACTTCAGGCACTCCCCAGCGACGATATTTTTCCAGTTTTTCTACTCCGCCGCTAGTAAGAACTACCTCAATAGCAATATCTGGAATTTCTTTTTTAGTTACTAAATTATATGACTCGTCAGGTTCTCCTCTCACACCTACTTCACGGCTACCCAAAGTATAGCTACCGCAACGGTAAAAGCGAATGCCGATAAATCTCAGGTAAATTTCCAGCAAAAGCCCGATTGTTGATTTATACTCCTCATGCTCCGGCGAAGGTGTCATGATTTCTAAACTTCCATCCAGGTAAGTCAAGCGTACTTTTGTATCTTCTAATAATGCTGCGATCGCCTCGAATTTCTCCCACGAAATGTCATATAGAGTCACGCAATTATCTTGAAGCTGTTGAGTTTGAGTCATCTTTTTTCCTCCAATATTTAAAAGGCATGATAAGAGGAACTTTATCGCGGTGGAACGGAAGGAGTGAGGGGAGTCTGAGAAACTACTTCAGAGGATGGAATTGTACTATTAGAAACCCATTTATTCGCAATTGGCATTCTCCAACCAGTACCAAAGGCGCGATCGGTAATTTTTAAACCAGGAGGTGCTTGACGGCGTTTAAATTCCGCTTTGACGACGAGTTTCACGATGCGATCGACGACATCTGCATCGTAACCAGCAGCAACAATTTGCGCCGCCGATTGATGCTCTTGAATTAACTTTTGTAAGATATCGTCTAGAGTATCGTAGTCGGGCAAAGAATCTTGGTCTAGCTGACCTGGTTTTAACTCTGCACTAGGCGGTTTGTGGATGACGTTTTCGGGAATTATTGCTGTTTGGTAATTGGTAATTGGTAATTGGTAATTGGTAGTTGTTGATGGTATGTGATTTAATTGTGAATTGTGTTCACGTAGCTTGCTTCCCCGCAGGGGTAGTGTAGCGTCAGCGTCTATTGTGAATTGTAAATTGCTCTTGTCCTCTTGCCTTTGAGAATTCAGCCAGCGACAAATAGAATAAACGCGGGTTTTGGGGACATCTGCGATCGCGGCTAGTCCGCCATTCATGTCGCCGTAGAGGGTACAGTAACCTACTGCCATTTCTGATTTATTTCCAGTGGAAAGCAGGAGGTAGCCGAATTTATTAGCAATTGCCATGAGTAAATTGCCGCGAATCCGCGATTGAATATTTTCCTCGGCAATACCGAAGGGCGTACCAGCAAATAATGGTTCTAAAGTTTTGTCATAGCCTTGCATTAACTCTCCAATCGGGATATTCTGAGTTAATATGCCCAAATTCTTGCCTAATTCCAATGCATCTTGGACTGAGTGTTCCGAACTGTAGGGAGAAGGCATCAAGACACCAAAGACATTCTCTTTGCCTAAAGCTGCGGTAGCGATCGCTGCTACCAATGATGAATCAATTCCACCACTCAGACCTAGTACTACTTTAGAAAAGCCACACTTGCGCGTGTAGTCTCGCACTCCCAAAACTAACGCCTGCCAAATTTCCTCATCCTCATTTGCAGGGATGGGGGCAATATCGCTGGGTTTTAAATCTTTGGCTTGCTCGTCATACTCTACAATTAACAAATCTGTCTCAAATGCACGAGCGCGACAAACCATCTCTCCCGTACGATTAAACCCAACGCTGCAACCATCAAAAATTAGATCGTCATTTGCTCCAACTTGGTTGGTATACAACACCGGAATTTGGTGACGCATAGCGCCATGTTGCAACATTGCTTCTCGTATCTGCTGCTTGTTGGCACTGTAGGGAGAGGCAGATAAATTCACAACTAGATCTACTCCCTGTTGAATTAACTCCTCAATTGGATTAATTGCATAGCTACGCTTACCCCAAAATTCTTCGTCATTCCATAAGTCTTCGCAGATGGTGACTCCAATTTTTATAGGGGAGTGGGGAGTGGGGAGTGGGGAGTGGGGTTGCGATTGGTAATTGGTAATTGGTAATTGGTAGTTGGTAATTGCTGCGTTGTCTTCCTGATTCTTCTCGCCTGTTGCCTCTTGCCTCTCGCCTTCAAAAACGAGAGAATTTGCCTCTAATCCAGGTTCAAAATAACGATATTCGTCGAATACGTCGTAGGTGGGGAGGAGGCGCTTGTGAAAGATTTGTTGGATTTTACCTTGTTGTAGTAAAGCAATACTGTTATATAAAGGTTTACCACCAACAGAAAGCGATCGCTCGTTGGGTTGAACGCAGCCTACTAATACTGCCATTTGAGATGGTAATTCCTCAGCTAGCTGTTGCAAAAGCACTCCCATTTGGGATACAAAACTTGGGTCTAGTAGTAAATCTCGTGGTGGGTAGCCACATAAAGATAGTTCTGGTGTCAGCAACAACCGCGCGTCCTGTTTTTCTGCTTGTTGTGCTGCTGCTAAAATTTGCTTAGCATTTCCATTTAAGTCGCCAATTGTAGGATTAAGTTGAGCGATCGCAATTTTCATAATAATTAGTGAGTAGTGAGTAGTGAGTAGTGTTTTAACTTTTGACTTTTACCAAACTGCGATCTATATCTCCTAAGTTGGCGCAGCCGCTTAATGCCATGGCTAAGCTGAGTTCGTCGCGTAAAATTTCGATGACGTGCTGTACTCCTGTCTCGCCTGCTACGGCTAGTCCCCACAGTATAGGACGACCGATCAGCACAGCTTTTGCTCCCAATGCTAACGCCTTTAAAATATCAGTACCGCGTCTAATCCCGCCATCCATTAAAATCTCAGTACGATCGCCTACAGCAGCGACAATTTCAGCTATAGCGTCAATAGTTGCGATCGCCCCGTCGAGTTGTCTGCCACCGTGATTTGAGATAATAATTGCATCAGCGCCAACTTCTACGGCACGTATTGCATCATCTGGGCGTAAAATTCCCTTTACAACTAGCGGTATTGGAACGAGCGATCGCAACCATGCTAAATCTTTCCAAGTTACGCCAGGATCGAGTTGTTCGGCAAAATAGGCAAATAAACCCGATTCGCCTTGACGCTGGGGAATATCTAAGTCTGTTAAATTACTTAAATTGGCTAATTCCATCCCTGTAGGCAGGACGAATTGATTGTGCGTATCCCTCTCCCGTTTCCCCAGTAGAGGCGCGTCCACGGTGACGCAAAGTGCCTTTGCACCGCAATTATAAGCATATTCCACTAAAGCACGAGTTAAATTGCGATCGCGATGAATATACAACTGAAACCAAGTTTGAGGATTGGCAGTTGTGACTTCTGCCATACTCTTAGTAGCCAGCGTACTCAGCACCATCCCGATACCCAAACTAGTCCCTGCTTTCGCTGTAGCAACTTCTCCTGCGGAATTGGCTAAACATTGAAAAGCCATCGGTGCAATTAGAATTGGCGCACTTAAAGATTGTCCTAAAATTGTCGTACTCAAATCTCGTTGACTCACATCTACCAACATGCGTGGATACAATCGGTAGCGATCGAAAGCAGTACAATTATCTTTCAATGTCACCTCATCCCAAGCACCGCTAGCATAGTAATCCCAAGCCATTTGAGATAAATGTTTTTGTGCTAGCGTTTCGTATTCAAATAAATTGATTGGATGGGATGGAATCATAGTTAGGGCAGTGAGTAGTGGCTAGTGAGTAGTGAGTAGTGAGTAGTGAGTAGTGAGTAGTGAAAAACGAAATCAATATTATTTTGAAGATTATTTCGATTCCCAATGTTTCAATTCTTCCTCGATAAAATAGCCAACTAAATCTCGATATAACTTCTCAATTGCATCGGGATTCAAACCTACTTCCTCTGCCCAAATTCGCCGCTGCTGTAGCATGGCATTGAAGCGATCTATAGCCTTTACATCATCACTACTCTTTTTAAATTGAGCCGCCGCTTTCACATAAGCAAATCGCTTACCTAGCAATTCTATAACTTCGCGATCGATCGCATCAATTTCTTGACGAATATCTTGAATATTCAAACATTCTTCCGGTGCTTTCATAAATCAATTATCAGTTATCAGAAGAAGGAATCAGGAGTCGTTTAATTGCCCTCACTTTCCCACTCTCCCACTCTCCCATGCACCCCACACCCTACACCCTGTTCTACTCACTACTCACTACTCACTACTCACTACTCACTCTTAAATAAACACCAAAGGCTTATCTTTAAAAGGGGCAAATGCTGCTGCATCAAATCTGTATAAACTAGCCGGACGACCAGCACCCCGCGAGACTTTAATCCCTGTATCGCATAAAAAACCTAACTTTAATAATTTGGCTCGAAAATTAGAATAGTCGGAAAAGTTTTCGCCTAAAACTGTTGTATAAAGCTGATATAAATCGCTTAAAGTAAACATTTCTGGCAAGACTTCAAAGGCTACTGGACTGTATTCCAACTTATTTCGCAAGCGCCGATGTCCGTAAGCCAAAATCTCATTGTGGTCGAAAGCTAACTGCGGCACTTCTTTAACGGGATACCAGGCAATTCCACTCACACCATCAGCAATTAATTCTGCATCTTCAAATCTCACTAAAGCAAAATAACTCACGGAAAGATATCGTATTCCATAACTATTAGCTTCTTCTCGCGGATCGCGGTGAGGGCCACCAAATGTATATAGTTGTTCTAAATAGAGATTTTTGGCGCGAATCTTTTCTGCCAAAATTCGATCGGCAGCATTTTCTAACGATTCTCCTTGGCGTACCAAAGTACCAGGCAAACCCCAGTAATTTAAAAAAGGTTCCTGATGGCGCATAACTAACAGTACCAACAGCCGATTTTGAGAAGTATCAACGGAGAAAATAACGCTATCAACTCCAACTTTAAAATCAGCTAAAGGTTGTAAACTTATCGGATCGATAACTTTTCTTTGGATGCGTCCTGGCATTTGTACAAATGCTGTTGGTGAATGTATGCCTTGACTTTTGGGGTAACGGCTTCTGGATCGCAGCGATCGCGATACGCTGTAGAAGAGACATCTAAACCAGTCAAATCGGCGATCGCAATTTTTGCCCCCAAGGAGTGCAAGCGTGCCAAATCCGATGCCTCTATTCCATATCCTGGGCGCGGTATGACTAGTAATTGTACCTGTTGTAACAATTCTTTAATTCGATACCAGCGTGGTAATTGTTCGATCAGATCCGCACCAATAACTAGCGTCAACTCTGAGTGTCCCCATTGTTGCGCCTTTTCTACTGTCTCCAGCGTCCGATGGCTGCTTAACTCTTGATGAAAGCCAATATTTTGCCGTTGGGGTTCGATCTCGGCAATTAACAACTGCAACATTTGGGCGCGATGCTGTAACGGCGTTTGCTGCGACTTAAACGGATTATCTGCTGCCCACACCGCTACGCGATCGTAGCGTTCTGCCAGCCAGCACAAAATCGCTTGATGTCCTGCTGTTGGGGGATCGGCACTCGTGCCAAATAAAGCAATCTTCATTATCTTCCTTCGCTAGCTACAAGCCTGGGTGGTTGGTGTTTTGTTTTCTCTGTTAACTCCTGCAAAGCAGCAGAAATTTGCACTTCTACTGTTGTAGGATTGTCTAACTGTCTGCACTGAGTAGGTAGGCTCTCGACTGTCGCCGCCGTTCTTTGACGGATTTGGGCGATCGCTTCTGGTTGCTGTATTGTTTTCCCTCCTTGCATTACCAGTTGCAGCAAAGGTTTTTCCCCTGGCTGAGGATTTTCTGTTAATAGTCCCAAGCGATCTTGTAGAGATGTTACATGTAACGTCTCCGTCTCTCCATAGTGGCGAAAAATTTGCTTGCGCCCAGGATAAGTCATTTTACCGCTCGATTCCTTCATGACGGGAATGCCGTCGATTTCCACCAACTTGTAGACACCATTTACAGGCGTACCCGTAACCAATCGCGTTCCCAATCCATAACCATCAATGCAAGCACCATTTGCTTTAAGTCTGGCAATTTCCCACTCGTCTACATCACCACTAGCAAAGATTGATACACCAGGTAAGAGCGATCGCACCTGTTGCGATAGAGTGACTAAATCCCCCGAATCGATCCGCACTCCAGCCAGTTGCATTTTTCCGGCTTGGATAGATTCTGCCAAGGATTTAGCGGCGGCGATCGTATCGTAAGTATCAATTAATAGCGGTGCGCCAGGAAAATAGCGGTGAAAAGCTGTAAATGCCTCGGCTTCGCTTCCTGCTGTAGCTGCAAGTGCCATCACTAGAGAATGTGCCATCGTCCCGCTGGGCTTTTGTCCCAATCGGATTGCTGCGAGTACGTTCGATGTCGCATCCAATCCCGCTGCTAAAGCGGCGCGGGCTGCCCACAGAGACGCTTGAGGACTAAATGCCCTGCGCGTACCAAATTCTAATAGCGTTGCCTCCGTGCCAGCAGCATCTCGCATTCTGGCAGCGCGTGTTGCTACCAAAGTTTGGTAGTTAATTGTGTTAAGTAGATATGTTTCTACTAACTGGGCTTGCCACAAAGGGGCTTCTACTCGTAATAATGGTTCGTGAGGAAATATTGCCGTTCCTTCCGTTACAGCCCATACGTTACCCGTAAACTCAGCTTCAGCCAGCAGCGACCAAAATTCCTTGGGTGCGTGGTGAAACAGTCCCGTAGCTTGTAAAGCTGCAATCTGTTCGGCGCTAAATCTCAATTTTTCTAAATATTCCAATGCTTGCGCTAAACCCATGGCGATTAAGTAACCGAATCCTTGGGGTAAGCGGCGCACTGTTAATTCAAAACTCGCCTGACGTTGTTCCAACCCTTCACCAACGTAGCAAGCTGCCATCGTTAGTTGATAGAGATCGGTCAGTAGGCTGTAATCAACCTCTGTCAGTGTCAATGCTCGATCTTCTCGTTCTTGGAGTAGGGTGTTTTCCGCACCGTTCCAGTGTGAACTCATCGATCCCCCAACCCCCTTAACAAGGGGGCTACTAATCTGTTTTCCGCACCGTTGCAGGGTGAACTCGTCATCTTATCGTTCTCTCATGGCAGCGTTTTTCCAATTATAGTAAATATTACCAAAAATATGTCAAGTCCTTTTGGCAAAAGAGCAGGGGGGCAGAGGGGCAGGGGGGCAGAGGGGCAGAGGGGCAGGTGAGCAGGGGGGCAGGTGGGCAGGTGGGCAACTATCAATTACCAATTACCCATTACCACTCTCCTCTGATAACTGATAACTGATAACTGATAACTGAATAAATATATTTTTCTTAATAGTGATTTCAGCGTAAATTGAGCTATTAAAAAGCGATCGCAGAGATATCTACTCATACAAGATTAAGAATGCCGATTGGGTTAGTGGCAAATGGCGATCGCATGGCATGAAAACAAAATGCTTGTTACAATATTTAGCCAATGACTAATGACTAGTGACTAATGACAGTCATCGCGTCAAAGCTGACAAAATAATTGAGTTGGTACATAACAAATTGCAAACATCATCAAATAAGTGTTGCGATCGATTGCAATAAATTGAGCAACACTCATACTTATCCGAAAGCAAAACTAAAATAAGAATTTACAAGCTATCTCATTCATCCTCATTTTAGGAGATGAACTATATGAATATTTCCAAAATGCTAGACAGCGTTACCCAATATATTATTGAAGCCATGACACGGATTTTTGGTCCCAGCGATGATGCATATCCTGCTGTTGGTACGCAACCTTTTACAGGAGAACCTTATAAACGTCGTCGTCGCTACGCCGATTGGTAGATAGTGGTAGGGGCGTGCAGATGTGCGCCCCTATTGAATAAATCATTAGTAAAAGCGATCGCTTTTGGCATCAGCCAAGTACTTGATGCCATTTGTACAAGATTTAGAACGCAATATTTAAAGATTCGCGAACTTCTGATAGGGGAGTTTGCCATAAAGTATTCCAAGGAATACCAAATAGCGGTTTAGCTTGTTTTCCCATTATCCATCCTTGAGCGATCGCATCCATATAATTAGTGGAAACTTCAATATCATATACCACAGCTTTCAGCAAGTTTTTTGCCAGCAAAGATAACCAAAAACGAGATACTTCAAGTTGGGCGACGTAAAAAGCTTCTAGTTGAATTTCTCCTAAAATATTTGTGTTGCACCCAGTTACGACATGCCAAATATCGTGAGTCTCAGTAATGTGGGCGCTCAAAAAGTGAAAATCGCTCTCAACTGCTTGAGCTTGTAAAGGTTTGAGTCTATTATTAAGCATGTGTTCGGCATATGCATGACCGAGCGTATTTGCTGGTAATTGCTGTAGTTGTACCAGATCGAGATCGCCGAGTCGCGGACGATTTGCAAAAGCAACTTTAGCTTGCGGATGCCGCGAAAGTCTCTCCACCATTAACTCAAAACTATCGCGATCGCTCACGGCGCGAATTAAGCGGTCAAGTGTGGCAAAATCTCCATCAGGAGCGCGTACCATATCTAGAAAACTAGATAGTACAGATTCTTGCCACTGTTGGTTTGAGCTTGCCTGTTGAGTCATATTTTATCATTCTTCACGCGCTTGTAAGCTTTATTATCTCAAATGTAAGAGTGAGTAGTGAGTAGTGAGTAGTGAGTAGTGAGTCGATTCGTAGTGAAAATACAATTGACTAATGACCAATGACTAATGACTAATGACTAATGACTAATGACTAATGACTAATGACTAATGACAAGTGACTAATGACTAATAATAAAAGCGATCGCGTATTAAAAGCCTTGCAAGAGTTTTTGACCACACCTCTAGCAACGCAATTAAACAGGCATCAACAAGTTTCTCCTCAAGATGCTGCTTTGGAGTTGTTTCGCGATTTGGCTGCAACTGTACCAGCATATAAAAATTTTCTCACAGCACAGGGAATCGATCCGGCAGCGATCCAAACTTTTACAGATTTCCAACAACTGCCGCTACTGACAAAAGAAAACTACCTGCGCTGTCATTCTCTACCAGATTTATGCCGTCAGGGACGATTGGAAAGTTGCGATATGGTGGCTGCGTCGTCGGGTTCTACGGGGAAACCAACATACTGGTTGCGCTACCTCACCGACGAATTGCAAATTGCTACCCGTTTTGAACAAATATTTCACGATAGCTTTTCTGCCGACACTCGACGCACTCTCGCAGTTGTTTGTTTTACTTTGGGAACTTGGGTAGGCGGAATGTTTACCACCGATTGTTGCCGTCATTTGGCAAGCAAGGGTTATCCCATTACTGTCGTGACTCCAGGGAATAATAAAGCAGAAATCTGCCGCGTCGTGCAAGAACTGGGTAATTTGTTCGAGCAAGTCGTGTTGCTGGGATATCCCCCCTTTCTCAAAGATGTTATCGACACTGGCAGAGCTAGCGGTATGGAATGGGAACGCTACCAAATTAAACTAGTCTTGGCAGGAGAAGTCTTCAGCGAAGAGTGGCGAAGTCTAGTCGGAGAACGAGTCGGGGCAAAAAATCCCTGCTACGATTCAGCTGCGCTTTACGGCACGGCTGACGCTGGCGTATTGGGAAATGAAACTCCTTTGAGTATCTGCATTCGGCGTTTTTTAGCAGAGCATCCAGAGGTAGCCCGTACATTATTTGGCGAATCGCGCTTACCCACTTTAGTACAATACGATCCGCTCAGTCGCTTTTTTGAAGTACAAGATGGGACGTTACTGTTTTCAGGCGACAATGGCATTCCTCTAGTGCGGTATCATATTGCCGATACAGGTGGGATAATTGCTTACGACGAAATGCTGGAATTTCTGCGATCGCACCAATTCGATCCAATTGCCACTTTACAGCCGCAGGGAACTAGAGGTATCCATTCTCTACCCTTTGTTTACGTATTCGGACGCGCCAACTTTGTGATTTCCTACTTTGGTGCAAATGTCTATCCTGAAAATATCATCGTCGGCTTAGAACAACTGCAAATTCGAGAATGGGTAACGGGTAAGTTTGTGATGGAAGTCAAAGAGAATGACGATAAAAACCGTTTCTTCTCTATAGTGGTAGAGTTAGCGCCAGAGGTGGAGGCAGATGAGGCAAAAAGAAATGCGATCGCTACCTCAATTCACGCTCAATTGCTGCGACTCAACAGCGAATTTGCCAATTACGTCCCCCTCGAATATCAAATCCCCCAAGTATCTCTCGCACCCACCGGAGATCCAGAGTACTTCCCCGTAGGAGTCAAGCACCGCTACACCAGATGAAGTCAGAAGTCGGAATTAATTCATCACGCACCACGTACCACGCTTCACCACTACTCACTACTCACTACTCACTCTCCACTACAATAAGTGTAAAGAGAAAACCCTCATATATGCCTAACAATCGTTCGGGAGTTTTTGTTGGTGGTTTTTTATTGGGTGCTGCCGTCGGCACTTTAACTGGAATGTTGATCGCCCCGCGTAGTGGGCGAGAAGCGCGGCAGTTGTTGAAAAAGTCTGCTAATGCTATCCCAGAACTAGCAGAAGATCTATCGACTAGCGTGCAGCTCCAGGCAGACCGTCTTTCAGGATCGGCATTACGTAGTTGGGATGATACATTAGAACGATTGCGAGAGGCGATCGCGGCTGGGGTTGAAGCCAGTCAGCAAGAGCGTCAAGCCATCATACGGCAAAATAATGAGATTAATTCCGATTCCCGTACTGCTTATACAGATCGCCCGTAGTTTCACCGCGATCGATCCGCTGTTTTGGCTCGGACTGTCACTATTGCTGGTTGCTGTCAGCCTCACAGCAGTTTTAGTAGCAGCCGTGCCAGCTTTTCACGAACTCGCACGGGCAGCTCGCAGTGCCGAAAAACTCTTTGATACGCTCAAGCGAGATTTGCCGCCAACATTAGAAGCAATCCGCCTGACAGGGTTAGAAATTAGCGATTTGACCGATGATGTCAGCGATGGTGTAAAAAGTGCGGCACAAGTTGCCAAGCAAGTCGATCGCAGTTTAGACCGAGCTAGAGAACAAGCAAGAAGCATTGAGGTGAATACTCGCAGCGTGTTCACAGGTGTAAAAGCAGCCTGGAAAATTTTCAGCCGCCCCACTCCTAATCGCCGCAATCTCGATCGCCTCTCAGCAGAATCGAGGCAGCCATTGCCATTAAACTTCGACGAGCATCAGTTCGATCGTAATTTCGATCGCGATCCAGTCATTCCAGAAGAAAATCGCCTCAAATCACCCCCCGCCTACTTCGATGACGAAGAAGAATGAGCGATAAGTCGGAAGTTAGACGTTACTAGTCACTGATAACTGGTAACTGCTCACTGCTCACTGCTCACTGCTCACTGCTCACTGATAACTGTTCTCAAGGGAGTCATAATGATATTTGAAGAGTTTGTAAATTCAAGAAATAAACATGCCGAAAGCAACTTGGAATGGAGCTGTATTAGCTGAAAGCTCCAAAACAGAAATCGTCGAGGGCAACCATTATTTCCCTGCAGAAGCGATCGACAAGCAGTATTTTCAAGAATCTTCTACTCACACGAGTTGTCCTTGGAAGGGACTTGCTAGTTACTATAATGTCGTCGTTGACGGGCAAGTCAATAAAGACGCTGCTTGGTACTATCCTGCAGCCAAAGAGAAGGCAAAAAATATCGAGGGTTATGTTGCCTTCTGGCGCGGAGTAAAAGTCGAACCGTAATTGGTCATTTGTCATTGGTCATTTGTACTGGCAGAGGACTGGTGCTACCAGACGATAGATAAATCCTGGTAGTATCAGCAATCATCAGCGGACAGGAAACACGAGGTAGGAGAAAAAGAACTTATAATTTACAACTTACCTCTCATCTCTGATGAGCAATAACCCAAGAAAGTGAGTCGATTCGTAGTGAGTCTGTTATCTGTTAATTCCGACTTCCCATAACAAATGACCAATGACCAATAACTAATAACAAATGACTACCTAGACCGAGCTTTTTTCGCCTGCTTAACCAGTACGGGTCTGGGTTTCTTCTTTTTGTACTTCGGATCTTCCACTATGCGAGACATGGAAGGACGGCAAACTTCGCAATACAGCGGTCGAGGACCATAACTCTCCCGTTCAGTCGGTTGGCTGCATTGCTGGCAAATGAATTTATATAAGCGAGTGTGGATGGTACGTTCGTGGGCGCGGACTGTGTACTCTCGAACAAAAACCTTTTTGGATGGCATGACAAACAAAACCTAGCTATGGTGTATCCAATATGCTAACTAGAAAGGAGTTCAATACTGAAAAAAATGCCTCTTCACAGACAAATCCAACATTTAATCGAAAACTTAATTGCTTTGAAAGACCTTTACCACACTCAACTCGTGGAGTCTGAGAAAAAGGTTGCTCGCTTCAAAGAGCAATTATCGCATGTAAACGGGCTACTGGTAGCGCAGTTGGTAGAGAATCAACAGTTCTTGCAAAGTTTAGTAGATATGCGATCGCAATGCCAGTCTCAATTAGAGGCGAACCAACGCCAAGCAGCCCATGCTAGAGAGCAATTAACTCACGTCAACGCTCTTCTTGCAGACCAAGTAGTATTACCTCCAGCAGAGCATCCGTTTGAGCTACACGCGGCTGCAATTGAAGCACGGCAACAGCAAGCTTTATCTGGCACAGAAACCGAGACGGAACTATTTTCCCACCCCCCAGATGTTGTCCAGCCACAGCCTCAGACCCAAGAGAGTGCAGTACCTCTAGAGGCAGAACAGACAAGTGAGGAATCTGCTGAGTCTATCCCAAAGGCAGAACAAACAAGCGAGGAATCTACTGAGTCTATCCCAAAGGCAGAACAAACAAGCGAGGAATCTACTGAGTCCATCCCAAAGGCAGAACAAACAAGTGAGGAAGCCGCCAGAACTGCCTCTGCGATCAAAACCCCAATGAAGTCAGAGTACCAAAACTTGACTAAAATTCAAGCGGTGGAAAAGTTGTTGCGGGAAAACCAGGGCAAAATTTTAACCGTGGAGTATATTATCTGGTCATTGTATGATGACATGAATGCAGAGGCAGTCAAAGCGGAAAAACCCAGGATTTACGACACCCTCGGACAGGGGATGGAGAAAGGATTATGGGAGAAAGTGCCAGATCAACCAGCTTGCTACACCTACAGATTGAGTTTAGTGGAACCAACAGCAGATTCCGATGCCACCACTAAGTCCAATTCCCGCTTGGCTGTAAGTTCTCGCCGTCGACCATCGCGGCGCGGTAGAAGCGATGATATGCTACCTCGCTACAATCATCTCAGTTTGACTGCGGCTGTAGAGGTAGTAGTCAACGAGCATCCTGGCGAAGTGATTACTACAGAGAAAGTTGCTAAAGAGTTATACGGCGAGGACATTGAAGGACGCGCCTTGATCAAAGCCAAAGACCGGATCGGAAAAACTCTTTGGGGAGGAGCCACCCAAGGACGCTGGCAACGCATTCCAGGTAGACTAGGCTGTTATACGCTGAGTTTGAAAACTTTGAAAAAGGGGTAATGGGTAATGGGTAATGGGTAATGGGTAATGGGTAATGGGTAATGGGTAACTGGTAACTGGTAACTGGTAACTGGTAACTGCTCCCCACTCCCTAGTTATTGCGGTTAAGATGTATTGTCCTTCTGCGATCGCCCCGCGATCGGCAATAATGCCGCTTATGAAAGCTCAACTCATCGCCCTAACTGCGTTTTTGACTGCTTTTTGCCTTGCGCCTCCAGCTCGTGCCGGAAATCTGGAACATACTAGACAACTTCTAGCAACAAAACAGTGCGAAGAATGCGATCTCAATGGGGAAGGTCTGGTCTTAGCTGACTTGTCTGGAGCTAATCTGCGTGGGGCAAATTTAAGTGGTGCTAATCTGAGTCGGGCTAATCTGAGCGGTGCTGATTTAAGCGGTGCAAACCTCAGTGGTGCTTCTCTGTTTGGAGCAAATCTGAGCGGTGCTAGGTTGGAGCAGACAGACTTGAGCGGAAGTGACCTGCGCGATGCCTATTTAGCCAATGTAGACCTGAAAACGGCTAATCTTAACGATACTAACTTTCAGGGGGCGATCGCCATTCCCACCCATGCTGCCAAGCCAGAAGAATTCTACCGTTGGGGTATAGTTCAAGGACAAAAAGGCGACCCTAAAGGCGCAATTGGGTATTTCAACCAAGCTCTCAGTTTAAATGACAAGTACGCTCCAGCTTACATGGCGCGGGGTATTGCGCGCTACCAACTGCTGGACAGAGCAGGAGCAATGCAGGACGCTCAACGTGCTAAATGGTTATTTTTACGGCAGAGAAATAACGAAGGCTATGACACCGCTCAAGCTTTTACAAAACAGTTGCAAGCACCGCAAACGGACATACCCAAAGATAAACCCAATTTCTTCAACTTCCTCGGTGGCGTAACTTCAATTTTGTTGAAAATGTTAATTTAAGTAATGAGGTAGTTGGTAGTTGCCAGTTGGTAGTTGGTGAGAGGTAAGAGGCAAGAAGCAAATTGTGACTGCAACACTATCGTTCCAGAGCAAGCTTTTGACTTTTGACTTTTATCTTTCTATTACCAATTACCCATTACCAGTTACCTATATGTCCCTATCTCATGAATTGTGGCAATCTAATCAAGATTTAGCTCAAGCTTGTCTAAATCATCCCTTCGTGCAGGGTATAGCTGATGGAACTTTGCAGCGAGAAAAGTTTGCTTACTATGTCGGGCAAGATGCATCTTTCCTTGAAGCTTTTGCCCGTGCTTACAGTATCGCTGCTGCCAAAGCACCAGATTGGGAAGGATTTAATTTATTTCACAGTTTAGCTGGGGGCGTACTGCAAGAACTTCAACTTCACGCAGGTTATGCAGCAATATGGGGAGTTAACATCAAATCTGTCGAACCAGGTACAGCTACTCACCGCTATATAGATTTTTTATCGGCTACTGCTTGGAGTGGAGATGTTGGCTTAACTGCTGTGGCAATGTCACCTTGTATGAGACTGTATGCCTTTTTGGGGCAGAAGTTGGCAACAGATGGTATTCCCGCACATCAGTATAGCGATTGGATTCGCACCTATAAGAGTTCGGAATTCGAGCAGCTAGCGCAACAACTGGAAGGATTAAGCGATCGCTACACTACCAACTCCGATACCGTACAAAAAACTTATCGCTATGCCATGTTGTGCGAACGAGATTTCTTTCAAGCAGCTTGGGAATAACGCGATCTCGCGTTGGCTTCTACCTTCCCTCGATCCCCGCGATCGCTTTTTTAGCCTCCGAAGCAGCCAGAGATATCAATAGTAGAAACGTTACATGTAACGTTTCTACTAACGTCTGTTCCGAATTCTGAGCCATGCTTGCCGTCCAAACACCAAAAGCGAGATTGTTTGTTGGAGTTGTTGCAATTGTAATTGCAATGGTTCGCCACTTTGCCTCAAGCGATAAATACTGTCTTGTCCGCAATAAATTATTTCTGGTGCGTCGCGCAGCACGCTATGAGTGCAGCGTTCGATCGCAATCAATGTATCAGCTGTCCGTGCTAGCTGCCGTCGAATTTGCCAAATTCGTCGTGCTAGATAAAATAGTAGGGCAGACAAGGTCAAATTTATGGCGACAACAATTGTTACCATGAGACGCGCATCTGTACGGTTTGGTTGCAAAATGAATTCGTGTTTGGCAAAGTAAATTTGCTGTTTATATAGACAATTGCGATCGACTACGCTAACGCGGCTAGCTGCACTTTTAATTTTTCAGATCTTTTCTCAGAATAGTTTTTACCTCAATCGAGCCAGCACAATTCTTTTAGAGCAGAATTTGGGAATTGATAGCTAGTAGTTAGTACCTAGCTGCAATTACTTTGTGTTTGGTAACACCAGCAGCGATCTCATCCAAGGGAGAGAAGTTTTTCTCCAGCGCGATTGATAGTTTGTTGTTATCAATGCTAATGCATGAATTGCTTTCAAGTAAAGTTTTTTTACTGCAATTGATGTATAAGTAATATTGCTTATTTATCTCTCCTCATCGGTAATTATGAAAGGAACAAAAGTTAAAGCAAAACACGTCCAACAAGAAAGCACTACGGCAAACGCAGCGATCGCCGATGCTGAAGACTTTAATTTTGACTTGTGGGCAAGAGCCGTTAAGCAACAAATGCTAGCCGTGTTGCGCGAAAAAGCATAGCATTGTAGACTAGACGTACATTTCAATAAAATTTGATGCAAGCTTCTTTCCCAGTTACCTCAGAGGCGATCGCGGTTGGTTTTCATGCATTGTCTGAGCCATTGCGGATTAAGATATTAGAACTTTTACGTTCTTCAGAACTTTGCGTGTGCGAGCTGTCGGAGGAACTGGGGATTGCTCAGTCCAAACTATCTTTTCACCTCAAAACACTAAAAGAAGCAAATTTGGTGCGATCGCGTCAAGAAGGACGTTGGATCTATTACAGTCTGAATTTACCTCAGTTTGTTGCTCTAGAACAATATTTATCGGAATATCGTCGCTTCAGTCAATTGCTGCCAGCCCGTCCCTGCGAAGACAAGCCTTCATCTTTAATTAAGTAACTCCCTCTTGACAAATCAATTTTTTTTGAAATGATATAGAAGTAGACTCCCCTATTTCAAATTGAGTTCAAGGGTAGGGGCGAGGGATATGAAAACGATAGCCAGTATTTCGATTTTCCTGGCGGGGATAAGTGCTGCGATCGCAACTGCTATGGCAACGCCAAACGCAGTCAGTTCGACCAAACAGCCGCTAAAGTTAGCTCAAGCAAATACTTCAGAACCCGCAGCCACAATTAAAACAGATGGTTCTAGCACGGTTTACCCCATTACCAAAGCCATAGCAGAAGAGTTTAAAACCACTGCGGCAGGCAAAAACGCGCAGGCGATCGTGAATTTTTCTGGTACGAGTGCTGGGTTTAAAAAGTTCTGTGCCGGAGAAACAGACATCAGCGATGCTTCCCGACCAATCCGCACTGAGGAGATGGAAGCTTGCAACAACAACAAAATTAGATATATCGAACTACCCGTTGCCTACGATGCGCTGACGATCGCAGTTAACCCTCAAAATACCTGGGCTAAAGATATTACTGTAGCCGAACTGAAAAAGATGTGGGAGCCAGCAGCAGAGGGAAAAGTTACGAATTGGCAGCAAATCAGGTCTGCGTGGAGCGATCGCCCCTTAAAGTTATATGGTGCTGGTAAAGATTCTGGTACGTATGATTACTTTACCGAAGCAATAGTAGGTAAAGCCAGAGCTAGCCGCCAAGACTATACAGCTAGTGAAGATGACGATGAGCTAGTAGCAGGGATTAGTAAAGATCCAAATGCTTTGGGATATTTTGGCTTTGCTTATTATGAGGCAAACCAGGACAAATTGAAGGTTCTGGCAGTAGATAGCGGAAAGGGTGCGGTTTTACCATCGCGACAGACGGTAGAAAAGGCACAGTACGAGCCTCTGTCCCGACCTTTATTTATCTACGTCAATGCTAGGTCTGCTCAGCTTAAACCTGCGGTGCGGCGATTTGTCGATTTTTATATTCAACGCGCGCCGACTTTAGTTAGTTCTGTCGGTTACATCCCCTTACCTGCGGAAGGCTATCGCCTGACTTATATCTACTTCAACCGAGGCAAAGTGGGAACGGTATTTGAAGGTAAATCTCAAATTGGTCTGACAATTGGGCAGTTATTACGCAGACAAGCAAAATTTTAAGTACAACCAGGTAAAGTAATGGGAATTCGAGTTGGCATCAATGGCTTTGGTAGAATCGGACGATTAGCATTAAGAGCCGCTTGGGGATGGTCGGAACTAGACTTCGTACATATCAACGAAATTAAAGGTGGTGCAGTCGCCGCCGCCCATTTACTTAAATTTGATTCCGTCCACGGTCGTTGGACACCAGAAGTAGAAGCAGCAGGCGATCGCATTTCCATCGACGGCAAGTATTTGAGTTTCAGCGAGTCTCCTACACCAGGAGAAGTCGCTTGGGATGAGTTGGGAGTCGATCTCGTATTAGAGTGTTCTGGTAAATTTCGTACTCCCACTTTACTCGAACCCTACTTTAAGCGGGGAGTAAATAAAGTTATCGTGGCTGCACCCGTCAAGGAAGAGGCGTTAAACATCGTCATGGGCGTGAACGATCGCCTCTACGAACATGACAAGCACCACTTACTCACAGCGGCTTCCTGTACTACAAATTGTCTGGCTCCAGTTGTCAAGGTCATCCATGAAGGATTGGGAATTCGACACGGAATCATTACTACAATCCACGACCACACCAACACGCAGACAATCGTAGATGCACCGCATAAAGACCTGCGACGAGCGCGAGCTACGGGCTTATCTTTAATTCCAACCACAACTGGTTCGGCTACGGCAATTGGGTTAATTTATCCCGAACTGCAAGGTAAACTTAACGGTTTAGCAGTGCGAGTTCCTTTATTAAATGCCTCCCTTACCGATTGCGTGTTTGAAGTCGTGCGTCCCACGACAGTAGAGGAAATTAACAGTTTGCTCAAAACTGCGGCTGAAGGAGAACTCAAAGGCATTCTCGGTTACGAAGAACGTCCCTTAGTTTCTGTGGATTACAAAGACGACCCGCGATCGGCTGTTATCGACGCACTATCAACAATGGTCGTCAATGCAACTCAAGTCAAAGTTTTAGCTTGGTATGACAATGAATGGGGCTATGCAAACCGCATGGTTGAACTTGCCCGCAAGATTGCCCGTTGCTATTAACTCCTACCCAACCATGACTTCCACTGCTGAAAACAAAGCTAACCTACGTAACTACGCCCTCGTGACTGCTGCTTACTGGGGCTTCACAATTACCGATGGAGCGTTGCGGATGTTGGTGCTACTGCACTTTCACCTGCTGGGCTACACTCCCTTGCAAATCGCCATGCTGTTTCTGTTTTACGAGATCTTTGGCGTTATCACCAATTTGCTCGGAGGTTGGATTGGTTCCCAATTTGGTCTCAAGCTAACTCTATACGGTGGAATTGGGCTACAAGTTTTTGCGTTAGCTATGCTGTCGTTGCTCAATCCAGAATGGGCTGTGTGGTTGCAGGTGGCTTACGTTATGGTTGCACAAGCCTTCTCTGGTGTTGCCAAAGACTTGACCAAGATGAGTTCTAAGAGTGCGATCCGCTTAGTCGTACCCCAGTCAGCGCAGTCATCACTGTTTAAATGGGTAGCTATCTTAACTGGCTCCAAAAATGCTCTGAAGGGAGTGGGCTTTTTTGCTGGGAGCGTTTTGCTGGCTCAATTTGGCTTTGTCAATGCCCTACTGATAATGGCAGGAGGACTTTGCCTGGTTCTGGGTACGGGGGTATTGTTGCCGTCAGGTATGGGTAAGATTAAGGCAAAAGTTAAATTTACCCAGCTCTTTTCTAAGAGTCGAGAAATCAATATTCTTTCTGCGGCTCGTTTCTTCCTCTTCGGTGCGAGGGATGTTTGGTTTGTGGTTGCCCTTCCCGTGTTTCTCTACAGTACTCTCGGCTGGACGTTCGAGCAGGTAGGCGGGTTCATGGCTTGCTGGGTTATCGGCTACGGCACGGTGCAGTTTTTAGCGCCCAACCTCTTGCGCTGGTTAGGTTCGGGAGCGGCTCCCCAAGGGAGAACAATTCAAATCTGGACGTTTGTGCTGAGTGCAATTCCTGCCGCGATCGCTCTTTCTCTCCAACTCAGAGTATCCCCAGCTTTAACAATTGTGGCAGGATTATCAATTTTTGGGATTATCTTTGCCTTCAATTCAGCAATTCATTCCTATCTCGTCCTTGCCTACACCGATGACGATAAGGTGGCATTAAATGTTGGCTTTTACTATATGGCTAACTCTGGCGGGCGTTTAGCAGGTACAGTGCTATCTGGTTTGATATTTCAGATATTTGGCTTAGTAGGCTGTCTGTGGGTATCGATGGCATTCGTGCTTGCTGCGGCTGCAATTTCCTTAAAATTACCCGATCCGCAACCCCAAAAAGCGATCGCTTGGAAAGCTGGAGATGAATAGTTATTGGTAATGGGTAATTGGTAATTGGTAATTGGTCGCACACCGTAGGGGCGGGTTCGCCAACAAACTTTACTTCCAATACCAAGATCTCAATAAACCCGCCCTTACAGGAATTTTGGTTTTCCCCAAGTAGTGATTTTGTTAAAGCAACAATGAGTTTTAATAGATCGGCATCCAAGCAAATCGTCAATCATCTAAGTTTTTTTGAGAAATACCTGACTGTCTGGGTTTTCTTGTGTATTATTGCTGGAATTATATTGGGTAGGTTGTTTCCTGGTATAGCAGTAGCTCTCGATGCTATGAGTATCTATCAGGTTTCAATTCCAATTGCTATCTGCCTATTTTTCATGATGTATCCGATTATGGTGAAGATCGACTTTACCCAGGCAGTAAACGCAATGCGATCGCCCAAACCTGTAATTCTCACTTTGATAGTGAATTGGTTGATTAAACCGTTTACGATGGTAGTGTTTGCCCAGTTTTTCTTGGGATGGTTATTTCGTCCTTTGCTATCTGGTACGGAAATCATTCGAGGTAGCGAAATTGTATTGGCAAATTCCTATATTGCAGGCGCAATTTTATTAGGAATTGCTCCTTGTACGGCAATGGTTTTGATGTGGGGTTATCTCTCGTACGGCAACCAAGGACATACACTGGTGATGGTGGCTGTAAACTCGCTAGCAATGTTATTCTTATATGCGCCATTGGGAAGATGGTTGTTAGCAGCAAACGATCTCGCCGTTCCTTGGGAAACCATTGTATTGTCGGTGCTAATTTATGTCGGCTTGCCTTTAGTTGCGGGCATGTACAGTCGTTACTGGATACTGAAACATAAGGGTAGAGAGTGGTTTGAACGACGGTTTTTAAAATATCTCAGTCCTGTGGCAATTTCTGCACTTTTAATTACTCTGGTGCTACTATTTGCCTTTAAAGGTGAGTTGATAGTTAATAATCCTCTGCATATTGTCTTAATTGCCGTACCTCTGTTTTTGCAAACGAATTTTATTTTTCTCATTTCTTACGTAGCAGCATTAAAACTCAAACTTACCTATGAAGATGCTGCACCTGCGGCATTAATTGGAGCCAGTAATCATTTTGAAGTTGCGATCGCCACAGCGGTGATGTTATTTGGTTTAAATTCTGGTGCGGCGCTGGCTACTGTGGTAGGAGTATTAATCGAAGTACCAGTCATGCTCATGCTAGTAGAAATTTGCAAGCGCACGGCGGCTTGGTTTCCCCGCGAACCAGAAAAAGCCTCCCTGCGCGATCCGCGTTGCGTTAGTGCTTTTAAGTGAGTTTATATCTCAATCAACTTACTTTTTTGACTTTTGACTTTTAATTTTTGACTTATGAAAAGAGTCATGTTTGTTTGCAAAAACAATTCTCGTCGTTCCCAAATGGCGGAGGGTCTTGCTCGACAATTGGGAGCAGGAAAAATTGAAGTGACAAGTGCTGGTTTAGAAGCTAGTCATGTCGATTCGATGACAGTAGCAGTTATGTCAGAGGTTGGAGTAGATATTAGCCATCAAACATCTAAATCTTTGAGCAATTTCACCCCAGAAGATTACGACGCAGTAATTTCTTTATGCGGTTGTGGAGTTAACCTACCGGAAGCATGGGTATTAAGAGAAGTCTTTCAGGATTGGCAATTAGAAGATCCAGCAGGACAGGGAATAGAAACTTTTCGGCAAGTGCGATCGCAAATTAAGGAAAGAGTAGAGCAACTGATTCAATCGCTGAGAAGTTAAAAAGCTAATGTTCAAATAAAATAGACATTCAAAAGTTCAACTTAATTTACCTTCGCGCTGAGGAATCAATAAAGCATTTCTCAGTGCTTCGATCTGTTCGGGAACGAGGCTATAGTAAATCCAGTTGCCGCGTCTTTCTTTCTGTAACAAGCCAGTCTCGTACAATACTTTAAGATGATGGCTGACAGTAGGCTGCGATAAACCTAAAGGTTCGGTTAATTCGCAAACACAAGCTTCACCATTGGGATGAGAAGCAATTATACTCAGAATTTGCAACCGTGCAGGTTCCCCAAGAACGCGAAACATAGTCGCTAGTTGAGCCGCTGCTTCAGCTTTGATGAAACCTGAAAGTAAGGGTGGACAACAATTAGTAGGTAGTTTAGGTAATTTCATATTTCTATATTGACATTCATCAATATCATGTGCCACTATATTGATACAGGTCAATATTGATAGATATCAATATCACTCGTAGGACATCACTTCAAGTTTCTAGCGATTCAGGAGATGAAAACTATGGACAGCAATGCAGTAAAACAAAACGTGAGAACGGCTTACGGTAAGATTGCTCAACAACAAACAGGTTGCGGCTGCGGTACTCCTAGCACTGAGACGAAAGAATATGCTGTGGCTTTAGGTTATTCAGAAGCGGAACTAAATACAATTCCATCTGAGGCAAATTTAGGATTGAGTTGTGGTAATCCTACGGATTTGGCGCAATTACAAGCAGGTGAGGTTGTTCTCGATTTGGGTTCGGGTGCGGGTTTTGATTGTTTTATTGCTGCGGCGAAAGTTGGTGCTACAGGCAAAGCAATTGGTGTTGATATGACACCAGAAATGATTGCCAAAGCAACAGAAAACGCTCAAAAATCTCATGTAAACAATGTAGAATTTAGACTGGGAGAAATTGAAAACTTACCCGTAGCAGATGAGACTATAGACGTAGTAATTAGTAATTGCGTCGTTAACCTATCTCCCGATAAGCCAAAAGTGTTTCAGGAAATTCATCGAGTCTTGAAATCAAAAGGCAGAATTGCTATTTCCGATACGGCATTAAAACAGCCGCTATCTGATTCAGTGCGACAAAATATTGCTGCTTATGTTGGTTGTGTAGCTGGTGCTTTATTGGTAGATGAATACAAAAAGATTGTCGAAGCTGCTGGATTTCAAAACGTCAAAGTGACAGTTAAGAATGCCTCTTCTTGCTGTGGAGATGCAGAAACGAAAGATCCTTTAGGACAAGCCATTATTGCTGCGTCAGGAGTTGATGCAGCTTGGCAAGACTGTGTTGTCAGCGTCTACGTAGAAGGAAATAAGTAATTGAAAACGGGCGATCGCATCTGAATTATCGCTGGAGCGATCGCACCAACTCTTTTCGTAAAATTTTTGTTACATGTTAATTCTGCTACTGAAATTAGAGCGGCGAAATCTCTCCAGTGGTCGATTATCCTCGTTCAACTAACTTCTAAATTAGGGATGGTGTAGGATTATGTAAGTATTTTTACAATATGGACTCCGCCAGAGAACTTGTCTTGCCTACAGACGGTGAAAGTGCAGATTTTGAAACTGGCTCGCTCTTTTTCATCGGCAATGCAACTGTCATTTTGCGCTATGCCGGATTCACCATCCTCACCGACCCAAACTTTCTACATCAAGGCGAACACGTCCATTTAGGGTATGGAGTACGTTCGGCGCGAAGAACCAATCCAGCAATGGAAATGGAAGACTTACCTCAAATCGACGCGATCGTGCTGTCTCACATGCATGAAGACCATTTCGATCGCGTTGTCGAGCAAAAGCTGGATAAAGAATTGCCGATCGTAACTACGCATCACGCAGCAGCTAAACTGCAAAAAAAAGGATTCAAAGCAGTACAGCCACTTCACACCTGGGAAACCTTAAACGTCGTCAAAGGCGATGCTCGTCTTCGCATTAGTGCAATGCCAGGAATACATGGACCAGGTATTATTGGAGCCTTGTTACCACCAATGATGGGCAGCATACTAGATTTTGAAACTCCCCGCTCCAATCGTTTTCGTCTCTACATTTCTGGCGATACGCTCGTTCACAAAGATTTCCCGCAGATCCCGCAACGATATTCTGACATCGATTTGGCTTTGATACATTTGGGTGGAACACGGGTTTACGGTATTCTCGTGACTATGGATGCCAAACAAGGTGTAAAGGCGATTCAGATTCTTGAGCCGCAGACTGCAATACCAATTCACTTCAACGATTACACCGTCATGAAGTCGCCAATCGAGGATTTTATGCAAGCAGTTGCAGCAGCAGGATTAGAAGATCGAATCAGGTATTTAAAGCATGGCGAGACATACACGTTTGAAGTACCTACAGCAGCTTAAACGATCGCAGGCAGGCAGCAGAGAATAAAAGAAGTTTGTAATTATTATCACCCTAAATTCAGCCCTGACATCTACCAAATTGAGGATAGATAGTAGGGTATCAGGGCTGATAGATTGCTAAACAAGCGTTTATAGCGAATTAGGATTTGTCAATGTCATTGTTGAAACAAGAGTTACCACCCGAGCGGAAAACTTCTGAAGAAGAACGTTTTCAAGATGATTATTATTCCTACTTTGAAGCTCCTGAAAATGCGACACGATACGCGCCCTCGGTTTGGTTTCTGGATGAAGCATTTAAGCAACAGCCATTTTCAGTATTAGATTTAGGATGCGGCAACGCAGCTTTAAATAAATACTTACCCGCTCGCTGCGAATATGTTGGAGTAGATCACAGCGAAGCAGCAATTGAAGGCTGTTTAAAGCTTTATCCCGATCGCAAATTTATTGCTAAAGATTTATCAATATTACTACCAGAACTAGCTGCGGAAAACCGGAAATTTGACGCAGTAGTACTAGCTGGCTTGCTATTTCATAATGTAGATAAAGAAACATTAGAGAAAAAAGACGATCGAGAACTAATTCAATTCTGCTTGAGTAAATTGGTAAGTGACAGGGGCTATTTGGTCATTATCGTACCTTTTGCCTACGGCAAACATCCATCACACAATTTATTTGCTCGAGCCGAATGGCTACAAATGTTAGTAGAAGAAATGCTAAAGTCTGCTCAGGCAAAAGTTGTTTACGAAAATATTTCGCTCCAAATTGGATTGGATGAAAAAGTACGGCAGCAGAAGCAAACTCCTGACTGGTTTGTAGCAGACGGCAATGCCGATTATACCAACAATTACGCTGGAACTTATATGGCAGCTTGGACGTTTATTGCTTCAGTGTAGCGTTATTTGTCATTGGTCATTCGTCATTATTAGTAACCCTATGTGCGACTTTTTTATAGCCCCCTTTTTAAGGGGGTTGGGGGATCGGAAAACTGTAGCATTTACGAAGAGATCCCCCCTAGCCCCCCTTGGAAAGGGGGGGAACAAGAATAAAGTTGCACCGAAGCGTTAGTAGGCAATACAAGTTTAAGCAGGTGAGAGAAGTTTTACAGTTAATGACATCTCTCAATCGACCCTATTTGATTTGTAAAATTCAAGCATCTGGGGGGCATTGTTCGCCCTACTATCAAAGTCTGCGTTGTTCCTAAATGATTGAGGATTACTAATCTCAAGCTTCAAAGCGCGATCTATATTTAACAAATGACAAATGACCAATGACAAATAACCAATGGTAGATGTATCGTGCTGTAACGATGGCAGAAAATTGATAGTAGTTATGTAAGGATAAAGCAGATAAATGCAGGGCGACATTGCAACTCTAAATGCTGAGGCAAAGACTACGCCAAGATTAACAGCTACTAAATACGACGAGCAGGCACAGCAGTTCGTTCAACTGCTGGAAATGGAAGATCTAGATCGAAAATTGACCGCACAGCCTGCGATCGCAAGTGAGTTTGAACGGGCGATCGCAGCGGCAATTGCGGCGGCTTATTCAAAAGGATCTAGCGACGATGCAGCGCATCTCTTTCTCCAGCGCGTACTTTATCACATCAATCGGCTGAAGCTGTTCTGGTATGACGATTTGCGGCGTTATACTAACGAGCGATCGCCCTACTTGAGCGAAATTCGCGATCGAATTGAGTCAGCTTGGCAACAGTGGGAGATGAGCCACCTAGATCTTTCGGCATTTGAAGGCATAGATGTCAGACAAGCACTGCTCGATCGCGTCGCTGTCGATCTCGAACCGCCTTTATCTGCGGATGCTCAGTTCTTTCGCGATCGCGTGGGTGAAGCAGGCTACCGTCGCTTATTGGCGATCGCTTCTCTCGACGGACTGGTAGAGGCAAGTCAACTGTCTCGCACTCTCGGAGGCGTTGCGAATGAGGTGCATTCGGTATTGACGCGATTGCTAGTAGAAGAATACGGCGGCGGTCGCTTGGCGCGCAAGCACTCTTCCCACTTTATCACCATGCTTGAGGCGCTGGGGATGCAAACTGAACCAGAGGCGTATCTCGATCTCGTACCTTGGGAGGTGCTAGCAAGCATCAACCACAGTTTCCTACTTACCGAACGCAAGCGTTATTTTCTGCGCTACATCGGCGGACTGCTTTACGGAGAGCTTTCCGTTCCGGCGGGATTTCGCAATTATCGAGTTGCTGGCGAACGGCTGGGATTATCGGCAAATGCGATGAGCTATTGGGATTTGCACATTAAGGTAGATGAATTGCACGGACGCTGGATGTTGGATGATGTCGCCTTACCCCTCATATCTCAATACCCGCATGATGCATGGGAGATGGTATTAGGCTACGACCTGCAAAAAATGTTTAGCGATCGCGTAGGTGTAGCTGTAGCGCGATCGGTACGGGAAGCCGAGCAAAATTTGGGATGATAAAAAAGCCCCTCTTTTTAAGGGGGGTTGGGGGGATATTCGAGATCTCTATAATTACAAACAAGTCATCAACTGAGCAAATTCTGTAGATAAATCGACTTGACAAGTATGTTTCTTTGTGAATAAAACACCTGCCAAAAGATAGATATTTTGCGAACAAAAAGCTCTGTTATCTTTTCGTAGCTCTTGAATTCGATTTCTGACTTTTTGCTCGGAGCTATAATAACCAAATTTCAGAGGTGAAACGATGAAATCGCTAACAGAGTATCCTTGGGCGATCGCGTAGTTAATTAATCCAACTGGATTAGAATAACTAGAAACCATAACTAAGACATTTTCGTAATTTAATGTCAAAAGTTGCTGGGTAATGGTAATCCCTTCTAAACCACCATGTAGCAGAGGTTGCAAAAGTTTGTTATCCAGGGCTGGGAGATAAGGTGGGTTTGAAATTAGATAACTAGCCTGGGGCTTATTAGCATCGAAAAAGCAGCTATTGTCTATTTTATACTTATCGCTGAGTTCGTATGTTTCAACTTTTGAATTTGCCGCTTGACAAGCTAAGTCATTTAATTCAAATCCATGTACAATTCCGTTGAAATTTGTCCTCAGTAACGCCTGAATTACAGGGCTACCATCTCCAGAACCAAACTCTATTATCGATTCCGAACTAGAACAATTATTTAAAACTAATGTTTCTATGCAATGTGAATAAAAATTAGATTCTTCTGGACAAAAGAAAATATTCTTTAAGGGGTGGGGTGAGGTCAGCATGTAATCTTATGAGAGATGTCTATAAAAACAGTAATGTACGAACATTTTTATCAACATCCATCTGAAGAGTTATAGCTCAGCTCATTAATTCGTTTTTAGATGAAGTTTGTTAGTATTATCGATCGCTTTTGTCTAAATCTAGAGGAATACAATATAAGGTGATCGTTCCTGGGATCGCTAGCAAACATACCAAAACAAAGAACGCAGTGTATTCTAAAACTTGTTGAAGATAGCCGCTGATGAATCCAGGTAACATCATGCCTCAAGCCATGATACCAGTAGAAATCGCAAAGTGAGAGGTTTTGTATTCTTCCTTGGCAATATAAATTAAATAAACGCTATAAGCTGCCATTTCCAATCCATCACCAAATTGTTTTATAGCAACTAATAAATAGACCAATATAATCGCAGGTTGAGTATAAGCCAGGTAAATATAAAATAAATTGAGAAGATTTAAAGCTAAAGCCATTCACCAAATTATCTTTTTTAGCTCGAGTTTAGCAATTAAGATTCCGCCAATTATCCCACCCAAAACTAAAGCAAAATTTCCTATAGTTCCGTAAACTAATCATACATCTGAAGTAGAAAGCCCTAGTCCTCCTACTGCGGGTTTATCTAAAAGAAAAGAAGCAGATATTTTTACCGAAAAGAAGACAGAAGACAGGAGACAGAATGGCTAGTTTTCTCCTGTAAGTGCTGTTATCCAAACTTTAGTTGTGGGTTTAAAGCTTAACTTTAATACAAAGAATTATGCCCTTGCAGGTAGTACGAGACATCATAAGTCAATATTTCAATCCCATGCATTTATAAGCAACGGGCGGCGAGGTGTCCTCGCCGACATTAGTTGCGTGCATGGGTACTCCTGTCTTCTGTCTCCTGTCTCCTTTGAACAACATTCCCTCAGTAAATCTATACAACAGAGACTTGTCGCATTTCTCCATTTCGTAAATTATTAACACTAGCAACGACGGCTTCTAACTGCGGCATAGTTACACAGAAATAGACGGAAAGTATCAGGAGCGATCGCATCCCCACATAGGTTATCGAGCGATCGACCTGCCTTCACACCTCCTAGAGAAGGAAATCATGTAGAGACGTTACATGTAACGTCTCTACACTTTAATTCCTTTTTTGCGCTTTCCAAGTACCACCGTAGTGATAAAAAGGGTTATCCTGACTCACCGCAGCCCAACAACTTTCGCAAACAAAAACCCAAGTTGCCGACTCGTTATATTGTACCCGAAACAAAATCGGTGCGGGTAATCCACACCGATCGCAAAGTTTTGTCCGAAGCTTGCGCTTCATATGCCCCATTTTATTTCCTATAACCATTAAGCATACGCCGATGCTTGTGGTTTGGCGAAGATCATCCTGCCTGCTGAAGTTTGTAAGGCACTCGTCACCACAACTCGCAGTTCGCCACCAATGTAGCTACTACCATCCTCGACGACTACCATCGTCCCGTCTTCTAGGTAGCCTATACCCTGACTGGGTTCTTTGCCTTCCTTGAGGATTTTGAGATCGATATAATCTCCTGGTAAATAACTCGGACGCAAGGATTGTACCAAATCGTTGAGATTCAACACAGACACTTTTTGCAAGGTCGCGACTTGAGATAAGTTGTAGTCGTTGGTTAAAAGATTGCCATTGATCTCTTGCACGAACCGCACTAACTTGGCATCTACTGTAGGTATATCTTCGTAATCAGTAGAATGAATAGCAATCCGTTCTGGATAACTTGCTTGGATGCGGTTGAGAATTTCTAACCCTCTCCTACCCCGCAAGCGTTTGAGATCTTTTGCCCCATCTGCTAGTTGTTGCAATTCTTGAATCACGAACTGCGGGACGAGAATTTGCCCTTCTAGAAATCCGGTAGCTAGCAGCGTTTCGATGCGACCGTCGATAATACAACTCGTATCCAAAACTTTAGTAGCCGCAGGTTTTAGCGTTCCCTCTGCGACTAACATTGTTTCGACGGAATTGGGATTAATCAACCGCAGAAACGTCCTGCCGTGGATATCTGCTAAGTTGATTCCCGTAAAAGCGAACATGACGCTGCCTAAAACTGCTACTAAGGGCTTGATAAAGCTAAAATCCTGGGGAATGGGCAGCAGAAATAGAGGGGCTAGCATCAAGTTAGCAATCAATAGCCCCAGCACCATGCCAATTGCCCGCGTCAGCAAAACGTCAACTGGCATCTCACGGATTTTAGTTTCGAGACGGCGATAGGTGGTTTGAAAACTCAGCCCAACTCCGCCGCCAATCATTGAGGCAAAGACGGCTACAACTAAGCGCAAAGCATCAAGGTTGGTGACTTGCCGCTGCACGGTTTCTGGCAGCAGCTCTATACTGTAGAAGCCGATTCCGGCTCCTGCTATGATGAATGTAATAATTATGATTGCGTCCAGCATTGGTTAGATCCAATTGAATTGGGGTTAAATTCCATTGCTTGGGATTTCCCGATCTAGAGGATGAGAATCAGCAACTTATCAGTCTGGCTCTATGATATAACTTTGAGGTTATGAGGTGCTGTGCGATCGCGACGGCTAACCCTACTAGCAGGAGACAGAAGACAGGAGACAGAAGACAGAAGATATAAGCAATCTATCAATAAGCAGGCGTTGTGAGAGTTTTCTGCAATCAACTATTTAGATTGATTCTTCTAGCTTTTAATTTGCGAATGCTTCTCCGTTAACTGTTAATTCATTAATTCATACTTCGATCGCTTGAAATTAATAATTCTTAACTTAACGATCCCCTCTCTCCGGCTCAAGAGTAATCGTACTGATATTTTTGCTTGAGCTTGGTATTAGGAATAAAAATCTGAGTTGTTTCTCGATTGAAGTTCCAGACTGCTATTCAATTGATTTGTCTGTAAAGACTACATGAATTTAGTATATAAAGTTACGCGTTTTTGGTAAGATTTACGCTGAAAGAAACAAGTAGAAAGTAAAAATTCGAGTGTAAAGTAGGCATTGCTCATCCTACTAAACTAATAACAAATAACCAATGAATAATGACAGCCATGATGCTAGAGCTTCTGGATCGCTGAGGATGGCTCCACAAGAATCAATTTTAGAATTAGGGCATTTAGCTATGCCCAGTGCAGCTTACGTACACATTCCATTCTGTCGGCGACGCTGTTATTATTGCGATTTTCCCATTTCAGTTGTGGGGGATCGCTTGCAGGGTGAAGCATCTGGCACAATTTCGCAATACGTGCAAATTTTGTGTCAAGAGATTGAAGCTACTTTAGTCCCAAAAAAAACTCTAGAGGAAAAGCCTTTAAAAACAATTTTTTTTGGTGGCGGTACACCTTCATTATTATCTAGCAGTCAGCTAGCTCAAATTATAGAAAAACTTCGACAAAAATTTGGCATCTCTCCTAGGGCGGAAATTTCTATGGAGATCGATCCAGGTACGTTTACTTTGGCACAACTTCAAGGATATTTAGCTGTAGGAGTAAACCGCTTTAGTTTGGGCGTACAAGCATTTCAGCCAGAATTATTGCAAGCTTGCGGGCGATCGCACGATGTAAATGATATTTGGCAGGCTGTAGAATTATTGCATCAAGCGAATGTGGCAAATTTCAGCTTGGATCTGATTTCAGGTTTACCGCACCAAACTCTAGCACAGTGGCAAGAATCGTTAGAGAAAGCAGTGGCGATCGCACCCAACCATATTTCAATTTACGATTTAACTATTGAACCTGGAACAGTTTTCGGACGCTACTACCAATCGGGGGCAAATCCCTTACCTTCAGACGAACTGACAGTAGAAATGTACTGTCTTGCCCAGCAAATGCTGACAACGGCTGGTTACGAACACTACGAAATTTCTAACTACGCCAAACCGAATTTTCAGTGCCTTCACAATCGTACTTATTGGGAAAACCGCCCCTACTACGGCTTTGGCATGGGTGCAGCCAGTTATACCAACAACCAAAGATTCACCCGTCCTCGCAAAACTAAAGACTACTACCAATGGGTAGAAGATTTCATCGCTACTGGGGGAGTGTTAGATTGTCCCCAAACTCCACCAGAAGAAGTTTTGCTAGACATTTTGATGCTGGGCTTTAGGTTGCGAGAAGGAGTTGGCATATCCATTTTATCCCAGTTTGGAGATGAAAAAATTCAGCAACTTTGGACTTGTTTGCAACCCTATTTGCATCAAGGCTGGGTAGAAATGGCAGGGGCGATCGCGCAGCCTTACTATGGAAAAGGCTGGAATCAAGTTACTGGCAATATGTTTCACGGTGAAAATCTTGTCGGCGATTGGCGGTTACGGTTAACCGATCCCCAAGGATTTTTATTTTCCAACGTAATTTTGGCAGATTTGTTTGAGAAGTTGGGATAGGTAATGGGTAATCGGTAAGTCAAAAGTTGAAACTAACTACTCATCGGTCACTGGTGACTATTCACTACTCATCGGTCACTGGTGACTACTCACTACTCACCACTCACTACTCACTACTCACTACTCACTGTAACTACCAATCACTCTTTGGCGGTGTAGGGGAACGACTGGGAGTTTTTTCTGGCAGTACAATACTCACGTCTCTAGCTGGACAGCCAATCGCTGCGGCTAGGTTGATTTTGCGATCGCTATTGGCACTATTAACAAAAATATACGCCAAATCGATACTTGCATCGTTAACTTTTACTTCCCAGAAATCTTGACTGCCTGTTGTCGCCGCTGATAAAGCTTGAATTGAGATTGGATTGGGTGCGCGATCGCCACAAGGTTCGCATAATTGATATATAGTTTGACCGACTTGCAATCTAGAGACTGCTGCTAAAGCTTGTTCTTTACTAACGTAGGCGCATCGATCTGCCCATGCTTCGGTAGCAAATCCCCAACAAACGCACAAAGATATCAAAATTGGCTGCAATCGCCACTTTTTGCTCATTGTTTTGCTCTAAATAGAAGTAGCTTATTTTAACTACTACTAAAGATAGTTAACGCAAATTTACGGTGAAGTCGCGATCGCCTCTCTACCCAGAATGGCTGTAAGGTAGACGTACAGATGATCCCGTGGATAGATGGCTCCACAGGGTAGTAAGACTTAGATTATAAGTCTAGCCTTATAGTAGCTTTCACCAAAAGATAAATGCCGTTTGAGCAGATATCAGACTTCCGGTATTTGCACCTCAAGTCTGGATAGGTATTGATACTCGGACTGAGTTTAAAATTGGTGATATCTACTAATTTTTTCCATCTTACTACGGAGCGATCGCAATTAATTATGAAAATTGCTCAAGTTGCGCCTTTGTGGGAGAGAGTACCGCCCCAGACTTACGGCGGAACTGAATTAGTTGTCAGTCAATTAACTGATGAACTAGTACGTCGCGGTCATGAGGTAACATTATTTGCCTCTGGTGACTCCCAAACTTTGGCTTGCTTAGAAGCAGTATGTCCCCGTGCCATCCGTTTAGATCCAGAAGTTCAAGATTATACAGTTTATGAAATGCTGGAGATCGGTCAGGTATACGAAAGAGCGGCAGAATTCGATCTGATCCATTCTCACATAGGCTTGCCAGTATTAGTAATTGCTCCCAGAGTCAAGACACCAACAGTCCACACGCTGCACGGCAACTTTACACCAGAAAATAGCAAACTCTTCCAACTACATCATCAACAGCCATATATAAGTATTAGCAATGCCCAAAGGCAAGTCAACTTAAATTATCTGCGAACTGTATACAACGGCATCGATGTAGAAAAATATTCTTTTCATCCTCAACCCCAACAACCACCTTATCTTGCGTTTTTAGGGCGAATGTCACCAGAAAAAGGACCGCAACACGCGATTGCAGTTGCTAAACAGGCGGGTTTACAACTAAAAATAGCAGGTAAAATTGACGATCGCGATCGCGCCTTTTTTGAACGAGAAGTTGCCCCGCAAATCGATGGTAAGCAAATTGAATACATCGGGGAAGTCAATCGCACTCAAAAGGTAGAACTACTCGGCAATGCTGCTGCAACTTTATTTCCGATTACCTGGGACGAACCGTTTGGCTTGGTAATGGTAGAGTCGATGGCAACAGGTACGCCAGTCATCGCTCTGAATCGAGGTTCTGTACCGGAAGTCATCGAACGCGGTAAATCTGGATTCATCTGCAACAGCATCGAAGAAATGATTGCTGTCGTACCGCAGGCTTTAGAACTCAATCGTCAAGCTTGCCGAGAGCATGTAGAAAACCACTTTGGCATTGTGCAAATGGTAGACGGATACGAAGCTGCCTACCAAGAATTACTTGCCAGCCGCATTGCTCAAAACGGTCGTGTTTTATCTCCCAATATTGCTTTTTAACGTGATGTAGTCGATCCCTCAATCCCTTGAAAAAGGGGGCAAGAGTTCTCCCTGGAATCTCGGCACGGGAGAAAATCCAGATGCTTTGTGTTTTTATATTTTTCTTTTTCTGTGGAGATTACAAACTATGAATCGGCATCAAACTTGTCCTTGTTGCGATAATTCCTTACTGCGACACATTCGCCACGGAAAAATTTACTGGTTTTGCGCTCACTGTTGGCAAGAAGTCCCTTTACTCGCGATCGCATCAACTCCCATTCTAGAAACTAATACTGGTGAAGCAATCGCGCTTCAGCCTCCCATTCAAGCATAAAAAAATGTAGAGACGTTCCATGGAACGTCTCTACATTTCTTGACCTGATACAATCGACCGCAGAAGTTAAAAACGAAAAAACATGCTAGCTGCGTTGCTGTACGGTCGAGAGGACTTGCGCTTAGAACGAGTTGCCGAACCTAGCCCAGAAGCGGAGGAGGTGATAATACAAGTCACGGCAGCAACAACCTGCGGTACAGATCTGAAAGTATGGCGACGCGGCGGACACGCCAAGATGCTCAACCCGCCGACTTTGTTCGGACACGAGGCATCTGGACGAATAGTAGCTGTGGGAGCAGGCATAAAAAATTGGCAAATAGGCGATCGCGTTGTCGCTAACAACTCCGCTCCATGCACGAAATGTTTTTTTTGTCAACGAAAAGAATATTCTCTCTGCCCTAATTTAACTTGGAACAACGGCACGTTTGCTCAATACTTAAAAATTCCCGCTCCAATTGTCGCCCATAACCTCTTAGCAATTCCTCCCGACTTACCGGATGAGGTAGCGGCGATGACCGAACCTCTAGCTTGCGTATTGCATGGGGTGGCGCGGTCAAATGTAAAACCAGGCGATCGCGTTGTCGTATTGGGCGATGGAGCAATTGGATTGATGTTTGTCGCGGTATTAGCCCAACAATCGGTAGAAGTGTTGTTATTTGGCGGACGCGATCTCCGACTGCAAATAGGGGAAAAACTCGGTGCAACCCAAACTTACAACCACCGTCAACTAGACAATATTCCCGCAGTTGTCAAAGCACAAACAGATGGATGGGGCGCGGATGTCGTGATAGAAGCCACGGGAATTCCCTCCGTGTGGGAAACTGCGATCGCCTGTGCTAGACCTGGGGCGACAGTCAACTTATTCGGCGGTTGTCCCAGAGATACCAAAATTAGCGTAGATACAGAACAACTGCACTACAGCGAACTTACGCTCAAAGGCGTATTTCACAACACGCCCCAACATGTCCGCGCCGCCCTAGACTTACTTTCTAGCCGAGTTATTCCCTTTCATTTACTCATTAGCGATCGCCGTCCGCTACAAGATCTAGAACAAGTATTTCACGACATGCAGCAACGGCAGGTCATCAAAGTAGCAATTCTTCCTCATGAGTTCGATCGCTTTTTGGCGTAGGTCATAGCTGTAGGGGGCTGGCATCTTGATTTCTGAATACTAGGCTCTCTACTGTAACGTCTAAAGCACTTGCAAAACTGCTTGATATCGCTGTTGAATATCTTTTTTATCTAACTCCTGGGAAACTGCTTGGTGGCTGTCGTGCAGAATCATGTCGGCGTGGCGGCGTAGTGCCGCACGGTCTGGCTCATTTTGGGTGTAACGCGCAATCGTGGCGATCGCCTCCAGAAGCCGAATCACCACTCCTACATCCGATTTTCCATACTGACGAATTTGGTGAAAAGCAGCATCAACCAGTCCGGTAAAGCTGAACGGTTCAGCAATGACGCGCAGGTGGTTATTGTTGTCATAGCGGTAAGCAGAAGGGATCTCCCTTTGAGCAAAATGAGATAACCCAGCACTTAATTGGTCGATACACTGAATCGCCGTCGTCGGGTCGTTGATCCCAGGAGAAATGGCACGTAGCGCAATGTCAACTAATTGCGCGATCGGAAACTCAACATCCTGTTGCTCGGTGCGTTGCCTGCCAAACATAAAAGCATCGTTAATTTGCTCGCTCAGTTTTCGATTGACCTTATCCCCTGGAAACACCATCACTAAATCGCTGCCCTTAACCACAAACCTGCCTGGTCGAGATTTTATCTGCAATAATAAGGAGCGATCGCCAGCAATTTGCATCAATTTTTCATCATCTATAGCTTGGAGATAACCGCTATTATTAGCTTTGACTGGATAAGCATCCCAATCGAAATTAGCTGGAATTGCATGTTCGTGCGGCTTGACATCGGGCAAACTCCGCCCTAACTTTTCGGGAAACAAGCGATCGATCGCGCGGTGAAGATCGTTGCTAGCTTCCATAATGATATGAGATACCTGAATAATCGTAGAGGCGTGATGAATGAAATAAATCAGTACGCCAATACTGGCAAGTGCCAACAACAATCCAACTGTAACTGACAGCTGTGGTACAAACCGATTGTAGTCATCGCCATCACCGCGTATAGTCCGCAGTACCAGCAAGCAGTAGACGAACGTACTAATAAATGTCCCCAAGACAAGTTGATTGCCCGTATCCTGCATAAAGTTACGCAGCAAACGGGGACTGTAATTAGAGGCAGCTAGCTGAAGCGCCACGATTGTGATTGAGAAAGCAGTAGCAGCAACAGAAATCACCGAACTAGCTACAGATGAAAGCACCTCCCGCGCTCCGTCAGTGCTACCAGTGTATAGCCAGCCCCATTCTTCTAATGGTCCGTAGAAACCAGCCCGATCGAGGTTCAGCATCGTAAATGCCAAGGCGATCGCGATAATTGCCATAATTGTGGGCAAGAACCAGTAGCTAGAGTGGAGGGAATCCCAAATTTTGCCGATTTTAACGTTTTTCATAACTCCGCCCCATGCTTTTGTGTAGTGTTACATGTAACACTACACGGTGAATTTTGGTGTAGCGGAACAGGAAGCGAACCTGTATCTCCGGCGAACAAGGTTTTTTCGTTAACAGCGATAACCCTCGTTCTGCGTCCCTTACGGGCAAAAATGGCACTCTGCTGTTGAGCTACCCGCCACATGTGCTTGTATTGCAAACGTAGTATAAAATTATGGGTTGTCAAGTCTTTTCGAGGCAAATGCGATCGCATCTTCTGGTGTAGAGATTTTACCCTCGATTTGAGCAAGTTGAATTTGCAGTAGCAGTTCCCCAATCAGCGGACTAGGCGAGAGTTTTAAGGCTTTCATCAAGTCGTTACCCGTCAGAATTGGGGTAGGATGAGCAACTGGATCTTGGGGGTCGAGATAGCGGTGAATCAGAGGAGAAAGCGTATGCACATTCATTCCCTGTACTACAGCTAAAACTACAATAACAGGAAATACTACACCAGCAGTCCGAAAGAAAAAGTACTGGTCTGCTAAACTCATGTTTACAGGCGATTTTGCTTGCAGTTGTGGTAGCAGTTGTAAAGCTGTAGTTACGCCTTTAATTTCGGCTCGGCTGTAAGTTAATTTATCTAATTCAATTTCTGCTGTTGCTGGATTTGGCAAGACAAGACAGGAAAGCTTAGCAATTCCTAGCCAAGAAGTTTTCAGAGTATCTCGCACTGGTTGACTTAATTCTTCAACTAATTGGGGGAAGATTGATGATATTGTAGTAACGGCGGAGTCAACTTTGAGAAGTTGAGTTAAATGCGATCGCGTGACACTAGGAAACCAAGGTGCAAGTAACCCATCTGCCCATGCAGCTTGTAACCATGAAGTACCTAAACCACTATTGAGTAGATAGCCTAATTCTACCCGTACCCGTTCGGCTGCAACTTGTCCGATTAAGGGTGCAAGCTGACGGATCGTTGCTTGCGTATTCGGTTCAATCTCAAAACCCAACTGAGCAGCTTGACGGTATGCTCTCAATAATCGTAGCGGATCGTCTTGCAGATTTGCAGGCGATACCATTCGTAACACGCGCTGTTGCAAGTCAGCATAACCATGTAATGGGTCAATGAGTGCTTGAGTATGGGGATTATATGCGATCGCATTAATTGTAAAATCTCGTCGTCGTAAATCGGTTTCGAGAGTAGCACCTTCTTGTAAGGCAAAATCAACAGTAGCATTTTCGATAATATTTTTAAATACAACCCTAGCAATCTGCCGTTGGGCATCGAGTAAGACAAAACCAGCTTTGTAATGTTTAGCGATCGCCCTAGCTGTCTCTACCGCTTTTTCTGGTAAAACAAAATCTAAATCTAGATACTCTGAGTTTCTACCGAGTAGGCGATCGCGGACTGCACCGCCTACCAAATACGATGTTTGGGGCAACCATTCCCAGCCAAAAGGCAGTTCGGTAGATAATTGAGATAATAGTTGAAATAATAAAGGGGCAGGCATCGCAACAAAAATCAACCCAGCAGCTTACTCATATCTACTCTGTATAAGCTAAATTAACAGAAAAGCCAATGGAGAATGTTCTATGTGCATCTGCGTCAATTGCCATTACGTGGATCGCTGCATGACCTATCATGCAGTAGAACACCAACACCAGCAACCCCACTTAACTGAAAACCCAACTTTTGAACCAAACGAACCCAGTATTAACGTTAACATCCGTCCTAAGGAAGATTACATCGAAATGGAATGGGACGTTGTAGGCTGCCTTAGCTTCAAAGCCGAAATGGGTAAGTGGTCGAAACTGCGCCCTGGCGAACTCGTACCAACATGAGGATGGTAATGGGTAATGGGTAATAGTAAAGAGTTAATGGTTGATGGAAAAAAAAATTAGCAATGGATAACCCCCAACCACCAATTACCGATTACCAATTACCAATTACCAATTACGCCCTTGCCCTACACACGACAACGCCAGAATTAGGTTTAGCAATTAGCAATTTTACTGGAGACAGGCGCGATCGCGTTTGGAATTTGGGTCGCGATCTGTCAAATCTTTTGCACCAATACTTAGCTGAATTTATTCAACCTCAAGCCTGGTCGGATTTAGGATTTATTGCTGTAGCTAAGGGACCTGGGGGCTTTACAGGAACGCGCATTGGGGTGGTGACGGCGCGAACGCTGGCGCAACAGCTAGATATCCCCTTGTTTGCGATTTCAAATTTAGCCGCGATCGCATGGAAACATCGGGGAGAAAAACCAATTGCCGTACAAATGCCAGCTCAGCGAGGACAATTATTTACAGCGATTTATCAATTGACTTCAGATTCTCAAGGCTTGACTTCACTGCTAGCAGATACAGTTATGTCGCCCGAAGCATGGCAGCAGATTTTAGCCGATCTGTCAACTCCTTGTCAAATAATTTCTGCTGAGGGCGGTCTAGGGGCTTCTGTTTCTCAGATATTAGACTTAGCAGAACTGGCATGGCAACAAGGCAAGCGCCCCCACTGGTCGGAAGCATTGCCTTTTTACGGGCAACATCCGGTAGACAGTTAACAGTTATCAGTTATCAGTTATCAGTTATCAGTGTAGAGACGTTACATGTAACGTCTCTACAAAGTTATCAGTTATCAGTGAGCAACAACTACCAATGACCAATGACCAATGACCAATGACCACTTAGCTATGAAGGTGTAATTGCGGCTCGATCGCACTGTCGGGAGCAGATTTGAGATCGCCGCGATCGAGTAGAGGTAGCTGTACGATAAATGTTGCTCCCTTGTCTTTGCCTGGACTTTCAGCGCGAATCGTACCGCCATGAGATTCTACTATATGACGCGCGATCGCTAGCCCTACTCCTAATCCACCATGCACCCTTGTCCTAGAGCTGTGTTCCTGACGAAAGCGATCGAAGACGTGTGGGAGAAACTGAGGACTAATGCCAATTCCAGTATCGCTGATCTGAATTTGAGCGTAAGAGATGTTTGGTAATCGGTCATCAGTTGGCGATTGATGTTTGCGGCTGCGATCGCTGCTTTGGCGATCGATTATTTCGGATAGCCGAATTTGTACTCGTCCACCTGCGGGAGTAAAAGCGATCGCGTTGGATAATATATTCCCGATCGCATACTGTAAGCGGTTAGCATCGCCCAAAATCGAAATAATTTCTAGCTCGGATTCCTCCCCAGCACTCATCGCAGGTATAAATTCTAAACGGATGTCCTTTGCTATGGCAGTTGTTTGTGACGTTGCAACTATGCCCTCAACTAGGGATGTCAAGTCGATCGAGCTAAACTTCATGTTGAGTTTACCTCGGGCAATTTGCGATACATCTAACAGATTGTCAATGATTTGTTTTAGCAGCTTTGCGCTACGCTCAATATTTTCTAACCCACGTCTAAGCTGATTTTTATCTACCTTCTGATTTAGGAGTGTCTGCGACCATCCCAAAATGGGGTGTAGGGGAGTACGCAGCTCGTGAGAGACGATTGCCAAAAACTCATCTTTGAGGCGGTTGGCTTCTGCTAAGCTTTCTGCCTGTTGTCTCAGTGCAACTTCCAGTTCTTTTGTGGGAGTGATGTCTGTGTGGGAGCCAACCATACGTTTAGGATGTCCAGCTTCATCCCAAATTGCCTGACCCCGTGACAAAATCCATTTGTAGCTACCATCTTTACAACGCAGCCGATGCTCTGTTCTATAAAACTGCGTTTTTTGGCTTACGTGGTCTCGCATAGTTGAAATCACCCAGAGCAAATCATCTGGATGAATTCGCTGCAACCATTCATTTAATTGATGGGAAATCTCATGCTCTTCATAACCTAACATTTCCTTCCAACGAGCGGAGAAGAAAACTTCATGGGCATTCATATTCCAGTCCCAAATGCCATCGTTATTACCGCGCAAAGCGAGCTGCCAAAGGTCTTCGCTGTCTTGTAGTTCTAACTGTATTCGCTGGCGTTCTCGGCGCAAAGATGCTTCTTGAATTTCTCGCTCAACAGCTGGGACAAGTCGCGCCAAATTATGCTTCATCAGATAATCGTGCGCTCCTGCTTTCATTGCTGCGACTGCAATTTCGTCGCCAATACAGCCAGAAACAATAATAAAGGGTAAATCTTGCTCTTTTAATTGAAGTAAGCTGAGTGCAGCAGTAGCACTAAACTTGGGTAAGGAGTAATCGGCTAAAACGACATCCCATAGTTGTTGCTCTAAAGCTGTACTCATAGCATCTGAATTATCTACTCGCAAGTATGCTAATTCGTAGCCATGACGCTGTAGTTGTTGCAAAATTAATTCTGCATCGTCCTCTGAGTCTTCAATTAATAAGACACGTAATGCTTTACTCATAGCAAAGTTTTACTGTGGAGGAAGTTCATTTAAACTCAGCCAATACAACCCAAGCTGTCTAGTTGCAAGTAGAAATTGTTGATAATCTACAGGCTTACATACATAACTATTACATCCAAAATTGTAGCTATTAATTAAGTCTTGCTCGTCTTTAGATGTTGTCAGGATGACGACGGGCAATAACCGAGTTTCTTCTTGCGCTCGTAAGCGACGTAAAACTTCTAGTCCACCTACTTTAGGTAAGTTCAAGTCTAGCAAGATCAACGCAGGATTGTCATTAGGTTGACGCTGAGCATATATACTAGTTCTAAACAAATAGTCTAAGGCTTCTGCTCCATCGCGTACTACCTCTATCTCAAAATGAAACTCGCTTTGTTCAAAAGCCATCAGGGTAAGTTCTTCATCATCGCAGTTATCTTCTACCAACAAAATTCTTTTTGTAGCCATAATTACAACTCATCAACTGTTTATAATTTACTAGAAGTCGCAGCCACAAAAATTTTATAAAAAGTAGATTTAAACAACAAAAATTTAATTTGGCTTAAGAAAAATATATATAAATTTTTATATTTGTAGCGATCGCGCGCTTTACAAATTATTTCTAGGAGGATGGAAGAGTGAAATAAAATTTCGCGCCTTGCTCTACCATACCTTCTGCCCAAATGCGCCCACCATGACGGTGAATAATTCTCTGTACGGTGGCTAGTCCAATGCCATTACCAGGAAACTCGTTTGTCGTATGCAAACGCTGAAAAGCTGCAAATAGCTTTTCAGCATAAGTCATGTCAAAACCAGCACCGTTATCCCTGACAAAATAGGTTGTTTCACTATTTGAATCGGACAAAATACCAAATTCAATGCAGGCGTTAGCTTTGTTGAGGGTAAACTTCCAAGCGTTGTCGATCAGATTTTCTAAAACAATCTTGAGCAAGTTCAGATCTCCCCGTGCTAAAACTTGAGGGGCAAGAGTAAATGTTACATTACGTTCGGGTTGTGACTGCGTTAAGTCGGAGGCGATCGCCTCTACAATGGCACTCAGATTGACAGTTTGGCACTGCATTTGCATCCGCGTCATTCTAGCAAGATAGAGCAACGAGTCAATCAGTTCTCCCATCCTTTGACAGCCAGCACGAACCCGTTGCAGGTAGTGTGTGCCTTTCTCATCTAGCTGTTCGCCATAACGCTCTAGAAGTGACAAGCTAAAACCATCGATACTTCGCAGTGGGGCGCGTAAATCGTGGGAAACCGAATAAGAAAATGCTTCAAGTTCTTTATTAGCAGCTTCAAGTTGAGCCGTGCGAGCAGCAACTCGACGTTCTAGATCTTGATTGAGTGCTTGAATCTGCTGCTCGGCAAGTTTGCGATCGCTAATATCCTGGAGATAAACAGATATACCATCAACCCCTGGATAAATCCGAACTTCCATCCAGGTGCAAGCTGGCAGATAATATGTTTCATAGCGAATCGTTTTGAATTGTTGTGCGGCTTTGAAACATTCGGTGCAGAATTTATTATTCATATTGTCTGGCAATACCTGCCAAACGATCGCGCCTAAAAGTTCTTGTCGCGATCGCCCTAGCAACTGTTCTCCCTTGTGATTTAGGTAGGTAAATCGCCATTCTTTATCGAGTGCAAAAAAGACATCAGAGATATTTTCAAGAATATTAATCGTTGAGGCGCGTAGCTTTTGTTCCTGTACGAGTAACTCACCTTTATGCTGATTTGCGACTTCCAGCTCAGCCGTACGTTCGATAACACGTTGTTCTAATTCGGTATTGAGTCGGACAATCCGTTCTTCCACCAATCGGCGATCGGTAATATCTTCTACAACGTAGGCAAACCTAGGATAAGTTCCAGTATCCGTAGCAATGCAGCAAACGGTAGCCCTCAACCACTTTTGCTCGTTAGCCATCTGGTGGAGGTATTCAAAAACCACAGGTGCTTGAGTTTGTGTGGCTTGGCGATAGCGAGCCAGCCATATCCGAATACATTCTTGCGGTACGCCCATGCTGCTAGCTAACCGATCCCGCATCTGTTCTGGACTCAAACTAAAAAATTTTGCGGCGATCGGATTGTCAGAAATATGTATGATGTCGTCATCTATAACTTTCACGACTCCCATCATCATTGGGGCGCTGTCAAAGAAGCTCCGCAACGTCGATTCACTTTGACGCAGAGCAAGTTCTACCTGCTGGCGCTCCGCGATCTCGATCTTCAACGCCTGGTTAACTTGCGATAACTCAGCAGTTCGTTCTTGTACTATCTCTTCTAAATTATCGTAAGCTTTGCCGAGTGCTTCCTGAGCCTGCTGCCGTTCTTTAATTTCTCGAATTAATTCTTGGTTTTTTTGCTGTAACTGAGCTGTCTGTTCTGCCGCTAATGACTCTAGGTTGGTATTAATCTCTGTCAACTCGAAATTTGCCCTAGCAAGTTGATTCCGTGCTTGGTCTAAAAGTAGAGGACCATCAATCAGCATGGCGTAGTGTCGTCGCAGCGCCAAGTAAACGATCGCCACCAGTGCCGTCAGCGAGTCACATCCTACCTGTAGGCTCATTAATAGCAGCGAATTCTTGGCATCTGCTGCCATAAAGACAACGTGCATTCCATGCCCTAACGCACAACTAAAGAAGATGGCTGTTGTTGCCACTACCAAAGGTTGCTGAGAAAAAGGCTGTTGCGATTGCTTCAGTCCTTGAAAAATCAGCAAGCCAGTGATGAAGTAACAAGCGGCGATCGCGCCATTTGCACCAAAAAATATACTACTGAGCATGATTTAGGAAGCTACCACATATTAGGGGATAACTCAGCTTCTGGATCGATCTGCTCAAATGTAAGATTTTTTTAATATTTGAAGCGTTGTATATTGTCCGCAACTTAGTATAATTAAAGATTAATTATCTTCTAATACTACGCGGATCGAGGGCATCGCGCAAACCATCGCCTAACAAATTAAACGCCAGTACTGTGACGATAATTAATATTGCGGGGGGCCAAACCAACCAAGGTTGCAATACCAAAATCGAGGCGTTTGTTGCCAGAGATAGTAAGTTTCCCCATGAGGGATCGGGTTGTTGAATTCCTAAGCCAATCAAACTTAATACCGATTCTGCGGCAATGAATCCAGGTACAGATAGAGTAGCTGAGATGATGATATACGTTGCTGTTTGGGGCAGGACGTGACGGAGAATGATATAGAAAGGGTCGCCGCCCATAGCTTTCGCTGCTTGCACGAATTCCCGTTCTTTGATGGATAGAACTTGCCCGCGAATCACCCGCGCTAGTCCAGACCAACTGACAAAAGAAGTAATCAGGACGATAAGCAAAAATCGCTGGGCGCTACTCAGTCCTGGGGGCAGCACGGCGGCTAAGGAAACTAATAAATAAAGCGTCGGGATCGTCATCAATACTTCCACCAAACGCATGATAACGCTATCGAGCCAGCCGCCAAAATAGCCAGAAATACCACCGACAATCATTCCGAGGGGAAAAGAAATAGCTACCCCAATTAAACCGATACTGAGGCTAACGCGCCCCCCATGTAACAGACGGCTGAATTGATCTCGTCCTTGCTCGTCGGTTCCTAATAAGTTAAATTTGGCTCCAGTCGTGCCAAATAAATGCAGGTTGGCAGGAATCCCACCGAAAATTTCTACTTCCTCAAAATTATTGCCGATTGGTAAAGCAATGCGAAACAGTTGGTAGCGATCGCCTGCGACAAAGAAGCGAAACCAAGCTGGTCTAGTACGGTCTACAACTAATTGGCGATCGCCTGTATTTAAATCTGTCTTACCCTGAGTTGTAGGGTAAACGTGGGGTCCGATAAATTGCCCCTGTGTATTCTGCCAGTAAATTTGCGTCGGTGGCAGCAGGGAACCATTAGCTTGAGACTCATAAGGGTCGTAGGGTGCGACAAAATCGGCAGCAATAACTGCAATGTAAAAAACAAGCAGTAGGATTGCCCCAAAGCGGGCGAGAGGATTCTTTTTGAGTCTTTGCCACCAGTTCATATTAGGGGGAGTCGTAGGGGTGGTTTTTTTGAGCAACCTGTACTAGAACAAATAATTCTGCGGTAAACCCGCCTGTACAGGAGTCGGGGAAAGAGAGCTGAGGGAGAAAAACTACTCACTACTCACTACTCACTACTCACTACTCACTTTTTTGCCCTATTCTACATCTTTAATTCGAGTTTTCCGTTCCAGTATCTCCTTCAACACCAGCGTCACAACTGCTAGTAATGCTAATAGTACAGCGGCGGAGTAGGCGGCTTCGGTTTCATACTGTTTGTAAGCATCTTCGACAAATAGCGGTAAACTTTGGGTTTTTCCAGCAATGTTGCCCGAAACCACCGAAACAGCCCCGAATTCACCCATTGCTCTGGCATTGGTCAAAATTAAGCCGTAGAGTAAACCCCAACGGATATTGGGTAATGTGACGCGCCAAAAGATCTGCCAATCGTTTGCCCCTAGAGTCTTTGCTGCTTCTTCTTGATCTGACCCTAATTCCTCCAACACGGGAATTACCTCCCGCGCCACAAAAGGCATACTGACGAATGCCGTAGCCAACACCATCCCTGGAAAGGCAAAAATAATATTAATACCATGTTCCTGCAACCAACCCCCAAACCATCCTTGCCGTCCGTAGAGCAATACCAGCATCAAACCTGCAACCACTGGCGAGATGGAAAATGGTAGATCGATCAAACTCAAAATAAAAGCCCGACCGCGAAACTTGTGGCGAGTCAAAGCCCAAGCCGCACACAGCCCAAAAATGGTATTGAGCGGTAAGGCGATCGCGGCTAACATGACTGTCAGTTTGACAGCATGGAGAAAGTCCGGTCGGGTGAGGTTGGATAAAAATGGACCCACCCCTTTTCTAAATGCTTGGATAAAGACATTCAGGGCAGGGACATATAAAATTAGCACTAAGTAGGCGATCGCCACTGCAATCAAAACTGTCGGAACCCAGCTCTTTTGCTGTTTCAGATTGGCTTTACCGTTATTCAACTGGGTGGCATCATTCTTAGTCATACCGTCTTCCCCAAGCCTGCAAGAGATTAATCACCAGCAACAGCAGCAACGAAATTATTAACAGTACCACGCCAATCACAGTTGCACCAGAATAGTCATACTGTTCTAAGCGTTGAAAAATCAGTACGGGTGCGATTAGATCTCGAAAAGGTGTATTAGAAGCAATAATTACAGTTGAGCCGTACTCCCCAACTGCACGGGAGAAACCCAAGGCAACACCAGTTAAGATGGCTGGAAATAAGGGGGGTAAAATCACCCGCGCAAAAGTTTGCCATTGATTTGCACCCAGACTCCAAGCAGCTTCTTCAATCTCTTGTTCCATTTCTTGCATTACGGGTTGCACCGTTCGCACTACAAAAGGCAGTGAGATAAAAATCATTGCCACCCCTACCCCCAAGCGGGTAAAAGATACTTTAATTCCTAGTGGGGACAACAGAGAACCAATCCAGCCATTATCGCTGTAAACTGTGGCTAGAGTTAGACCTGCAACTGAAGTTGGTAGAGCAAAAGGCAGATCGACAGAGGCATCAATCAGCCGCTTGAGCGGAAAGTTGTAGCGTACCAATACCCAAGCAATTAAAGTACCGAAGAATCCGTTAAATAGAGCCGCAATTAATGATGTGACAAACGTGACATTGTATGTTGCTAATGCCACAGGACTCGTAGCGATACGCCAAAAGTCAGCAGGACCTTCAGTGCTGGCTTTAAGGAACATTGCCGTGATGGGAAGAAATAACATCACCGTGAGATATCCGAGAGTGATGCGCCACGTCCAGGGTAGATGGAATAACAATTGCCGTAACTTTTGACCTCTTGCAGTTCTCTGAGAATCAAGTTGAGGAGAAGGAGATAGAGCCATATCAGTTATCAGTTATCAGTTATCAGTTATCAGTTATCAGTTATCAGTTATCAGTTATCAATTCATAATTAAGCCACGCATTTCTCAACTACCAATAACAAATGACAAATGACAAATGACTAAATTACCGATTGATTTTTGCTTGGATTTGGTCAAAAATTGCTCCATCCTCAAAAAATTTCTTCTGGACGGCATTCCAGCCACCGAAGTCGTTGACCGAGCCTAAAGTTTGCACTTTAGGGTACTTATCAGTATTTTCTTTGGTTTGAGCTACTGTTTCATTTACAGGTCGGAATCCCACTTTGGCAAATTCCTCTTGGGCTTGGGGAGTAAAAAGGTATTTGACAAAAGCTTCTGCTACCTCGCGAGTGCCATGCTTGTCTGCGTTTCTATCTACTACGGCGACGGGATTATCAATTGAGATATTGACATCGGGAATGACATAAGATGTGTCTCCGCTTCTTTGCTGCGCTAAGAGAATTTCATTTTCGTAGTTAATCAGAACATCCCCCTGCCCTTGCTTGAAAAATGCATCTGTAGCTTCGCGGGCATCTTTGGTGAGAACTGGCACGTTTCTATAAACTCTTGTCACGAAGTCAAGTGCTTTATCCTCTCCGCCACTAGTGTTAACGACCGAATTCCACAGTGCTAAAAAGTTCCAGCGAGCCACACCCGAAGTTTTCGGATCGGCAGTAATTACGCCAACTCCATCTTTGGCTAAATCTGCCCATGTCTTGATGCCTTTGGGGTTATCTGGGCGAGTCACTAATGCGGCAACAGATTTAGAGACAATGCCATTGTTAGGGACTTCTTTTTCCCATCCTGGCTGAATCAGTCCTGCCTGCTCGATTCTACTAGTGTCCAAGGCAAGAGCTAAGTGGACGATATCTGCTTCCAAACCATCAATCACGGCGCGAGTTTGGGAACCAGAACCACCATAGCTAGTTCTAAATGCCACGTTTTGATTGTGTTCCTGCTTCCACTGCTCGACAAATTTGGGAATAATCTCGTCATGAGCGGCTTTGGTGACTGCAAAAGAAACGAGAGTCAGTTCCACATCCTGCTTGTTTGCAGCAGCAGGGCTTGCCGCAGGGTTTTGAGCTGAATCACTACCACAAGCAGCGATCGCGACGCTTAAACTAATCCCGACTAAAAATAATCCGCCAAAACCTTTGAGCGAATTCAGCCTCAACTTATTTAACTGCCTAATTGCTTGCCACCACTGTCTTGCGGTCTGCTGCCACCAACTCATGTCATCGTCTCCCCATTATCTACGAATCTCTGATGGAAATACCGTATTTACTTTACCTAGTTTATAGATTTTACAGAGTCGGGGCTAAAAAGACAAGAAAAAATTCCCGTTTTCCGAGCGAGAATAGGGAGTTTATGCAAAATAGGCAGTCATACGATTTTGGATTTTGGATTTTGGATTTTGGATTACCGTAAGAATTCTCTTTAATCTAAAACCGCAAATTGTAAATCTAAAATTGTCTTCGTGATGAATGTCATTTGTCATTTGTCATTTGTCAAACTGCAAGCTTTCGCGTCACAGTCAGATGAGTGGTAATTTCACCATTGATTTAGACGCGCTATAAATCGGTAAATTTACTAGAGCGATCGCAAATTTTCTTTTCATAAAATATGCTAGAGCCTTTTTGAGTTAGGAGCTAGCAGATGAATTTTGTGCCGCAGTGTCAAAATCTACAGCAACAAGTTGAGAGTTTATTACAATTATTCCACCAGGAACCGTCACAAAGAACTCACGATACTACTGCTATTGAATCTTCATTGAGAAAAGCAATTTCTCCTACGTTTGAAATTGTTTTTGCTGGTGCTTTTAGTGCGGGAAAGTCGATGTTGATTAACGCACTCTTAGAAAGAGAACTTTTATATAGTGCGGAAGGACATGCGACGGGAACAGAATGTTATATTGCATACGCTGAACCGGATAAGGAACGAGTAATTTTAACGTTTCTGAGTGAAGCAGAAATTCGAGAACAAGCCAGTGCTTTATGTCAGAAATTAGAGTTAAATGCTGCAAATAAGATTAACCAACCAGAGGCAATACATCTGATTCAAGAGGCTTGTAAGACGATTATTCAACGAGAAGGAGGCGAAAGTAAATCAGAAAAAGCAAAACAAGCAAAGGCACTGATCTTATTATTGGAGGGTTATCAGGCAAATTGCGATCGCATTCATACAACTAATAATGCCACATATTCGATGGAGCAATTTCATTTTGCTAATTTAAAAGAAGCTGCAAGTTATGCGCGACGAGGTAGTAATAGTGCAGTTTTAAAACGAATTGAATATTATTGTTACCATCCTTTATTGCAAGATGGCAACGTCTTAATTGATACACCTGGAATTGATGCACCCGTACAGAAAGACGCTGAATTGACATATCGTAAAATCGAACATCCCGATACTTCTGCTGTTGTCTGCGTTCTGAAACCTGCTGCTGCGGGTGATATGACAAAGGAAGAAACCCAATTATTAGAAACGATGCGAAGTAACTCAGGAATTCGCGATCGCGTCTTTTATGTTTTTAACCGGATTGACGAAACTTGGTACAACACTCAATTGCGCCAGCGTTTAGAAGATTTGATTACTTCCCAGTTTTACGATACGAGTAGAGTTTACAAGACGAGTGGATTACTAGGATTTTACGGCAGTCAGTTAAAAAATACCAGCGGGCGCGATCGCTTTGGTTTAGATTCAATTTTTGTTGAAAGTATCAAAAACACAGATGGAAAGGAAGAAACACCGCAATTTATTAATGAATTCAATCGTTACTGTGCTAACTCTGGTAAACTATCTCCCAACCGTTTTCGGATTTCTGTTAATAGTTACGAAACTCCAAATGAAAATTATACCCGTATTTTAGCCGACCAAGGAACAACTTTAATCGAGCAGTTAATCGCCGATAGTGGAATTGAAGAATTTCGGAATGCGATCGCTAAATACCTTACTGAAGAAAAACGTCCGCAGTTATTTGCTAATTTAGCCGACGATTTACAACCACTGTGTATCAGTTTGCGGAAACGCTATCTATCAATTCAAATCGATTTAGATAGTCAACCCCGCGAAATTGAAGCGATGAAAGCGCGGGAATTAGAACGCTTGAATCAGCAACTACAACAAGTTGCCAAAGAGTATGCAGCACATATTACTGAAGAAGTCAATCAAATTGTTACCAATGGTTGTAATGCTTTTGAAGAAGATTTTCGCAAACTGCAAGCTAGAACGATTCGCCGCTTGGATGAGTTATTAGATACATTTTCTGTACGTGCGGCTTACGAACGCGCTACTCGCAGCCATCCGCGCAATGCTACCGCACCTTTAATCGCGATTTTAGTTGAAGCACTGTATTATTTGGCAAATCAGCTAGAAGATATTTTAGTTGAGTCTTGCCAGGAAGTCATAACGGTATTTTTTCAACGTTTAATCGAACGAGTTCGTAAATCTGAATATTACCGTCATTTGTATCGTCTGTTAGGAAATGATAGCGACATTGAAGCAGAATTAAAAGTAGTAGAAAAACAGGTTACTCAAGCCGTAGTTAGTGCAGCGAAAGTAGAATGCGATCGCTTTGTCAGAGAAAGTCCCAGATTTTACGACGAGGGAACATTTTCGATCTATCAATTCCGCCAAACTTTGCTACAAACTTCTCAAAGTTATGACTGTGAAAGCATGGTACAAGCCGAACCAGCAATTCGACAGCTATTGAAATTAGATTTTGAACCAAAAGTTTCGGAAACCATCCGTAAAAACTTCCGTCAAACCATCAACCAGACACTCAAAACTCAGCTATTACCAGCAGCAGAGAAACAGACAGATTTAATTTTACAACAATACAGCCATGCTCGGAGTTATTTAGAGCAAACCTTGGAGAAAGAAGCAGAAGAGAAAATTAGAAAAAACGAGCGAACGCAACTCGAAATCGTCCAGAAAATTGAGGCTTACAACCAGGCTGTATCGGGGATAAATACTTGTTTGCAAGCAATGCAATTATACGAGCATTTACTATAGCACTCGAAGCAAAGGTTAGGACATAATAGAGGAGGAATCAACGAGAGAA